>Ga0070748_1000009_pt1 | contig 160688 bp, 155 predicted proteins | sample VirMetDEL_Nov_12_FD_77015 | JGI IMG/M metagenome (GOLD analysis project Ga0070748, IMG submission 77015) | Aqueous microbial communities from the Delaware River and Bay under freshwater to marine salinity gradient to study organic matter... | ecosystem: Environmental > Aquatic > Marine >... | reverse complement strand
CGCCCTCGGGAGCAGCAACGATATGTGCATCCCATACTTTTTGGTACAAGGTCTTTGCGTTCGTCATTACACACCTTCCTTTATAGCATTGGCGATAAAGTCACCCATTTCTGCCGTCGATTTCGCTTCACTAAGCTTGTCGCTGCTCAATAACTCACCGGTTAAATAGCCAGAATTTAATGCTTTGCTGACAGCACGCTCAATCGCACAGGCGGCTTCTTCTTGCTTTAAGCTGTGGCGCAACATTAATGCCGCCGACAGGATTTGGGCGATAGGGTTTGCAATGCCTTTGCCCGCGATATCCGGCGCACTGCCACCCGCTGGTTCAAATAAACCAAAGCCAGTGCTGTTCATGCTCGCCGAGGACAACAAGCCCATAGAGCCGGTTAACATCGCGATTTCATCGGATAAAATATCGCCGAACAGGTTAGAACATAACATCACATCGAACTCATCGGGGCGACGCAGCAGCTGCATGGTCGCGTTATCGATATAGATATGTTCCAGCTCGACATCGGGGAAATCAACCGCCACTTCTTCAACCACTTGGCGCCACAACACTGAGCAAGCCAGTACGTTGGCCTTATCCACAGAAGTCACTTTTTTGCGACGACCACGGGCGGCTTCAAAGGCGATGCGGGCGATACGGCTAATTTCACGGCGGCTATAACGCATGGTATCGAAGGCTTCTTCATTCTCGCCTTCACCTTGGCGGCCCTTTGGTTTACCAAAATAAATGCCGCCGGTTAACTCACGCACACATAAAACATCAAAGCCACGGGCAGAGATATCGCTACGCAGCGGTGACATATGCTCTAGGCCATCGTGCAGTTTGGCTGGGCGCAGATTACAGAACAATTCGAAGTGCCCACGCAGTGGCAATAGCGCGCCGCGCTCAGGTTGCTCATTCGGCGGTAACTTTTCCCACTTAGGACCGCCTACCGAGCCAAACAGGATCGCATCGGCCGCTTCACAGCCCTTTAGCGTGGCATCGGGTAGTGGGCAACCGTGGTTATCAATGGCAATACCGCCAACATCGAATTCAGTGTATTCGATACTCAAATCGAAACGCGCTTCAACCTCACGCAGCACTTTACGCGCCTCTGCCATCACTTCTGGGCCGATCCCATCCCCTGCTAATACTGCAATTTGATAACTCATACGCCAGCCAACTCCTTTAAATGTAAATGCTTTATGCTCGACCTTGCTATTCTTTGGATGCTTTTAGCGACTAGACGCCGCCTAGCTCTCGATTTTTTTGCATGCTTTGTTTGTAATCAGCGACCTTATCTGCGCGGCAGGTGAGGTTCATCACATGCACTAAAGCGCGCGCCGAGGCTTCAACCACATCGGTCGCTAAACCTACGCCGTGGAAGTTTTGCTCGTGGTAAACAGCGGTAATGTCCACTTGACCTAAGGCATTTTGACCTACGCCCTTAGCGCCTAGCTTGTAGCTGATGATATCAATTCGACGATCGGTTGCGCGGGCAATGGCGTTATAGGCGGCATCGACGGGACCATTACCCGTTGCCGCTTCGGTTTTTACATCGCCGCCCACTTCGATACGCACTGTGGCAGTGGCTACGCCTTCAGTAGAATCTGACTGCACCACTAATTGCTGCAACTGATAGTGGTTGTCTTCTTCTGCCTGCGCATCCATAAAGGCTAAGGCTTCTAAATCATAATCAAATACTTGACCTTTTTTATCTGCCAACTTTAGAAACTCTTCGTATAAAGAATCCATGTTGTAATCGTGCTCGCTATAGCCCATTTCCTCCATGCGATGCTTGATCACATGGCGACCAGAGCGCGAGGTCATATTCAGATTATTGCGATTTAGCCCTATGCTTTCTGGTGTCATGATTTCATAGGTGTTTTGCGCTTTTAACATGCCATCTTGGTGAATACCCGATGAATGGGTAAACGCATTGGCGCCGACAATCGCCTTATTTGCCTGCACTGGCATGTTGCATAACTGGCTGACTAAATTAGACGTGCGGTGGATTTCCTTGGCATTAATGCCCGTTTCCAAACCCAACATGCCCTTGCGCGTCGCTAAAATCATAGCGATTTCTTCTAGTGAGCAGTTACCCGCACGCTCACCTATACCATTGATGGTACATTCGATTTGACGCGCACCGTGCTGCACAGCGGTAATGGAGTTCGCCACTGATAAGCCTAAATCATCGTGGCAATGCACAGAGATCACCGCCTGATCGATATTCGGCACACGGTTAAATAGCGTTTGAATAATATTGCCAAACTCGCTCGGCACTGTGTAACCGACTGTATCTGGGATATTAATGGTGCGTGCGCCTGCGATAATTGCGGCTTCCACCATGCGGCATAAATTATCGATTGGCGTGCGGCCCGCATCTTCGCAGGAAAACTCCACATCATCGGTAAAGCGACGAGCGTATTTCACCGCGCCTACGGCCATTTCTAATACCTGATCAAACGAGCGCTTTAACTTGCTTTCAACGTGGATAGTCGATGTCGAGATAAAGGTATGGATACGGAATTGATCTGCAACTGACAAGGCCTGCGCCGCGGCATCTATGTCCTTTTCAAGTGCACGGGATAACGCACAAACGCGGCTATTTTTGATGGTGCGCGCTATGGTTTGCACCGACTCAAAATCACCGGGTGATGACACAGGAAACCCCACTTCCATCACATCAACACCGAGACGTTCCAGCGCCATGGCGATCTGTAGTTTTTCTTTGACCGACAAACTTGCGGCTAACGCCTGCTCACCATCCCGCAAGGTAGTATCAAATATAATTACTCTGTTAGACATCTCGCTTCTCCATGGAACGTCACCGTTCGTTAGTTAATTTTTGCCGTATTCAGATACAAAAAACCCCGCAACATCGGTGCGGGGTTTGTGAATGCTTTGCCTATTTATCGAGCGTGCAACACTAAGACCTCCGCGTATAAACCGCGAGGAGAGAGAGAAGGAGGTCGAGTTTGCTGCTAATTCTATTCATTTTATTTAAATATTTATTCTGTTCAAATAATCTAGGACGGTTAATATTTAACTTGCCTAGCCAAGAGTGTCAACCCTAATTTTTTCATGTTCCACTGTTCCGCCCCGTCTTAAGGCCAATAACTGTGAGTTTTATCGCCAAATTAGTGATCGACCCCACAGAATTAACCCGCTGTTTGGATTCAGAAATCACTGGGATGTGTTAACTTATTTCTCTTAGAAAAAAATAGTTTTTTATGCAAAAAATGATTAAGTAAAGTTATAATCCCGCCTTAGTGATTAAGGATATTAGAGCTTACGCATTTTATGGAGCACAAAATGGATTTTCGCGTCTTAGTACTGAGCCTGTTGTTATGGCTGATCCCCTTTGGGGCCAGTGCTATAGACCAGTTAGATGAGCTCACTGAACTCGTCTACCAATATCCCAGTAAAGCCCTGACTCAAATCACTGCTTTAGAAAAACAATTTACGACCCGTGCCACCTCTGACATTAATCGACTCAGATTGAGCGTGTTGAAATGCCAAAATCTGCTGCAACTGGGTGAGAACGAAGCCGCAATCAACGTGGCACAGTTAGGCGAGGCCAATGCTAAACAGCTTAAGCTCGATCAGGTTCGCCCCTATTTTTTGATTTGCCAAGCCGACGCCAACCTCAACTACAACAATATTCAAAATGCGCTGCCCTTGCTGGATTCCGCTATTACCTTAGCGCGACGTTACCAACAGCCCCAAGCCCTAGTCGATGCCTTACGTTTACGTGGTCAACTCGATACCGACACAGATAACTTCTCCTCTGCCATCGAGGATTTACGTCTGGCCATCGATATTTATCCAGATATTCATACTCAAACCCAGAATTGGGTTTGGCCTCCACAAGCCTATATTTATGCGGCCATGGGCAATTTACTCTACGCAACCCATGATTTCCCCCAGGCCATGTATTACACCAACTTAGGAATACAGAGCCCAGATGCCAAGGGTAAAGTGTTACACATCATTCTACGAAATGCGGCAAGAATAGCGCTCGATAATCAAGAATTCGATTACAGTGACCAACTCGAAAAACAAGCAAAGGCACTACTGCCTGAACTCGGTTCGCCACTAGAGCTTGCATACAGCTATGCCATTTTGGCATCAATCTCGCTCGATAAAGGCCGCATCGACGCAGCAGAAGAATACCTTTCTATCGCCATCAATACCTTTAAGAAACACAATCAGCAATTGGCGATGATGCGCTCGACCCGCCTACTGGCCCAAATACGCTTTGCCCAACATCAAGACGATGCAGCCTTAACCTTAATGAATCACGCCATTGAGCAAGCTGAAAATCTAAAACAGTATTCTGATCTCAAAGGATTTTACGGGATCATGAGCGATCACTACTTAGAACAAGGGGATTTTAAACAGGCCTATTCTTTCTTACTTAAACGCTATCGAGCTGCCGAACTCGCCAATCAAGGGATGAACACTGCACGAATATTGCAATTTAAAGCCCGCCTAAATCAGCAAGAACTGCAGCAGGATCAGACTAGTCCTGCGCCAGAAAAGGCATCGATCCTCCAAGAGTTAAATCTAGATTGGGCCTATAGCACTTTGTTCTTAATTGCGATGACGTTACTCGGCGGGGCTATTTGGTATTTGATTGATAAGCAAAATAATCGCGCGCCCCGTATCGAAGGTGAGGAGCCTGCGGAAACTCTGCTCCAACAAGTCACATCGGCCTTAAACATTGCCAAACAAGGTAATTATCCGCTGTCTTTATTACTTTTTAATGCGAGTCAAATACGGCAAGTTGACTTGCCGCCTCTGCAGGATGAGCTACAGCACAGACTGCGAGAGCAAGATAAGTTGATCCGATATTCGATGGATGAAATTGTGATTATCCTACCGCACACCTCTGCAGCTGGTGCTAAGAAAGTGGTCAATCAATTAGTGGCCTGTATTCAACCTTGGCAGGGGTCAAGCAAGGTCAATATTGGTATCGCGGCAATGCAACAGTTTGATACGTTAGAGTCTTTAATTAAGCGCGCTAGTATCAATCAATTGGGAAAGGTCAAAATCAGTGAGAATAATCCAAACCATTATTCTCCCGCTAAATAAGCCGCGATTTCATCGAGAAAAGCGTCGCCGAAACGACTCAGTTTACGCTCGCCCACTCCGTTAACGGCGAGCATTTCCCCTGCACTGGTCGGCATCATGGCCGCCATTTCCGCCAGCGTCGCATCGTTAAACACTAAATACGGTGGCACATCCTGCTGCTCAGCTATGGTTCTTCGCAGTAATTTGAGTCGCGCGAATAGCTTACGGTCGTAGTTCAGCGGCGCCTTAGACTGGCTCACCTTGCGTTTTGTGGTCGTTAACTGAATGCGCGGTTCGGCGAGCATTAACGCCACCTCACCTTTGAGCACAGGTCGTGCCGATGGGTTTAAGGTTATAGATGAACCTCGCGTAACATCTTGACTCGCCAGTCCCAAATGGATCAACTGACGGATCACGCTCAACCAATACTCATGGCTCTTGTCTTTACCAATTCCCCAAGTCGTAAGTTTGTCATGGCCTCGGTCAACAATCGGGGCGCCTTTAGAGCCGCGCAGCACTTCAATTAAGTGATTAATACCAAAACGCTGACCTAAACGGAAAATACATGACAACACCTTTTGCGCATCTTCGGTGCCGTTATAACGCTTAGGCGGATCGAGGCAAATATCGCAGTTACCACAGGGCTCTAGTGCGCTCTCATCAAAGTAATGCAATAGCACTTGGCGACGGCAGGTTTGCGCCTCAGCAAACGCCGCCATGGTATTGAGTTTATGGAATTCGACTTGCTGCTGCGGCCCTGGCTCAGACTGTTCAATCAAATGTCGCACCCGGCCAATATCGGCAGGATCAAACAGCATAAAGGCCTCGGCATCAAGCCCATCACGGCCCGCTCGGCCCGTTTCCTGATAATAGGCTTCGATACTTTTAGGGATATCGTAATGCACCACAAAACGCACATTCGATTTATTGATCCCCATACCGAAAGCCACAGTGGCGACAACGATATCGATTTGATCTTTAAGGAAACTGTCCTGCACGGCGCCACGATCTTCCTGCGTCATTCCCGCATGATAGGCCTTAGCATTAAAACCTTGCAGACATAAACGATCGGCTACTTCGTCGACACGGCGACGACTACTACAGTAAATAATCCCGTTGGTGCCATTTTGCTGGGTTAAAAAATGCCGTAACTGATTCGCAGCATTGAGCTTTTCCGCCACTGTGTAGCGAATATTAGGCCTATCGAAACTCGAGAGTAAACGGAACGGGTCAATCCCAAGTCGCTCGCAAATACTCTGCCGAGTCGCCTGATCCGCCGTTGCCGTCAGCGCCATCATAGGCACATAGGGGAAGAGTTGCTTTAACTGGCCGAGCGCCGCATATTCAGGGCGAAAATCATGACCCCATTGACTGATACAATGCGCCTCATCGATGGCAAACATCGCCAGCTGGAGCGACTGCATTCGCTCAATAAAATCAGCGCTTAATAAGCGCTCAGGTGACACATAAAGCAGTTTTAACTCACCGTGGCGCAGCTGCCTTAATACTTCGGCGCTCTGCTCTCGCGGCAATGAAGAATTGAGATAAGCCGCTGCAACACCGGTTTGCAACAAGCTATCGACTTGATCTTTCATCAAAGAAATCAATGGAGATACAACAATCGTAATGCCATCCATCAGCAACGCGGGGAGTTGATAGCAAAGACTCTTACCGCCGCCCGTTGGCATGATCACTAAGCAATCTTGCCCGCCGCAGACACGTTCTATCACCTCCCGCTGACCGTCCCTAAAGTCACGGTAACCAAACACCTGTGCAAGGCGTTGCGAGAGCGGATCATCATGCGTGTCGAGTACGAGCTTTTCCATGGATCTTCTATGTCAAAAGTGAGGGGGCCTATTCTATACCCAAACTAGTTCAAAATGCAGGATTCAACGGTAATTTAAAGTGCTTTAGACGAGGCAATTCACCACAATTGCAGCTATTTTAACCCTAGTGGGCTAAGCCAAAAATAACGAACGCGGGGTAAAATACTTTAAAAACTGCCGAAACTGTGTCGTCATTTTAGCGACGGAGTTGCATTAGCCGTGAGCTTCACTGTAGATTAATTGCTCTAAGCCGCACTTTGTTTATCTCAGTGTTGATAACAAATCCAATTACGCCTAATGCAGTCACTCAGTGACAAGGACCCCAAAATGACCAGCCCAATCCAAGCCGAAGCTTTGAGAAGAGTCGCAGCAGTATTTGATCAACATGTTCCTTTTCATAATCTACTCGGACTTGATATCAAACGTTACGACATTGATGGCGTCGAAGTGGTGATTAACATGAAGCCTGAGCTGATTGGCAACATTCACCAACAAATCCTCCACGGCGGTGTGACAGCAACGGTACTCGATGTGGTTGGCGGACTCACGGCCTTTGCAGGACTGGTCGCCAGTCGTGATGATTGGACGGTCGAAGAGCTGCAGCAACGCCTGCAAACCCTAGGGACGATTGATATGCGCATTGATTATCTTAGACCTGGCCGTGGCCAAATCTTTACTGGCACGGGTAGTGTCATTCGTGCAGGTAATCGAGTGTCTGTATGCCGCATGGAACTGCATAATGAACAAGGCACGCATATCGCTTTTGGAACAGGGACTTATATGGTGGGCTAGCCGCTTCACCGCAGATAACTCATTTACCGTATTAAAGATCAAAGCCAGTGAACATCTTGATTAGCAAGATGTTTACTGGCTCTAATCGGCCATTTAAACTCTTATCGAGATATTCTGTAACCAAAAGAACGCTGTGATGCCTTGAGTCAGCGGTCAGACACACCTACAATCGCCGTCTTGTTGTCCTTCGAAGATGTCTCATGCCAGATCTTGAATACCGCAAAGGGATCCTACTCGCCGTCAGTGCTTACTGTATGTGGGGGTTTGCGCCTTTATATTTCAAATTACTCAATCATGTTTCCGCTACCGAAATTTTGCTCCATCGGGTGATTTGGTCATTCGTGTTTATGTTGATCATCATGCAATTTATTGGCGGTTTTTCACGCTTACGCTTACTGTTTAAACAACCTAAGCAACTGATGGTTCTCGCCATTACTTCCATACTGATCGCGGGAAACTGGCTGCTATTTATCTGGGCAGTAAATAACGATCACATGCTCGATGCCAGCTTAGGTTACTTTATCAACCCTTTGCTCAACGTCTTGCTTGGCATGTTATTTCTAGGCGAAAGGTTACGTAAACTGCAATGGTTTGCGGTCGCTCTCGCCAGCGCTGGCGTGTTAATCCAATTAATCTCTTTTGGCTCTATTCCCATTGTCTCACTGGCACTCGCGGGCACCTTTGGTTTCTATGCACTGCTGCGAAAAAAGGTCAATGTGGATGCTAAGGCCGGTTTATTGGTCGAAACCGCAGTGTTATTACCGGTCGCGCTAATTTACCTCGTCGCGACCTTTGACACAGCAACAGCGAGCATGCTGACAAACGATTGGCAACTGAATCTGATGTTAATGGCGGCTGGGATAGTGACTACCATTCCTTTACTGTGTTTTGCAGGGGCGGCAGTACGGATTCCATTGTCTATGCTTGGTTTTTTCCAATATATCGGCCCAAGTATTATGTTTATCCTCGCGGTGAGTCTGTTTAATGAGCCCTTCGATGCCGAAAAAGGTGTGACCTTCGGCTTTATCTGGAGCGCGCTGCTCGTCTTTACCTTAGATATGGCCTATAAACGCAAAGCGGCGTGATCATTATCACGCCGATACATACAGTTACAGAAGTGATGATGACTTCTGTAACTGTGCTAAAAACTCACTCCCTTGCGGCACTGTCAGTAATAAACTGTAGCCTTTAACCGTTGGCACTAACACTAACTGCGATTTATCTGTTATCGCCAAAAATGCCTTACCTTTTCCCTGCAAATTAAACCAGCCTAATTGAAAACCTGGCATGCCTATGCCGTTGGTTTTAAAGCTCGGCGTTAAATCAGCCTCTTGCTGCAAATCGACTATGCATGCCTCGGCGGGCAATAAATCCGCGCGGGATAACTGCACTTTATAGAAGGGCACATCCACTGTAAGTTCAGTATCGGTTAACACTAACTCGGCGCTATTGGATTGATAAAAAACCCATGAAAATCCGCCCATCATCACCAGCAATATGCCTAAACTTGCCGACTTCGCTATCTTAGGCATATTTTTTAGCCATAACATCAGCAAGATACCCGCTAAACCGAGCAATAAGACGATAAAACTGAAGATAGAGGTCTGGGTGAAAGGGGCGAGTTCGAAGTATTGAGGACTCATTGGCAGCATCTCCCGTGCAGTGAAGCCTTAATCTGCCAACTAAGACATATTATGTCAACAAAAATGCCAGCGCTAATATGAGTACTAGGCTGGCATTGATTGGATTGATTTAGAACAGCTTAGAGATCGAGCGCGAGAATTTTTGAACGACGTTGATAGTTATACAACTGCTTTTTCTTCTGTGGCAGTGCTTCAACATCTTCAATCACAAAACCATGCTCGAGGAACCAGTGAATGCTCCGTGTTGTCAGCGCAAACAAACGTGAATAACCGCGGTTTCTGGCCTGATTGATAATGTTCTTCAGCAGTAGGCTCCCTCTGTCGGCATCGCGATAATCGGGATGCACCACCAAACAGGCAAACTCGCCTGCATTGTCCTCTTCAAAAGGATAAAGCGCAGCGCAACCAATCACTAAACCATCACGTTCAATCAACATGAACTGTTCAATTTCAATCTCAAGCTGCTCACGACTACGACGCACCAGAATGCCTTGCTCCTCCAATGGACGAATAAGGTTCAGTACACCGCCAATATCGGCGATCGACGCACAGCGTAAACGCTCGGCACTCTCAGTCACGATTTGCGTACCTATCCCTTCGCGGGAAAACAGTTCCTGCAGTAAAGCGCCATCTTCGAGGTAGCTAACTAAGTGACAACGCGGCACACCATTGCGGCAAGCATCAATACTCGCTTTCAAGAAAGCCATAGTGCCAATGCAGGCAGAACCTTGCTCGGCCAGCTTGTTCATGATGTTTTGCGCATCGTTCGGCATCAACTCTGCAATGACATCGCCATTGCGATCGAGAATACCGTTCTGTGAGCTAAAACCGATCATCTTATCTGCTTTGAGTTTGATCGCCACCTGGGTCGCGATTTCCTCGGCGGTTAAATTAAAGCTTTCACCGGTCACAGAAGCTGCAATCGGCCCCATCAACACTATGCAGTGGTTATCGAGCTGACGCTTAAGCCCTTGTGTATCGATACGGCGAACTTTACCGCTTAAACAAAAATCCACCCCATTGTCGACACCAAGAGGTTGAGCAATCACAAAGTTGCCGCTCACTAAGTTAATTTGTGCGCCTTGCATCGGCGTATTACTTAAGCTCATGGATAAACGCGCTGTGATATCAAATTGCAGTGCACCCGCAACTTGCTTGATCACTTTGAGCGAGTCTTCATCCGTGATACGCACACCTTCGTGGTAGGCAGGTTCAATACCGTTGACGGCTAATGCAGCATCAATCTGCGGTCTAGCGCCATACACTAACACCACTTTAATCCCTAAACTGTGCAGCAGGGCGACATCATTTAAGATGGCGCGGAAGTGATTTTGAGCCAAAGCTTCACCACCCAGCATGACCACAAAAGTTTTACCTCTGTGAGCATTAACATAGGGGGCAGAGTGACGAAATCCATCAACCAATTCAGTGGTACGCACGCGTTATTTACACCTCATTTTTGAGCTGGCAGCGTCACTATGACATGCCAGGAATGAATCGCTAACTTTCGCGTATGGTATTGCATTTTAATTCACATATAAAGAATTTATTCTCACTAAAGTGCAGTTTTAATGATTTAAAGTGCTTAGAACTGCACTATTTTATATTTTCAGCAAGTGTTCACACTTTTTTAGCTTCACAGGGGATGATTCAGCGGCTTAAGTTTGCGAGGCCATTATCTCAACTTGATGACTAACGACTAAAAAAGCGCAAAAAAAAGCCCCTTAAATAAGGGGCTTTTCTCGAAACACTAACCAAGGATTACTTGATTTTTGCTTCTTTGTAGATAACGTGCTGACGAATAACTGGATCAAATTTTTTGATTTCCATTTTTTCAGGCATGTTACGCTTGTTTTTTTCAGTTGTGTAGAAGTGACCAGTTTTAGCTGTAGAAACTAATTTGATCTTCTCACGATTACCTTTAGCTTTAGCCATGATCTATTATACCTTCTCGCCACGAGCACGAAGTTCAGCAACAACAACTTCGATACCTTTTTTGTCGATCAGACGAATACCTTTAGTAGATACACGTAACTGTACGAAACGCTTTTCTTCTTCTAACCAAAAACGGTGGTTTTGTAGGTTAGGTAAAAAACGACGACGGGTCGCGTTTTTTGCGTGCGAACGGTTGTTACCAACCATCGGCTTCTTGCCAGTAACTTGGCATACTCTTGACATGTCAATCTTCTCCAAAAACAATTTTAACGCTCGAGCATTAATGTGCCTCGTATGGCCGTCGCCCGAGGCACAAAGAGGGCGCATTTTATACACGATCACAGAGTGAAGATCAAGTGTTAGATTAATTAATCCAGCCTCGTTCTGCAAAAGAAACTATCTCTCGATCACCTACAACCATATGGTCCAACAAGGATACGTCTATGGTTGCTAACGCATTTTTTAATCGCTCAGTTATTCGTCGGTCAGCCTGACTGGGCTCGGCAATACCAGACGGATGATTATGACAAACTATAACTGCTGCGGCCTTTTTCTCCAGCACTAAGCTCACCACTTCACGTGGGTACACTGAGGCTGAGTCTATTGTACCGCGGAATAATTCGACAAATTGAATCACTCTATGCTGGCTATCCAGCAGTAAAACTGCGAACACTTCATAGGAGCGATCGGCCAATTGTCTCATTAAATAGTCCCGAGTTAAATCGGGATTTGTTAAAACTTGACCTCTTTGCAGATTTTCCTGCGCTACACGCCGCGCTAATTCGGCCGCAGCTTGAAGCTGGGCGTATTTTACAGGTCCTACGCCCGGAAGTCGACATACCTGATTTCGAGGAGCACAAAGCAGGTTTCTGAGGCCGCCAAACTCGCTAATAAGCGACCTTGCAAGATCAACCGCGTTTAATCCCGCCAAACCGTTCCGCAGTAATACCGCCAATAACTCCGCATCCGACAGCTGCCCCGCCCCTTTTTGTAACAGTTTATCTCTGGGACCTTCCCCCTCAGGCCAATCTTTAATGCCCATGCGACCTCCCTGTCATCTCACATATTTTCACTTTACTGAGTATGGACGAGATTTTTTGAACAGGGAGAGTCACTAAAATTCACCGCTTTGTGATATTGTTGGCGGCATTATTTCTATCTCGGATGATGTCTGTGAGTCTGACAAATAAAAACGTCCTGCTGGGCATTGGCGGCGGTATTGCGGCCTATAAAAGCGCTGATTTAGTCCGTCGCTTAAAAGAGCGTGGCTTTGATGTGCGCGTAGTGATGAGCCAAAGTGCGATGGAATTTATCACGCCTTTGACGCTGCAAGCGTTATCTGGACATCCCGTTGCCTCAAGCCTGCTCGATCCTGCGGCAGAAGCAGCCATGGGCCACATAGAACTCGCTCGTTGGGCAGATCTCGTCATCATTGCCCCTGCAACCGCAAACCTATTGGCGCGGATTAATGCTGGCATGGCCGATGAGCTGATCACCACCACGTGTCTTGCCACAGAGGCGCCAATTGCCCTGTGTCCAGCAATGAATCAGCAGATGTACCGTAATCTGGCGACGCAGGCGAATTTAACCAGTCTGGCATCCCGCGGCTTTACCCTTTGGGGACCCGCAAGTGGCAGTCAGGCCTGTGGTGAAGTCGGCCCTGGTCGTATGCTAGAGCCATTAGACATCGCCGAACGGGCTACGCAGTTTTTTGCCACTCATGACGCCGTTGAACTTAAGCCTCTTGCAGGACAGTCACTGCTGATTACCGCAGGGCCAACCCGTGAGGCAATTGATCCCGTCAGATACATTTCGAATCACAGTTCTGGAAAAATGGGCTTTGCCTTAGCCAAAGCCGCGGCAGATATGGGCGCAACAGTCACCTTAGTCTCTGGCCCAGTGAATCTAAGCACCCCTGAAGGCGTGACCCGCATTGATGTTGAATCGGCGCAAAATATGCTTGATGCTGTGATGGATAACGTTGATAAAAAAGATATTTTTATTGGTTGCGCTGCCGTTGCTGACTATCGCATTAGCGACATTGCCACCTGTAAGATCAAAAAATCGGCAGAAGAAATGCAACTTGCGCTGGTGAGGAATCCTGATATCTTAGCCACGGTTGCGAGCTTACCTAACCGTCCTTTTGTGGTGGGATTCGCCGCAGAAACCCATGATGTAGAAGCCTATGCGCGCGATAAACTCAAACGTAAAAACTTGAATATGATCGCCGCGAACGACGTTTCCGTTGCTGGTCTAGGCTTTAATGCCGATGCCAATGCCCTGCGAGTGTTCTGGCCGCACGGCAGTCAAGACTTGCCTGCCACTGACAAACTCACGCTGGCACGGCAATTACTTTCGTTGATAGTGAAAGAAAAAACAAATACATGAAAACACCGATTGAATTAAAAATTCTCGACTCCCGTATCGGCTCAGAATTTCCTTTACCTGCCTACGCTACACCTGGCAGTGCAGGCATGGATCTTCGCGCCATGATCGACACGACTTTGACCATAGCACCGGGTGAAACCGTGCTTATTCCAACGGGGATTGCCATTCATGTTGCCGATCCAGGACTGGCTGCAGTGATTTTGCCGCGCTCAGGTCTTGGCCATAAACACGGTATAGTACTGGGGAATCTGGTCGGACTCATCGATTCCGATTACCAAGGCCCCTTAATGGTGTCTTGCTGGAATCGTAGCGACAGTCCTTTTGCCTTAGAAATTGGCGATCGTCTCGCACAACTGGTGTTTGTTCCTGTAGTACAAGCACAATTCAAACTCGTTGATGAGTTCGACAGCTCAGATCGTGGTGAAGGCGGATTTGGCCATTCAGGTACTAAATAATCCCCTAAGTCGTTATTGAGCCAAGGATACTGCAATGGCTGTAAGCCCAAAAATTAATCGTCGTGAACATATTTTGCAATGCCTAGCACAGATGCTAGAAACCAACCCAGGACAAAGGATCACCACAGCGAAACTGGCCTCAGAAGTCGGTGTATCGGAAGCCGCCCTGTACCGTCACTTCCCGAGTAAAGCACGGATGTTCGAAGGCTTAATCGAATTTATCGAAGAGTCGTTATTGTCGCGCATCAATTTAATCATGGATGACGAAAAAGACACTATGAAGCGCTGCCAACTCGTGCTGCAACTGTTACTGATTTTTGCCGAGCGTAACCCAGGTATTTCCCGCGTCCTCAATGGTGATGCGCTGCTCGGAGAAAACGAACGCCTGCGCAGCCGCATTAGTAATTTATTTGCCAAAATTGAAACCCAGTTAAAGCAAATACTACGGGAAAAAACCCTGCGGGAAGGCAAAGGCTTCAACTTAGACGAAGCCATATTAGCCAATTTACTGTTAGCCTTTGCCGAAGGGCGAATCGCTCAATTTGTACGAAGTGAATTCAAACTCAAACCTACCACACACTTCGATGAACAGTGGCGTTTTATCCAACATCAACTTTTACAAAGCTAATGATTTTTCAACATAAAGGACGGTAACTATCGTCCTTTATTTCCGATATTCCTTCCTTGTTTCACTCCATCTTTTGTTTTATCCTCGGAAAACATTTTAAGAACAAAAAACACAATGATTTTACAAGGATGTCAGATGAAACCCTTCCGATTAGCCACTTTGGCTACGCTCTGCTTGCCAATACTCCCTATAGCAACTTTTGCTGCAACTCCGACAACCACCAGTGCACTATCACAGGCACAATTATTCAGCAAAGGTGATGAGTACTCTGATGTAAAAATATCGCCTACTGGCAAATACTTAAGTGCAATCACGAGTGTCGAGGGTAAAAATGTTCTCTTAGTTTTAGACACCCAAGCCAAAAAGCTCCTTAATGCGATAAGCTTCCCCGGTAATGCTCAAGTTGGTAACTATGAATGGGCCAATAGTGAGCGATTGGTACTGGCAAAAGAATACCTAAAAGGCTGGCAAGACACCCCCATCTACTATGGAGAATTATTGGCCGTAAATGCAGATGGTTCACGAAAGGCTTATCTCTTCGGCTTCGATAGTGGTGAGCAACAAACAGGTTCAAATATCAAGAAAAACACACCTATGCGAGCGAGCGCGTTTATTCTCGATCCTCTACCTGATGATGAACGCTACATGCTAGTTAACGCCATTCCATGGAACGATAGGATCAATCTGGATGTGGAACTGTTACAAGATGTCTATCGCGTAGACTTATTTAATGGAACGCGTAAACGCATCGCAGGCTCACCCATCGGCCAAGCCCGCTTTATGACAGACCATCAAGGGGAAGTTCGCTTCGTTGCCGGTGAGGACAGTAAAAACATCACTAAAGTGTTCTACCGTAAAGAGGGAAATTGGGTAAATACCGATAAACTCAATCTAGGTCTTGCTGATTTTAAACCACTCTCCTTCGCCGATGATAAAAATACGATTTATGCGGCGGGACGCTCCCAAGGTGAAACCTTAGGGGTGTATAAAATTAATCTCGAAACGGGTGATAAAACTGAAATAATTCAGGATGAAAACGTTGACCCCAGTAACTTTTGGATTAACGGTACCAATAAACAACTTTACGCCGTCGAGTTTGAAAATGGCTACCCAAGTTATGCCTTCGTCGATAATGAGGATTCACACGCTAAATTGCTAAAAGATCTGCTTGGTGCTCTGCCTGGCCATCAAGTCCGAATTGTTAGCGAAACCCGAGATGCAGACAAACTCGTTGTACTTGCATTTAATGATCGCAATCCTGGTGATTACTACATATTTGATACAAAAAAACTGAAACTTGAATATCTAGTCGCTGCAAAGAAATGGCTCGACCCTGAACAAATGGCTGAGGTAAAACCCATCAGTTTTACCAGCCGTGATGGTAAAAAACTCCATGGATATCTAACCCTCCCCTTTGGAAAAGAAGCTAAAAATCTGCCCTTAGTCGTCAATCCACACGGTGGTCCACACGGTATCCGTAACTGGTGGGGCTTTAACCCACAAAACCAATATCTAGCGAGCCAAGGCATAGCCGTTCTACAGGTCAACTTCCGTGGTTCGGGTGGATATGGCGATCAATTTGAACGTGCAGGCTATCAAAAATGGGGCTCGGATATTCAATACGATATTATCGACGCCACCCAGTACGTCATTGACCAAGGTTTTGCCGATAAGGAGCGTATCTGTATCGTTGGCGGCAGTTTTGGTGGTTACAGCGCCTTGCAGAGCGCCGTACTTGCTCCAGATATGTTTAAATGCGCCATAGGTGTAGCTGGCGTTTATGATCTTGAATTGATGTTTAATGAAGGCGATGTTGCTAGTAGAAGAGCAGGCACTAGCTATCTCAAGGATGTGCTTGGCCAAGATAAAGCGGTACTCAAAGCAATGTCTCCTTCTGAAAATGTCGATAAACTCAAAGCAAACATACTATTGGTGCATGGTGGTGAAGATGAGCGCGCGCCAATTGAGCAACTCGAATCCCTCGAAAAAGGCCTAAAAGCTCACCATTACCCTTACCAAAAACTGGTAATGGACAATGAAGGCCACGGTTTTTATAACGATGAGCATAGAGCGAAATACTATGAACAAATGCTCAGCTTCCTAAAAACTAATCTAAAACTTTAGGATTGACTCAAACTTGCCGTCACTGCCAGTCTACACTCGATTGGCAGTGGCTGATTTAAAGCCGATATCCGATAAGGACTATCGGCTTTTTCATGGGACCCATGAGTGTTTTTCGGTATGAATTGTCTGCAATTCGCGCTATCCTCCTACCCCTATTCTTGCCCTAGCGAGAATAACAATAATTTGTATCTGATGCTGAACAGCCAAATACTACCCGATGATCAGCATAGGTTTTCTGTTATAGCCGCTACGACGTAGTGGAGGATAAGATGGCATTAAGTGAAGCAGCAGTAAAAGTACAAGCCGCGTTATCAGAACGTGGACTTGAAACCCCAATGCTCCCAAGCGTTTACAGCAGTGAAGAACGTAAAGACAAGATTGAACATCATATGAAAGAAATCCTGACATTAATGTCATTGGATTTGTCAGATGATAGCCTTGCCGATACGCCGCGCCGCATTGCTAAAATGTACGTCGATGAAATCTTCTCCGGCTTAGATTATGCGAACTTCCCTAAGATCACGGTTATCGACAATAAGATGGGCTTCGATGAAATGGTGCGCGTGCAAGACATTAGCCTTACCAGTACCTGCGAACACCATTTAGTGACGATCGATGGCACTGCAACCATAGCTTATTTGCCACGCAAAAAAATCATTGGTTTATCAAAAATTAATCGCATCGTGCGTTTCTTTGCCCAGCGTCCACAGGTGCAAGAGCGTTTGACTCAGCAAGTGCTAGTCGCGCTACAAACCTTGCTCGAAACCAAAGACGTAGCGGTTAAAATGGATGCTGTGCATTACTGCGTAAAATCCCGTGGCGTGATGGACTCAACCAGTTCAACCACCACCACAGCACTGGGCGGTATTTTCAAATCTAACCCTGCGACCCGCGCCGAGTTTTTGCATCAGTCGAAATAAGTGTATTGAAGCGTAACGTGATTTAAAGCGTGCCTAAATCAATAGCAATCAATACAACTCAACAAAAAACGCTGCGATTCCTTCTATAGAATCGCAGCGTTTTTTTGTTTTCATACCCACTCAATCAAACCTTTCTCAACCTAGCTAAGATCAATGCCGGCTGATTAACTGATTTCACCACGCCAATAATAACCACTTGATCAATACCAGCGGCTAAGCACTAGAGTTAAATGCCGTATTGCTCGCGGTACTGGCTCACGGCGGCAAGTTGTACTTCCATTCCAGGCTTTTCAGACAGATAGCTAATGAGGTCGGCAAGTTTAATAATTGCTACTATGCCGCAGCCAAAATCACGCTCAACCTCTTGAATTGCCGATAACTCGCCCTTGCCTTTCTCTTGTCTGTCTAAAGCAATCAACACGCCCGCTAATTGTGCCTTATGGGCTTCGATGATTTCCATCGACTCACGAATCGCAGTACCGGCAGTGATCACATCATCCACCAACATAACGCGGCCTTTCAGCTCGCTTCCGACTAAGCTGCCACCTTCGCCGTGATCTTTTTTCTCTTTGCGATTGAAGCAGTAAGGAATGTCGATATCGTGGTGTTCACACAAGGCAACAGCCGTAGTGGTCGCAATCGGAATGCCTTTGTAAGCAGGACCAAACAGCAAATCGTAATCAATGCCAGAATCCACTAGCGCAGCGGCATAGAAACGGCCTAAACGCGCTAAATCACGGCCAGTATTGAACAAACCCGCATTGAAGAAATAAGGACTGATACGGCCCGATTTAAGGGTAAATTCGCCAAATCGCAACACCTGACGTTCAAGGGCAAATTCAATAAACTCACGTTGATAGGCTTTCACAATATCTCCTTACGACTTTGTATTTTATTGGTTTTTTATTATGGGGAATTTTTATTCGGTATAGGGCTTATATTACACTAGCATCTTGCTGCAAATAAAAAAGTTGCAGCTAATAAAAAGCCCCGCACTGCATAACATAACGGGGCTTGTTCATCACCACACTATTAGTTTAGTGCGGCTTTTTGCACATCGACGATTTCTCGAATACTGTTCTTCGCCAATCCGAGTAGCTCAATCAACTCTTCGTGGCTGAATGGCTCGCCTTCGGCGGTGCCTTGAATTTCGATAATCTTGCCCGTTTCTGTCATCACCACGTTCATGTCAGTTTCGGCGGCGCTGTCTTCGATATATTCTAGATCGCTTATCGCTTCACCCTTGTAAATACCGACGCTGACAGCAGCGATAAGGAATTTCAGCGGGTTAGATTTAATGATGCCTTTACCACGCGCCCAGTTCAGCGCATCCACTAAGGCCACACAGGCGCCAGTGATAGAAGCGGTGCGCGTGCCACCGTCAGCTTGGATCACATCACAATCGATCACGATAGTGTTTTCGCCTAGGGCTTTCATATCCACACAAGCGCGCAGAGCACGACCGATAAGACGTTGAATTTCTTGCGTACGGCCAGATTGCTTACCGCGAGCGGCTTCACGATCCATACGGCTATGGGTCGAACGTGGCAACATGCCGTATTCCGCCGTCACCCAGCCTTGACCCTGACCTTTAAGGAAACGTGGCACACCTTCAGTAAAACTGGCGGTACAAAGCACTTTCGTTTCGCCAAATTCCACTAACACAGAACCTTCGGCATGGGCCGTAAACTGGCGAGTGATAGTGATGGGACGAGTTTGTGCTGGCGTTCTGTTACTTGGACGCATGCGAGATTCCTGTATTCTGAGTCATTGACCGATTTTGGCTGCATATTATAAGGGCTTGAGCCTTAGGATGCCATGCTTAGGGTGATTCTCTGGCAAACTCATCTAGGCAAAGTACCCATTAACTTGCGGTCTTATACTGTATGCCTTTAATCCTAAAGCCATTGACTCTATAATCGCCTCTCATTATGACGATTACACCATTAGGACAACCCATGATCCAAAGCATGACAGCCTACGCTCGCATCGAGCACAAAGCACAATGGGGCACTGCCTCCTGGGAAATTCGCTCAGTCAATCAACGTTATCTCGAAACTTACCTACGTTTACCCGAGCAATTCCGCAGCTTCGAACCCGTACTACGCGACCGCCTTCGTAAACGTTTAAGCCGCGGCAAAGTCGAAGTCAATCTGCGCTACGAACTGGCAGACAACAGCAACAACGAACTGCAATTGAATCAAGCACTCGCAAAACAATTGCTCGACGCTGCCACTTGGCTCAAGCAAGAAGCGGGACAGGGCGAAGTCAATCTTACCGACATCCTGCGCTGGCCAGGCGTGCTAGCGAGCGGTGAACAAGATATGGATGCCATCGGCGCCGATCTGATGACAGCCTTCGATTCAGCCATAGATCAATTCATCGAAGCCCGCGGCCGCGAAGGCGAAGCCATCAAAGACATGTTGTTAAGCCGCTTAGATGGAGTCAGCGAGCAAATCGCCGTCGTACGCGAGCACATGCCTACTGTGATGCAATATCAACGCGAAAAGCTCACCAATCGCCTTGCGGAAATCAAAGGTGAACTGGATCCTGCCCGCATCGAGCAAGAAATGGTGCTACTGGCACAGAAACAAGATGTGGCCGAAGAAATGGACAGACTCGAAGCCCATGTAGCCGAAGCACGCCGCATCCTCAAGAAAGGCGGCAGCGAAGGTCGCCGTTTAGATTTTATGATGCAGGAATTCAACCGCGAATCGAACACACTCGCCTCTAAATCCATCAGCACTGAAATCACCTCAGCCGCAGTTGAACTTAAGGTGCTAATCGAGCAAATGCGCGAGCAGATACAAAATGTCGAATAGTGTGTTGTCGTGTTTAACTGCAATCTAATAAATAAAAACCCTGATTTATCAGGGTTTTTATTAGGGTAACTCAATCGAATTCACTTTTAATAAAGTAAAACGCATCACTCGATCACAGCGCCATAGCTATTGGGATTAAAATAACTAAATCAAAGTGATAGCACAATTTTCTGTAACGGTTCTAACCGCTTAATCAGTGCTTTACGCTGTTTATTTTTGCTAATAAAAACATCAAAATTTTGTTTAAACTCGCTGGAAGATTGTTTTAGTTGATAAGCATCGAACAACACTTGCAAGGTACGGCTGGCATTATCATAGCCACTGGCACACCCACGAGCCGCCTCCTCAAAAGCACTATCCCAATGGCTTTGATGCGCTTTATAAACCGCTTCAAGATGTTCATTACGCAATAACGTCTCACGGGCAAGACGCTCGGCCTCAGCCATGCGATCTTCTTGCATCACTTCTTTTTCTGCTACATGCCAGAAGGGATGCAACGATGCAACGGTTACCCAGTGGGAGTACTCTATTGGTGTTTCTTGCGTTCTGAGGAGCGCATACGCATCCGCCGCAAATATTTTCCCTTCATCAAATAAGCGACAAAGCAACGCGTCCTTCTCGGCATCCGTTAGCTTAGCCACCTGCTGCTGTGCCGTTAATACTGTGGTTTGAGGAGCATGTGCAGGCATTGACTGCAGCAAAAGATGTAAAGCACGTATCGATGGTAAAGGGATGTCAAAGAGTGTGGTAAATGCCAATTGCGCTTGGGTTAACTGGTGAAAATCGAAGGCTATAAGCGGCAAGGGCTCTAATCCCATATCATCGTTGGCTCGACTCAACCAATGGAAATACAAAACGCGGTAATCGCCAGCTAAGAGTTCTGCCCTTAGTGCCGCCAAATGCAGCATAAAGGATTCGGCATCTTCATCGTCACGGTGGCGATAATCATCTTCTAGGGTAAATATCAGTAATTGGTTCTGCTTATTCTCGACAAAGGACACATAAAATTCAGCATCTATTACCTTGAAATCACTGGGGATTGTACCGGATGGCAATTTAATATACGCATTCACTTGCCCCCAATTAGCGTAATAAAAGCCAATATCAAACAAATCCATCATTAAGGTTTCTGGATCGGTCTTTAAATCACCGTAATGATATTGAACACAAAAGGAGTGGCTGGTGATCTCTGCTCGGCTAGAAATATTCCTTAATCTATTTCGCTGCGGGACCGACAAGCTACTGTTAACACATTCGAATCGATAATACTGATATTCACTCATAGCTAACTCACATTGATTTTCTAGCGCTGTCTAAATGCAGCTGGCCAAACGAACAGATATAGGTAGAACTAAATTTTAACTAGGCGACTCAGAAAGCTGAAGACAACTTTTGTGCTTGTTGTTCAGCCTGAGTACACTCATAAACAATCCTGAATATGTCACTCGGTTGAGGTCACTAAAATTGGCAGCGGCTAAAATCCCTCTCTTTTATGACGATAGAGAACATGCAGAAAAAATCATCTATGAGCTGTCACTGCACGAAGATCTCTCACTCATCAAAAAGCGCCTAAAATTGGGTGATTATCAACTCAATGGTTGGCTGATTGAACGTAAGACCTTACCCGATCTCGTGCAATCATTATGCGATGGGCGCCTATTCTCACAGGTGGCTAGATTAGCCCAGAGCCCAAATCATACCGCCCTGCTTATCGAAGGTTATACACAAGATATCGCATGTTACCAGATACGCAGAGAAGCGTTAATCGGGGCGCTGTGCTCGATTTCAATCAATTTCCACATCCCAATACTGCGCAGTTTATCGCAAACTGAAACAGCTAAAATTCTGTATTTTTGCGCCACTCAGTTAAACAGAAGAGAACATGAATTAACCCTCACGGGACGTAAGCCCAAACGCAAGAAAAATCAGCAATTATTCATCTTGCAAAGCCTACCCGAGGTAGGCCCTAAACTCGCCAATAAACTTTTATGCCATTTCGCCAGTGTCGAGGCAGTCGTAACAGCATCTGAAGAGGCATTGATGCAAGTGGGTGGTATAGGTAAAAATAAAGCAAGTAAGATCCGTGAAGTGCTGACTCGCTAAGTGACTTCACAGCATAAGCTGAGTACCTGCAGACTTACTCGAATAATAAACTATATAGCTCTTGGTGCGACCTCACTTGATAGTGCGGGGCGATACCGGCGGGCACATCGTGTCCGTGGACGTTATACCAGCAAGTATGAATACCGGCGTTGATGCCGCCTTGGATATCTGAATGCGGATTATCACCGACCATAAGCACAGTCTCACGCTCAGGATGGCCCATGAGTTCGAAGGCGTGATCGAAGATGCCCACATCAGGTTTGGCTATGCCGACTTTTTCTGAAATCACTAAAATATCAAAATGATGCTGTAAGCCTGTACGTTCTAATCGCACGGTTTGTAGCTCAGTAAAACCGTTGGTGATAATGCCCAATTTAGCTTTACCTTGCAGCGCGGCTAATAACTCGCGGGCACCGGGTAGCGGCGAACAAATTTCGGCCATTGCCGATAAAAAGGCACTATTGAGCGTCATCGCCGTGACAGATAATTTGGCAGCCCAAGGCTCGAAACGTATGGTTTGCAATTCGGCAGCAGTGATTTTACCGTCTTGATAGTCAACCCATAGCGGTTTATTAACTAACTGATACTCATCAAAATCGGCTTGGGTAAAATCGACCCCAAACTCACTAAACATCAACTTAAGCCCTTTTAAGGCATCGAAATAAAATAGGGTTTCATCGGCATCGAACAAAATCCATTGGTAAGGCAAGGACATAGGAACTCTCTTCTGACAAAATAGCTAAAACCCATCACCAGCCGTTTAGTGGCATAGAGAATGGTACATCGGCGATTGCGGCAATGCTGTGGCTAGCCGTTCTAGCTAGTAATCAAGATAAGCAATCAACATGAGCAACCAACAGTAAGCAGCAAACATAAACACTAAGCCTGAGCGATGAGCGCAAAAAAACTCGGCTTCACTGTCGACACCCGCAATCAGCAAGTGCATTAGTCTACCTTGCATCAAGGGCGATGATAACCACGATAATAAAAACTGACTGTTGAGGTATCATCAACAATAATGGCAGGGGATAGCGATAACATAAGGACACCATGGAGCACTTTTCAGCACTACCTATCTTTGTCACTGTCGTGGAATGTGGGAGCTTTTCACTGGCAAGTCAAAAGCTTGGGCTGAGTAAATCGGCGGTGAGTAAACGCATAACCCTGTTAGAACAAAGTCTGGGTATTCAACTTTTGCACCGCACCACTCGCAGCTTAAGCCTTACCGAGGCGGGTGCCCGCTACTTCGACTACGTTCGCCCTGCAGTTAAACTCGCAGAGGAAGGCTTGGACGCCATTTCTGAGCTACAACAAGCGCCTCAGGGCAATCTGCGTATCGCCGTTCCTATGGTATTTGGCCGCTTGCATATCGCCCCTTTAATCCCTGAGTTTTTGTGCCGCTATCCAAAAATACAGCTGCAAATGCAGATGGATGATAAGACCACCGATTTAATTGCTGGCGGATTCGATCTGGCAATTCGCATCGGCGATCTACCAGATTCAAGTCTTATTGCCCGTAAAATCGCCCCTTGTTTAAGTGTCATTTGCGCCTCACCCGAGTATCTTGCGCGCCACGCTGCACCACAAACGCCACAGCAACTTAGCCAACATAACTGCTTGTTCTACTCATATTTTCGTGACGGTGTTGAATGGACCTTCTTTAGCCCGCAGGGCACTACGCGCATCCAGCCGAACGGTAACTATCAAGTCAACAATAGTGATGCCATCCACCAAGCCACGCTCGATGGTCTAGGCATAGCCAATCTGCCCCGTTTTATGGTCGACGCCGACTTACAAGCGGGCCGCCTACAAGCCTTGCTCGCAGACCATCCCCTCCCCGAACATGGCATCTACGCGGTTTATCCACAGCGGAAATATCTGCCGACTAAGGTGAGTGTATTGATTGAGTTTTTGATGGAGAAGTTGGCGAGTGACAAGTTAGAGTAAATTTTCACTTATCAGTAATGAGGAAGGACAACTCTCTTTCACCCCTATGAAAAATAAACAATAGACCAGAGGCCATCAGACTGACTCTCTCGAGCGGCTGATAGCGAATCATTTGAACAATCAGATTTATGTTTTTAATCAATACTACATTTGCATTCCTAGCACCTTTTTATACGCTGTAACGTATATACACAAATTATACGCTGTAACGTCTTAAACATTGACTATACGCTGTAGCGTGTTAAGTTATATTTATACTTTAAAGCGTATTGGGAAATAATGGGAATTCAAGATGAAGATCACCACAACCAAACAGCTTAGCGCTTATATACAAGATGTTCGCCAATCACAGGGACTCTCCCAGGCTAAAATTGGTGAGAAAATTGGCTTACGCCAAGGTACCATTTCCAACTTCGAACAGAATCCCGACAGCACTAAACTTGATACATTTTTCAAACTCTTATCAGCCCTCGAACTCGAAATAGAACTCAAACCTCGCAACGCGAGTGACAGTGATACAGGCCCATCTAACAATAAACAATGGGCTCAGGAGTGGTAATGGCAGCACTTGACGTTTATATGAATGGCTTTCTAGTCGGTGTTTTCTCTAAAGAAGAGACTGGCGCCCATCGATTTCAATACAATGCCGATTGGCTGGCAACTCCAGGAGCTCGTCCTATATCGCTGTCTATGCCTCTACGCCAACGACACTATCAGGGCGATGAAGTTTATAACTTTTTTGATAACTTATTGCCCGACTCGGCGGAGATTCGCCAGCGTATCCTCGCTCGCCATCACGCTAATTCAACCCAACCCTTCGATTTACTGACGAAAGTCGGCCAAGACAGTGTCGGTGCCTTGCAACTTGTCCCTCAAGGTATTGAACCCAGAGGCATCAAAAAAATTGAATGTAAACCATTAGATGACTTAGCCCTTACACGTGTATTGGCAGGTTACCAATCCAAAATCCCATTAGGCATGCTCGAAGAATATGACGACTTTCGGATCTCAGTTGCTGGAGCGCAGGAAAAAACCGCCCTGCTGAAATATGATGGTCAGTGGTGCTTACCCCATGGTTCAACGCCAACCAGTCACATAATCAAACTCCCTATCGGCCAGATAACCACCCATTCCCACACCTTAGATCTATCAGACAGTGTCGAAAACGAATACCTGTGCATGTCTATTGCTCGAGAATATGGTTTACCAGTTCCTGATTGCGAAATCCTTAAGGTTGGGAATATCAAGGCGCTCGCGGTTGAGCGCTTCGATCGCCGCTACGCAGCGGACAATAGTTGGCTGATGCGTCTACCACAGGAAGATTTTTGCCAAACCCTCAATATCCCCTCAGCGAGGAAATACGAGAACCAAGACGGACCAGGCATTAGCGAGATAATGTACGTATTAATGGGATCGCTTGCCCCAGAAAGAGATCGGCGCATCTTCATGAAAGCACAAGTGTTATTTTGGTTACTGGCGGCGACAGACGGCCACGCTAAAAACTTTTCGCTATTTATCAGGCCCGAAGGAAAATACGAGCTTACCCCACTCTACGACATCATCTCCGTTTATCCAGTGCTGGGTGGTACAGGACTTAACATCCGCGATGCGAAACTGGCCATGGGACTGACAGCCACTAAAGGGAAAAAATACCAGATTGAACAAATCTTTCCCCGCCATTTTCTCGCTACGGCAAATCGAGTCGGCTTTAGTCAACAAGCCATGAACGAGCTTCTTGAGGAGTTTGTTGAAAAAACGCCTATGGTTATCCAACGGATACAAGCGCAACTGCCAGATGATTTCCCCCCACATATCCAGCACAGCATCCTGAACGGGTTAGAGCATAGGGTAAGGCGACTGCTATAACAGCGCTCAAATAGTGATGCCATCCACCAAGCCACGCTCGATGGTCTAGGCATAGCCAATCTGCCCCGTTTTATGGTCGACGCCGACTTACAAGCGGGCCGCCTACAAGCCTTGATCGCAGACCATCCCCTCCCCGAACATGGCATTTATGCGGTTTATCCACAGCGGAAATATCTGCCGACTAAGGTGAGTGTATTGATAGCGTTTTTGATGGAGTTGTTAGTAAGAGATTGGGCAATGCTTAGATAGGGTTAACGATAAAAACAGCTTTAAAAAAGGGTTATAACGAATACAACCACAAAGCTAAAAAAGACTAACTTAAAACGGACTTAATCCAAATAAAACAGCACATTAAACAGCCTACTCAACTATAATGATAGTCAGTCTAGCTGACTATTTAAGGCAGAAACATGAGTGCTTATCAGCAAACATTTGGCGATAAATTTGAGCTTGGCTTCGACCTAAGCCTATACACATTTCTTATCGATAAAAGCTACCAAAACGACATGTGTCCCAGCTTTTACTTCAAACACAACAACCACTATTTTATTCTTTGGGTCGACTATGCCGACCCCATCTGCCGCGAAGAAGATTATCCCCGCTACAGCATCATTTCAGCCGTAAATGACGGCGACAACCTACACCCAGAAATCCGTACCGCTTCTCAACCAACACTACAGCTTGAATTTGAACAACCCAGTGACCTAATTCACTACCTGGAGCAGATAAAACAGCAACTGAATGCCAAGGTAGTTCCAATACGATAACCACGACATAAATGCCCGACTAATAAAATAAAACTATTCGATGTGACTCATAGTCCGTGGAACATACAACAGCAATGACTGAAAATATAAGCCTACCATTACACTAGGTTTACATCATGGAATACCAATCCGTTAGCCAGTTTGAAGAGGCTTATTTTGTCGCTTATGAAGAAGAATGGTGTGGATACGTGATCTACATCGAACGAAACCCAGATCGGTTCAGGGGAGGCTTTGAATGGTTCGTATGCTTTGATAATAAAGTAATTCAATCAGGGCTAGTATTTCATTTTGATTTTGCACTGGCAGATGCACAACAATTTATAAATTCTAGGGCAAAAGAGGATTAGTTGCTTATGGGTGGTCCACTCATTACCAATTGATATAATGATCAAATTTAAAAAACAGAGTAGAAAGTGATACATAAAATGAGTCACTTAACCTCCATTATTTCCCCAGTGACACGCCGTTCATACCTCCATGTAGGCTCGACTAAAACCTCCCTGTTTTAGACGGTCACTGGTGCAACAATGTCGATTCTAATATGGCCTCAGCTCTATCAGGTATCTGTACTTATAGCTCCAAAAGCATTTCTGCAAAAAAGCTTTCTAACGACTAAGCATGTGGCGTTATTTTGTACGACGTGAATATAAGTTAGTCATTAAGTTTTATCACAATTACAAACTCCTCAATCACAAACTAAAAGCTAGCGGAATAGTGCTTGCCATGTATAATTTGCGGTTCGAAATTTGAGTTTGGACTGATGATTAATGAAAGCGATAGATCTATTTTCGGGTGCTGGCGGCTTATCTCTTGCCGCACATCAATGTGGCATTGATGTCATCGCAGCTATCGAACTAGATACAGCCGCTACCATTACTTATCAACGTAACCTCGTTGAACGCCTAAAAGCACCAACTAAGTTAATTAATGGCGATATTAATGCTGTCGACTTGCCCGCCTTAATGACAGAGTTAAAGCTCAAACCAGGAAAATTGGATTTGCTCCTTGGTGGCCCACCATGTCAAGGCTTCTCGACTCATCGGATTAACGGTGCAGGTATTGATGATCCCCGAAATCAGCTTCTGTTGAAGTATTTTGATTTTGTTGATGGTTTACGACCAAAAGCGTTCTTGATTGAAAACGTGGCGGGACTTTTATGGAAACGCCATGAAAACTATCTCAATCAGCTTCTAGCTCTCGCAGAAACCCATGGCTATACCATCCATTTTTGCGATATTCTCAATGCTAAAGACTATGGCGTGCCACAAAACCGTAAACGTGTTTTTATCTTTGGTACACGTAAAGACCTAAATGTTGATGCTGCAAATTTTCCGCCAGCAGCGACACACTTCTCACCGTCTAGTAATAAATCACCTTACTGGAAAACGGCCTCAACTGTATTTGAAAAAATACCAGCAGACCTTATCGAGCAATATATTGAAGAGTATTTTCGACCAAAAACTAAGCTTGCAGATGATGAAGCAAGAGATCTCCTGCTAAACCTAGAATATGGTGAAGCCGTAAAAGAGGGTGATCCTTGTAACATCACAATGCGGCCAACACCTAAAATGATTAGGCAATTTGAAGCCACGCCTTTAAATGGAAGCCGCGAAGACGCTGGCGAAGAATTTAGGCTGCCCTGTCATTCAAATGGATATAAAGGTCATAAAGACGTATATGGCCGAGTAATGATCCACTTACCAAGTAATACCATTACTACCGGATGTAACAATCCCTCTAAAGGCCGTTTTGTTCATCCTTGGAAAAACCAAGGTATGACACTACGCCATGCCGCTCGATTACAAACCTTCCCTGATAGCTTTATTTTTTTGGGTACTTCGACTCAACAAGGTAAACAGATTGGTAATGCTGTTCCCCCTTTACTCGGCAAAGTTCTAATTAAATCGATAATAAATGGATTGAATTAAAAAAAGTGCATAGAATAGGTTGCATTACTTTCCAATGTAACCATTTGATATGAGAAATGAATCTTCAAGAAAATCGGTTTCGTTTAAAGCTCAAGCTCGCACTGTCGACCACCTAGGCAAAGGTCAAATCGCAGATGCCCCCACTGCTGTTAGTGAGCTTTGGAAAAACTCTTACGATGCTTATGCTCGAGATGTCGCCCTCCATTTATTCGATGATCATATAAAATGTGGTGCCATTATTGATAATGGCTGCGGTATGACTTATGAGCAGTTAAGTAATAGCTGGCTAACCATTGGCACTGCATCAAAAACCAAGAAAAGCCTTCTACCTGAAGAAGACCGTTTTGGGTTAAAACATCGATATACTCAAGGTGAAAAAGGGATTGGTCGACTTTCTACTGCATTTTTAGCACCAGTCACCCTTATCGTAACTAAAAAGGTTAATACACAATACTCCGCGGCACTGATTGACTGGCGTTTATTTGAAAACACCTATCTGGGTTTACATGATATTAAAGTACCAATGCAACAGTTTGATAGTCTCGATGAGCTCCCCGAAGTATGTTCAGGCCTGCAGCAAGAGATGCTTAATAACCTCGCTCTCAATCCACAAACTGAAGATCAAAAAATTCTCCGCCATATGTGGCAGCGCTTTAGCGAAGACGAAAAAGAAGCTTTCGATTTAAGGCATAATCCCCAAGATGATGAAGAATTTATATCAACGGAGCAAAAAGTTAGGCTGCTAAGTGAAAACTTTATATTTAAATTAAGTCACTCTGAAAGTTGGGTCCCCCTTTTAAATAAAGTAGCTGAATTAGATGGTGCAGAGCACGGTACAGCCCTTTTTCTTTTAGAGCTTAATCGTGATTTAGCATTGCTCACTAACAGAGGAAGTTTGAGTAGAGATTCTCAAGAATACAAATCAATAGAGAGTGATTTGGTTGATACTCTTCGTGCTTTTGTTGATCCATTTAACCGCGAATCGGATAAAAGCAACGAATTCCATTATGAGATTATAGCCTTTGATAAGACTGGCTACAGTTTTGGTGAGCAGAAAGAAATACTGAATTATCAAGACGTATTTGAATATAAAGATTTTGAAACGCTGGAGCATAAAGTCGTTGGCCAAGTGGACGAAAAAGGTTGGTTTAGGGGTCATGTGACAGCTTTTGGAAAGGAATACCCAAATGTAGTGATTCCTTGTCGAACTCCCGGAATGGATGCATTAACGAAAACAGGGAGCTTTGACTTTAAATTGGGAACTTTTGAACAAGAACTTCCTAAATCTACCCATGAACCAGAGCATCACTCCTATTTGTTGGGGCAAGCCAAAAAATACTATGGGTTGATGGTCTTCCGAGACGGCTTGCGAGTTTTACCGTATGGTCGTTCTGATAATGATTTTTTCCAGATTGAAGAAAATCGTGGCAAACATGCTGGTCGTCATTATTGGGCTGCTCGCCGTTTATTTGGACAAATTTTATTAAATCAAAAAAATAATCAGCTATTAAAAGATAAAGCTGGTCGTGAAGGATTTGTAAAAAATCAAGCAGCTCGAGAGCTAAAGGCTTTGGTAAATACCCTGCTAACAAGTTTGGCTGATTCGTACTTTGGTACTAATTCTGAAGAACGAAAAATCATGCTTGAGCAATTAACGAAAGATAAACAAAAACAACTTAAAGCACGTAACTCATCTGCAAGGCTATCCAAAAAAGCTTTCACCAGTGCAATGAAAGTCAATTTGCCTAAGCTTAGTCTCCATGTGGAATCAGCTCGAAGTGTGCATAAGGAGCTAGAAGAAGGGGTTGCAATATCGCTTCACCATTTAGATGAGTTAGTTACAAGTATTGATAGGCTTGAAGCACTTAGACCTGAGCTAAAAGCGCCCAACAAGCCTGCAAAAATGGACGATCATCTTGAAGAACAGTACCGGAACTACCGCGATTTATTTGGAGAACTCAGTGAACTTCTACAAACATGCCGCGAGCGCTTAAATAATCTAGAAGCACTGAGTCAGCAGCGTTCGCCTATGGAAAGTGCACTGAACAAATACAATACGATTGATTCTGCACTAACTAAACAGGTGAATCGATATGCCAACGACATCGACAAAACCCTAGAGCGTTTATTGACAACTTGGAAAAAAACAGCCCGAACCGACAAAGAAGCGTTTGAGCAGCAAGCTTTACCATTACTAGATGCAGTAACTAACTCTAGTGATATAACCCAAGTACTTAATACATTGGATAAAATTTATCGCGACTTAGCCGATGATATTGCCACCAAATATGAAGGTTTTTTACAGGCCCTTGATAAATTAGAGCAAGGTGTAGACCTGGAATCGGCATTTACGTTAGCAGAAGATGAACGAGTTAAAGCAGAGCAAGAAATTACTCAAATGCGCAGTCTTGCGCAGCTCGGTATCAGCTTTGAGATTTTAGCCCATGAATTAAGTGCACAAGATAAAGCCGTAACTCGCTCACTCAATTCGATGAGCAGTGGTGCAAAAGCAGAGCTTGGTTTTAAAAATGCCATAAAAGCACATAAACAGTTTACCGAATACCTCAGATTTCTATCACCACTTAAGCTTTCCGGTTATCAAACCCGCGATGATATTACAGGGCAAGAGATTGTCAAAAATGTGAAATTATTCTTTCAAGATCAGTTTGAGCAACAAAACATTAATCTTGAGTTTAGTGATGCTTTTATACGCATGAATGTTGTAGATGTGAAATCTCGGATTATCCCGGTATTTATCAACTTACTGAATAATGCACTATATTGGGTGGCGTTAGCCGAACATGAGCGTGAAATAAAGGTTGGCATCATTAATGATTTGGTTGTAATTGCGAATAACGGTCCCGCAATTGATCCAGACGATATTGGCAATTTATTTCAGTTGTTTTATAGCCGTCGACCAACAGGTAACGGTGTAGGTTTGTACCTTTCTAAACAAAATCTTGCAATAGCTCGCCACAATATCTGGTACGCAGAAAAGCCAGAAGAAAAGCTAATCCAAGATGGTGCTAATTTTGTAATTCAATTTCGCGGAATGGAAGTAAGATAATGCCACAAGCCTACAGAGATCAAATAACAAAAACATTTCGTGATGATGCTATTCGTTCAGTGCTGCTGATTGATGATGAGTACCACCCATATACCGATTTAGCTCAAAAGCAACAGGAACTTATCCAAGAGATTCAGAAGATTGCACCTAAGCTAACAGAGGGAGAGCAACCACCTGAAATACCGGAAAATGCTGAGACGGCAAAACAAGCATTGATAGAAGCATATGCTAAGGTCAATCTTCTGCGCGAGTCCGCTAATTCAATTGGGGACAGCTTTAAGCGTACTGCAGTTGCCGCTGAATTTGGTCGATTTTTTCACAACGCTAAATGTATTTGTGATGTTGAAAAGCAAACTACTCAACTGGACCCGGAAAAGGTGCGAAAAAGTGATTTGATAATTTTAGATTATTGCTTAACGGGTACTGACGCTACTAAATCACTTCAATTACTTAGAGACCTCAGTGCCAGCAAGCATATGAATTTGGTTGTTATTTATACTAATCAACCATTAGAAACCGTCTGGCTGCAAATTGCTGCAACATTGAGAGGGCCTAAAATTGCAGCCCCTGCAGATTATTTTACTACTGATCAAGAGTCATTAGATAAGTGGGGGGATGCCGAGGATGTGTATAAAGAGAGCTGGGCAGAGTTATCTCGTGAACAGAAAATTAACTTTATACTCAGTAAAACCAATGTGGTAACTAATGATGCTCGTATTCAGCTATGGCAAGATATTCAAGAACGAGATGATTTTGATGAGGATATTCACAAGCAGCCAACAGAAGCTATTATTAACTATCTTTGTGAGTTTGATGTCAATGTGCACAACCTATTAGCCACTGGCGGAGCTCATTCTGAGATACATGGACAAGATAGGCTTTGGATTCAGTCTGGTGAAGTTTTTATCGCTTTATGTGAAAAAAAAGATAGCTCTCAAGAAGAAATAGCGCAACAACCACAAGCCGTATGGGACAAGCTAGAAGAAGCCCTTCATAGCTGGTATCCAAATTTTTACCGAGTGGTTTTATCTGAGCTTCAAAACCGAATTGAAGACTCAAATTTCTCTATGTCTAAAATTGTTGGTAAGCCCGAACATGAGCAAATAGCTTTGCTATGGTCAATATTAAAAGAACATTCTGACAAACAACTAAGTGTATCTGAGAACTTGTTACATCACTTACTTCAAGATATATCAGATGAATTACTATATAGAGATAACAAATCTGGCCCTAATTTAATCAAAGCACTTGCTAATTCTATTAATGAGGATCTTCCTGTATTTGTTCCGTTTAAAAAATCGAATACTCAACCTCATAATGAATTTGTACAACGAGCATTGGAAGTATCAAAATCTAATTTTAAAACCAATCGAGAAGAGTTTGATAAAAATTTTTACATGAGTGTCACCCATGCTCATAATAAGCTGCTATCAACAAAGCGTTCTTTACCTGAGTACATCACTACAGGAACCATTTTAAAGTCTGGCGAAGGGAAGCAAACTAATTGGTATGTATGTGTGACCCCAAGTTGTGACACGGTACCAACTCAAGAAACGGATGATGTAGCAAGATGGTTATCACCTCATAGATTGCTCAGTTTTATAAAACTTACCCGAGAAGAATTATGTGACGCACTAGGTGTTGCCACTCAATCTTCTCATGTTTTTATTACTGATAGTAATGGAGAGAGAGTCGCTTTGAGGGTGATAAATCAGATTACCAAGCAACCAGACTTAATCCAGCTGATAGTTAAAAATCATAAAACTATCAACTTAACAACTGCAGGTATGACTGCGACATCTATTACTACTATTAAGAAAAAGCAAGGAAACGGAAATTTGCAACATAACGAACTTACATTGATACCAGTTGCTCAGTTGAAGTCAGCATATGCTGCAAGGTTTCAGGCAATAAAGAGCCATCATGAAGGTCGGATTGGGGTCGATTATATTCCGGCATTTTTTAGCGAAATGCCCCCTGCTACTGAACCCCCTGTTTTAGATATTTAACACTTCTTCAGCTTGCCTTTGCTTTAATCGCGATGGATACACTGTATCCATCGCGATTAAAAACTCTGCAACATTCGAATACGCTTCACTTTCATATACTAACTTAGCGACTTCCTCAGCAAGCCTTCGTCCATGGATCAAGATAATTGGATACTTGTCTTCAATCACTTCCCGTTGAACTGAATCAGAAAAATAACTGGTTGTGACATACACACCGAGCCAACCACGCTTTAAGCGGGCCACAGTACGAGCAATGTGATTACCACCCGTTGGTGTATTGAGCGACTCACATTTTGCCTGCCCTAGCACAATCAACTCCACTTTGGAGAATCCACTGCCCAACGTCACCTTACCGATAAAATCGGCACCACCGTCACCCGAGCCTTGAGTCACCCAGCCTTTTTGATAGATTCCAAGCTCCCTATCGATTACGCGCTCTGCAATAACCTCAGCGAGTGCCTCAAATCTATGCTTCTTGTTGGCATAGTAATCATAAATTTGATTTAAAATTTTATCGGACTCAGATCCCGGAATAGGCTTTTGATTTACCGTTTTCTCAAGACTCAGTTTGGAAACTCGACGGCGTAATTTATTAAGAGAATTACTGCCTTCATTTAGCCATTGTCGCCAGCTTTTAGGGGCGGCATTATTGGTTATCGCGAGCGAAAAGCCTTTTTTACGGCGGCTATTTATCCAATCCCATTCGAACTCTTCATGCTCTGCGGCAATACAAAGCACCGTAAAATCAAAGGCATAATTTGTAAAAGTGCGAGCTAATTTATTGTCCCACTGAGTCACTAATTCAACACTGTTGATGATCCCCAATCCATAAAATTGCGGATAGCCTTTAGCGACACCATTAACTATCGCCCGCTTAAAAAACAAGATAGGTGGAGTTAATAATCTCTCGTCCACACTGTGTGAATGGGCTAAACGAAACGCTTCAAGTAGTGCTTTATTTCCTTGTGCGGTAGCAGGATCTTTACCTGGTTCTTTGTTGTCACCAAAGTAGCGAATATGACCATTATCAACGTCATAAAAATCTTCCCAGGGGGTTTCTACTGATCCTTTTTTATTTGGGCTACTGGAAATCAGTATTGCCGGGCGCACAAGTTGACCCAAGCTCGTTTTGATTTTGGCGCAGGGATTGATTCCCTTTTCAAGTTGCAGGTTGTTGGCGTCGATGGATTTGGTTAGAAAGTGGAAATTGAGGTAGCCATCTTCATACATGTTTTCTCCACATGCTGGCTTTTTATATCTCAGTACATCACCAATCTGAATTTCCATTATTCGTCACCAATCCTTACTCAATAAGCTTGATGAAATATAACATACTGATATTTAATTAAAAGAAGCGTAGATATCAATTGTGAGTATGCGCTTATTCAACTACAAATTTGTAACCTCATTCAAGGCTCACACTGAAGTTGACTCTATACGAGGGCTGCACAGCGGAAAATGGTATCGATGGGCAGGCCCTCTGCGCCATGGATGGCGCGGTGGAGCCCTCATGGAAGAGTTTACGGCGTGCCTGCGGGCGATACCATTTTGTGGCCACAGTTGGGCCTAAAATCTAAGCACTCACTACAGCCCACTCGGCAATAAGTACCTCGTACTTCGGCCGCCGGCGTCGGCTTTTACTAAAAAGCCTTGCTCGACCATTTGCGCAAGGTGACGGGTGGCGGTGGCGCGGCTCACCTTCGCAATCTTTTGATACTGGCTACTATTAATCCCTAGTTCAAAATCGCCGTCTAACATCCGATTGAGCACTTTGGCTTGATCTTGACTCAATAAGGATTGATCGACACTTTGCCAATACTGAGTTTTCCGCAGGGTCCTGTTCACATCTGCCATCGCATTGAGTAAGCAGTCATTGAGGGTTTCAAAAAACCAGACTAACCAAGGAGTAATATCGACATCGCCCCTTTGAGTGGACTCTAAAATGTCATAGTAGGCTTGGCGACGGGCAAGAATACTGACCGACATAGCGTAAAAACGAATCGAGCGTTTCTCCGCTTGCGCTAAAGCTAAATCAGTCAATAAACGCGTGATGCGCCCATTACCATCATCAAGCGGATGCAGAGTCACAAACCAAAGGTGAGTTATCGCCGCACGGATAAGCGGATCTAAACCCAGATCTTGCCGTGAAGCATTAAACCATTCAATAAACTGCGTGAGTTCAGCGTCCAAAGTCGCTCGAGAGGGGGCCTCAAAATGCACCCTTGGTTTATCAATGCGGCCTGAGACAACTTGCATAGGCTTATCGCCACGTAGCGTTCCACCAATAACGGGGTTAAACAATGTATAACCCTGCGGAAATAACTGCTGATGCCAGCCCAATATCCGTTCGAGGGTTAATTCAGTCTCTAAATTTTTTAAAGCATCGAGCATAATGTCAGCTAAACCATCGGTTTGCGCTGTGGTCGGATACGGTTTTTCCTCAGTCACACCGAGTTTTTTAGCCAAGGATGAGCGCACCGAAGCCGCATTGAGCTTTTCACCTTCGATGGCACTGGAGTGGATAATGTTAGCGAGTAAGGTGTCGAGTGCAGCGTCTGACGTTAACAGGCTGTCGTCGTGACTTAGCATTTGCTTGCCAAGCAGCTGGCCCTGATTGAAATAGACCTGACGCAGCAAGGCATCAATGCTGCTGGTATTCCAATGAAACTTAGGCCAATCGGCTTGCTGCCAAATCCACATATCTTACCCCACGAGTCAAATAACAAGCCTATTCTACTCACATAATGAGGCGATTAACAAATATATTCGCCTCACATTATGAGTCGAATAGCGCTAATAATCGCCTCATTAATACCAACATGGCTATCCAATGCAGGGAAATGAGCCTTGTTGGTAATCCGGGAGCTCAGTTTCTAAGCCTTGCGGTCATCCATTTTATCGTACAGCTGTCATACAATACGGTGGTGCCTTTACTGTGGTGCGTGACTTTTATGTATAGCCACCGACAAAGCCTTCGCGCTGAGATATACTGCCGCCGCTGATTTGACACGCCAATGCGAAACGCCGATGTGAAAACTCATTGCTTACACCGCACCGCTTGCACACACATTCTGAGCCCAATCTATGCCTGATAATGCCAACAATTCAACAGCTTCTGCTCACGCACAATGTTCTGCTAATGCACAACATATTGGTAATGCAGATTATGCCGCCAATACGCAGCACACTGGTCATTCACAGATTGCTACGCCAGCTGAGATGAATCCTGCAAAGTCGAGTACGCTCGATGGCGAACAGGCAAGTGTAGAAAAACAGAAGGTTTTTATCATAGGCCTACCGCGTACGGGCACGACGAGTGTGAGTGTGGCGCTGCTCGAGCAAGGGCTTAAAGTGGCGCACATGGCCTTTACTAAACAGACGTTTATATTGGCCGATGCGATTTCTGATGTGCCCTGTTTTAGTGATTATCGGCAGCTCGATGGTCTATTCCCGCAGGCCAAATTTGTCTACCTCGAGCGTGATATGGTGAAGTGGGTGCCTTCAATGCAGATGCTGCTGGGTAAAATGCTGCCGCATTTAGAAGCCAAATCGGGGCGATTTCACCCGATTATGAAACGCAGCTTTCGGCACACGTTTGCTATCGATAAAGTGGTGAATCCCGCAGACGAGGCACATCTTATTGATTGTTATAAAAGACATCAAAACGAAGTGCTCGCTTACTTTCATGGCCGCGAAGATTTTATCTCGCTCGATATAAGCCATGCGGGGAGCTTGAGTCGCTTGTTACAATTTTTGGGGTTAACCACGGATTGCCCAACCTTAGGCCAAGTGACAGATAGGGCGCTCTCGGCTTCCCAAGTAAAAAGTGTACCAAACCAGCTATTACAGGAAGGGAAGGGTCAACCACAAAGCGTCAACACCAGCGAACATGGACTGGATTTCCCTAAATTAAACGCTGGTACACATGTCGCAGCTTGGCATGAATATAAACATCCCAATAAGGTGAACAGTAATAGCGCTGGCCCGCAAAGCCGTAAGTTTTTCGACTACACGCTTTAGTCGCACGCCTTTATTGTTTGCGGCGTTTCACCACTGTGAGCCAATCGAGGCTCACGCCCGAAATGGCATTAAAGCCTCGGATACGGAAGATAAGTTGCAGTAGCTGCGGCCTTGGGCGCACTTTAGGTTCGACCGAACGCGGAATAAACCAAAGTGTCACTAAGGCTCGCAGTACGGTCGAGACTAAAAACACCACGAAGATAGGGCTAGATAACACGCCATTCCAACCCGACCAGACTAAAAAGTCCGCTGCATGGGAGGCAATAATCCCACCCAATATCGCGCCAACAAATACACAGGCCGCGCTCAAGGCTGCTTGCAGGGCTGCGTAGGTCGCAAAGTCACTGCGAAAGGGGCGGATATCATAAAGGTAATTTGCCGTGCTTAAGGTGAAGCCGCTCCACGCCAAGCCAGAGAAAGCTTGGATAGCTAAGATATACAGATAGTTATCCAAGAATAGCCACATCAGCGGTAAGCTTGGGATCATACAACTGGTAATGATCATCACTAAACGATTGCCGAATTGGTCGCTAAAGCGGCCCCAAAATCGCAGGGTGACAAATTGAGTCGCTATCGAAGCCACGCTGGCGAACACAAATTCGAGATAAGTAAACTGCAAGCCTTCCAACATATAAACGGCAAAAAATGGCGCCGAGATCGCCACCATGCCCTGCATACAGGCGACAAACAAACTGTACTGACGAAAGGTTTTATCCTTCCACGCCTCACGAAAATGACCAATCGTCTGCAAAAATACGCCGCGCTGTTTGGGCTCGCGCGGATCGGGATCGTGCATCTGCAGCAGTAGCCAAGCCGACACAAACCGCCCTATCGCCGCGATAGAAAACAACAGACTAAAGCCCAGCCACGCCATCTGCATCGAGTCGGTTAAGGTGAGTATGCCGCCGCCAATAAAGAACACACTCAAAGATGCGCCCATAGTGAGCCGAGTGCGCGCGGCGAAGAAAGTACCACGGCGCCGTTCGGGAACAATAGAGCCCATCCACGCCCGCCAATGGGGCTGAATTAGATTAATAAAGCCATGGTAACCAACGGCTAAAGCGATAAAGATCCACACCGCATGTTCAGGGCCGAAAGCGGCTAACGCGCCCATCGCCAGCACAACACAGGCCTGAAAGGCGGCACAAAAGACGATAAAAGTTCGGCGGGAGAAATGGCTGGCGAGCCAGACAGATAAAAGCTGGGAGATAGCGCCAAAAAGCTGAGGTAAACCTGTGATAAAGCCCATCTGCGCTAGGCTGGCACCGAGAAAAATAGCGTAGGCATTGAAGAAGTTATCGCTGGTCGCCGTCATCATAGACGAGGCAACCGCCTCCTGCTGCGAGCGACGCAGGGTACATCTTAACCAAGAGTTACGTTCGCTGCGCCGTGAACAAGTGACTAACGGCTGCGCCACAGGTGAATCCATACCAAGCACAAATCCATATAATATTAAGGGATATTGCTCGATTATGTCGGATGAAATGCCATCTGCCTAGAACTTATAACAATCGTATTAAAGCAATCGTATTAAAGCAAAACGCCCAAAGCAAAGCCTTGGGCGTTTTGTTTATCAGTGCATTGGATCGAAAAACTGGCGTAATCACCAAGATCCATATCCTGACTTAGAAATGGGCTTTAAGTACCGTCTCTTGGTCGAGCAAGCTTTGGTACAAGGTAAACTGGTTAGCGGCGCGGTCCAGATTGTGGCCTTCGCGGTGGATGTGGAAATACACATCACCGTTAAGATAATCCGTTAAAAAACGCACGCCTATCATCAAACAAATAACTCGCGCGCCAAGCCATAGACTGCGTTTTTCGTCTTCCGTTAAGACATCACCCAACTCGCTCAAGTAGCCACGGCAAATCGCAGCGAAGATATCTTGGCGCACTTGGACTTTATCCAAGGCCGTAGAGTCTTCTTCCTCTGGCGAGCAGAAGGTGCGAACCATGTCGCCAAAGTCATACATCAGATGACCTTTCATGCAGGTATCTAAATCAATAATCGCCATACTGGACATGTCGCGTTTATCGAAAAGCATATTATTGATTTTAGTGTCGTTATGGCAAATTCGCAGCGGTAGCTTTGGCGATATTTCCGCAAGTTCATCCAGCAAAGCCTGCTGAGATAACGCGTAATCAACCCAATGACGGCAGAGATCTAAACGGTGTTGGCTATCGAGCTCGGCGGCCTGTTGCAACAAGGCCATGCGTCCCGGTAAATGGTGAAACTGGGGGATCACATCTTCGAGCTGAGTCGCATCAAAGTCACTCAAGGCTGAGGCAAAGTGACCAAAGGCCTTGGCCGCCATTTCCGCTTCTTGTTCCGACTTAACCACTTCAATGCTGAGACTATGTGGCAAGTAACTGATCGCGCGCCAAAATCCTTGTTCGCCTAAATCAATAGCCAACTCGCCCTCTTGGGTTAAACAAGGGCTAACGACTTTCAGGCCGTATTGTTGCTGCAACGACTTAGCGCATAAATGATGGCTAATTTTATCGGCATTGCAGACCAAAGCGTTGGGCGTTTTAAATACCTCAGTATTAATTCGCTGCAATACTAATTCGCCCGCAGGCCAGCGCACCAAAAGGGTGTCATTGATGTGGCCATTACCGAGGGCAGAAATTTTTGCCTCGGCAGATTCAATACCAAAATGAGGCAACACTGACTGCCTGATGAGTTTAATCACTCAATAACTCCGTTAATTTTTGTTTTACCCAGACAGTGTCCTGCGGATAAGTCACGCCGAGCCAGGGCTCGCAGGCAACATCGACATAGACAGGCAAACCTTGCTCAATGCCCGCTTGTACTATGGCGGGCAAGTAACATTCAGACTTAGGTTGTTGACCCTGTTGCCCGATAAATTCGGTTAATTCACGTTTAATAACATCAAATATGCTTGGGGAGAAGCCCCAGCATGTCATAGAGACCAGAGACTCGGGCGGCAAACTCGCATGCCCCTGTGGGCCATCACCTACCAATTGGCCACCTTGCTCGGCGATATTGAGCCATTCGGCAACCGATTTAAGCTGACCATTTTCAACCTGACACAGACCCCGGTTAACACCGCCGTGCTCCGACAAAGTGAGTTCTATGGGATAGGCCACCATCATCCACTCTGTCGGTCTCATACTTAAGCCATTGGCTAAGGAAGCAAAAGCGCTATCACCATAAAAATCATCGGCATTGATAACGGCCATAGGTCCTTTAACGAGATGGCGCGCACTCCACAATGCATGGGCCGTGCCCCAAGGTTTAAGCCTGTGGCTGAGATCAACCAGCTGCGCCGCTTCGGGTAAATCCGTTAAGGCTTGATAGCAAAAATGATAGGCAAAATCGGCGGGCAAAAACCGTGTCAGTATCTCAGTTAATTCAGTTTCTAACTCAGGGCGGATCACCAGCACAGCACGCTGAAAGCCACTGCGAATAGCCGACATGATCGATAACACCAACATGGGTTCGCCAGCGGGACCGAGCGCTGCCAATTGCTTATCGCCGCCGAAACGACTACCTAGCCCTGCAGCCATAATGACTAAGGTCAATTCTGTATTCATGCTGGATTGATATATTCAGTTCAAATTTAAAGATGTTTCCCCAAACCGCCGCGCCCAATACCAAGGCATAACGCATTTAAAACGCGGTTTGAGAAAAAGAGGAGCAAAAGTGTAATCTACCCCTCTAATTGTGACTAGCATTTAAGCAGAAATTTTATCGACTTAAGTTGCTGACCTAAGCTGCGACTTCATTTACTGACCTAACTTGCAGACCTAACTTGCAAACTTAACTAACGCGCGATGTAATCACCAAAAGTACGATTCTGTTCCAGTATCGCTTGGCTGCCCTTAAGGCTGAACTTATACCCGCACAGGCTGATACTGCCACGGCGCGCAAGGTCTACTATGATGGCTTGGGTGTCGAGTGGCGTGAATCGCGCCTCGGTTGCTGAGTCGGCTTTCAAGTCCACAGTCACAGGGCGATAGTCAGTGCCATTGTTAAAGGACAACAAGCTACAGGTTTTATCGCCCTTTGCCGTCGCTAAGGACCACAGGTTTTGCGCTTCACCTTTCTCACCGAGCCAACGCATGATCAAGATGTCATCCTCCAGCGCCACAGAAAAGCCGTCCGGTAGCGCGAGCGTCACCCGTTCACCCGCATAGGGTGCAATTGCGTTAACCGTGACCACTTCAGCGCCATCACCCGTCTCAGCGTCACCATTTGGCCAAAGACCCCAAACCAAGGCGAACAAGACCACAACACCACAACCAATCCCCGCAGGACGCCAATAACGGCGTTCCAGTTTAGGTAACTTAATCTTAGGCAATACAAAGAAACGTTTCAGCGGCGCTAGAAACTCGAATAGACCGCGAAACAGCTCAGTCATCGAGCCAGAATCTTTCGCTTCGGCGCGACGTTGACGCACTTCTTCGGCATGATCTCGATCGTTAAAGCTGCCCGGCTCGTCATCTTCTTCGGCGGCAAAACGCCAACCCGGTTCTGTACTGCGTTCGGCAGGATCTAATTGGGCGGCGTTAAAGTCGACATGTTTTAAATCAACCTTGGCGACATCAACGTCGACTAAATCAATATTGGTCTGCTCAATACGGCTAGCATTCGCTGGGCGAAAATCCGCATGACTGTCGGGCACCACAAAATCGGCAGGATTCTGCGTCATCCGAGTAAGGGCATCGAAGCGCAGTTCATCTTGGCGCTGGGCTTCAAGTTCGGCATCCGCTGCGCTTATCGTCGAGGCGACTATTGGTTCAGCGACTGTAGATTCTACGACCGTTGATTCAGCGACTATTGGTTTAGCAGCAATGGGTTCAACATGGGCAGATAAATCCACCACTGGCTCAGAGGCCGTTGCGGCGCTAATGGCCTGCGCATGCGACAGCTCAACATGCGGTTCATGTCGCTCAACTTGAGGCTGCGCTTGAATATGGGCGGTCGATTTAGCTGCCTGTCTTGCGGCAACGTCTGGAGTTTCTATTTCTTTAGCCGCCTTTGGAACGATAGTCGGCTCCACACGGCGCCTAGGCATAGCCTGCGATGTTGGCGCATCCAGCTCAGGACCGAAATAACCGTAGCGATAATCCACTATCGTTGGTGCCGGTAAACGCCAGCCCCAAAATGTCAGTCCCGCGGCTAACACTAAACTCAATCCAATTAAGGCAATATGCACATCGGCCGCTAACAGGCCGATGAAAATTATTAACGGCAATAGGAATAGGCCAATCAAGCCTTTTGACTTATCGGCATCGGCCAAACGACGCAAACTGGTGAGCCCTAATAAAGGTAGACCCAACAATGCCAGCAAATACATCAGAAAATTGGCCCCAAAAGCAGCGGCGGCAAGTGTAATACAGACGTAAACGCCAACACTGATTGCGACAAAACGGGGACGAGAATCACGCCCGTGAAGGCAAAAAAGAGATTTTAACAGCACGACCCTTCCTTTATTGTTGTAAAAACGAGATACAAAAAGACACTCATTGCCTTATTCGCACGAGCGTAACCAATTTACCCGCAATTGTCAGTGCCTACGACCCTAGTCGGATAAAAATGCGCATAATATCGAAGTAAATCTAAAATAGGCTTAAATTGCTGGCCTACAAGCCCTAGTATTTCTATGGTCAAAATCGGTATAATGCTCGGCTTTCTGGGCCCTTCTTGCGTTAACCAATTGGATATTTAGCTCATGACCGCACGCGGAAATTTATTTATTGTGTCGGCGCCAAGTGGCGCAGGTAAATCCTCGCTGATCTCGGCCTTGCTTAAAGACAAGCCCGCTGACATGCAGGTTTCGGTATCACATACCACCCGCGCGCCACGCCCAGGTGAAGTCGATGGTCAACACTATCACTTCGTTAATGTTGAGCAATTCAAAGCCTTAATTGCTGAAAATGCCTTTTTTGAATGGGCAGAAGTGTTCGGCAATTACTATGGTACCTCGCGCCATGTGATTGAACATACGCTCACCCAAGGTATCGATGTTTTCCTCGATATCGACTGGCAAGGTGCCGAGCAAGTGAAAGCCGTGATGCCCGATGCCGTTGGTGTGTTTATTCTGCCACCCTCGAAAGCCGAGCTAGAACGCCGCCTCACCGGCCGTGGACAAGACAGTAGCGATGTGATCGCCAGCCGTATGGCACAAGCCGTATCGGAAATGTCCCACTATAAAGAATATGATTTTATTATCGTCAACGACGATTTTGACACTGCCTTAGCCGATTTGCGTGCCATCATTCGCAGTCAGCGCTTAACAGGTGCTAGTCAGATCCACGCGCAAAATGATATGCTTCACGATCTGTTGGCAGGATAGCTGTCATAGTGTACAATTTTGCGTCATTTTTTCCCTAGATAAACTGGAGTTTCAACACATGGCTCGCGTAACTGTAGAAGACGCCGTAGAACAAATCGGCAACCGTTTTGATATGATCTTGGTTGCGGCGCGTCGTGCTCGCCAAATCGCCGTGCAGGGTAAAGACCCTATGGTTGAAGAGATGAACGACAAACCAACGGTTATCGCCCTGCGTGAAATCGAACTAGGTTTAGTTAACGCTCACACCTTAGATGCCGATGAGCGTCAAACGGTACGTGAACGTGAAGCCGCTGAAATTGCAGCGGTTGCAGCCATTGCTGAAGGCCGTTCATTATAAGCGTTATTGAGTAAACACCTATTTAGGTAAAAGGAGAGCTGCCACTTGTATCTGTTTGAAGGTCTAAAGGAGTCTGCTTCCGGTTACTTAGAACCCGAACAGGTAGAATTACTCAAGCAGGCGTACCAGATCGCGCGTGATGCCCACGAAGGGCAAATGCGCACGAGTGGCGAACCTTATATTACTCATCCGGTTGCGGTTGCCCGCATCCTTGCTGACATGCGTCTTGATCATGAGACGCTGATGGCAGCACTGCTCCATGACACCATCGAAGATACCCATGTCACCAAAGACGATTTAGCCGAATTATTCGGTGTCGCGGTGGCTGAGCTCGTCGAAGGCGTGTCAAAGCTCGATAAGCTTAAATTTCGCGACAAGAAAGAAGCTCAGGCTGAAAACTTCCGTAAAATGATGATGGCGATGACGCAGGATATCCGCGTTATCCTCATCAAGCTTGCCGATAGAACCCACAACATGCGTACCTTAGGCGCCCTGCGTCCCGACAAACGTCGCCGTATCGCCCGCGAAACCCTTGAAATCTATGCCCCAATCGCTAACCGTCTCGGTATCCATAACATCAAGACAGAGTTAGAAGACTTAGGTTTCCAAGCGTATTACCCCATGCGATATCGGGTGCTTAAAGAAGTCGTTAAAGCCGCCCGTGGCAATCGCAAAGAATTGATCCAAGGCATCGAAGCCGCTGTGTATACGCGCTTAAACGATGCAGGCATTCCGGGAAAAGTTAAAGGTCGCGAGAAAAACCTCTACTCCATCTATAACAAGATGCAGAGTAAAGAACTGCAATTCCAAGAAGTGATGGATATTTACGCCTTTAGGGTGATAGTCGATTCCATCGACACTTGTTATCGCGTACTCGGCGCCATGCACGGACTGTACAAACCTCGTCCCGGTCGTTTCAAAGATTATATCGCTATCCCTAAAGCCAACGGTTATCAGTCTCTCCATACCTCTTTGTTTGGTCCACACGGCGTGCCCGTTGAGATCCAAATTCGTACCGAAGATATGGACCAGATGGCCGACAAAGGGGTTGCCGCACACTGGGCCTACAAAGGCGGTGCGCAAACAGGCCAAGGCACGACGACTCAAGTGCGTGCCCGTAAGTGGATGCAAAGCTTGTTAGAATTACAACAAAGCGCCAGCACCTCATTCGAATTCGTTGAAAACGTGAAGACGGAACTCTTCCCTGAAGAGATTTATGTGTTCACCCCTGAAGGTCGCATTCTGGAATTACCCGTGAATGCCACCGCGGTAGACTTTGCCTACGAAGTGCATACAGATGTGGGTAATACCTGCGTCGGTGCCCGCGTTAACCGCCAAGCGTATCCGCTCAGCCAGCCGTTAATTTCAGGCCAAACTGTTGAAATCATTACCGCCAAAGGCGCCCGTCCGAACGCCGCTTGGTTAAACTTTGTGGTAACAGGTAAGGCCCGCGCCAAAATCCGCCAAGTGCTGAAAAGCCTTAAGGGTGATGACGCGATTGCGCTCGGTCGCCGCCTGCTCAACCATGCGCTCGGCAAGACTAAGCTCGACAGCATTCCGCCTGAGCAGATTGAAAAAGTCATTCGCGATACTAAACATACCACGCTCGATTCACTGCTCGCCGACATCGGCCTTGGCAATGCCATGAGCATTGTTATTGCCCAGCGTTTGATTGGCGATAATCTTGAGAATCAAGAAAGTCGCGACGGCCACATGATGCCAATTCGTGGCGCCGAAGGCATGCTCGTTACCTTCGCCAACTGTTGTCGCCCAATCCCTGGTGATGCCGTAATTGCCCACGTGAGCCAAGGTAAGGGCTTAGTGGTGCACATGGAAAACTGCGCCAACATTCGTGGTTATCAAGGCGAGCCTGACAAGTATATTCCTGTGCAATGGGATAATGTCGAAGGCGTTGATTACCAAGCCAACCTGCGGGTCGAAATCGTTAACCACCAAGGCGCACTGGCGAAGATCACCTCGATCATTGCCGCCGAAGGCTCGAACATTCACAACCTCAGCACAGAGGAACGAGATGGCCGCGTGTATTTGATCAACCTGCGGATTTCGGTGAAAGACAGGATCCATTTAGCCAACGTGATGCGCCGAATTAGGGTACTGCCCGAAGTGCTGCGTACGTCCCGTAATCGTTAATTAACTCAACATTAGAGAGAGCGTCATGGCAGAAAAAATCATCATAGCGACCGAAAACGCCCCTGCGGCCATCGGCACTTATTCACAGGCCGTCAAAGTCGGCAGCACAGTATATTTATCCGGCCAAATTCCGCTTGTGCCAAGCACAATGCAAATTGTCAGCGATGATTTTGAAGCGCAAGTAGTGCAAGTATTTGAAAACCTAACGGCAGTTTGTACTGCTGCGGGTGGTTCAATCAACGATATCGTTAAGCTCAACATCTTCCTGATTGATTTAAGCCACTTTGCAAAAGTGAATGAAATCATGAGCCGTTACTTCAGCCAGCCATACCCTGCCCGTGCAGCTATCGGCGTGAAGCAATTGCCGAAGGATTCTCAAGTTGAAATGGATGGCGTGATGGAGCTGTAAGCTCTGGCATTCCCCTTCAACCAACAAAAAGGCGCTGCGGCGCCTTTTTTGTTGCCGCCACCAGCCTCTCTGACGCTTGCCATTCTCTTCATCTTATTTTCATACTCAGCTTGTAGGCTTTGGGCTCCATTCTCATATTTTACAATCCTGTAAACTATTTGCGCGGGCTCACAAAACTCGCCATACTGGGTGCAGCCAAAATAACAATAAAGAACAGGGAATTGCCAATGGATACAGCGATTAAGACGCCAATTGAAATGCTGGCGCACTGGGCTAAGACTCAGGGGGACCAAGTCTATTTACGCCAACCTATCAAGGGTCAATTCCTTGATTTTACTTGGGCCGAAGTGCAAGAAAAAGTACAGCAACTGGCTGGTGCCTTACACCACTTAGGCCTAGAGCGCGGAGATAAAATTGCCGTGCTCTCTAAAAACTGCGCCGAGTGGTTTATCACCGACCTCGCGTTGATGCACGGCGGCTATATCAGCGTGCCGATTTACCCAACGGCCAACACAGATACCATTCGCTATGTGCTGCAACACAGTGGCGCAAAAGCCATTTTCCTCGGCAAGCTCGACCATTGGGCTGACCAAGAAGCCGGTGTCGGCGGCGAACTGTTACGCCTTGCTATGCCCTACGATACAATGCCAGCCCAATATCAATGGGAGCAATTACTTAATCTCGGCTATCCACTCGTCGATGCGCCGCTGCCGACGCCTGATGAAGTGATGACGCTTATCTATACCTCTGGCTCGACGGGCCAACCTAAGGGTGCAATTCAAACCTTCGCCAGCTATGGCTGGACCTGCCAAGCAGTAGTGCGTGATTTACGCACCGACGGCAATGACAGACTGTTATCCTATTTACCTTTAGCGCACATCACAGAGCGCGTCGCGATTGAAGGCTCATCCTTCTATTCCGGCAGTGTGGTCGCTTTCGTTGAAAGTCTCGACTCCTTCGTCGCCGACGTGCAAAGGGCAAAACCGACGGTATTCTTCTCAGTGCCGCGTTTGTGGAGCCTGTTCCAGAAAAACATCATAGATAAAATTGGTGTCAGTAAACTGAATCTATTGCTAAAAATCCCGTTAATCAGCAGCTTAGTAAAACACAAAATCCATAAAGGCTTAGGTTTAAACCATTGTCGTTTACTCGGCTCTGGCTCTGCGCCCATTCCGCCGTCGCTGATCCACTGGTATCACAGCATTGGTCTGAATATCTGTGAAGCTTGGGGTATGACAGAAAACTGCGCCTACTCGATTATTAACTATCCCTTCGATGCCCGTAAAATTGGCACTGTGGGTCGCCCGGTTGAGGATTGTCAAATCCGCCAAGGCGAAGATGGTGAGCTGCTGCTCAAGAGCCCAGGGCTGATGACGGCTTACTATCTTCAGCCAGAAGCGACTGCAGCGGCGTTCGATGCCGATGGTTTCTTCCACACTGGCGATTTGTGCTCCATCGATGCCGATGGTTGCGTGACAATTACCGGCCGAGTGAAGGACAACTTCAAAACCGCCAAAGGTAAATATGTCGCGCCCGTGCCGATTGAACGTAAATTGGCGCAGGACCCGCATGTTGAACTGATCTGCGTGATTGGCTCTGGCCTGCCGCATCCGATCGCATTAGTGCAATTATCCGAAGGCGCTAGTTTGCAGGCCCGCGAAGAAGTCCGCGCTTCACTCAAGGCGACACTCGATAGCGTTAATCCGCACTTAGAGTCACATGAACATGTGGATGCGATTATCGTGGTTAGCGATCCTTGGACGATTGAAAACGATGCACTAACGCCGACGCTGAAGATCAAACGCCATGTGCTTGAAAAAGCGTTTAGCGAACGCGTTGATGGTATTCGTGGCGCTCAAGTTCGCTGGGAAGATGAGTTAACACAGAAATAGCTCAGCAAAACAGAGAGATAGCCAATGTGGTTATCGGCTCAAATCTAGCACGCCTCGGCGTGCTTTTTTATGACATATTCTGTCAAATTTCGATAAAACCACGTATCATGTGCGTCTGTCGGCTAAGGGATGATTCCCTTGTACTTTCCCATTCAATATAGGTTTAACAAAGTCCCGTGATGCTAATTACACTCTCGATTATTGGCGGTTTTATTATTTTAACCTTAGGCGCCGAAGCCCTAGTCCGTGGCGCGAGTTCTATCGCCCTACGCTTAGGTATTACGCCACTTATCATAGGCTTAACTATTGTTGCCTTTGGTACTAGCGCACCAGAACTGGCCGTGAGTGTCAAATCTGCCCTCGCCGGAAACAGTGGTATCGCCTTAGGAAACGTTATCGGCTCTAACATTGCCAACATAGGTTTAATCCTAGCGATCACGGCACTAATCCGCCCTATCCAAGTGCAATCCCAAGTGGTGAAGCGCGATATCCCTTTGATGATATTGGCTTCTATGCTGTTCTGGGGGCTCTTATTAGACGGTGAACTCAGCCTAATTGACGGTGTAATACTGCTTTCACTGCTGTTTGGTTATTTAACCTTTAGCTACATCAGCTCGAAAAACAGCAATGATGAGGAAGAAATTGAAGCGGGGCCGAATAACCCACTACTTTCTGGCTTGTTCATTCTAGTCGGCATCAGCATGCTAGTTGGCGGCGGTATTCTGTTTGTAAACGGCGCGGTAGATTTAGCGAAAACCTTCGGCGTGAGTGAAGTCATTATCGGCTTAACGATCGTGGCGATTGGTACCAGTATGCCAGAGTTAGTGACCTCAGTGATTGCGGCATTAAAAGGCCAAAGTGATATCGCTATCGGCAACGTTGTGGGCTCTAACCTGTTCAATATTTTGGGCATTTTAGGTGTTACTGCCATAGTGCATCCAGTGTCGTCACTCGGCTTCCAACCCTTCGACTTTATGGTGATGCTAGCCTTAGCCGTTGTGATTATGCCTTTTGCATGGACGGGATTGCGCATCGGCCGCCGCGAAGGCTCTGTACTACTACTGAGCTATTTAGGCTATATGGGTTACCTGATCAACCAAGCGAGCGCTCAAGCTTTGGTATAACACTCAGCGGTAATCCCCACTTAAAACACCGGAGCCTCTCCGGTGTTTTGCTATCTGAGTTTCGCACTTTTTAAAAAAGACAAGTTTAACACCCTTCAACTAATGACATTTGTCATGCGAAAGCCATGACCTTTGTGCCTGCATTTCTCCTAGCGAATTTCTGATAATGAGTCCGTACCCAAGCACTGGGAAACTCACTCAATAAGGAAATACCATGAAAACATTACTACTCGTTTCAAGCTTAGCGCTTATCAGCAGCCACGCGTTTGCAGCGTCGCCCTCTAACGCTAACATCACTAGCATAGATACGGCCTCAAACTCGATGAACCTAGCGCAGCTACAACAACTGAGTGCCAGCACCCAAGATTACGACAAAGCCTATGCGAACTATCGCTTAGCCATCAGCGCCAATGTCATGGGACAAAAAGCCCTCGCCAGTAGTGCTCTGACCAATGCGCAAACGGCTCTGGAAGCCTTAGAAACCAGCCAAGCTGACGCCGAATCCCTAGCGCTGTTATCGTCGGTTTATGGCATGCAAATCGCTTTAGACAATAGCAAAGGCGCAACGCTCGGGATGAAATCAGCCAATGCCATTGCCAACGCCGAACAATTAGCACCTCACAATCCGCGGGTCGCATTGGTGAAAGCCATCGCCGCCTATAACACCCCAGCTATGTTTGGCGGCAGCATGCAAAATGCTAAGACGCTCGCCACTACCGCCATAGAAAGATTCGCCCAACCTTGCGACGACATTTGTTGGGGCGAAGCCGAAGCTTATACCTGGCGTGGACTCGCTAAACAGGAATTAGGCGATACCCAAGGCGCGATTGAAGATTGGCATCAAGCCATCAAAGTGCAAGCAGATTACGGTTGGGCAAAATTTTTGCTTCAACAAAATCAGCAATTAAGTGCAAACTAGATCCCATTGTTAACAGGGACTGATGGCGCTGACCCCAGCGCCAACCCCTAAACAGAATAAATCAAGGCAGATGCCTCCTTTAGCATTCAAGGGGCAACTATGAACAATCAACACAGTTTCACAGAGGCATCATGATGAGTACTCCCCTTCAGCTCGAACGAAAACTTGCTTGGGTGTATTTGATAAACTTAGTGTTTTATCTTATCCCTCTAGCCATAAATCCCTATCCAAGCTGGAAAATCGCCCTCAGTTTTGCTGTGTTAATCCCTTTTATTGCCAGCTATTTTTGGACCTATAAGTGCAATAACCGTAGCGCCTATCGGCCCATTCTGATTATGGTGGCGATAGCAATAGCGATCACCCCAATCAACCCAGGATCTATCTCACTATTCACTTTTGCGGCTTTTTTCATTGGTTTTTTTTACCCTCTACGGACCTGTCTATTGGCGCTTGCTGCCATCATCGGCCTACTATTTGCCCTCAATGAGATTTACCACTTTAACAGTTACTACTTTCCGCTTTACGGCTCGGGGTTAGTGCTCGGCGTGGGTATGTTTGGTGTTGCCGAACGCAGACGTTATCGGCATAAATTAAAAGAACAGCAAAGTGCCCAAGAAATTACCACCTTGGCCACTATGCTTGAGCGTGAGCGTATCGCGCGCGATCTACACGACATTATGGGCCACAGCTTATCTTCGATTGCGCTTAAGGCGGAACTGGCCGAAAAACTGCTGGAAAAACAAGAATACCAACTAGCCACTACCCAGCTTAATGAACTCGGTCAAATCGCCCGCGAGAGCCTCAGCCAAATTCGCCATACTGTATCGGATTACAAACATAAAGGACTCGCGGATAGCGTGACACAACTGTGTAAACTATTGAGAGAAAAAGGGATCAGTGTCGAGCTAACAGGCAGTATCCCCAAATTACCCGCCACAATGGAGAGCCAGCTAGGGTTAATTGTCACTGAACTGGTGAATAATATTTTACGCCATAGCGGCGCAAGTCAATGTATTATCGACTTTATTCAACAGCCAGATCGACTAATCCTTGAAGTCAAAGATAATGGCACAAGTAAACCTATCGCCGAAGGCAATGGCCTCACTGGCATACGCGAACGTCTCGACATTTTAGGTGGCAGCTTGAGCTATAATCTCGAACAAGGATATGCATTTACCGTCAGTTTACCTTTGCAGGGAGCAACAGATTAATGAAGATTTTATTGGCGGAAGATCAAGCCATGGTGCGTGGCGCACTCGCAGCACTCCTCACGCTTGCGGGAGGCTTTAATATCACCCAAGCGAGTGACGGCGACGAAGCCCTTAACCTACTCAAGCAGCAAAGTTTTGATCTCTTGCTAACCGATATCGAAATGCCCGGTCGCACAGGCCTTGAGCTGGCCGCTTGGGTAAAGGAGCAACACAGCCAAACTAAAGTTGTGGTCATTACTACCTTCGGCCGCGCTGGCTATATCAAACGCGCCATCGAAGCCGGTGTCGGCGGGTTTCTGCTTAAAGATGCCCCCTCGGAAACCTTAGTCAACGCGATTCAACAAGTGATGGCGGGTAAACGGATAATTGATCCTGAACTGGCCATGATGGCAATTGGTGACGTCGACCCACTCAACGATAAAGAGCGCCGCGCCCTACGCCTCGCCAGTGAAGGCAAATCTACCGCCGACATCGCCGAAACCCTTTTTATCGCCGAAGGCACAGTGCGTAACTACCTCTCCGAAGCCATAGCTAAACTCAATGCCAGCAACCGAATCGACGCCGCCCGTATCGCCAAACAAAAGGGCTGGCTATAAACACGCTCACGGTTAACCACTCTTTCGTTCATATCGACAATTTCTGCGGCCTTAGCCGAAACCTAAGGGCCGCAAACTGACGTTAGTTATACTGGCAAATAAGTCCCTCATTCTGCTTGAGATTGCCTTACGCTTATTCTCTGTTAATATATGTATAAATTCACAGTGATTGAGTGCTAACGACTTGCAGCAATTGGATCTTGTTCCGATCACCGACCTCAAAGGCGTCGCCAAAAAGGTCGCGGAGAAACTCGCAAAGCTCGGCATCACAACAGTACAAGATCTGCTGTTTCACTTACCCCTGCGCTACGAAGACAGAACCCAAATCTATCCGATTGCCGCCCTCATGCCCGGCAGTTACGGCACCATAGAAGCTGAAATCCAATCGACGCAAATCATCCAAGGCCGCAAGCGCATGCTGGTCTGCAATGTGCGCGATGATACGGGCAGCTTGAGCCTGCGCTTCTTTAACTTTTCTGTCGCCCAGCGTAATGCCATGCAAAATGGTTTAATGATCCGCGCCTACGGTGAAGTGCGCCGTGGTGGTCATCAAGCCGAGATAGTGCATCCAGAATATAAAGTCGTCTATCCCGGTGAAGATGTTCACCTAAGCGATACCCTAACGCCGATTTATCCCACAACTGAGGGCTTAAAACAGGCGAGTTGGCTAAAGCTGACCGAGCAAGCTTTGGCATTACTGGAAGATGGCGGTTTAACTGAGCTGCTACCACCGCAGTTGCAACCGAATAACATCAGCCTTAAACAAGCGTTGCAGACGCTGCATCGACCTCCTGCGGGGATCTCACAGTTCGATTTAGAGTTAGGCCAACACCCAGCCCAGCAGCGACTGGTGCAGGAAGAGTTACTCGCTCATAATCTCAGCATGTTACGCCTAAGGCAGCGCAGTAATTTAGATGCAGCAGTGACCATGCAGGCCACGGGGCAGTTGCTCAATCCCTTCCTCGCCGCTTTGCCCTTTAAGCCCACAGGCGCCCAGCAAAGAGTGGTGGCCGATATAGGCAAAGATTTAGAAAAGCCGCACCCTATGATGCGCTTAGTGCAAGGGGATGTGGGCTCGGGTAAAACCTTAGTCGCGGCGATGGCTGCGCTGCAAGCGATTGAAAACGGTTATCAAGTTGCCATGATGGCGCCGACCGAGCTATTGGCCGAGCAGCATGCAACTAACTTTGCCGCTTGGTTTGAGCCACTCGGGCTTAAAGTCGGTTGGCTAGCGGGTAAACTTAAAGGCAAGGCAAGAGCGCAATCCCTTGCGGATATTGAATCCGGCGCCGCCCAAATGGTGATTGGCACCCATGCCATCTTCCAGCAGCATGTGGTCTTTAATAAACTCGCGTTAATTATCATAGATGAGCAGCACAGATTCGGCGTACACCAACGCTTAGGTCTGCGGGAAAAGGGCGTGAGCCAAGGTTTCCATCCGCATCAATTGATCATGACGGCAACGCCGATCCCGCGCACGCTAGCGATGACAGCCTATGCGGATCTCGACACTTCTATTATCGATGAACTGCCGCCGGGACGAACTCCAGTAACCACAGTGGCGATTGCCGATTCACGCCGCAACGAAGTGCTCGAACGGGTACGTAACGCCGTCATCACAGATAAACGTCAGGCCTACTGGGTGTGCACTCTGATTGAAGAATCCGAAGTGCTCGAATGCCAAGCCGCCGAAGACACGGCCGAAGAACTGCGCCTCGCCCTACCCGAGCTCAATATTGGCCTAGTGCATGGCAGGTTGAAGAGCGCTGAGAAACAACAAATCATGGCCGATTTTAAGGCGGGCATCATTCATCTTCTTGTGGCAACGACAGTGATTGAAGTCGGCGTAGACGTGCCTAATTCCAGCCTGATGATCATTGAAAACCCTGAACGTTTAGGCTTAGCGCAATTACACCAACTACGCGGACGAGTCGGCCGAGGCGCCATCGCAAGCCATTGTGTGTTACTCTACAAGGCGCCATTGAGCCATACCGCCACCCAAAGACTGAGTGTACTCAGACAAAGTAATGACGGTTTCATCATAGCGCAGAAAGATTTAGAAATTCGTGGCCCGGGTGAAGTGCTTGGCACTAAGCAAACGGGACTGGCCGAACTGAAAATCGCCGACTTAGTGCGCGATCAAGCTTTGATCCCGCACATTCAAAAACTGGCAAATCACGTGATGGCGCAGGCCCCCGAAAAAGTCGATGCGATTATCTTACGTTGGCTGGGGCACAAGCAGCACTATGTGCAGGCTTAGGCTGTAAAGGGGAAAGGCCGAGGAGTGACATCTGCCTCGATACTCAAAATAAATTGTTTATGTTCAGCTAAGCGCTATAGACAAGCGCATGGAAACTTGCAAAATGAACCAGCGGCATTCCAATCGTCCGCTCTTGCACTTTTAATGTTAGCTGCATGTATTCACCACGTTACCTTGACACTCAAGCGAAGGATGTAAAATGCAAGTTAATCAAGATGATAGAATAACACCTCAAGAGACTTCTTCTAGCAGTAATCGCTTTGCGCTTTTTGCGATCGTGCTCGTCGTGCTGCTTTCTGTCGGAGGATATTATTACTACAGCGGTGACTCAGATTCACCTAAACTCATCCCTAACGCCCCTATTGTATTGCCTGAAACACCGCCCTCTGAGCCTATGACGCTCGAAAGTGCGCCAGAACCAGAGACCACAGAGACGACCCCCGTGGCCCCTGAAACGGACAATAACAGCCCAGAAACCCCTGCGGTAACTGAGCCAGAAGTGGTGGTTGAACCTGTACCCGCGCTGGCTGAAAGTGATGCATTTGTGCAACGAAAAGCCCTCGCCATTATCAATAACAATGTGCTGAGTTCTTCACTAGTACAGCAAGATATCGCACGCCAATTTGTGGTGTTTGTCGACAACTTAGCTCAAGGTGAATTAACCCGCAAAGTGAGCCCACTCAAAGGGCCTGAAAAGCTATTCTCGGTTTCTGAAATCACCAACAAAGTGTATTTAAATCCAGAAGGTTTCCATCGATACGATGCCTATGTTGATTCGATTGCCAAAATGGACGAACAGACGTTAATGGCCACCTATAAGCAAATGACGCCTATGCTAGAGGAAGCCTTTAGCGAACTCGGCTACAGCAATGCCAAATTCAACGACAGAATGCTGCAAGCGATTAAAATACTGCTCGCGGCGCCTATCATTGAAGATCCGATTGAGCTGAGCTCTATTAGCGTTAACTATCAATTTGTTGACCCTAACTTAGAGGCACTACCCAGCGCGCAAAAACTGCTGATCCGTATGGGGCCAGAAAATACCCGCAAGCTAAAAGTAGCCCTACGAAAACTCGAGAGCCAACTGGCGCAGTAAAACCTTGCCGTGGTAAAGACAAAAGGCGCTCGTGCGCCTTTTTCATTTTGACCGTAAATCGCTAGGATAAAAAAGCCTGTCGAATGAGAATACTATTGCGATATTTGTTACACAAATTCGATCTAACTGCTGAAAATCGCAGCGTTTGATCCCATTGCATTAACCCATACAATGCAAATGGCTTCATAAAAACACGGGGCATAGTGTAGAATGACCCCGCTGTAGAGGTCATTCCAGCGTCATTCATCAAACGCGTTTACACCTCACTATGGTATGACAATCCATCAATGTTCTAACTTAGTTAGGGATAACTAAGACAGCTTAAATTTAGTGTCGAGGCAAAGTAGTGCAACTAACATTCAGCATTCTCTCTTGGGGCGCTTGGTCTCCCCAATATCAGCACCCGCAAAGTTGGCAAACTTGGTGCAAGAATTCGGCTGAATTAAATCTCGGTACGTCACAGTCTGATAGCACAGCTCCCGCACTCAAACACCTTCCTGCCATGCAGCGCCGCCGTTTTAGTCGCTTAACTAAGATGATGTTAGAGGTGAGTTTTCAGTGCGATATGCCGGCGAACTGCCGCTCAATTTTTGCCTCACGCCATGGTGAGTTGCAACGCACCATAGGACTGCTCGAAGACATTATCGCCAAACAGCCCTTATCGCCCTTAGGGTTTAGTCAGTCGGTGCACAACACCGCCAGCGGCATTTTTGGCATAGTGGCGGCCAATACCGCACCGTCGACCTCTGTTGCGGCAGGTACCGAAACCCTGTCACAAGCTATGGTTGAAGCCTTCGCCCAATTACACCAATCGCCAGAACCCTTGCTGTTAGTGTTCGGTGATGATCCCGTGCCACCTGTGTACGATGAGTTTACCCAAGAATTTGAATTGCCTTTGGCCCTCGGCTTACAGCTCGCGCCCTTCGATGCGCCCGCTTCGGTCAAGCTCACTGTCAGCCGCATCTGTGAGTCGACTGCATTAAATCCTTTGACCTATGGCGCTTTTATCCACGCCCTAGCGACAACGCAAAATATTTCAGGCTGCTTATCCCAATGGCATTGGAAGCTTGAGCATGTTTGATACAACCCACAGCCATGACGCTGCCAATAGCCATGAAGATTCAATGCACAATGCCGCTTATACCCCGCCGGAAACTCGCCGCGCTGGGCTGAATTATCTGCCACGTTGGCTCGGTGGCGTGAGTTGTTATATCGCCTTTGGCTTAGGCGGCTTATTAAGCTCCTTGACCATTTTGCCTTTGCTGCGTTTTTGGCCAGGCACACCCGAGGCGCGGATTATTCGAGTCCAAAAGGCCGTGCATCTGATGTTCAAAGGCTTTGTCGCCATGCTCACTTGGGCGGGCGTGATCCACGTTAGCACCCACAGAGCACAACAATTACACGACGCAAAAGGCGTTATCGTTATCGCCAATCATCCCAGCTTAGTGGATGTCGTCGTGTTGATAAGCCTCATGCCCAATGCGGGCTGCATAGTAAAACAAGGTTTATGGCGTAATCCATTTTTGCGTGGTGTGGTGTCCTGCGCGGGTTATATCCCCAATCGCGGCGCCGAACTCATGCTAGAGGATTGCCGTGAAGTGCTCGCTAGGGGCACCAATTTAATTATCTTCCCCGAGGGCACACGCACGGTTGTCGGCGCGACCATTAACGACTTTGCCCGCGGCGCCGCCAATATTGCCTTAAGGACAGAAGCCGATATTTTACCTGTGGTGCTACGTACCAATGTGCGTGGTTTGACAAAGGAGCAACCTTGGTATGAGATCCCAAGGCAAACCATGGGGATGGCCGTTGAAATCGGCACAACAGTTTCTTACCAGAAGTACCAAGCGGCTTTAGGTGAGCATGCAAAAATGGCCCGGCAGCTGACGCGGGATCTTGAACACTACTATAAACAACAACTCGAAAATAATTATGAACTTAAACAATGAAATAAAGCAGTTAATCATCGACTGCCTCGATCTTGAAGACGTCAGTATTGATGATATTGAAACCGATGCACCGCTCTTTGGCGAAGGTCTAGGCTTAGATTCTATCGACGCCCTCGAACTCGGCTTAGCCATCAAGAAAAAATTTGATGTTAAAATCGAAGCGAACTCGGATGCCACTAAGGCCCATTTCCACAGTGTTGCCAGCTTAGCTAGCTTTATCGAATCCCAGCGTCCATAGGAGAGGAATATGCAAAATCGTGAACAAATCCTCGCCATGCTGACCACTATTTTAGTGGACGAATTCGAAATTGAGGCTGAGGCAATTACGCCTGAAGCCAACCTGTATGAAGAGCTCGATCTCGACAGTATTGATGCCGTCGACTTAGTGATAAAGCTGCAACAAATGACAGGTAAAAAGATCCAACCCGATGCATTTAAATCCGTTCGCACAGTTAACGATGTGGTGAATGCCATCGAAGGTTTAGTTAAAGACTAATGCGCGCCTTGCTACAGGTGTTAACCGCCCTAACCTTGCTAGCCTATCCGGTTGCCGTATATTTAGGGCTGAATTATTTGCCTGCTGGCACCATAGCGCTCGTGCTGTGTTTATTGCTGATAGTTCGGTTAATGCTACAAAAGCAAAGGGTTAAGACGTTAATACTGCCGCTGTTGGTGGGAATAGCGCTCACCGCAGGCAGTTATCTTGCCAAGCGCAGCGACTGGCTTTTGTATTACCCTGTGGTGATAAATCTGACTATGCTGGCACTGTTCAGTTATTCACTGCACACTGGCCCATGCATGATCGAGCGTTTAGCCCGCTTGAAAGAACCCGATTTACCGGATGAAGCCATTCCGTATCTTAAAAAAGTCACCCTACTTTGGTGCGGCTTATTTATCTTAAATGGCTCGATGGCGGCTTATACCGCTGGCTTTACTAGCTTAGCAACCTGGACCTTGTATAACGGTTTGATTGCATACGTACTCATGGGACTGCTCCTCGGTGGGGAATGGTTATATCGCAGCTTTTGGTTGAAGAAAACATGACACAGCTACTCAAAAACTGGTTAACCCAAGGGCCATTTGCCCAACAACTGATCAGCTTTAATCACCACGACATAGTCACAGGTGCATTATTTACCAATCAGGTGGCGTATTTTTACGAGCAACTGCTCGCCGCGCCCGAGAAAAAATGGCTGCTCGCGAGTGATACCAGCGATCTGTTTGCCGTCGGATTATGTGCCGCGCTGTTAGCGGGCAAAGAAATTATCCTGCCTCCCAACACCCAAACCGGCACCTTGAGCGAGTTAACGCACCAGTTTGATGGCATCTTGTCAGACAAGCCTTTGTGCGAATGCCAAGCTTTTGTGCTGCTGAAAAAGGAACTGAGCCTGCCCAACAAACCTTGGCCCGCGAGCGAGGCTATCGGCGAGTTAGTGCTCTTTACCTCTGGCAGCAGCGGCGAACCTAAGGCGATCCGTAAAACACTTGAACAGTTAGATGTCGAAGTGTCTGTGCTCGAACATACTTTTGCCGAGCATTTACCCCATTGCAGCGTAGTATCCACGGTTTCCCACCAGCATATTTACGGTCTGTTATTCAAGATTTTGTGGCCGCTCGCCGCCAGTCGACCGTTTTTAAGCGAGCAGATTGAATACCCAGAAACCCTAAGTTATTACACGGCCTTACTGCCAAACCTGTGTTTGATCAGTAGTCCTGCCCAATTATCGCGCCTACCTAAAGCGCTAGAGCACGAGCGGCAACTGCGCTCACCGAGCCTAGTATTTAGCTCTGGTGGGCCATTAAGTTATGCCGCGGCCAAGGGTGTCAACCAGTGCTATGGTCACCTGCCCATCGAAATTTTTGGTAGCACAGAAACCGGCGGCATCGCCTATCGCCGTCAACATGAGGCCGATGAACCTTGGCAAGTGTTTGACCGCATTTCAATAGATCAAGATCCGAGCGACGGCGCCCTGCTGCTGAAATCGCCCTATTTGGCCGACGATGAATGGCTGCGCTGCGAAGATAAAATCGAACCGACTGAAAATGGCCTGTTTAGACTCAAGGGCCGACTCGATCGCATCGTTAAGATTGAAGAAAAACGCCTGTCGCTGGCGCAAATGGAAACGCTGCTCTGCAGCCACACCTACGTTGAGCAAGCTGCTCTAGTAGTGCTGCCACAGTTTAAATCCCAACTGGGCGCAGTAGTGACACTGTCTGAACTAGGTAAAAACGTGCTGCAAGAACAAGGCAAACTCAGCATTAACAATGCACTAAAGGCACATTTACTGACCCAATTTGAACGCGTCACCCTGCCACGCCGCTGGCGTTATCCCGATATTTTACCGCTTAACACTCAGGGTAAGCGTGTCACTGCCCAGTTAGTCGAGTTATTTGACCATGATTAAATCGAGTTTACCGCCGATCCTGCATTCCGATATCGGCATTGATAACATTGAGTTACGTCTATTAGTCGCAGCCGACCTTGAGTATTTTAACGGCCATTTCCCCGAGCAAGCCGTGTTACCGGGCGTGACGCAATTAGATTGGGCGGTGCGTTTAGGTTGTGAGCATTTCGGTTATTCAGAGGCGGTCGCTAACTTAGAAGTGCTTAAATTTCAGCAACTCATACTGCCGGGCCAAGAAGTCACCTTAAGCATTAGCAATAATGCCGCTAAGGCAAAACTCACCTTCGCCTATAGCGATGGTGACAACCGCTACGCGTCAGGCCGTATCGCCTTTGATACCTCGCCATTGGTCAATCAGCCTTCCGATGTCAACAATAACGGAGCGAGCCAGTGTTAACGCCACCCAGCGACCTTGTTGAGTCGGCGCCTATTAAGCTCGCCCTAGTGATCCCCAATTACAATCACAGCGCCGCGATTGCCCAGACCTTGGCCGAACTCGCCCAGTTTAATCTGCCCTGTTATTTAATTGATGATGGCAGCAATGACGAAACCCGTTATTTGCTGCAATCCTTAGCCCAAACCTATCCTTGGGTGACTTTACTGCTGCATCCCTACAACCGTGGTAAAGGCGCCGCTGTGATGACGGGGCTGCGCCGTGCCTACCGCGATGGCTTCAGTCATGCACTGCAGGTCGATGCCGATGGTCAACATAATCTCGCCGATATTCCGGCTATGTTAGCAAGGGCACAGGCTAAACCCGATGCGCTGATTTCGGGTAAACCCGAGTACGATGAATCCGTGCCTAAGGGCAGGCTTTATGGACGCTACTTAACCCATTTTTGGGTATGGGTCGAAACCTTAAGCTTTGATATTCAAGATTCTATGTGTGGTTTTCGCGTTTATCCGCTGGCCGCCACCGAACGATTACTCTGCCAGCAAGCCTTAACCGAGCGAATGGATTTTGATATCGAAATCCTCGTTAAACTCTACTGGCAAGGGGTGGAGATTTTATTCCAACCGACCAAGGTGATTTATCCCGAAGGCGGCGTCAGTCACTTTCAAGCTGTGGCCGATAATGTGCGCATCACTAAGCTACACACACGACTGTTTTTCGGCATGCTCAAACGCCTGCCCTGGCTGCTGAAACGCAAACAATCGCAGCAGCAAGCCTATATTTCAGAGACCTCATCGAAGCCGCAAATAACTGCAACCACCCATTGGTCTGGCATGAAGGAGCGCGGCAGTTACTGGGGCATCAAACTGTTAGCCGAGAGCTATCGCTTTGGCGGCCATTGGTTGTGCCGCGCCATTATGTATCCGGTGATTTGCTATTTTTTCCTCACAGGCAAAGTCACCCGTGAAGCCTCGTTAGATTTTCTGCGCCGCGTGCAAAAACTTGAGCCGCTACACCCTAAGCTCAATCAGCCCGTAGGCTGGCGCGATAGCCTGAATCACTTTTTAGCCTTTGGCAATGCGGCGCTCGATAGAATCGATGCCTGGTGCGATCGTATTCAATTAAGCCAAGTGGATTTCCCCGATCGCCAGGTGCTGGCGGGTCAACTCGAAAGCGGCAAAGGCGCGGTGTTATTAGTGTCGCACCTTGGCAATTTAGAACTCTGCCGCGCCATTTCAATCCACCAGCGCAAAGTCAAAGTGAATGTCATGGTGTTAACGAGCCATGCGGAAAATTTCAATAAGGTACTCAAACAGTTAAATCCAGATAGCACGCTTAATCTTATTCAAGTGACCGAGCTTAACCCCGCGACGTCTATGCTGTTGCAGCAAAAAATAGAAGCCGGTGAACTGGTGGTGATCGCGGGCGATAGAACCTCGCCGAATACCCAAGGTCGCGTCATGTACGCGCCGTTTATGGGTCAAGATGCCGCGTTTCCCCAAGGGCCGTTTATTTTGGCTGGCTTACTCGATTGCCCCGTGTTTTTAATGTTTTGCCTACGGGAACAGGGCCGTTATCGGGTGCATTTAGAGCACTTCGCCGAAACACTTAAAGGCCCAAGGGCGGGCAGAATGGACAGATTACAGCAGGCGGTAAATCGCTACAGCGAACGTTTAGAATACTTTGCCAGACGCGAGCCTTTGCAATGGTTTAACTTCTTCGATTTCTGGCGTAAAGACAGCGAGTTAGAACGCGCATCAACCAATTCAGTACAAGCAGATACTGTAACAACAGAATCAGCATCATCGCCGATCCCACAGCAGGATCATAAGACAGACAGGACACAGCATTCATGAGCCACACCCAAGCAGCCGACTCAAAGAATCAATCAGACTTAAAGACTGTTGAGTTCGGCCGTCAATTTATCACCTTAGAACAAGTGGTTGCCGTCGCCAAGGGCGCGCCAGTCAAGCTCTGTGACGATGCGGATTATCAAGAATATATCCAAAAAGGTGCGCGCTTTATCGATAGCCTGCTGCACGAAGAAGGCGTGGTCTATGGCGTAACCACAGGTTATGGCGACTCTTGCACAGTCAATGTGAGTTTAGATCTGGTCCACGAATTACCACTGCATTTAACCCGCTTCCACGGCTGCGGTTTAGGCGAGACCTTAAGCATAATGCAGGCCCGCGCTGTGATGGCTTGCCGTTTAAACTCCTTAGCCATTGGCAAATCTGGCGTGACCTATGAGCTATTAAAGCGCATCGAAACCTTGCTCAATCTCAACATAGTGCCAGTCATCCCAGAGGAAGGTTCGGTCGGCGCCAGTGGTGATTTAACGCCGCTATCGTATTTGGCCGCCGTATTAGTCGGCGAGCGCGAAGTGATTTACCAAGGTGAGCGCCAAGCGACTCAAGATGTGTACGCTAAACTCAACATCACCCCGCACGTGCTGCGCCCAAAAGAAGGCTTAGCCCTGATGAACGGCACCGCCGTGATGACGGCCTTGGCCTGTTTAGCCTTCGATCGCGCCCAATATCTTGCCCGCTTAAGTAGCCGCATTACCGCCATGGCTTCGTTAACGTTAAAAGGCAACTCGAACCATTTTGATGAAATCTTATTTGCCGCCAAACCGCATCCCGGGCAAAACCAAATCGCCACTTGGATACGGGAAGATTTGAATCACCACGAACATCCACGTAATTCTGACAGGCTGCAGGACAGATATTCCATCCGCTGCGCACCGCACATTATCGGCGTGTTGCAGGATGCGCTGCCGTTTATGCGTCAGTTTATCGAAACCGAAGTCAACAGCGCCAACGACAACCCAATTGTCGACGGCGAAGGCGAGCACATTCTCCACGGTGGCCATTTCTACGGCGGCCATATCGCCTTTGCGATGGATTCGCTGAAAAATACTGTGGCCAACTTAGCCGATCTTATCGATCGCCAAATGGCACTCGTGATGGACCCTAAGTTTAACAATGGCTTACCCGCTAATTTATCCGGCTCAACCGGAGCGCGCCGCGCCATTAATCACGGCTTTAAGGCGGTGCAAATTGGCGTGTCGGCATGGACAGCAGAAGCGCTCAAGCACACTATGCCCGCCAGCGTGTTCTCACGTTCGACCGAATGCCACAACCAAGACAAAGTCAGCATGGGCACTATCGCCGCCCGCGACTGTATGCGCGTGCTGCAATTAACCGAACAAGTCGCCGCAGCTGCATTACTCGCCATGACCCAAGGTGTTGGTCTGCGTATCGCCCAAAATGAACTGAGCGAAGCCTCGCTCACACCTTCATTGGCGAAAACCCTAGCTCAAGTGCGCGCCGATTTTGAGACCTTAATTGAAGATAGGCCGCTCGAAGCCGTGCTACGCCAAACCATAGCTAAAATCCAAGCGGGCGAATGGGAAGTGTGCCGATGAAATCATTGCTCACTATCGATATGGAAATGCAAATTCCCTTCCACGATGTGGATTCCATGGGGATCACTTGGCATGGCAATTACCTGCGTTATTTCGAAATAGCTCGCTGTAAACTGCTCGATGAGCTGGGCTATAACTATCGACAGATGCAAGCATCTAACTATGCCTGGCCGATTATCGATTTGCAGATTAAGTACGTCAAGGCCAGCACCTTCGAACAAAAGATCACAGTCCGCGCCGAGCTAGTCGAGTGGGAAAACCGTTTAAAGATCAATTATCAAATTCGCGATGTCGAAACCGGTGCGCGCATCACTAAGGGTTATACCATTCAGGCGGCGGTCGATATGAGCACTCAAGAATTGTGCTTTGTCACCCCAGAGGTGTTCCGTGACAAAATCGCCACCCTGCTCGCTAAGGTGGAAGACTAATGAACTCAGTGCTGGCTAAGTGTGCATTATTCCTCTGCATTGCCTGTAGTTTGACTTGTGCTTTGATAAGCCTGTCACTCAAGGCAGAAACCTTAAATGACAAGCTTGCCACGCCCGGCGATTATCAAGCACTCTTTAGCCAAAGTGCAGATACCGCGCAGCTTGTCGCCTTAAGCCAAAAACTTAACTTGGGCGAAACGGTGCGAGGCCACTTTGTGCAATCTCGGCAGTTAAAGGTGCTCAAAAAGCCGTTAATTAGCCAAGGTCAGTTTATCTTCGACAAAGAGCAAGGGCTGATCTGGCAACAGATAAAACCCTTCGAATCCCTACTGATTTTAAAAGATAAGCAACTGATCCAGCGTGATAGCCAAGGTCGAGTGCAGGTCAGCAAGGCCGATGCCTCGGCGAGCGCTGCCGCTATGGGCGATTTATTACCCAACCTAGTGCGCGCTATGCTGGGCGGGGATATTTCCGGTTTAAGCGAAAACTTCGAGCTGCACTTCCTCATCACAGAAAAGTTAAGCCCAGACGGCCAATGGCAATTAGGCCTAACGCCCAAAGATCCCTTAATGAAAAAAGCCATCGCCAATATGGTGTTAGAGGGTAGCGATGTGTTGCAATCCTTAGTGCTGCTGAGCGCCGCACCGAATGTGACACCACAGGATATGACCCGCATCGACTTTAGTGCGCTTTCACAAGGCACACTCAGCGAAACCGAATTGGCGCAGTATGCGTTGGCGCTCGAGGCGAGCAAGCCTTAGCCATGGCCTCCAACTTCGCCGCGCGCGCCAATCAAGCTTTGATGCAATTTTCCCCTAAGTGGCGCCTCGTCGTTTGGTTGCTATTGATGCTGTCTGCCAGTCTGTGGACGCTGCAACTCTGGCAAAACGGCGCACGGGTGCAGAGCGATATTCTCGCCATGTTGCCGCATTTACAGCAAGACAAACTCACAGAGCGCGCCCTTAACCAAGTTGAAGCCACGCTCGCCGACCAAGTCTATATTGCACTTGTCGCCAAGGATGAAACCACAGCAATCGCTGCGGCTAAGCTGTTGATGCAAAAGCTTGCAGCTGACCTTGTTGCAAGGGGTAAGCAAGGCGCGCTAACCGATATCCGCAGCGCCGATATGCAGCTCGGCGAAGTGCTAGGGCAATTCTATTTTCCCCACAGATTTAAATTACTGACAGCGCCGCAAGCCGAAGCATTAGCCAGCCAAAATATTGAAAGTCTGATTGAGGTAGCCACAGCGCAGCTTTACAACGCCTTTAGTTACGCCAATAGCAACTTGCTCGCCCAAGATCCGCTGCTGTTATTCCCGGCCAATTTACTCGCCCTCGCACCGAGTTCAAAAGTCAGGGCCAGCCAAGGGATACTGCTCGCGAATCAAGGCGATAATGTTGCCGCTGTCGTCATGGCAAAGGGGCGAGAAAGCGCTTTTAATCCCAATGCGCAATTAGCGCAGATGACGGCATTAACTGCGGCCTTGGATGCGGTTGAAGAAGGCTATCCAGATATTACCGTGCTCAAAGCTGGTGCCCTGTTTCATGCCCTTGCGGCAACGCAAACGGCTAAGAGTGAAATATCGATCCTCGGCCTAGCATCCTTACTTGGGGTGATAGCCTTAGTTTGGTTGGCGTTTCGCTCAGTGATGCCGCTACTGTTGGCGATTGTCACTATTTCCAGCGGGCTGTTGCTCGCAGTGACTTTTACCTTAAGTGTGTTTGGCGAGCTGCATTTACTCACCTTAGTGTTTGGCACTAGCTTGATTGGCATTGCCATCGACTACAGTTTTCATTTTTACTGCGAACGCTTAAGCGATACAGAGCGGAGCGCACAGGCCACAGTGGCGTATATCTTCCCAACGGTGACGCTCGCCTTTATCACCAGCGCTTTGGCTTACGTCGGTATAGGTTTAGCGCCGTTTCCCGGTATGCAGCAAGTCGCGATTTTCTGCGCTGCGGGTTTACTTGGGGCCTATCTCACCCTCATTCTCGCCTATCCACTGTTAGCCGGCAGTCGCTTGCCCACAGGCTCTCGCCCGTTAGCGCTCGCGGGGACTTACCTTGCCTGTCTCACTCAGTTATCGAAACGATTTACCACGCCGTTAGGCATGGGCATGTTTGCTTTGGTGATACTAATCTGGTGTCTTGGCGGCGTAACAAAGTTAACCGTCGATGACGATATTCGCCATTTACAGCAAAGCCCTGCAAGCGTGACTGAGCCAGAAAACCAGCTACGTCAGTTACTCAGTGGCGGCACAGACAATCAATTCTTATTGGTGCGCGCACCGAATGAAGAAGCATTGCTGCAACAGCTTGAGCGAGTGTCACCCATGCTTGATACCGCCATAACAAACCAAGAGTTAGGCAACTATGTCAGCCTCAGTCGTTATCTGCCCAGCCATCGAAAACAAGACACGGCTTACCACTTACAGGGCGAAATCTATCAAACTCAGATAGATACTGTGCTCACAAGCCTTGGATTGGATGAAAATCTAAAGCCAGAACTGCAAGCCGCCTATTTGGCCGCGAAAACAGATTACATCACGCCAGCAGCATTCTTTACACTAGGGGCAGGCAAGCAAATCGCGCCGCTGTGGCTCGCGCCGAATGAGGCTAACAGTCCAGTCAGCAATGGCGCGCTAAATGATGGTGGGGCGAGCGCGGAACATGGAGCTGATCAAGGTGCAATAGTCCTCCTTGGTGGCATTCAGCAAATCGATGCCCTTAAGGCGCGTTTTGCCCATGATGAAAGCGTACAACTTATCGATAAAGTCGCGGATATCTCCGCCGTCATGGGCCACTACCGACTGTTAACCCTAAAGCTGTTAGCCCTTGCTCTTGGCATCGCACTCTTGCTGTTTAGCCTGAATTTCGGCATTAAAAAAGCGGCGGTTGTAGTTGCTGTGCCAGCCCTTGCGGCCTTGCTAACGCTCGCAACTTTAGGCTTAACGGGCTCGCCACTGAGTCTGTTCCATGCACTGGCGCTCATTTTAGTTTTCGGGATTGGCATAGACTACAGCTTGTTTTTTGCCTCAGCCCAGAACCACGGCAAGGCAGTGATGATGGCGGTGTTTATGTCCGCCTGCTCGACCCTATTGGCCTTTGGTTTACTTGCCTTTAGCCAGACCCAAGCGATTCATTACTTTGGCTTAACCCTGTCGCTGGGCATAGGGTTTACATTTTTACTTTCGCCGTTGATTTTGACTACAACACAGGCTTTAACCAACAATCCGCTTCTAACGACTAAAAAGTCCTGATGACTACAAGGAACGTACTTTACATGTCTACACCCGTTCACGATTTATCAACTATGCCAAATTCACTTGATGTCGATGTGGCCATTATCGGCGCAGGGCCTTCGGGCGCCATCGCTGCCAGCCTGCTACACCAGCAAGGCAAGCGCGTGCTTGTGTTAGAAAAACAGCATTTTCCTCGCTTCTCCATCGGCGAAAGTTTACTGCCCTGCTGCATGCAGTTTATCGAAGAAGCAGGTATGTTAGATGCGCTCAATGCCGCTGGATTCCAACATAAAAATGGCGCCGCCTTTCGTCGCAATGGAACTTACACCACCTTCGATTTTACCGATAAATTTACTCCTGGGCCGGGCACCACGTTTCAAGTGCAGCGCGCCAGTTTCGATAAACTGTTAGCCGATACGGCCCAAAGCCAAGGGGTCGACATTCGCTACGGCGAAACGGTCGAGGCGATAGATTTAACCGAGAACCCACGCTTAACGGTGCGTAATGAACAGGGCGAGCTTTATCAAATCAATGCCCAATATGTGCTCGATGCCAGCGGTTTTGGGCGCGTATTACCCCGCTTACTCAACTTAGAAAGTCCGTCTTGCCTGCCTCCGCGCAGCGCCATCTTTACCCATGTGGAAGACAACATCAGCGATGCTAGCTTCGATCGTAATAAGATTTTGATCAGTGTCCATCCTGAACATAAAGACATTTGGTATTGGCTCATTCCCTTTAGCAATGGCCGTTGTTCACTCGGCGTGGTGGCTGAACCGCAGTTACTTGAGCGTTTACAAGGTTCGCTTGAGCAACAATTGATGAGCATAGTCAATGAAGAACCTGGGCTAAAAGCCCTGCTGGCAAACGCTAAAGTGGTACAGGAATGCGCCACGCTCAAAGGTTATTCCGCCAATGTGTCACGCCTTGCGACCGACAAGTTCGCCCTATTGGGTAATGCGGGCGAGTTCCTCGATCCGGTATTTTCCTCCGGTGTGACTATCGCCATGCAATCGGCGTCTATGGCAGCAAAATGCCTGACGAAACAACTCAATGGCGAAACGGTTGACTGGCAAGCCGATTACTCAACACCTTTGATGCAGGGCGTGAATGCCTTTCGTACCTATGTGCAAGCTTGGTATGATGGCCGCTTTCAGGACGTGATCTTCTATGAAGAACCGAACGAGCGTATCAAGCAGATGATTTGTTCTATTCTGGCGGGCTATGCTTGGGATACAAATAATCCCTTCGTTAAAGACTCGGAGCGACGCCTTAACATGATAGTCGAACTGTGCCGAAACCCAGCCGCCACTCCAGCATTCGCAGAGGTCTAACCGCATGCCGCTAAACCTTAACGCTAAATGGCCAGTGATCGCCGCCCTGCTGCTCGCAAGCCTTGGGCTAACGGGCTGTAGTGAACTGCTGTTCAGGCAGACCTGTGTCGGGCTCGCTAAGGATATGCGTTATTGTTTGGCTCCACTGCCCCATGACTTTGCTCCCGCGACCGATAAGCCATTGACTAAGCCCGCCATCATGGCGAGTCAGCAAACCGACAGCAACACAGGCGTATCTTCACCCCAGTCCTTTAGCCAAAAAGTCAGTATTAAAGTGGGGAAAGAGTCCCACGAACTGCTCACTCAGTTGGAGTTAGAGGGCGAGCGCATGACACTCGTCGGTTTAGCGCCACTTGGTCAGGCGTTGTTTACCTTAGTTTATGATGGGAATACACTCAGCAGTGAGCAAAGTGTACTGCTGGGCGACAATTTTAAAGCCGAGTATTTAATGGCGATGATGCAACTGATCTATTGGCCTGAGCAGAGTATTCGCGCCCATTTGGAAGGTGGCCATTTAGTGACTGGTCTTTGCGATACGGTTGAGGGAAATCAGAGCGACACGCTTGTCGATACCAGAATGAATACAATCCCCTGTCGCCAGATCTATAGCCAAGATACCTTGATCAGTAAAAGCGCCCAGCAAACCCATGTGGTGCAAATTCGTTATCAACAAAATATCGGCGATGCCCTATGGCAAGCCCACATCAGCTTAACTATGCCGCAGGCCAAGTTTGAGCTAGAAATCGAACCTATTTAACCTTTTAACACCCGCACTTCGCTGTGCCATGGTAAAAAAACGATACGCTATGATGAACAGAGTAGCCATTACACAGATTGGATTGTGTACCCCGCTAGGGCAAGATCCCCAGCAGGTTTTAGACCGCCTGATCGCGGGTGATACCAGCGCGATGCAGCGCAGTGACACACTCCTGTTCGAGCACCCAACCTTAGTTGCGCCAGTGACGGCTGCGCTACCGGCGATTCCTGCAAAGCTCATTCAGTTCGATTGCCGCAATAACCAGTTACTCCTATGCGCGGCGCAGCAAATTACCGCCACGATTGAACAAGCGAAACGGGATTTTGGTCATGCCCGCATTGGCGTTGTGCTAGGCACGAGCACCTCGGGGATTTCTAAAGGTGAAGCGGCCCTGAGCTATCGCAATCAACACGGCCACTTTCCGGCGGATTACCACTATTTCCAGCAGGAGCTCGGCAGCACTAGCGACTTTTTACGCCAATATTTTGAGCTAGATGGCCCTTGCTATACGATTTCAACCGCCTGTTCCTCCAGCGCAAAAGTCTTTGCCAGTGCTAAACGCTTACTCAGCGCTAACCTCTGCGACATGGTGATTGTTGGCGGTGTCGACAGTTTGTGCCAACTGACAGTCAATGGTTTTAATGCTTTGGAATCTGTGTCAAAAGGCCACTGCAATCCCTTTAGTATCAACCGTGATGGCATCAATATCGGCGAAGGCGCGGCCTTATTCGTGCTGACGGCGGGCGAGTCCGATGTCATGCTGGCTGGCATTGGCGAGTCGAGCGATGCCCATCATATTTCGGCGCCACACCCCGAAGGCGCTGGCGCAATCACCGCCATGCAAGCGGCTTTGCAAGATGCGAATATTGCGGCACAAGATATTGGTTACATTAACTTACACGGCACAGCGACACCCAAAAATGATGCGATGGAAAGCCGCGCTGTGGTTGAAGTCTTTGGCGTCAACACCCCGCCCTGCAGCTCGACAAAGCCCTTAGTCGGTCATACATTAGGTGCCGCTGGCGCAATCGAAGCCGCCTTCTGCTATTTATTGCTTTCGGCACATAATCACGGCCAAGCCCTGCCGCCCCATCAATGGGACGGACAAGTCGATCCACAGGACCCGTCCATTGCCTTAGTCGAACGCCATCAAGTCGCCGCAAAAGGCACACTTAATTATGTGATGAGTAATTCCTTCGCCTTTGGCGGCAGCAATGCCAGCCTGATTTTTTGCCGTAACGAGGCCTAAAATGATGCCCTTTATTCAATTCAATTTACCCTTTGCCGAGCAGAATATTGCCGATTTCATTCCCCACAGGGCGCCGATGATCTTGGTCGATAAGATCATCTCTTATCAACGCGATACCTTAGTTACCGAAGTCACGATCACGCCGAAAAGCCCCTATTTCGACGATAAACATCAAGCCGTACCCAATTATGTGGGTATCGAATATATGGCCCAAAGTATTGCCGCACTGGCCGGAGTAGAAGCTAAGCTGCGCAATGATAAAATCCGCGTGGGTTTTCTGTTGGGGTCGCGCAAATTAGCGCTACATGCCAAGCAATATGAACTCGGGCGCACCTATCGCACCCAGGTAAACCGCCTCTATCAAGAGGAGTCGGGATTAGCGGTATTCGATTGCCAGATTTATCTGCTGCCCGAAGCCGGAAGCGATCAAGAGAAAATCTTAGTCGCCACAGCGAATGTGAATGTGTTCCAACCCCAAGACACGCAAGCCTACCTTGATGGAAATCAAGACGCGGGCAATAGAAGCCTTGGGCACTGACTTAGAGACTAATATCGAGGCAATGCTGAGACCATGCAATCGCAGCAAACTGAATTAGCCTGTCGATAAAAGCGTTAGATTAAACGCCTTAGCAAGCAGCCTTTTACCATAAATACATGCAACCCCATACCGACTCCTAAAGATAAAATGGGGTGGAGAAAACAAATGAATAACAGAGTATTAGTCACAGGTTCGAGCCGCGGCATAGGTAAAGCCATTGCCCTAAAACTGGCCGCAGCAGGCTTCGATATCGCCCTGCATTACCACAGCAATCAAACGGCGGCCGATGACACTGCCGTTGAAGTTCGCGCGCTTGGAGTCAATGTGAGCCTGCTGAAATTTGATGTTGCCGACCGCGCGACAGTCAAAGCTGCCATCGAAGCCGATATCGAGGCCAATGGTGCCTATTACGGCGTGATCCTCAATGCCGGCATCAACCGCGATACCGCCTTTCCCGCTATGACAGAAAGCGAGTGGGACAGCGTCATCCACACTAACTTAGACGGCTTTTATAATGTGATCCATCCCTGCGTGATGCCTATGGTACAAGGCCGAAAAGGTGGACGTATCATCACCTTAGCCTCGGTATCTGGGATCGCGGGCAACCGTGGCCAAGTGAATTACAGCGCCTCAAAAGCGGGTATTATCGGCGCGACTAAGGCACTGTCATTAGAACTGGCAAAACGCAAAATCACCGTCAACTGTATCGCCCCCGGCTTGATTGAAACTGACATGGTGGCCGATATTCCTAAGGATATGGTCGAACAATTAGTGCCGATGCGCCGCATGGGTAAACCGAGTGAAATCGCCGCCTTAGCCGCATTTTTAATGTCTGACGATGCCGCCTATATCACTCGCCAAGTGATATCGGTCAATGGAGGCATGATCTAAATGAGCGAGGCGACAAATCAAACACGCTTAGGTAAACGAGTGGTCATCACTGGCATTGGCGGGATTACCGCCCTAGGCCATGATTGGCCGACGATTGCGGCGAGCCTTAAGGCGCAGAAAAACTGCGTCGTCACTATGAGTGACTGGGATAGATACGACGGACTCAACACCCGTTTAGCCGCGCCAATTACTAACTTTGAAGTGCCAAGCCATTATTCGCGCAAGAAAATTCGTTCTATGGGTCGGGTTTCTATCATGGCAACCCGCGCCAGTGAGCTTGCTTTAATTGATGCGGGGTTGTTGGATGACCCTATCGTATCCTCCGGTGAAATGGGCATCGCCTATGGTTCATCCACGGGCAGTACCGATCCTATTACCGCCTTTGGCGATATGCTGAAAACGGGCGTTATGTCGGGCATCACCGCCACTAGCTATATCCGCATGATGGCGCACACCACAGCGGTGAACGTTGGCGTATTCTTCGGCTTAAAGGGCCGAATTCACACCACCAGCAGCGCGTGCACTTCGGGTAGCCAAGGCATAGGTTATGCCTATGAAGCCATCAAATATGGTCAGCAAACCTTAATGTTGGCGGGCGGCGGCGAAGAACTCTGCCCCACCGAAGCCGTCGTGTTCGATACCCTGTTTGCCACCAGCACTAAAAACTCAACGCCCGAACTCACGCCGCGCCCCTTTGATGCGGATCGCGATGGCCTCGTCATTGGCGAAGGGGCTTGTACACTGGTGCTCGAAGAGCTCGAACACGCCAAGGCGCGCGGTGCCAAGATTTATGCCGAACTCGTCGGTTTTGGGACGAATTCAGATGGCCAACATGTCACTCAACCGAACGCACAAACCATGGAAATCGCCATCAGATTAGCCCTCAAAGATGCACAGCTTGAGCCTAGCGCCATAGGCTATGTCAACGCCCACGGCACGGCGACCGACCGTGGTGATATTGCCGAGAGTCACGCGACCCATGCGGTATTTGGCACTAACATGCCAATTTCATCCCTTAAAAGCTACACGGGCCACACCTTAGGCGCATGCGGTGCGTTAGAAGCTTGGGTGAGTATTGAAATGATGAATACGGGCTGGTTTGCGCCAACACTCAATCTTGAGAATATCGACCCACAGTGCGCTGATTTGGACTATATCCGCAACGAACTGCGCCCAATCGACACAGATTATGTGATGAGTAATAATTTCGCCTTTGGCGGCATTAATACCTCGCTGATTTTTAAACGCTGGACCAGATAACACCTAAAACCCACATAAGGACATAGCAATGAAACCACTGTTTGCAGGGATGCTGCTGAGCATCAGTTTATTAACCGCGCCACTCTTTGCCAAAGAATACACGGTAGAAACCTATCAAGAAGTCTTTAAGGGCGACAACGAATTTAAGCAGAAACAAGCCATCGAATCCTTAAGCCTTGCAGGCTTATCCGATCCTGCAATTTACGATGTGCTCGAAGCTAAACTGCTTGCCTCTTTACCCCAAGCGACTGAAAAAAATGCCATCGACTACAGTGCTTGGTTAGTCAAAGGCTTAGCCTACTCGGGTAACGACAAGTACAGCGAAACCATCAACAGCATTGTGAATGGCAACTATCACAAAAAACTCAAAAAATACGCATCTCAAGCCAATGAAAATCTAGCGCAATATAAAAAGTGGAATACCATTCTTGGGGATAAAAGCCAATATGCTGCCGACCAAAGTCAGCAAAATAATGCCTTTGCCAATGCACTACGCAGCGATGATTTAGAGTTAATGCGCCTAGCGGCTAAACGCATTATGGATGATCGTCAGTACGATGACTTTATCCTAGCCATCCTCAGTAACGAATTAAAAACGCCACGCTTAATGGCCGATGACAAACTCGCTATCGATACCTATGCCAACATGGCAAAAGCCCTAGCAAGCTCAGGCAACGCAGATTACCGCGATGTGATTGAGAATATTGCGACCACAAATTCGAACCGAAAACTGCAAAAATACGCGGCTAGCTACCTGAAGAAATTCTATTAAACCAGCCCGTTTTACGCTTAATAAAACAAATCATGGCCGAGCTTATCCTCGGCCATTTTTATATCCATTTGGATCACTTTTTAAATTACTGTTGGCCTTAGCGTTTGCTGAAATTGCCTATACAGGCTTGCGATGGTAATCACTCACGACACTGTGAAATCTAAGTTGATAAACGAGAGTTACGGAAGGCGAAGAGGCAGTTAAACATAGATATTGTTCAGAGTGAGGCCAACCCTTTGGAAAAAATATAAAACAAGAGGCTTTCAACTCCGTTGGGCGTCATGGCAGCTTGTAAAAATACAAGCAAAAAGGATAGGACGAGCAATCCTCCTTGGTCGACTCATGATCAAAAAGCAGGGGGGTGAAGCCCCACGACTTTTACTTTGATTAACATTTTGTGGCTTAGGATTTGCTTATCCACAGCGGCGCATTGGCAAACAGATAACAACGCGATGCCGCCATTATGGATAAGCCACAATAATAGGGAGCACCCGATCTGCCATGAAATCCACCATAAGAGCCATGAAAATCACCTTAGATGACCTTAAAGGGCCTGAGATAGCGGCATTGCTGCAAGAACACCTCGACGATATGCGGGCAACCTCGCCACCAGAAAGTGTGCACGCATTAGACCTTGATGGCCTGCGCCAACCCAATATTCGCTTTTGGACACTGTGGGATGGCCGCAATCTGGCAGGCTGCGGTGCACTAAAATGGTTAGATACCGAGCATGCGGAGATCAAATCGATGCGCACCGCCGCCACCTACAAACAACAGGGGATTGCTTCTAAGGTATTGCAGCATTTGATCAATGATGCCAAAGCCGCAGGTGTGCAGCGCCTGAGCCTAGAGACAGGTTCGATGGCCTTTTTCAATCCAGCTCGCCGACTCTACTGCAAGTTTGGTTTTGAAATCTGCGGCCCCTTCGACGGCTACCAACTCGATCCCAACAGCGTGTTTATGACGAAGAAAATCTAATCTTTAGCTGTGGTAAACGGTACGAAAGCTGTTTACCATGCGCTGCGCCAATCTCTGCATCTGTAACCTTAACTTAAAATGATCCCACTTTAGCCCTTTAACGTACCTTTTACGCCCCACAAAAATCGCTAACACTTTTAATGAAAGATAGCCGAAGACGACTATAGTTCTAATTAATGCAATGGAATTGCTTATTGGCGCAATGACTTAGATTTCAGAGTATTAAATAAGAAGTATATGAATAAGCCCAGCAGCTTTATTAGCGCAGTGCTAATTGTGGCCATGACCCTATTAATTCTCCCTGCCATTGCTTATCTCAACCAAGCAATATCGGGAAGCTATGGCATTGCCACCCACCGAGAGACTGAAATTGATTTTACTTGGCAGGACATTCACGGCAAAACGCACCAATTTAGTGACTGGACTCAGGGACCTAGCTATCTATTTCTTGGCTTTTTGAGTTGCTCACAAATTTGTCCAATTCGCGTACATCAAGTGCGCTCACTAATGGCACAACTCACTGAAAATGAAAGAACCAATATTCGTTTTCTGTTTATCTCTATCGATCCTCAAAATGACCTGCCAGCACTCAGAGCACAGCTTATCGATAGTCAATCGGCGCAGTTTTACAGTGCCGAGTTAGCCCCAGAGCAGCTCGAAACCTTGCAGCGGCAACTGGCTGAAATATCGAGTCAAACTAGCGATATTAATCTGCATACAGGCAATCTTTATTTAGTTTCGCCCACGGGGAAGCTTAAACAAACCTATACTCAACAGCAGCTTATTACTGAACGACTACGGGCCGATCTCACTACTATGATGTCTTCAAATTAGGCAGACCAACATGAATCACTTATCGAATAACTCAATCACAGCTAAAAACGATCAGACCTTATATCGTCTGCTTCTCGCTCAGGCGCCAATCCTCCTCGTGAGTGGGTTTGTTGGAGCCCAGATGATGAGCTTTGCTATTTTGGCCGCGATTGCGGTGTTGCTCATCACCCAAATAAGTTACAGCCTGCTGAAGGCTACACCTATGTTTGCCATCGTGGCCGCCGTGATCATGATGACGGTTTCCGCCCTGCTCATTCAGACCCAAATGGGGATGATTGAAATGCACTTTCATATCTTCGCCACTATGGCGATCTTCCTGATTTACCAACGTTGGGAGCCTATTGTCGCGGCGCTACTGACCGTTGCAGTACACCATGTGCTGTTCACTTATATGCAAATGCAGAGTGTAGAAATCAATCAGGTTGCCATCATGCTTTTTGCGGGTCAGTGCTCTTGGGACATTACCTTTGTGCATGCTGTGTTTGCTGCCGCCGAAGCGGGGATTCTGATCTTACTCGCCTCGATGATGCGCATTGAATCCTCAGCAAATCAACGTATTGCGGATGCGATTGAACAAATTTCTGAGTTTAAAGATATTTCTATTCGGCTCGTGCCAGCCAAAAATCATGCTGAAATGGCGTTTAATACTATGCTCGAAGAACTCACCCAAGTGTTCTCCGACTACCGTGATATTGCCGTCGATATGGCAAAAACCACTAGCCACCTAAAACAGCTGAGTGACGAGACCCAACACACTGTGCATGCACAAAATAGACAGGCACAACAAATTTCCGATACCGCGCAAAATGTCATTCAGCAGATCAGCCAAGCCGCTGCCGATAGCCACGACTCGGCGCAAAGCGCACGCCAAGCCGCCAACTCCAGTAATGAAGACAGAAAGAGCGCGCTTAATATTATGGAAGATATGAAAAAACTGGAACAAAGCACCATAGAAGTGACCCGATTCTTAACCGAATTGACCTCAGACGTCAGTGCTATCACCAAATTGCTCGAAGCGATCCGGAGCATCTCGGAGCAAACGAATCTGCTCGCACTCAATGCGGCTATTGAAGCCGCACGAGCAGGGGAAAGCGGCCGTGGCTTTGCCGTGGTTGCTGATGAAGTCAGAGCCTTAGCACAACGTACAGGCCGCTCAACCGATGATATCGCCACGGTCTTAACTCACCTTAACACCAGTATGATTAAGACTGTCGACTCAATGAACTTAAGCAAACAAAGCACAGTTGAAAACCTGAAACACACCAGTGAAATCGCTAATGGTCTCGCCCAACGCTCGGAACAGATCACCCATGTTGCCGTATCGAGTGAGAGCGTGGCACACACCACCCAATCCCAGAGCCAAGTGCTCGCTCACATTGGGGAAGATATTATCGATAACGCACATGCGATCAATGAATTGGCCACTAAAGTTAAGGAACTCTCATCGGGAACGCTAGCATTGAGCCAAATCGCTACCGCCTATCAAACTAAGGCGGCAGCCTACAAAATCTGATCTTTTAGTCATAGATGCTAAACGCCAAAACACGCCCCTTAACTAGCGTGTTTTGGTTTGCCATGCATGAATAATAAATCCAGCCAACAGACCCCAAAATGCGCTGCCGATACCCAGTACATTAAAACCTGATGCCGTGACCAAGAAAGTGATCACCGCTACTTCGCGATCTTCGGTTTTAGCTAATGCGGCAGTCAGGCTATTGGCAATAGTACCAAGCAGCGCTAATCCGGCGATGGCCAGTACTAATTCCTTCGGGAAAGCGGAAAACAGACCAACCACAGTGGCGCCGAGTAACCCAGTGATAAAGTAAAATACGCCGCCCCACACTGCCGCCCAGTAACGGGTCGCGGGATTCGGATCCGCCTCTTTCCCCATGCAGATAGCCGCTGTGATGGCGGATAAGTTAAAAGCAAAACCGCCAAAGGGCGCCAGAATTACCCCGATTAGCCCTGTACTGGTGATCAAAGGTGAAATTGGCGGCCTGTAGCCATTTCCATGCAGCGCAGCAACTCCTGGCATATTTTGCGAAGCCATAGTCACTACAAACAGCGGTAGCGCCACGCCAATTACACTCGCCAACGAAAACTCAGGCGTGGTCCACAGCGGCATCGCCAGTTGCAACTGAACGGCATCTAACTTGAGTAAATCTAATTGAAAGCTCATGCCGATGCCCACCAGCAAGGTCAGCAGGATGATGTAGCGCGGCGCAAAAGGCTTAACCACGACAAATACCAACAGCATGATCAATATGAGGCTCAGCTGAGTTTGCATCGCCTGAAATAGCCCTAGGCCAAATTGCAACAGGATCCCCGCCAACATGGCTGAAGCGACTGACTGCGGCATGATGCGAATAAGTTTATCCATCCAGCCCGCCACCCCACAAAGGGTAATTAAAATCGAACTCACCAGAAACGCGCCTATGGCTTGGTTGACGCTCAATCCCGCTAGGCTGGTCACCATCAGCGCCGCGCCCGGTGTCGACCAAGCCGTTAGAATAGGATTCTTGTAGTAAAGCGATAACCCTATGCTGGTCACGCCCATGCCCACACCTAAAGCCCACAGCCATGAACTAATCTGTGCAGGTGTCGCCCCCACGGCCTCCGCCGCTTGAAAGATAATCACAGCCGAGCTGCTATAACCCACTAATACTGCAATAAAACCCGCTGATATTTTTGACAAACTCCCTGCATCTCGCCACATATTCACTCCCTTCCTCTGCAATTGATGTCGCCACCACGTTGTGCGCTATCGCTTATCAAATGAACAAGATAGCCTTCGTGCGCTATAACGCACGAGATGGACAAGATAGCACCTGTGCGTTATAACGTACAAACTAAATTTTTATAAAAATGATGGGGCCATTGTGCAGACGATAAACAGCTATCTCGCCACTACACTCAAAGCACTTCGCAACCAAAAGGGATGGAGTTTAGATAAAGCCGCCCAAGAGACAGGCGTCAGCAAGGCCATGATAGGACAAATCGAGCGCGGTGAATCGAGCCCAACCATTGCGACGCTGTGGAAAATTGCCAGTGGATTCAATATCTCGCTTTCGACCTTTCTCGAGCCCATGCCCCAGAGCCAAGGCGCAGTATTCCGTAAGCCCGACGAGTTACGCCAACAACCCGCCACCGACGGTATGCTAGTCGCCTCACTCTTCCCCTTTGAAGAGCGCTTCGGTTTCGAGATGTTTGAGCTCACGCTGCTGCCAAACTATGAGCGCCTTTCTGAGCCCCATGAAACGGGTGTCACTGAGCATGTCATTGTCTTGAGCGGCACTATGGAAGTGTTAGTCGATGGCCAGTGGCAAACGCTCAAGCAAGGTGAAGCGGTGCGATTTGCGGCCGACAAACCCCATGGCTATCGAAATCTCAACGACCAAGCCGTGGTCTTCCACGACATCATTCACTATCAACGAGGCAGTGAATCTAGCTTGTAGCAGCTTATCTAACGCCAGTAATGCAGAGTTCGAGTACCAACAACGCCAAAGACCAAACCATTACTACCGATAATCTACAGTGCTTGCACTCACCAATTCATTAGAATAAACTTATTTAAAATTTTCTAATGGTAGGAGCCATGCTATGTTTCAATCTTTACTGGCTAAGTTATCCGGCAGCCACTCAGGCGAAAAATGTTGGCAATTGATTGAACAAGGCGCACGGGTGATTGATGTGCGTTCACCAGAGGAATTTGCCTCCGGTCACTTGCCCCAAGCCATTAATGTGCCATTGCCAACGCTCGACCAATGGTTACACCAAGTCGACAATAAACAGCATCCCTTCGTGCTCTACTGTGGCGCAGGGATTCGAGCACAAAAGGGCTGCGACATTCTCAAGGCCAATGGCTTTAGCTACGTAGTAAATGGCGGTTCGCTTAAAGATTTAGTCTGCTGCCAGCCTAGCTAAAATGCACATACAAAAATGCCAGCCTATTAAGGCTGGCATTATTTATTCAGCTAAATCAAATGACTCAGCTAAATCAAATGACTCAGCTAATCAATAGGACAATTAAGCCTTCAGCTGATCGATACTGTGTTTCGCTTCGCTCATGCCTTTGTCGTGGGCTTCAGGCCCCATATTCAGCGCTTCGGCGTAAACCACTTCAACATTAGTGATACCAATAAAGCCTAAAACCGTTTTCAAGTAAGGTACAACGTGATCCGTTGGGCCATCTTTGTGAGCGCCGCCACGGGTCGTCACTAACACAGCGCGTTTACCTTCCACTAATCCTTTTGGACCCGTTTCAGTGTAAGTAAAAGTCACACCAGCGCGGGCAATGAAATCGATCCAGTTTTTAAGTTGAGTCGGAATAGTGAAGTTATACATAGGCGCTGCGATAACAATAGTGTCGTTCGCTTTTAATTCAGCAACTAAGGTATCTGATAATGCGAGCATTTCTTGCTGACGTGCCGACAATTCTGCACCACCACGTAAACCAGAAGCGATTTCACCGTCTACCATAGGCAGCACGTCTTTACCGCCTAAATCACGTACTGTGATAGCGGCGCCTTGGGTTTCCCAGTGGCTAGCTAAGTGGTCAATTAACACGGCAGATTGTGAATAACCGCCAAGAATGCTTGATTTTAAAATTAAGACTTTAGACATAATCTGCTCCGAAAATAGGTAAATGACTCAGAGTCAGATGGAATATCTCAACTCTATGACGCTAGTGTATTCGCCCATAAAAAAGAAATAAAGTGGATAAAATTTGAGATTCACTTCGATTTTTTAGAAAGGTTATCGGTTATTGCGACGCTTTACATTAACTCACTTTCGGCGCACTGACATACAGGCCTTCGAATACCGCACAAAGTTTCGCATCACAATACAATTGCACTGCTAACTTCACTTTCACTCTGCGCCCCCTTTGCAACGGGCTGAGATCAACAGTTGGCCATTGCACTGTTACCACAGGATCACAAGTCACTGGCGCGAGATAACGAATATGGGCATCGGCGAGCACTATGTCACCGGCAACGCCAGCTAACTGCTGGTTCAGCCACACAGCGCCCCAGCCAGTTAAGGTCATCAGCGTATAAATGCTGCCGGCAAACATGGTCTGATGCAGATTGATATTAGGCGCTATCGGCGCCGTGACTCGAAACTCACCCTCACTGTAATCGAGCGGCGCAATCTGCATAAACTCGCTAACAGGAATAGTACTGTGCCACGTCTGACGTAATTGAGTGAGTAGTTGAGTAAGTCGTTCATCCATGCGCATTTACCTTGATACATCCCTCTTCACAGCTAACACTGAATAAGTTCAACACTCTATCCCCCAGAAAAACCACGCGTTGACTAATGTAATAGTCAACGTAATAACTAACACAACAACTAACGCAATCACTCGCGCGATAAGAAGCTACACCTGCAGATTAAACGTCACAGGGCCATCATTAACTAAAGACACTTGCATGTCGGCGCCGAATTGTCCGGTTTCTGTGGTCACGCCCTTAGCGCGGCAGAATGCGACAAACTCTTCATAGAGTGCCAAGGCTTGATCCGGCGTTCCGGCGCCCGAAAAACTCGGTCTCAGACCGCGACCCGTATCGGCGGCCAAGGTAAATTGCGACACCACTAATAAAGAGCCACCGACTTGCTCTAGGTTGAGATTCATCTTGCCATTCTCATCGGAAAACACGCGATAACTCATCACTTTAGTTGCCAGTTTTTCCATTTTCTCGCGGGTATCCTGCTGCTCGACGCCCAGGAGCACCAACAGGCCCTTATCGATTGCACCTATGGTTTGATTATCGACAACCACACTGGCGCGGCTCACTCTTTGAATTAACGCAATCACAACTTTTCCTTTTTAGATTAAGGCTTAACGGGAACCATTTGCTGCATGAGCGGGATAGGACGAATATATTGGTCGATACCATCGGGCAAGGATTGTGCGACTTGTGCCAAACCGCCATTGGTCCACAGCATAAAACGACGTAACTCTTCGATTTCAACACGGTCAGCAAAGGTGACTGTGCCTTGTATTTGGATCACAGCGCCTTGGTCCAGCAACACGAACTTGGCAAAATTAAGCTTTTGATTCAAAGTGCCAATCACCACAGGCAGCTCTTGGCTAGCCTGTAATTGCGGATGCACGGCATAGAAACGATTCAATAAAATACGGTCAATGCCCGCAGAATTAATACTCGGCTCAAGCAAAAACTGGTTATCGCCAAACTGCACCGCAACTTTAGTCGGCGCAACCTTGGTGGCCAAGTAGTTAGCGTTAATCAACGCTTGATACAAGCGCTCAGCGGCAGCTTCATTGGTCAATCCACCCAGTTCAACGACTTTGGGCGCGACGGGTGCACTCACGTTCTCCTGAGCCACCACTGGGTCAATCGCGCTGGTTTGCGAGGGCGCCGTAGCGGCACAGGCGGTTAATCCGAGTAAACTGGCACTAATGAGCAATGTTTTCATTGTATTTCCCTTTGATGTATCCACGACCACATAGCATGGATTTCTGCTGTGACCGCCAAAAACAACGACTCGCTATTGAGCATATGTCCGCCGTCGGCAACAGATTGAATCGTCATAGCATGCTCTAACCCAGCCAAAAAATCGCGCAATAGCGCCGCTGGGCAAATCGCATCCTGCATTCCTTGCAATAGCACACTACGCGCCTTCACCCTAGGCGTCACGCGCTGTAATACATTCATAGCATTGAAGTAATCATGTCGAGCAAAGTGCAATTCGATATCCGCTAACGCCAACAGTGTGCTGGGTAACAGCCTTGGTAATACTAATCTTGCCCCCGCGAGCTTTAACTCCCACTGAACCCAACGCCGCGCAAAATGGTGCCGCAGGTTTTCATCGGCCGATGCCAAACCTTGATGGTATGAATCCAGCAGTTCAGCCAGCGATGGCGCAACAGGCGCATTACCACTGAAGAATCGATAAGCCGCAGGTTGCACTTTTGCCGCGCCATCCGCGCCATAGAGCCAATCGATACCTTCTTTAGACGGAATAAATAACGCCCACAGCACTTGTGCTATCACCCGCTCTGGGAACAATCCGCTGTAAATTAAGCCTAATGTGGCCCCAAAGGAGCCGCCCGCTAAACACCAGCGCTCAATTCCTAACGCGAGGCGAATCGCCTCCATATCGCAGATCAAACCATTAAGATGATTATGGGCTAAATCACCAAAGGGCAAAGATTGCCCAGAACCGCGTTGATCTAACAGCAAAATCCAATATTGTTCGCCATTAAATAAGGCTAAATCACCGATATCACAACCCGCTCCCGGACCACCGTGCAAATACAACAGCGGAATACCTTGAGGATTACCGTATTGCGCCAGATGTAATTGCTGACCATTGCCAACGCTAAACCAGTCGCGGCGGATAAAAGGGGGATAGGATTCGGGCACTGATTCAGGCATTAAGTGTTATCGCTATTACATAACCGTTTTGGGATGTCATTCCGATTTCGCCACGGCCTTAAGTGCATCGACTTCTGCCGAAGTTAAGGTTACAGACTGATTATCTTGGCGCTCTTGTAAAGGCTTACCATCCAGATCCGTTTCATCCTCATCGCAGCTCGATTCATAATCTAAATACTCTGGCATAGCCGCGGTAATTTCCGCGCCGAGTAATACTATCATCCACGATAAATACACCCAGACAAAGATAATAGGGATCACGGCTAAAGCCCCATAAATAGCTTCGTAGCTCGGAAACTGAGTCACATACAAGGCAAAGGCTTTTTTACCTAACTCAAACAAGATTGCGGCGACAATCGCCCCTAATAGTGCATGTAGAAACTTCACCTTTTGATTAGGCACTACCATATACAACAGCAAGAATGCCGCAACTGAAAACAGCATGGGCAAGCGCTCAAGAAACACGGGCACCACACCCGACAACTGACCGTCAAAAACCTTCAATGACACTACGTAGGAAGTCGCCACCAAACTGGCCCCCACCAAAACAGGACCCAAAGTGATGACCATCCAATACATAGAAAATGCGACCACCACGGAACGCTTCTCTTTAGTACGCCAAATGTTATTGAGGGATTTGTCGATGGCGGAAATCAGCAAAATAGCGACCACCACTAAAGCGGCAATCCCGACAGCTGTGCCCTTAGAGGCATTGGCGACAAACTCATTGATATACACTTGCACAGTATCGCCGGCGGCGGGTAAAAAGTTCTGATAAACAAAGCCTTCTATCTGCCCACGTATGCCTTTAAACACAGGAAAAGCGGACAACATAGACATAGTCACGGCCACCATAGGCACAAGTGACAATAGCGTGACATAGGCCAAGTGTCCGGCGCGGATATTGATCTGATCTTCCACTAAACGCCGCCTTAAATGCAGCAGGAAGTGCCAGATCCCGAGGAATAAGACGCGAATTTGTGCCAGTTCTATCTTCTTAGTCACGGGTTTCTCTTGATTCTGTTGGTATAGACTCGTTATCTTCGTACAATAAACACTTAATTTACAAGTCTAAGGAGTGAATTGATGTCTCAACAAGGATCTGCGGGTAACGTTATTTCCGCTATTGCTAGCCTATTTTTCCCTGGGTTAGGCCAACTATTACAAGGCCGCATTATGGCCGCACTGTTATTTTTCATTATCACAGTGGTGGGTTATGCACTCTGGTGGCTAATTGTGCCCGCGGTAATAGGTGCTATCTTTCATCTGTGGAGCATTATCGATGCGGCTCGATTTAAGGCCGATTAATTTCATTCAGCGACGGAATACCCAATGAAAAGACTGATAACTTCAGGCCTGATTGCCGCATGCCTCCTGCTCAGTGGTTGCCAAAGCGCCTATTACGGCGCGATGGAAAAGGTCGGTTACCATAAACGCGATATTATGGTCGACAGAGTTAAAGACGCAAAAGAATCCCAAGAGGACGCCCAAAAAGAGTTCAGCTCGGCCCTCGAAGAGATGCAAGCCCTGCTCAATCACGATGGCGGCAACCTAGAAAAAGCCTATAACAAGGCCAAGGATGAATACGAATCGGCCCAAAGCGCCGCAGACAACGTCAGCAACCGCATCAAGAAAGTTGAAGATGTGGCCGAAGCGTTATTCGATGAATGGCAAGATGAAATTGGCGAGATCAGCAAAGCCAGCCTGCGCCGTAACAGTGAAGCTAAGCTCAAAGAAACGCGCCGCGCCTACGAACAATTGATCAAAAGCATGCACCGCGCCGAATCAAAAATGCCGCCTATCCTCACCGCCATGAAAGACAATATGCTGTATCTCAAGCATAACTTGAACGCCCAAGCCATTGGCGCGATCAAAGGCGAATTTGCTAGTCTGCAAACCGACATTTCGGGCCTGATTAAAGAGATGAATAAATCGATTAATGAGTCGAACAAGTTTATCGAGTCACTCGAAAAATCAAAAAGTTGAACCAAAGCTGCTACTTAACTCCTAAGCCCTAGCATACTAAATTGCTGGGGCTTTTTATGCTTTGTGTTACCTCGCTCGCTGTCCCTGCAAGCCATACTTTATTTGTGCAAGCCCAAAACACTTAGCTTTGTGAGCTATGGCGCGCTTTAGTGGATTGATTGCACCAATCTTAGACCTGCCGCACAATTTCATTTAGTACTCAAAAACTTATCATCAGCTCATCACTCAGACACTGTACTCGTTACTCATTTGCTGTATTCATCACTATGACTTTTATCGAATCACTTACTCTGATGTTGGCACTCATGTATCTCGCCTCACTGAGCTATTGGAGCGGCCAGAAATGGGGCACTGTCGTAACACTGTTACTCAGTGTCAGCGCCGTCGCGATCAGCCTTTACTGGCCTTTAGCACTCGGACTGATTATTGCGCTGCCTTTAGCGTTAGTAGGACATAAATTTGCACCTGACTCCTTCAAAGGTGAGATTAAGATCAATACTCTGCGGGAAGGCACTCAACATGTCTTAGCACTATCGCTTTTGCTGGTTGCCGTGCAATACACAATCAATACCGTATTGCTTAAGCAAGGAATTACACCTTGGCTAATGCGCCCCGATGTGGTCGATGCTTTCCTACCGATTGCCGGCGGCATTGAACTGAAGGCCATTGTCAGTCTAAATTTGTGGGATCAAACCCATCCTGCAGCCGCGGTGATGTTAGCGGCGGTATTGCTCACAGGATTACTCTGTAAGCGGGCATTTTGTGGTTGGGCTTGCCCATTAGGTTTGGCAGGGGAATATTTGTATGCTGTTAGAAAACGCTTTATTAAATCAGAACTAACACCACCCGCTTGGCTCGATTGGCCACTGCGAATGCTCAAGTATTTATTACTGCTTGGCCTTTGCTACATAGTGATTGGCATGCCAAGTGAGTCGATTCCTTATTATCTCGAAGGTAATTATCACAAGATTGCCGACTTAAAAATGGCGCTGTTCTTTCTGACGCCGAGCCTGATTACCCTGTTTGTGTTTGCGCTGATCCTTGCCTTAGCCGCATGGCGCCGTCAGGGATTCTGCCGTTACTTGTGCCCTTATGGTGCCATGCTCGGGATCTTAAGCTTTGCGAGCCCATTAAAAATCCGCCGTGATACTCAGCATTGCCTTATCGAGGCAAAAGGGATGAAATGCGATAAGTGCACCCGCGCCTGCCCAGCAAACATCATAGTGCACACTAAGACTACGGTGCGCAGTGATGAGTGCCAAGCCTGTATGCGCTGCGTTGCCGCTTGTCCAAAATCTGCCGCCCTTGGCCTAGGACTTAAATCCGGCCACAGACTCGGCCACAAGGGATTGCTGGCATTAGTGCTAATCGCACTATTTATTCTGCCGCTTGGCGCTTACTTAGCGGGTTTCTGGCATAGCCAAACACCCGACAATATCCGCATGGAACTGATCCAAGTGATAGATAGAGTTGGGCATTAGCTAATCCCCCAAAAAGCACACTGCAGATAATGGCTTACATCACTATCTGCAGTATTTTTAATATATAAGTCATAACATTGACTACAATCAGGCAACCACTCGATTTTATCGCAGATACTATTCCTATACGGATACTAGAAAAGTGGTTTTATGTTCCCTAACATGGAGCTAGCCTATGCGACCCGACCGACAGCAGCTGATCCGTTCGTTATTTGACGAATATATTGAGATGTATTCCTCCCGTGATGACAGGCTAACCCACCGCTTTAGTGATAACTTTAGCGGCTATGCTGGCAGTAGTGACCAGCTTGTCACCGACAGGGAAGAATGGGTGCGGATCACTCGGCAGGACTTTGCACAAGTGCCTGAGCGGATCCACATCGAAATGTTAGATCTCTCCTTACAAGACCTTGCCGACAACCTCGTGGTTGTGACTGCCTTTTTCCATATCCACTTACCTATCCCTAATCCCATGCTGTCCCGTGAGACAGCACGGCTAGTGTTGATATTTCGTCTAGAACACAAAGACTGGATGATTGCCCACAGTGGCATATCCATCCCCTACGGCTTAGCCCACAAAGGGGAGATTTACCCGATAGCGCGATTAGAAGAGCGTAATGTTGAGCTTGAATCCATGATCAAGGCACGAACCTGTGAGCTGGCAGAAGCCAATAGGCAACTCGAAATACTCAGCAATACCGATGGTTTAACCAATATCGGTAACCGCCGCCTATTTGACATGATGTTACAAACGGAGTGGAGCCGAGGACAAAGGAGCAATTCCTCACTGGCCCTCATCATGCTCGATATTGACCACTTCAAACAATTTAACGATCACTATGGCCACCTCGCCGGCGATGATTGCCTTAAACAACTGGCCAGTACTTTATCCCAATCTGGCCGCAGGGCCGGCGAACTCGTGGCTCGCTACGGTGGCGAAGAATTTGTCATTCTGTTACCCAATATCGACAAACAAACGGTACTCGACACAGCGCAGCATATTCATCAGTTGATCCAAACCATTGCCATTCCACATGCGAATACCGACCTTGGTATTGTGACCGTCAGCGCAGGAGTCGCTTATCTGCAGCCCTCTAACCAACAAAGCCCTTTAGAGTTAGTTCGCCAAGCCGATGCGGCTCTCTATCACGCAAAATCAGCAGGGCGCAATTGCATACGGGTGATGAATGATGGGTAGTACAAGATCTCAAGATTCAGCATTTTTAACTAATCGCCGGCATACCCTATTTTCTCATTGCAGAACAACAGAGTTACAACGTTGAGCAGCGCCCAACGTGCCACAGAGAATATATGCAGCAAGAACTAAGCTTTTAGCTATATAACGAATAAAACTCCACATCAGCTCCATAGCGCAAACTATCGACATGCCCATGACCAAATAACTCCCAACAAAAAGCCCCACATAGTTTCCTATGCAGGGCTTTTTAAACCGATTGACCCACCTTAATGGCGTGCCACCTGAATCATCAGGCTGGCATTAAGCGCGGTTAAAGCGCTTACGATCGTTTTCAGTCAAGTGTCTCTTACGAACACGAATGCTCTTAGGTGTTACTTCAACCAATTCGTCATCATCGATGAACTCAAGCGCTTGCTCAAGTGTCATTGTGATTGGCGTAGTCAGCACTTGCGCTTCGTCAGTACCTGAAGCACGCATGTTGGTCAGCTGCTTACCTTTCAGACAGTTAACTGTCAGATCGTTTGAGCGAGCATGGATACCAACTACTTGGCCTTCGTATACTTCAGCAGCGTGGCCAATAAAGAGACGGCCGCGGTCTTGTAGACCGAACAGTGCGAATGTCAGAGCCTTACCTGTCGCGTTAGAAATCAATACGCCGTTAGCGCGTTGACCGATATCGCCACCTTTGTGTGGACCGTAATGGTCGAATGAGTGGTAAATTAGACCTGTACCAGAAGTCGCTGTTAAGAATTCAGTTTGGAAACCGATTAAACCGCGGCTTGGGATAATAAAGTCGATACGTACACGACCTTTACCATCAAGCTGCATGTCTTTCATTTCAGCTTTACGGGTACCTAACTTCTCGATCACTGTGCCTTGATCTTCTTCTTCAACGTCAACAGTTAACGTTTCGAATGGCTCACACAATTCACCGTCGATGGTTTTCAGAATAACTTCTGGACGTGATACAGCTAACTCGTAACCTTCACGACGCATGTTTTCAATCAAGATTGATAAATGCAATTCACCACGGCCTGATACGCGGAAGCGATCTGGACTTTCAGTTTCTTCAACACGCAGTGCCACGTTGTGGACCAATTCTTGTTGTAAACGCTCAAGAATGTTACGTGAAGTCACATACTTACCTTCTTTACCCGCAAAAGGTGAAGTGTTGACTTGGAACGTCATGGTCAGAGTTGGTTCATCAACTGATAATGGCGGTAACGCTTCTACAGCGCCAGCAGCACAGACAGTGTCAGAAATTTTCAACTCACCTAAACCAGTGATAGCAACGATATCGCCTGCGTTAGCAACTTCAACTTCAGTACGCTCTAGACCCATGTAACCTAATACCTGGCCCATTTTACCGTTACGGGTTTTGCCATCAGCACCAACAATAGTGACTTGTTGGTTAGTTTTGATGCTACCACGCTTGATACGGCCGATACCGATAACACCCACGTATGAGTTGTAATCCAGCTGCGAAATTTGCATCTGGAAACTACCTTCTGAGTCAGCATCAGGGAATGATACTTTTTCAACGATAGTTTGGAACAGCGGCGTCATGTCTTCACTTGCAACATCTGGATCTAAAGTTGCAAAACCGTTTAACGCTGAAGCGTAAACGATTGGGAAATCTAACTGCTCGTCAGTTGCGCCTAAGTTATCGAACAGGTCGAATACTTGGTCGATAACCCAATCAGGGCGCGCGCCTGGGCGGTCAATTTTGTTGATAACAACGATTGGCTTTAAGCCTTGAGCAAACGCTTTCTTCGTTACGAAGCGAGTTTGTGGCATTGGACCGTCAACGGCATCAACTAGCAATAATACTGAGTCAACCATAGACAGAACACGCTCAACCTCACCACCGAAATCGGCGTGGCCAGGGGTATCAACGATGTTGATACGGTAGTCGTTCCACTTGATGGCAGTATTTTTTGCCAGAATCGTGATCCCACGTTCCTTTTCAAGATCGTTGGAGTCCATCACCCGCTCAGTAGCTTCTCCTCGGGTTGCAAGGGTGCCTGACTGTGACAGCAACTTGTCTACCAGGGTCGTTTTGCCATGGTCAACGTGTGCAATAATGGCGATGTTACGTAAATTCTCTAGCACGGATAAACCTCTTACCATCAAACAAAAATAGGGATATTTCAGTAATTCGTTATAGTGTCCTGACTCGACCCACCATAATAAAAAGCGGGTCATTCTACTCCAGAGCGGCCTTGGCGCACAGGATTATTTTTGAACACTTATAAAACAATCCGCCGACCCTTGGCTAATTCCTGCCAATATTCCATTGAGTGAAATCCGCTAATGCCACAGTTAAAGCACTGTTCAATTGCCATATTCGTAGGAAAAATCCGAGTTAAACAGCTGAATTTCCTATTTTTCATAATCTAGACGCAAAGTATTTCTGCTGATTTAAACATCAATCAAATTGATGTTCACGTGACAAAATCATCTCGACGTGAAACAGCAATAATTTCTAGCGCAGATTTAACTGGGCGTTGATATTGGCATTTATGACCGCGAAAACTGAATGCCTTTAAGACTCACTTCTTTGTCACGCTATACCTTTATTACGCATCACTGATTTCACTTGGCCTGTGAACAGCAAAGACATTTCGCACATGAGAACGAACTCTTTCCTAATAATATGATAATAAACCACTATTGAATTGAGAATGCATGGCATAGTTGAACAGACTAGCGTGGTTTTATGACAACTATGCGGCGGTGGAATCGCCCAGAGAAAATAGTCCAGAATAGTGCTGAAATAGTTACTGGATTCAGTGCCGCTATCCTTATGTAGTCCCTGTGAGCCAAGGCGCGATTGCCATCTCACTGCCACATAAGCGATGCATACTAGTGCTTTGACCTTATGCTTTGAAACTTAGCTTTGCATGAATCAATTCAGTGCGCACCAAAATGGATGAATGCACCAAAATGCCTCAACCAATAGCACCAAAGTGGTGCAAACTGGAATCCAATTAAGTGCAGCAAAGATTTTAAACCATGTTAATCAGTAATTTACATTATTGGCATGGATATCGCTATATAGCTCGTAAGTTTGGCTCAAGATAAATCACTTGAGTTAAAAGATTATAGAAGGGGCATCCCTTTACCCTACCGGAGGCTTGAGAATGTCAGTTGAATCAGTTTTAAAGCAACTTGAAGAATTAGAAGTTAAGTTCGTTGATTTACGTTTTACCGACACTAAAGGTAAAGAGCAGCACGTATCTATTCCTTCTCATCAGGTAGATGCTGATTTCTTCGAAGACGGCAAAATGTTTGACGGTTCTTCTATCGCAGGTTGGAAGGGCATTAACGAATCAGACATGGTACTGATGCCAGATCCAACGACATTCGTACTGGATCCTTTCACCGAAGAAACCACAGCGCTGATCCGTTGTGACATTCTTGAACCCGGTACAATGACAGGGTACGATCGTGACCCACGTTCAATCGCTAAAAAAGCAGAAGCTTACCTGATCTCTACTGGTATCGCAGATACTGTATTGATTGGACCAGAACCAGAATTCTTCCTATTTGACGATGTCCGTTTCGGTACTGACATGTCAGGTTGCTTCGTTAAGATCGACGCTAAAGAAGCGGCTTGGAACTCAGCGACTAGCTACGAAGGCGGCAACACTGGTCACCGTCCATTTGTTAAAGGCGGTTACTTCCCAGTTGCACCGGTTGACTCATCACAAGACCTACGTAGCGCTATGTGTTTAGTACTCGAAGAAATGGGCCAAGTGGTTGAAGCGCATCACCACGAAGTGGCAACTGCAGGTCAAAACGAAATCGCTACTCGCTTCAATACTTTGACTAAGAAAGCGGATGAAATCCAAATTCTGAAGTACGTAGTGCACAACATGGCACACGCTTACGGCAAGACGGCGACTTTCATGCCTAAACCTATCGTTGGTGACAATGGTAGCGGCATGCACGTTCACCAATCTCTGGCGAAAGACGGTGTTAACTTGTTCGCTGGCGACAAATACGCAGGTTTAAGTGAAACGGCGCTGTACTACATAGGTGGTATCATCAAGCACGCTCGCGCGCTGAACGCTTTCACTAACCCAAGCACTAACTCTTACAAGCGTTTAGTGCCACACTTTGAAGCACCTGTTATGTTGGCCTACTCTGCCCGTAACCGCTCTGCATCAATCCGTATTCCAGTGGTACCAAGCCCTAAAGGCCGTCGTATCGAAGCACGCTTCCCTGATCCACATGCCAACCCATACTTAGGTTTCGCAGCGCTGCTGATGGCGGGTCTTGACGGTATCCAAAACAAGATCCACCCAGGTGAAGCGATGGACAAAGATCTGTACGATCTGCCTCCAGAAGAAGCGGCTGAAATCCCACAAGTGGCAACGTCATTAGAAAACGCCCTTGAAAACCTGCAAGCTGACCATGAGTTCCTGACTAAAGGCGGCGTGTTCAGTGAAGATTTCATCCAATCTTATATCGTACTGAAAACAGCTGAAGCTGAGCGCGTAGCACGTACAACTCACCCACTTGAGTTTGAAATGTACTACAGCTTGTAATGGCTAGCGCTATACAACCGGCTCGCTTTATGTAATTGATACAGAAAATATAAAAGCCTCGATAGCAACGCTATCGGGGCTTTTTGTATTTTTGAAGGTATATACAACTTTTATTCTGATTAAATCATCGCGTTGTTCTCTACATAGGCATCATCGCCAACCACTCTTTTATCATTCAGAGAAGGCACCCAGACACCGCGGCAACGGCAATAATAGAGATAGATGGTTAAAAACCGATCTAAACTAAACGAGGATGCAGCAGAAAAACCACCTATATAGTCGGAAGTTAACTACCGCGCCATTATTGTTAAGTGTCCACGCTTTATTCAACTAGGCAGGTTATTGTCAGGGGCAAAATCTGCCAGTTGGGCAGGTTCGCCTGACTCAAATGACGCAAATGGTACGCCATCTAACACGCGCTCATTTTTAAATACACGGATTTCAGAATCAGGTAACTGCGTCATCAGCAATGACAAGATAGTGTGCATCTTATCCAATGGGCAATGAAGACGAATACTTGCGCGTAAGCCCATTGTTCGTACATCCGATTGGCAGGCAATAAATGGACGATTCCGCGTTACCTTAATCAAATGACGATGCCCATTTTTTATAGGGCTCTCATAAGTTGTCTCTACATTTTTAAAACCGGTGAAGAAAAATGCCCCCAGAGCCATTCCGCCTGCACCAATCAGCGCTGCTGGGCCTAAAAAAGCCACTCCGACAATACAAACCACCACCCCAAACCAAGCCAGCCCCCGCACTACCGTGTAAGCTGCATCCGGAATCGCGTCATGATAGGTAGTAACTAACCCCTCGGTGGTGAGCCGATAGTGGTACAGCTTGTCTGCACACCAGAGGTAACGAGCAGATAAGCACATAATTAAAGCCATGATGATTAACCCGATACCCAAGCTAGTATCGCCAGATAGCAAATAGCACCCTATAAGTGCTAAGAAACCACACGGGATCAGGAAGGTTAACCAAAATAGACCATAGACAGTCGCTACCCGAATATCCCACTCATAGAGTCGGCGCCTCGCGCACCCGCTGCTGACGTAGCTTATTGAGCCGGTCTTGCCCCTCTTGGGGTAATTGCAGGTACTCACTGCGCGGCAGGTCTTCATACCGACTGTCGTCCAACGGTTGTGTCTCTTGCTTTGTCTGCTCTGTCGACGCCGACTGCTGCGCTGCTCTCTTATTCATATAGCTATTCCTTTGCTGTACCCACGGACTGCACGGTCATCGTTAACCTACCCACACGGCTCATACTTAATGTCTTCTCGCCCTTGCCGCTAAAGGTTTGTTAGCCTATATCCAAATAATGATCGTAATTGGCGCCACCCTAGCACAAACAGGCCTGTCAGCATCTTGGTAGCAAAGCTGTCACTGATGGACACCGAATCTCGCGCCAATAACAGGCGCGAGAAAAAACGTTAACTGGGCTGGGTATTGTCAGGGGCAAAATCTGATAGTTGGGCAGGTTTGCCTGACTCAAATGACGCAAATGGTACGCCATCTAACACGCGCTCATTTTTAAATACACGGATTTCAGAATCAGGTAACTGCGTCATCAGTAATGACAAGATAGTGTGCATCTTATCCAATGGGCAATGAAGACGAATACTTGCACGTAAGCCCATTGTTCGTACATCCGATTGGCAGGCAATAAATGGACGATTCCGCGTTACCTTAATCAAATGACGATGCCCATTTTTTACAGGACTCTCGTAAGTAGTCTCTACATTTTTAAAACCAGTAAAGAAAAATGCCCCCAGAGCCATTCCACCTGCACCAACCAGCGCTGCAGGGCCTAAAAAAGCCACCCCGACAATACAAACCACCACCCCAAACCAAGCCAGCCCCCGCACTACCGCGTAGGCAGCATCCGGAATAGCATCATGATAGGTGGTAACTAACCCCTCGATGGTGAGCCGATAATGGTACTGTTTGTCGGCCAACCAGAGGTAGCGGATAAATGGCGCAAAAATCAATGTCATGAAAAAAAAACCATACCATTGGTCAGACTCATACCAGTGCGCCACCAAGCCAATCAGCACCATTATCCCGCAGGGAATAATGACAACGAGCCACCCTATGCCATACACGGTCGCTACCTTAATATCCCACTCATAAAGGGTGGGCGCCTCACGCACCCGCTGCTGACGTAGCTTATTGAGCCGGTCTTGCTCCTCTTGGGGTAATTGCAGGAACTCACTGCGCGGCAGGTCTTCATACCGACTGTCGTCCAACGGTTGTGTCTCTTGCTCTGTCAACGCCGACTGCTGCGGCGCTGCTTTATTGTTCATCCTGTTACCTCTCGGTAGACTCTACTTGTAGCGTGGGCATCGCCAAGCGTAAATCCAGTCATCCATTTTAAATCAGCAACATAATATGCTCTCGGCCTACCCTCAAGCGAATATTTACTGAAACAGTTTTAAGGAAAGTAATAAAAGTAGCTAGATGGCCAGTGAGGGAAGTGGAGACTGATTTTAAAGAGTATGTTCAAAACTCATCAGAGTTCTGCGAAGGCACGGCATACAAACCTCCATGATTAATACTTATCCAAAACAAGAGTCGCCGTTAACAACTAGATTATTGAGCTTGGTTGTATCTTGTTTCTGTTGATGAATAATTGACAGATATAATCATATAGTTAGAATGCCAAGCTGTTGAAACAGAACAGATTGGCGTCAAATGAAACCTGATCTGGTTCCACATCACTAACGCTCTCAGTTGATCTAGTGAGTAGATCATACCGAAGCAATGCAGTTTTTCACATATAAATAATGGAGTGGTTATGCGTTGGTTGACTTGGTTGCTCGTGTGCTTTTCTCTCACGGGATGTGCAACGATAACATCGAGGATGGGGGAAGATTCAACTTGGGGTCACTCTTTCTCAAGTGTGCAAACGGCTGTTGATAATGGCGAGGAGTGTATGATGATCTCCGCGTTGGCGGCCCCGCCCTTGCTGCTCTTTACCATCCCGCTGACACTCGTTGATATGAGCAGTGCGTTGATCATCGATACTGTTATGCTACCTGCAGATTTAGCGATCACGCCCAGCGATCCCAAGCTCCACACCCCGCGACCCATGGTCTGCCGCTATGACTATAAGATTTAAGCATAATCGCACCCAATAAATAACCTCAAGTTGCCTGTGTGGCGGTGAGTTAACGCCGGCATACGGGAACGACCATGTCGCGGTTTGCCTCCCTGAGTGTTGTGCCTTGTTAATTGTGCCTTGTTAATTGTAGTTGCATAGTACAACTTAGCCTAGCAAGCCATTTTAAATCATTTAAGTTAGCGATTCGCTTTAATCACATCAAGTAACAGCTTGATATCGGCCATATTGTTGTAGATATGCGGCGAAATCCGGATACCCATGCTGCGAGCATCGACACTAATATTCGCGTTTGCTAATGCCGTCATGATTTTATGTTGTTGCTCACCAAACTGTAGAATCAGTGTACCGCTGCGCTTTTCAACATCACGTGGCGATACAAACTCATGCTCAAGCTCCTGCGCCACAGCATCAATCAACTGCTGATTACATTTACGCAGCAAGGGGACACCTAAACCCGCCAGGTAATGAATACTGTGAGCGGCAATGGCATAGGGGGCGATTGAAGGCGTTCCACCCCAGAAGCGCATTGCGGAGTGCTGATAACGAAAGTCGTGGATATCAAATTCGAACGGATTCTCATGGCTAAACCACCCCACATCCTTAGGTTGGCAACGATCCAAAATGGCAGGGTTAATCCAAAGATAGGCTGCACCAGGGCCGCCGCAAAGCCATTTAACACTCGACCCGATTAAAAAGTCAGGTTGTAGGCTAGCGAGATCTAGCGGAATAATCCCCGCCGATTGCGCCACATCCACTAAGCTCAAACAGCCTCGCTCACGGGCTATGGTGAAAATATTGGCTAATGGCGCTTGCTGCCCAGTATTCGAGTAAGCATGACTAACAAACACCAGATCCACATCACGACTGATATGCGCGTCCCACACATTAGGGTCAGTGACATCGAGCCCCTTAGGAATAAAACGTACTTCGCAGCTGGCTGGCAGTGCTTTTTTAAGGGCGAAACCCATGCTGGGGAAATCAATCTCACTCATTAACACAACGGCGTGTTCGCGATTTAATCGGTCAAGTGACATCACGATTTTAGTCAGCGCACTGGAGAGATTCACCTGAGGACAAAAGTCCTTTTGATGGCCGTTAAACAATTTAGATAAGGCGAAAGTAAAATCATCAATCACACTCAGCCACTGACCCCAAGGTTCGCGTCCCGATTCCTGCCAAGGCGCAAAAAAGGCTTCTTTGAAGACCTGTTCGGTCGATTTTAACGGTCGACCGACGGAATGGTTCAATAGATATCCTGGACCCGCGAGGTAAAAGTCCTTTTTATAGTCTGCAAACATAGTGTTATCTCAAACTCTCTTTCAGTTTCTTAATCTCATCATAACGCGTCCGGATGTCGCTGCGCTGAGCGGCGGCACGCCTATCTCTGAGTCGCTCCAATGAACCGAGTAGCACATGCAGTGGCGGACCACTGGCGGTGACCTTAGCTAAATGCTGCTGCTCCATCGTTGTCGAAGGCTCGGCAATATATTTAGTCACTAACTCATTATGGTGCTGAATCGCAGTCTCGCCATGTAATTCGCAGACTTCAATAAAGAGTCGCAAATTTTCTTGATACCAATCTTGGTTTGAGCAGTCTTTTGCCTGCAGGAAGTCATCCATCAAATTCGGCCGACGCATGCACTCGCGCAATATCTGCTGATCCTCTGGCATCATGTATAAAAACTTGTCCACCAGCATTTGCGAGTAGGAAGCTTCATTGGCGAAACAAAGACCTAGCGTTAAATCGATGACATTAATCCCCGCAAAATCCCCCGCATTGGCACCGCGATAGATGACCGAACCCACCCGATAAGGTTTGTAGTAAGGGCGAACACAGTAAAAGAAACGATCCGTATCTAATCGATTGAATAATTGAGTGTTCGACTCAATCACATCTTGCAAGGCCTGTTTAGCGACTCGCAGTAAATCGTGACTTATGGGATGGGAAATGCCCAAAGGCTGGATCTTCAATAGCGCATCGGCGGCGCGTTTATAGGCCAAAATGCCCTTAGTGTTGTAATCCACAAACAGCTTTTCGGCGCTCAGATCGGTAAAGCGTTTATAAATGCCATTGTGGGCACGATTATGGGTAGTTAAATGCGCGGTGGCAAAGCGCGGCGTGACACCTATTGAAGCGCCAATGTGCATGGCTAGCGCGGAGGCTTCGGCTAATGGTGAGGTGGTTTCCCGTGAGGGCTCAGTAATTTCATGGCGTCGACAAGCTGCCATGTATAGCCCCACGTTACCGAGTAAATCAAAGGCACTGTCGAACCCTTCGTCGGTATTCCCCTCATCGAGCAAGGCCTTAATCAATCCTCGGCCTTCGCTCTCTAGCGCCAACTTAGCTTCTGCGCCGATATCGAGCACATTGGCTCGGTCCGTTTGTTGATAATAAAGCTGTTCTAGCTCTGAGTTGAGTTCCACAAAGCGACTGCGGATCCAATCATCGAAGGCTTCGGTATTAAAGGTGGCAGGTTTCACGGGCTTATCCTTGAGTATTGTTATCGTTCTTGTAAACGGAGCGAGCGCTAAGTCTTAGCCCTTTCCGTAAAACTCGTTAACCAGAATGCAACTTATCGCCATGCGTTTCTAGCGCTAGCTCAAATTTATGAAAATTCTAATGCCACTTTTTATTTACACCTTGCTCCAGCGCAAGTTATCAAAATCAATCGCCTCGCAAAATAACGCCAAATACAGATAGTCCCAATACAAATAGCGCGGCAGGTTCCGCAGGGGTAAATCAAAATGATTTTAATGGAATTTATTGTCGTACTCGGCTGCTTGCTGCTAGGTACCCGCTTCGGTGGTATGGGACTCGGACTGATAAGTGGTATTGGATTATTTTTACTGATATTTGTCTTCGGTTTAGCGCCGGGACAACCGCCAGTACAAGTTATGCTAACGATTCTTGCGGTGATCGGCTGTGCGGCCGTATTGCAAACCGCGGGCGGATTAGATGTGATGATGCAGTTTGCCGAGCGCCTACTGCGCCGCCATCCACAATACATCACCATTCTAGCGCCGCTAACCACTTGGACACTCACCTTTTTGTGCGGTACAGGCCATGTGGTTTACACTATGTTCCCGATTATTTCCGATATCGCGTTGAAGAAAAATATTCGCCCAGAACGCCCAATGGCGGTGGCATCCGTCGCCTCACAAATGGCAATTTGTGCTTCGCCTGTATCAGTCGCGGTTGTGTCTATGGTGTCGATTCTCGCATCGCAACAAGGTGTGGGCCGTGCCTACAATCTGCTCGAAATTTTAATGGTGTCCGTACCGGCATCGCTTTGCGGCGTCATGGCCGCCGCACTTTGGAGTCTACGTCGCGGTAAAGATTTAGATAAAGACGAAGAGTTCCAAGAACGGATTCAAGATCCTGTCCAAAGAGCCTTTATCTATGACAAGAGCGAAACCCTGCTTAATCAACGTTTTCCTATGGAAGCTTACTGGGCAACGGGGATTTTCTTTGCGGCTATTGCTGCTGTGGTGCTACTAGGTTCCTTTAGTGAACTGCGCCCTGCATTTGAAGTTAAAGGGAAAACAACCTTATTATCGATGAACTTAGTGATCCAGATGATGATGTTAATTGCGGGGGCTTTTATTCTGATGACCTGCAAAGTCAAACCGACTGAGATTGCTAATGGTCCAGTTTTTAAAGCCGGCATGGTGGCAATTTTCTCCGTATTTGGCGTAGCTTGGATGAGCGATACGTACTTTATCAGCCATATGGATGTGCTTAAGGAAAACCTCTCCCACGTGGTGCAAAGCCAGCCTTGGACCTATGCCTTAGTGCTGTTTCTTATCTCTAAGCTTGTTAATAGCCAAGCGGCGGCGCTGACTGCCATTGCGCCTATGGGCCTCGCCTTGGGGGTCGATCCAAAACTCTTGATCGCTTTCCTTCCTGCAAGCTACGGTTATTTTGTGCTCCCTACTTATCCAAGCGATCTGGCCTGTATCGGCTTTGACCGTTCAGGCACAACTAAAATAGGTAAGTTCATTATTAACCACAGCTTTATCATTCCAGGTTTTATCGGTGTAGGTACCGCATCGACCGTGGGTTATCTGCTGGCGACAGCCTTGCTCTAGGCTGTATTTCACAAATAACAAAGGCCGCTGATGCGGCCTTTGTTTTGAATAGGATTAAACGCTAAGTTTAAGCGCGATACATAGCCAAAAACATCTTAATATTGGCGTCGATAATCGCTTGCTGATTATCATCATTATTTTTCATATGGAACAGCTTAGGCCAGAATGCAAACGCCTTAAACATGCCCCAAAACTGAGTCGATGCCATTGCAATATCGTCGATATTCAGCGCCTTGTGTTCTACCGCTCCCGCAAGCCAAGCTTCGAGTCCACCTTCTTGCTTCGCAAGCTTCTCCATCGCTTCAGTCGCTTGGACAGGCGAGCGAATAAACTCTGCCATCACCACCCGCGCCACATCGAGAAACTCAGGCTGCTGATACAAAGCCCAGCATCGATGCGCAATTTGCTGCAACTGATCTTCAAGACTCTGCGCAGGATTGTAAACTAAGGTCGCCGCCTCTTTCGTCCGCGCCCACAACTCTGTGGTTGTGGTATCAAACAGCACTTCCTTACTCGGAAAATGGTTATACACAGTACGTTTAGAAACATTAGCCCGCTGGGCGATCCTGTCCATACTGGCCCCCACAAAGCCATTAACCATAAACTCTTCCCGTGAGGCACGCAGAATTGCCACACGTTTCTGCTGAGAGTTTGTCAATTTAATGGGGTTGTCTACCATGTTTTCCTACGCCATAAAAATCATTTGTCGACATTTTACACTATCCAGTTTACTTTTACACAGCCACATGTAAACTACACTGTGTAGTTTACTTTTTAATATTGTACATGCAATTATAAATGCGATTGAAGATTGTCTTGACCTTACTACTACTCGGGAGTTCTATCATGGCCACTCAAACAGAAACTGACGCAAATACTAAGACTTCGGCCCATGTTAAGGGTGACACATTCAGCAATGAAACTCCCAATACCCACACTGGTGAAGGTAATTTACTTTCTATTCTATGGCGTTACATGACTGAAAGCATTCCTGATAAGAGCCCAAACCAGCCATTACCGATCCAAAAAATGCAGCTAAACCCCACTGCGGATGCAACACCTATGCTGTATAAAATCAGTCATTCGACAGTGCTGTTGCAACTCAACGGTCAATATTGGTTAACCGATCCTGTTTTTTCGAAACGCGCCTCGCCAAGCCAAATGTTTGGGCCAAAACGCTTCCACGAGTTGCCGATCGAACTCGATAATATTCCAGCGCTCGCAGGGATTATTTTGTCCCACGATCATTATGATCATTTAGATAAACACAGCATTTTAGCCCTCGCCAAGCGTACGCAAAAATTTATCGTGCCACTGGGCGTAGATAAACATTTGCTCGCGTGGGGCGTGCCTGCCAGCAAGATAGTCGCGCTCAATTGGTGGCAAGAAACCCAACATGCGGGTCTGAGTTTTACCGCAACGCCAGCACAGCACTTTTCAGGCCGTGGTATCTCGGACAAAAACCAAACCCTGTGGGCATCTTGGGTTATTCAGTCCCCTGAGATCAAACTGTTTTTCAGCGGTGATTCTGGTTACTTCAGCGGCTTCAAAACGATTGGCGACAAACTCGGGCCTTTCGATTTAACCTTAATCGAAACGGGTGCCTACGATGAGATGTGGGCAGATATCCACATGCAGCCAGAGCAATCACTGCGGGCGCATTTAGATCTTCGTGGACGACACTTAATTCCGATACATAACAGCAGCTTCGATCTCGCGCTACATAGTTGGTACGAACCATTGGAACGAATCTCTGTAGCCGCTAAAGCCTATTGCGTGCCGCTGCTAACGCCGGAATTTGGTCAAGGCATCAACCTAAGCGATTTAGCCCATAGCCCTGCTTTGAATCACGCTTGGTGGAAAACCTATTTGCCTAAAGACAGAACCGTGTTTGAAATCATTCCAGCGCGTATGAGTTCAGATAAGCTCTAGTCAGTACTCTTATCTGAGCTTTATTAATACACTAAAAAACGTTAAATCATTGGCTCTCCAACACAGGAGAGCCACTGCGGATTACCATTCAACAGAGTCTCACTCGTCGGCGCTCAAAAGCTTACAACTTCAGTATTAAGCCTCCTCCTGCAAACACTAAATTCTAGACGCCTGCTTGATTTTTGGCATAAGATCACTTGCCTTGTCATTTTTTATACCCAACTGAATTAATGGTATTAATGCTTCTAACTGACCATATTAAAATAGCGGGCACAGGAACAAGACTGGTGATTTTAATCTTTGGATACACCATGATCACTTAACATTTCCCTAAAGGTCGCGCTCATGTCGGTGCTCACTTGGCTTAAGAAACAACTTCATCGCACTTTTTATGGCAACAGCCCACTAGAGCAACAGGATAACTTAACCGCCATTTTTCATCCCGCGCAAATGCCAGACATCGACTTGCCGACAAACCAAGCCTATCCGCTAGTTACATCAATTGTGCAGACTGATATCTACGCCTATCAAGTTCACTGCTTACTGACCTTAGAAGGCAAGCAAACCTTAGATTCGTTAATCGGCAATGCAGGTTTTGGGATATTGCCCGAACATGCCGCCAACTTTACAGGCCTGATAACCCATCCGAGCCAAACAACCAGCTTGCAGCTCAACCAATATACCGATTTTGCAGGGATCTGCGTCAGTTTAATAACCAACGACAAAGCGCTATTGGAACAACTGATTGCGTTCAAATCGACTTTACCTCACCCTTGGGAAAGCTTTCCCGATGTCGATCCCGATTCCCTTGGCAGTCTTCAAGGTAATATCGATTTTTGGTGCAACTATTTTTGGCAACCCTATTGGTTATCACTCTCAACAGCTGAGCGTTTACAGTACCCAGTAAATTGGCAGCAATTCAGTGATTTCCATTAAGGTTTGAAAGAAGCACTAAGGCTTAATGCAGGATAAAAAATGAAATTAACATCTGTTGGATTAGCACTGGCGTTACTACTACTTGGCGGTTACTTGATCCCTGAGTCACCTGTGATCCCGGTAAAAGGCGCCAGCAGTAAAGACTGGAATAGCCAAACCTTTTGGTATGAACCTTGGGGTTCATCGGGCGTGCACAAGGGGATAGATATTTTCGCTGCCAAAAATACCGCAGCGATTGCGCCAACGCCTATGTTGATCTTATATCGAGGCGACTTCTTTAAAGGAGGCAATGTGGTGGTTGGTCTAGGCCCTAAATGGCAAATTCATTACTTTGCCCATTTAGCGCAAATTGAATCGACCACGGGATTAATGGTCCACCAAGGTGAAACGCTGGGTACAGTCGGCGATACGGGTAATGCGCAAGGTAAACCGCCCCATTTGCATTATTCCATTTTAAGCTTATTGCCGAAACCTTGGCTGATTGATACTTCAACCCAAGGATATAAAAAGGCCTTTTATCAAAACCCCATCAGCTACTTAGAAACGTACTAAGACTTAGGTGATGAGTAAACATAGCAGCTTCGCAGCAATATCAACTACAAATGAGGGTTCAGCAACTCGCCATGTCGGCAGACGCAATGAATGCCAGCACAGCCGTCAGATTATACGAAGAAATCAACGAAGACTTATGATTCAATAGATGCAGTATCAAGAGTCACAGCGTTAACTGCCGTAGCATCCATAGTCTGCGACTCGATACCGGCCCCTGCAGCTAATGCTTCCCTATCCGCCTTCGCAATATATTTAGGTTTATTGCTCGATTGCAGTTTGGCATTGGCCTTTTTCGCCTTGCTTTTCAAGGTTTGGTTTATCTTCTTTTTGCGGTTCATCAGGGCACCAATGCGGATTAGTAATAAAGGGGGCGCGATTATAGCCCTCCAGCTGCACGCCAGACAATCGAAAGCACTAAGTCAGATCGTCTCAGACCATCAAACCCACGCCCAACGCTAACTCAGTTAATAAGTCCCAAGTCATCAAGCCTGCGCCCAAACCATCAGATCGTGAAAGCCATGCCAAACGCTAAGTAAGGCGCGGGCTGACCGGCATGAACTCGCACTGGGTAACCCTTGAGGTTAAATCTCGATACCGAGTGCTGTGTCGCAATTTTTGAATACTGCCGCCAAATTGCGCAATTTCCGCGAATACACAACTAGACAAGCCGTAATTCCTGCCCTAAAATCGCGTCAGAATAAAAATCACTATCATTTGCAATGTTGTTTAACGGAAGAATCTAATGCCAAGGAATTCGGTGTAGCAAATCCACCCCTTAGCAGGAAGTTATATGACGTTCAAAACCTCGTTTGTTGCTCTCGCCGTCTTTGCGGCACTCACCCAATCCGCTGTGGCACAAGAAGCATCCGATGCGGGAACAAATAAAAACAAAGATATTGAAAGAATAACTGTCACCGCGAGTCGGATGGATAAATCCCCAAGCTCCATCCCTAATACCGTCACTATCATTGACCGCGCCCAGTTAGAAGAACAGTTCCGCACCACTAAAGATTTATCGACCATTATCGGTAACTTAGCGCCTAGCTTTTCACCAAGTCGCCAGAAGATGAGTAACACAGGCGAAACCCTGCGTGGTCGTCCACCATTGATTATGATCGACGGCGTACCGCAATCGAACCCACTTCGCAGTGGGGGTCGTTCGGGTCAAACTATCGATCCTGCCATGATAGAGCGTATTGAAATCATTCACGGTGCCAATGCGATGCACGGTCTCGGTGCCCAAGGCGGCATCATCAACTACATCACTAAAAAGCCCACTGGCGACAGCGAACAGGTTGCGAGTTTCGATGTGACAGTTCCTGATTCGATGAAATCCAACGGCTTAAGCTTTGGTGCCAGCTATGCGTTTTCTGGCGAGTCTGAATTTATCGATATGATAGGCTCGGTTAGCTACCGTAATAATGGTGTGTACTACGATGCCAACCACGACGTTGTTGGCGTAGACACAACTCAAGGCGAGTCGATGGACAGCCAAAGCACCGACTTCTTCATTAAGCTTGGCCATGACTTCGACGAATCGCGCCTTGAGTTGATGGTTAACCATTACACCGCAGACAACAATGGCGATTGGATGCCAGTCGCAGGCGACAAGCCCAATGGCGTGCCCACGGGCGCAGTTAAAGAAACTCAGCCATGGGAAGCGGCCAACAATCAAGTGACCACCACCAGTTTGACTTATACCCACGCCAATATTGGCGGCCAACAACTTAGCCTGCAACTCTTTAATCAAGATTTTAAAGCGGTTTATGGTGGCGGTTGTTTCGACAGTTTCTACGACCCCTCCTTCGAAGGTAGCGACCAAGTGATCCAGTGCGGTGTCGGCAGTAAAGGCGAAAGCTTGTACTACGAGCAATCCCGTAATTCTTCAGTTAAATGGGGTTTAAAAAGCTCATTGATTGCTAAGGATATTGCCGGCTCAGGCATTGATGCCGCCTACGGTGTGGACCTTTTCCGCGATACCACAGAGCAAGATTTAGTGACAACGGGCTTCTCATGGGTGCCTGAAAGCACCTATGACAACGTCGCGCCATACTTACAGTTAGATTATGATCTAATTGAAAATCTAACCTTATCGACCGGTGTTCGTTACGAACATGCCGAGTTAAGTGTCGACGACTACAAAACCCTATGGGGTGCGGGTAATAAGCAAATTGCAGGTGGCTCAGCCACCTTCGATGAAACCTTATTCAACGTCGGTATCTCCTACAAAATCACCCCAAACATTCGCGTTTATACCAGCTATAACCAAGGTTTTGGTATGCCAGATATCGGCCGTATTCTGCGTGATGGTAAAAGCTTTCCCGGCGACAATCCCAGCATAGATGACTCATTGGCACTCACGCCGATCGTCACAGATAACGTTGAAGTCGGCGCCGATTACCAAGGCAAATACTTAAGCGCTAAGTTTGCGTATTATCGTTCGGCCACTGATTTTGGTTCACGTTTGGCCTTAAATAGTGATGGTTTCTACGACGTGAAGCGGGAAAAAAGTGTGATCGATGGGATCGAAGCCAATGTCACCGCCTACCTCACCAGCAATGATGATCTCGGTATGAACATCGCAATTCAGCAGGGCGAATACGATTCAAATGGTGATAACCAAGTCGATACCGATCTCGATGGCGCGAATATTTCCCCCAACCGTATCAACCTGTTCTGGACCCATAACTTCGATAATGACATGTCGACTCGTGTTCAAGCCAACTACTACATGGACCGCGACTTTAAAAATGCGGCGGGTAACAAGTATGCAGAATTTGATGGCTATACCACAGTCGATGCTTCCTTCTCTATGCCGCTTTACACTGGCACCCTGAGCTTAGGTCTGCAAAACCTGTTTAATAAGGATTATTTCAATTATTACTCACAAACCATGGGTACAAATGATCGTTATTTCAAAGGCATGGGACGTACTGCGACAATAGGCTACACCTTGCCTTTCTAAGTGAAAGCCCATTGAAACATAAAAAAGCGCAATTACATTGCGCTTTTTTATTGTGCTGAAGAAAGCTAATTATGCCTTGGTCACGACCCAGAGAGCATGTAATAAACCGGGGAACCAGAACAGTAAACACAAGACTATGTTTATCAGCAGATCTTTACCCGCTCCTGCCTTCAAAAATACAGCAACAGGAGGCAATAGAATCGCAATAATGACTAAGAGTAATTTATTTGTATCCATAACAGGGCATCCTTAAAACGGAGATGGTAGGCAAGTCAACAAGGTCTAACTTCGCAGGAAGACTCAGAATTTGCAAACTTTTTAGCTTACAGAATGATAAATACTCCAAGTGATTCTCTAAACCAAAGCACTTAATATCGCTATAAATTCAAAGGAAGATGTAGCCCGCCTCATGCCGTTAAATACAGGTTAAGATATCCTATAAACTTCAACCGAAAATGCCTAAAAGCATCTATAGTTAAAGAAAAATATGAACTAAAAGAATGATATTTGATCCCCAAGCCCTATTACTCATCAAATTTATTTGCCTACTGGCCAGCACCGCAGCCGTGGCATGGGGACTCATTGCCAAACCTTTAGCGATTGCGACTCAAGCCAGTATGCGTTTTTCTCTGGCGAACTTGTTCGTCCTCCTTGGTATCATACTCAACAGCCAACGCTCCGAAGCCTCTAGTTACCTTTTTTGGTTCTGCTCCGATATGGCGATTTTGTTTGGATTCATCCTATTACGCTGGGGCACTAAGGCACTTTTCAGGCTGAGTCCCAGCGTTAAATCTGACCTTATTCTCTTAGCAATCACAGCCGGTGTGATGCTCTCGGTTCCCCCCAACTTCAGCTCCGAACGCACCTTAGCCGTTGCTTTCTCCGCCTGCGCCGCACTGATTTTTACCATGCTGACGCGGGATAACTATCAGGCCATCAAACGCGATACAGGTAACCGAGTCGCCATCGCTATGGTAATGCCTTTAGTCGCTATGGTGGGTATTTTTACCATTCGTATCTTTATCGCCCTGTTGTCTCCCGAAGAAAGCCCGATATTTATCGCCATGCACACCCAAGAAGCGATACCTGTACTGTGGTTTTATGTATTTCTAACCCTATTAATCAATATCGTGATGATAGGTAATGCCATGACGCGACTCGTCAGCAAAATCCGTATGTTAGCGGAACGGGATCAACTCACAGGCCTGTGGAATCGGCGGGCTATGCATAAGTTTCTCAACAATATCCATCAACGCTGGCTAAGGGATAATGTGCCTTACAGTATGATTTTATTGGATCTTGACCATTTTAAAGAGATTAACGATCAATACGGTCACGATGCGGGCGATCTCGCCCTGCTGACGGCGGCGAGACTGTTTGGAGCGGTATTGCGAGAAAATGACGCATTATGTCGCCACGGTGGTGAGGAGTTTCTGGTGATTTTGCCCGCGACCGATGCACCCGCCGCCAGAGCCGTTGCCGAAAAATTGCATCAAGTACTCAAGGACAATTCATTTATCTGGCAAGGCGTTACGATAAAAATCCATGCTAGCTTAGGTTACGCCACTATCTATCAAGGATGCCAGCCAGACAAGCTACTCATTCAAGCGGACCAAGCCATGTACCGCGCCAAATCCGAAGGCCGAGACCGTATTTGCCAAGCTTGCTAGGCTTTTGCAAAATCTTGCTAGCCTTACGCAAGAATAACGCGACTAGTATTAATCCCCTTTCGCCGGCCAAGCCAAAGTATCGGGTTCAGACCACTCAATCAGCGCTTCAGTCACACCTTCAGCGGCAAAATGTTCACCTTGAGTCGGCACATCCCTATACGCATAATCACGCCAGCCAGTCGCTTCATCGCCATAGCGAAAATGCAGACAGTAGGCGTGCAGATAACAACGATCCGCCGCCATGCCACCGTATAAATCATCGCCTAAAATCGGTACGCCTAAGCTTGCTAAGGCGACTCTTAATTGATGGGTTTTACCTGAGTGGGGCTTCAGTAAATATAAACGCAATCCCTCGCTGACACTCAATGAAAAAAACTGCGTAATCGCCGGATTCTCTTTAGTGCGCAGCAGTTTAAACATGCTACGCCGCGACTTTGCCATGTCACCAATCACCCAGCCTTGCTTCTTCTTCGGCTTGCCTTTCGCGAGGGCGAGGTAATATTTCTGCACTTTATGGGCGGTAAATAGCTCAGTAAATTGCTTAGCGGCGACGGCGCTTTTGGCCAAAATCAACAGACCAGATGTGGGTGTGTCTAATCTATGCACGGCAAAAAGCTTAATCCCTAAATCTTGCTCCGCCTGCGCCACCACGCCCGCCGTTCCATCCTGACTGTGGAAATGCACTTTGGCTGATTTGGAGATAACAAGGAAGTCAGCCTCATCGGCTATGATTCGATACATGGAGTTCTCGACGCTGTGATGCGGATCATCGGCTTAAAACTTAATAGTGACCACTAAGCCGGGATGATTATCCGTGAGATTAATTTTGGCATTGTGCCGTGAGAGAATCGCTTTGACCATAGATAATCCTAAACCTGTACCCTGTAAATGCCGGCTAGGGTCGAGGCGCACTAAGCGTTCGAACACTCTTTCTTTACTGTCGTCGGGAATACCGGGGCCATTATCGCGGATCTGAATTTGCGGGCCTGACTGGATAATTTCAATCCGCGCACCTTGGCCAGAATACTTCATCGCGTTATCGACGAGATTATATAAAGCTTGGAATAATAAGTATTTATCCCCAAATACCTTATGGTCAGCCAACAGCGACAAACTCAAGGTTTGCTCATTGGATTCTGCCACGGCATCGGCCATGTCCAACAAATCGGTACACAGTTGCGCTAGGCTTAACTCCTGTAAATCGAGCGTCTGCTGACCTTCTTCGATACGCGTGAGCGACAGCATGGCATCAAATGTCGCTAAACAATGGTCGAGCTCTTCGGTCAAAATCGCGCAACCTTCGCTAATCTCATCGCTGGGTTTACTCGCCAGCTCTTCAAGACCAATGCGGATATGTGACAGTGGAGTACGTAAATCATGGGCGATATTATCGGTCGCGCCGCGCACTGCCATCAGGTTATTTTCGAGGATATCCAGCACATTATTAAACTGTAGCGCCAACATATCAAACTCATCCTGACGCCAACTCAAGGGCAAGCGGGTGTCATAGTGGCCGCGTTCAATCTGTTCACTCAAGCGGTTGTATTGCACTAAGCGACGTAAAATCGCCTTAGAAAATAGATAGCCGAGCGCTAAGGTCAACACTATGGTGAGCATCACGGCTGTCGCGGCAGCACTGATAAACTTATCAATTAACGTCGCTAAGTTATCGGTACGGGTCGCAATCAACACTGGGCCGTAGCGGGTCATCACTAGCCCGCCAGTAAGAATATGCAGCTTATCTGGGCCACCGGTTAAGATGGGGAAATCTCGCGTTTGCGGCAGCATGGGCATGCCTTCGGGCATAAAGCTCAAGGCACCGACCATATCGTAGCTATTACGCCAAGCAATTAGGGCGGTTTGTGGATCGGCGGCGCGGATTTGAGCGGCAAAACTACGGCGGTCAACCGTTAGGGCAAGTTGCTGATAACGTTGGGTCTCCGACTCTAAATATTGAGTCACTTGATACTGTTGCTCGATGATCAACTGTCGATAGAGGGCAAATAACAGCGCCCCAATGATCACAGTCACTAAGGTCGAAAAGACAATTGTGATGCGCCAGGCGCTGCTTTGGTAAGGCTTAATGCCTTTGTCGTAAGCGATAACCCGCTCCCCTCACGGTTTCGATAAGCTCGCCATGGCCTAACTCTTCAAATTTACGGCGTAATTTTGCGATATGCACATCGATAACGTTCGTGCGTGGGTCGAAATGATAATCCCACACCGCTTCGAACAACAAGGTGCGGCTAATCACTTGATTCGCATGTTCCATCAAATACTTAAGTAACTGGAACTCTTTTGGCTGCAGCATCAACTCTTGCCCGTCTAAGGTCACATTACGGGTCAGTAATTCCATCTTCAAGCCACCGACAACAAGATCTGTGGTGACTGGCACAGATTGGCCACGGTGCATGAGTTTTTCGGCGCGTACTAATAACTCAGAGAAGGCAAACGGCTTAGTCATATAGTCGTCGCCGCCCGCGCGCAAGCCTTTCACTCGCTCATCAACGTGCGCTAAGGCAGATAAAATCAGCACTGGGGTTTGATTGCCCGTTGCCCTTAAGGCGGCCAATAATTTTAAGCCATCGAGCTGGGGTAACATGCGGTCGAGGATCACGAGATCGTACTGACTACTCGTGGCGAGTGACAGTCCTTGGTGGCCATCGCTCGCCGTTTCGATATTGTGGCCCTGCTCAAGAAATCCTTTGACGATGTAATCAATCGTCGTCGCATCATCTTCTACTAAAAGTATTTTCATCTGTATGTTGCGCTCCTCAATCCTAAATACTCGTTTGAGCACTCGATTGACTTAGATGTTTCAATCCCACTTGAGTAAAGGTAACGGGCGTAAATTTTCGACATCAAAAGCCAATTTAAACTTACCCGTATCGTCCAGCAGCTTAAGCTCTAAATAACTGATACCTAAGTCGTGATCTAACTTTGCCTCGGTTAAGAAGGCTTTGTGATCTTTAGTGGCCTTAGCGATTAAGCCTGAAAATGTTTGATCTTTTGCCGCGATCAAACGTGTAGCCTCAACCTCACCGAGATCATCCGCGCTCACTTTACTCGCCTTTTGTTTCAGCAACTTACCATCGCGGGCACGATATTCAAACCGCGTTATAGAATTGGCTAAGGGATTAATCAACTCAAATTGGTAGACTAATTCACCCTCTTGCTCTTCCATATTAAATTCGGCAATCACGCCGGAGAACCCTTTTTCGATCTGCTGCATAACGCTCAGCGGCGGTACATAGTCTCCACCCGCAAACATCGAATACATGCTCTGAGCCGCTGTTGCGACGCCAGATACCAACATGAATCCTAGCAACCATAGTCTCATGGCTCCTCCATATAAATCAGCTAAGTTTGTATCTTATGAGACAATCAGTTAGAAGTCGATGGGACCAATTGTCCCTGTGCGCGATTCCAAGCCAATCTCCCATAATCTACCACTGGATATAGCATCACACTGCGTTAGCCTTAACTCAGGTTTGGTCATAAATGGAACGAAAATCCCCTTTCAACATCACCTAAGTTATTTGCTTTTAAGCCAAACACTCAATCATTTTGTGGCTAATGTGTTAAGTCTACCTAATACCAGCTGAAACACCGATGGAAACAAGATTAAGCTTTGATCATCTGGGGATTTTGAAGCATGACATTTCCAGTGAAAAACCATAATTTAGCCATTTAAAATCAAGCTGATTAATTTTAGCGGGTATTTTAGTCTATCTGTGTCGTCAAAAAGTACGATTGGCAAATAGACCGCACTCAACTAAAGTCAATCTGATAACCAAGCGTCAAGTAATGGCATTTTTAATCGGAGCGAATATGAAACCAGTCACACGATGGATAAGCTTGAGCTTGCTACTCGTCGCAGCATTAAGCGCCTACGCCTATGGCAGCGCCACAAGCGCCGTGGCATTTATCATCTTAGGCATGCTGTTGGAAGGAACATTTTGGATTGGATTGCTGGGTAAAAAACGTCATTAGAGTGCGATATCACATTATTCCAGAATATGAATTTGTTCGGATTTGAGTGCCACTGTGGTTTGCATTCCTTTAGTGAGTGCAAGCTTTTGGGCAAAATGCAGCGAGACTTCGGTGTTAAGTTGTAACTGAGTCCCCGTGACATAGCAGATAAGGCGAACCGACTCCCCCATCACCAGCATGGCGTCGATCGTGACATCTAACTTATTAAAACTGCGGCATAAACGCCCTTTGGAAATCGAATTAAACCGAATACCTTGGTTGGGGATAACCCAACGAACTCGACTTCCCACAGGGCGATCTTTGCCATAGTCACAGGCAATTAACTGTTCACCAAACTTAAGCCAAGTAATGTTCTTAGTGCTGTCTTGAAATACCACTTCACCGTCGAAAATATTCCTTAGCCCCATCTGCCGCGCTACCGCTTCATTGCGCGGCCGCGACAACACTTCGAAAGGTGCGCCCTGCTGTAGCATCTTCCCTTGGCTGATCAAAATCATCGAATCGGCTAGCAACAAAGCTTCATTTAAGTCATGGGTGACCATGATCACTGGGCAGAGTAACTGCTCTTTGAGGCGCGCCAGTTCGAGATATAAACGCTCGCGGGTTTCCCGATCAACTGCCGAAAAAGGCTCATCGAGTAATAACACTGAAGGTTCGCGGGCAAGTGCACGGGCAAGCGCAACCCGCTGACGCTGACCGCCAGATAAATGCGCCGGTAATCGATCGGGTAATCCCTGTAAATTGACCCGTTCGAGCCAATCTTTCGCGCGCGGAATGCGCTCCGCCTTGGGAATATGATCAAGCCCAGCGACTACATTTTCTAAGGCAGTGAGATTCGGAAATAAGCCAAAATGCTGCGGCATATAACCGATATGGCGTTGCTGCGGGCTTAAGGCGATACGCGCTTTATCATCAAACCAAGGCCGATCGCCAAAGTGGATTTGGCCCGTATCGGGATGATTTAACCCAGCGATCATCCGTAGCAGCGTGGTTTTTCCACCGCCAGACGGCCCTACCACAGCAAGTACTTCACCCGCTTTACAGCGAAAATCGGCGTTGAGTTTAATATGTTTATGATTTTGGATCTGACACTGCAGATCAGCGATGATTTGCGCCACGCTGACCTCCTAAACGCCGCGATAGACTGGTTGTTAGTGCTAACGCCGTCACGGCAAACAGCAATAAGACTAATGACATAGTGCCTGCGGCATTAAAATCGAATGATTGCACACTGTCATAAATTGCAATCGAAATCGTCTTAGTCTCGCCAGCAATATTGCCGCCCATCATCAGCACAACGCCAAACTCCCCAAGCACATGGGAGAAGCACAGAACTAATGCCGTTAGCACACCCGGCCACACCATAGGCAATTCAATTTTAAGTAGAATTTTAAGTCGACTCATGCCGCAACAAGCCGCTGCGTCGCGAACATCATTAGGTACAGTTTCAAAGGCGCGTTGTATCGGCTGCACAGCAAAAGGAATATTGACTAAAACGGAGGCGATAACTAGACCTGAAAAGTGAAACACGAGTTGCTGACCCATGACTTGCTCAATCCATTGTCCGAGCCAACTTTGACTGCCAAGCCCCACCAGCAAATAATAACCAATCACAGTTGGCGGTAATACTAAGGGCACCATGATCAGCGCCTCGACCCAAGATTTGCCGACAAATTGACGATAGGCTAATGCCCGTCCAGCCAATATAGCTAGAGGAATCAACACTAAAACTGTGATGCCACTCAGCTTGACCGATAACCAAAGTGCCTGCCAATCCATCATGGTTGCTCTGGCAATGAAAAACCATAATCGGCCAAAACACGACGAGCACTATCGGCTCTTAAATAATCGTAAAAATGCTGAGCAGTTTCACCCGCCTTGGCCATTAATGCCATACGCTGAAACAGTGGACTATGCATTTTTGCTGGCACTATGGCGTAATCGCTATGTTTGGCAAAAGTAGGAGACATAGCTAAAGAGAGCGCAATAATCCCGCCCTGGGTTGAACCACTAATCGCAAACTGCCCTGCTTGGGACACATTTTCCCCAAGGATCAATTTAGGTTGAATCGCATCCCACAACTGCACAAACTGCAATGCTTCTTTGGCCTTTTCGCCATAGGGAGCGTGCTCAGGATTAGCAATAGCAAAACGGGTAATTTTTCCTGCAGCGAGTGCGTCGGCTAACCCCTTAAGTTCAGGATCAACGGACAAACGACCGGTTTTAGGTACAACGATGGCGAGTTGCCCTTGGGCATAAAGCACGCCAGCATCGCGGGCAACGCCAGCACTATGCAATTGCTGAATATATTTTTCATCCGCAGATAAAAATAATTCATAGGGCGCACCGTTTTGGATTTGAGTAGCAAAATTGCCCGATGACCCATAGGATATTTTTACTTTTAGCCCAGTTTCATTGGTAAATTTTTGGCTAATATCATCGAGGGCAAAACGTAAATCTGAGGCAGCGGCAATTGCGGGAATCGCTGTATTATCCGCCGCTCGACTGAACGATGGCACGACCGCCAAGCACCAGAGTAATGCAAAAACACAGGTATGGAAGAAACGGGTCAAACTCTGCATTGGGTCACCTTAGTGCAATATTCGCGCGGGTCTTAAACTGGCAAGCTGCGTTGCGACTACGAGTATCTTTGCCACGCGACTAGTCTTTGTGTTGCCATAGCTTAGCCGCTTGTTCATCGGCATCTTTCGCTTCAACCCAACTTTTACCTTGCTCGCCCGCTTCTAATTTCCAGAATGGCGCTTTGGTTTTTAAAAAGTCGATTAAGAATTCACAGGCAGCAAAAGCAGCTTTGCGATGGGCGCTGGTTACGCCGATAAACACAATCTGCTCACCCAGAGCCATAGTACCGACACGGTGAATAACCGTCACTTTATTGAGCGGCCAGCGGCTACGCGCCTCGGCAACGATTTGTTCTAACACGGCTTCGGTCATACCCGGATAGTGCTCTAAGGTTAAGTCTGTCACCGCGGCCCCATCGTTAAAATCACGCACTTTGCCGACAAAAGTGACTACGGCACCATCGCTATCATCTTGAGCCAACTGCCGATATTCGTCGGTCACACTAAAATCGACTTCTTGCACTCGAACTGCGGGTAATAAGCGCATATTAACCTCCGGTAACGGGTGGGAAAAAGGCGACTTCATCACCATCGTTTACAGGCGCATCCCATTGACTGATTGTCTGATTTACTGCCACCAGCAATTTGTCTGAGGTTAATACTTTTGCCCATTTATCGTCGGTAGCCGCCAGCGTCGCACGTAACGCTTCGGCTGTTTGTGTCTGCTCGCTCGCCTCTAGGCTTAATTTAGCAGTGCCCAATAATTCTCGAACTTGAGCAAAAAACAACACGTTAATCATAATCTTCTCTCGTTTTTGATACGCTAAACCTTAAAATGTCCCGACTTGCCGCCACGCTTTTCCAACAGACGGACTTGGGAGATAACCATATCTTTTTGCACAGCCTTGCACATGTCATAGATAGTTAACGCCGCCACTGAAGCTGCAGTTAACGCTTCCATTTCTACGCCCGTTTTGCCGGATAACTTGCACAGGCTAGTAATACGCACGCGGTTATGTTCAGGTTGTGCCTCTAAATCGACTTCAACTTTCGTTAGCATCAGCGGATGGCAGAGAGGGATAAGATCTGAGGTTTTTTTCGCAGCTTGAATGCCCGCAATACGCGCGGTCGCAAACACATCACCCTTGTGGTGGCTACCACTTATGATCATCTCGAGTGTCGTGCTCGCCATCTCGATAAAAGCTTCTGCACGGGCTTCGCGCTCGGTAACGGCTTTTTCAGTTACATCGACCATATGGGCATTGCCATCGGCATTAATATGGGTAAATACATTGCTCATTGGAGCGATCCTTTAATTGAGGTCAAAACAGGGTACAAGGGAAATTGAACTTATACTCGCGCTAAATTGGCTATGGCAACAGACCTAAAACTAGGTCTAGCCGCCAATAGAGGCAAGATGCTGAGTGACACCTGTGATGCCTTGATGCAAGTAATGGGTTTCTTTCTTCTGGGCTAATTGACCGTGCAGACGCTCAATTAATTCCGCTTGCTGGTTAGAATGCTGTAGCAGATCACGTAAATCGACACCGGATTCCGTAAAGAGGCACAAGTGCAATTTACCCTTAGCAGATACCCGTAAACGGTTACAGGTAGCACAAAAATTATTGGCATAGGGCATGATCAAGCCGATACGGCCCTGATAATCGCTGCGGCTGAAATTTTGGGCTGGACCATCGGAGGCACTTGGCGTATCTAATTGCCAGCCATCTGCCAGTAACTGTGCTTTGATGTCGGCGCCCGCTAGGTGATGGGCTTCAAAATACTCACGACCAAGACCCGTTTCCATCAGCTCGATAAAACGCAGGTCGATTGGCGTGTGTTTAATCCAGTGTAAAAAACGTGGCAAATCTTTATCGTTTAAACCTTTAAGCAGTACGGCGTTGATTTTTACTCGCTCGAAACCTGCTGACAAGGCGGCATCAATCCCCCGCATCACTTCGTCAAACTTATTTTCGCCGGTGATCTGGTAAAACATTTTGGGATCTAAACTATCCACGGACACATTGATACGACGCAAGCCAGCATCGAACCATTCTTTGGCATGCTTTTCGAGTCGATATCCATTAGTGGTCGTCGCAATAGTATGAATGCGCGGGTTATCAGCGACGACACGAATGATGTCGGTAAAGTCTTTACGCAGGGTGGGTTCACCGCCTGTAATGCGGATTTTTTGGGTGCCGACTTGGCTAAATGCAGAGACTAAGTTTGCTATCTCATTGAGAGATAGAAATTTTGGCTTACCGTCAGGATGATAACCGTCGGGGAGGCAATAACTGCATTTGAAGTTACAAACGTCAGTGACTGACATCAGCAAATAGTGAAATTTTCGACCAAAGCTGTCTTGTAATTGAGACATGATCACCTTTCCAAGTGTGGGAGGTGAGAGCATTTCTTATCCCACCCCGGTGGCATTATTACCACGGCTACACCTCCATATCTTTCGACTTAGGTAGGCAAGCTCGGAGAACCGTCACCGGTGATTATAGGCCGAAAGTACTCACTAGCTATACCCCTAAACAGGTATTTATTAACCTAGATCACGCTAGCGTGAATAATCTGTGACAGTCCTCACCTAAAGATTTGTATTGAATTAGACTAAACAGCCGCTTAATCCACTGTGACCTTATCTTATTTTCAGGTAAGGTGGTACAAGCAATAAAACGCCCGTTTACAAACTACAACACTCGATAAAAATCGGGGAAACGTGAAGGAAGAGGTGAACTGATGGAACGCGAATCAATGGAATTCGATGTTGTTATCGTCGGCGCAGGTCCAGCAGGCTTGGCCACCGCGTGTCGATTAATGCAAATATCACAGGATTCAGGTAAAGAAATTACCGTCTGTGTGGTCGAAAAAGGCTCAGAAGTGGGCGCGCATATTCTGTCAGGCGCAGTGTTCGAGCCAAAAGTGCTAGACGAGCTGTTCAGCGACTGGCGTGAGAAAGACGCCCCAGTGAAAACCGCTGTCACCCACGACGAAATCTACCTGCTCAGCTCCGCCACCGACGGCCGAGTGATGCCCAATGCCTTTGTGCCAAAAACCATGCATAACGACGGCAATTTTATTATCAGTGTCGGTAATCTATCCCGCTGGCTTGCCAATCGCGCCGAAGAACTGGGTGTCGAAATATTCCCCGGCTTTGCCGCCAGTGAATTGCTATTTAACGTCGATAACAGCGTTAAAGGTATTTTGATTGGCGATATGGGTGTGGGCGCCGATGGTGAGCCTAAAGACAGCTTTATGCCCGGCATGGAACTACACGCTAAATATACTGTTTTCTCAGAGGGTTGCCGCGGCCACTTAGGTAAGCAACTGATCGAAAAATACCATTTAGATAATGGTAAAACACCCCAGCATTACGGCTTAGGCTTCAAAGAAATTTGGAAAGTCCCCGCCGAGCAACACGAGCAAGGCAAAGTGGTGCACACAGGTGGCTGGCCATTAACTGAGGGCGCATCGGGCGGCGGCTTCCTTTATCACATGGAAGACAACCAGATTGCTGTCGGCCTCATTATCGATTTGAACTACAAGAATCCGCATCTGAGTCCATTTGACGAATTCCAGCGCTATAAAACTCATCCTGTGATTGCAAAGTATTTAACCGGCGGCGAACGCCTCAGTTACGGCGCCCGTGCGATTACTAAAGGCGGCTTGAACTCGCTTCCTAAGATGAGCTTCCCCGGCGGCCTGATCATTGGCTGTAACGCAGGGACTTTGAACTTCGCTAAAATCAAAGGCACTCACACTGCGATGAAGAGCGGTATCGTTGCGGCAGAAACCTTAGGCAAAGCCATGATGGCGGGTGTTGAAGGCGGTAAAGATCTCGACTGTTACCAGACTCATATCGAAGAAAGCTGGCTACATGAGGAGCTGTATAAATCGCGCAACTTTGGCCCAGCGATGCATAAATTTGGCACCTATTTAGGCGGCGCATTCAATTACATAGATCAAAACTGGTTTGGTGGAAAGTTCCCGATCACGCTACGTGATGAACACCCAGACTATGCACAAATGGCCTCAGTGAGCGCTTACAGCAAGATTGATTACCCAAAACCCGATGGCAAGCTTAGCTTCGATAAACTATCCTCAGTGTATCTGTCGAGCACTTATCATGAAGAAGACCAGCCTTGCCATTTACGTCTTAAAGACAGCAGCATTCCACTGGGCATCAACCTGACTCAGTTTAATGAGCCAGCACAACGTTACTGCCCAGCTGGTGTGTATGAAATTGTCGAAGAGGCGGGTCAGCCTAAATTTGTAATCAATGCGCAAAACTGCATTCACTGCAAAACCTGCGATATTAAAGATCCTAGCCAAAACATCACTTGGGTTACCCCGGAAGGCGGTGGTGGCCCTAACTATCCCAACATGTAATTAGTTGCCAACAAATGTTAATGACGGCGCTCAATAGAGCGCCTTTTTTTCACCTTTGACACAAATATCTCACTTTTTTTGCTTGCCCTTAGCTACGACATTAGCCACAATTGCCATACAAAAAAGAGTTCGTTTTCAATCACCATCTCATTTCCATCTATACTCTACATAATTAGATCTACTGCAAGACCAACGGGTTAAGCCAAATAAGTTTTTTATACGCTGTTTTATTCGGCATTCGGCCTAGACTAAGGTTAACTTTTCACATTCCTGTCCGATAATCTTTTACCGTACAAGAGTGCGTTGACCGATAACGCAAAACAGTCCAACACAGGCATATTGATATTTATGATATTTAATAACCTCACCATTAAGCAGAAAATTCTGCTAACAGTGACATTTGCAGTACTGCTGTCGACCATACTCGTCGGCGTATTAAGCCAACGTAGCGCTAAAAATGTCGTACAACAACGGATGTTAGGTTCGGAACTGCCGAGTTTGATGATGCAGATCCGCAATAAGATCGATCTCGACATCTCCACTTTAATGAATGCTGCAGAGCAATTAGCCAGTAGCCGCATGTTACTGCAATGGCTCGAAGATGGCAGACCGCAGGCCCAAGAAACCCAAGTGGTTGCTCAACTGAAAGACATCACGCGTCAATATAAGCTAGCGCAAGCCTCCTACGCCGACAGACAAACTGCCGCCTATTACACTCAGGATGGATTTTTGCGCGTGCTCACCCCCGCGCAGGATGGCTGGTTTTTTGGTTACCGCGACAGTGGCCAAGAACGTATGTTGAACGTATTCACTGAGGCCAACGGCGAAGTCAAACTCTTCATCAACTACCAACAACCCAATGGCCGTGGCTTAGTTGGGCTCGCTAAATCACTCGATGATATGGTGCGCTTACTAAGCTCGTTTAAGATTGAGGAAACGGGATTTGTTTACTTAGTTGATGCTAAAGGTGAAGTGAAACTCCACCCAGATACGGGTCAAATTGGTAAGAGCAACTTAGGTAACTTATATCAAGATGCGAACTCAAGCGCCTTACTTAACCGTGGCGATTTCAATCTTATCGAAACCAAGATCAATGGCGAAAACATGCTGGTTGCCAGTAGCTATATCGCATCTATGGATTGGTATTTAGTGGCACAAGTGCCAGAAGCCGAAGTGTTTGCGCTATTAACCGAAGCCGCTTATCAGATCTTAATCTGGACGCTGATTATTGCTGCGGGCTTTATTGTCCTCGCTATCGCTGTTGCAGGCTCTGTGAGTCGCCCCATAGCCCAAGTTGCCGCTATGTTCCGCGACATAGGCGAAGGTGAAGGTGACTTACGCCAACGCTTACCCGTCAATGGTGAAGATGAGATTGCGCAACTCGCTAAGGGATTTAACAGCTTTATCAGCAAGATCCAAGATTCGGTCATCGAAGTGGCGCAAACCAGCGAACAGCTCGGTTTCTCCGCTAAGGATGTGTCGAATCAGGCACAGCAAACCTTAGAAGACAGCCACGAGCAGAAAGATCGCACTATGATGGTGGTAACAGCCATTAATGAAATGGGCGCGACGGTTAACGAAATTGCCAGTAATGCCGCTCAAGCTGCGGTTGCGGCAAGAGATGCTGACACTGAAGCCAGCAGCGGCCAAGTTGTGGTAACCCGTGCCCGCGATACCATTAACCAATTGTCGAAGGACGTTGGCCAAGTAGGTGAAGTAATTGAGTCCCTCGCGACCCACACTAAATCCATTGGTGGGATTTTAGATGTGATCCGCGCTATCTCTGAACAGACAAACTTGTTAGCCCTCAACGCGGCCATCGAAGCGGCACGTGCCGGTGAAGCTGGACGCGGTTTTGCTGTCGTCGCCGATGAAGTACGTAACTTAGCATCACGCACAGCAGCATCGACCAATGAAGTGCAAGGCATGATCGACAAGTTGCAATCGGAAGCCAGCCGCGCGGTTAATGCGATGGCCCAGAGTCGTACTCGCTCCCACGAGGGTGTTGTGGCCGTCGATGAAGCCAGCAAATCGTTGATTGGTATTAGCGATCGCATTGGTCTTATCAGCGACATGAACATCCAAGTTGCTGCGGCAACGGAAGAACAATCCACTGTAGTGGAAGACATCAACCGTAACGTCACAGAAATCAATGACATTACTCAACGTACTGCCAATACTGCACAAGCGGCAGCACAGGCGAGTTTAGCCTTGAATCAACTGTCACACCGTTTAGATACCTTAGTGGCCAAGTTTAAGGTGTAACACCTTAAACTTACGCCATAAAAAACGCCTTAGATGGAAACATCTAAGGCGTTTTTCTTTAATTCAAAGAGGCGATTAATCCATAGCAATAAATTTAATCGTTAATGGATATTTATATACCTTACCCTCACTGGCCTTAATAATCGCCAGCACAGTGCACACCAAATCGAATATGCCGAGTATGGCTAAAAAGATAAAACCTATCCCGACCAAAGCGAGTACGCCGCTGATGATCACATAAATCAGCAGGCTCAATTTAAAGTTCAAACAACTACGGCCACATTGATCGACAAATGCGGACTCTTCACGCTTCATCAGCCAGATAATCAAAGGACCAAGAATCGAGCCCAGCGGCACTAGGTATCCAACAAAGCTTGAGGCGTATACCAACAAGCCAAAATCTTTATCACTTTTTGTAACGGGTTCAATCATAAGGTCATCCCTGTTTTATCATTATGAATATAAATACTTATTTACCGCTCGGCCCATATAAGCGCATTTGCCAATCTTCTACTGTCTGTGATGCTAAGCGGCGTTGTAGGCTATTCACCCAACTCTGCGCTAATCCCTCGCAGCAAACTAAACGATCATAGCCGCTAGCATTAAACGTTGGCGAGAAATAGAGTGACATAGCCTCGGCAACACTAATGTCCGTGCGGCGCTCAACCAACTCAATCCTATCGTTTAACTGAATAATCCCTGGGGTTAAGATTCTATAAAACCAACCACATAATTGGCTCTGCTGCATGGCGAGGGCAAATTCTTTGTGCCCAAATTGCAGATTCAACTTAAAGCAAGGTGAACGCGGCTGAGTAACCTGCACTGTTACGGCGCCAATTTGTAAGATATCACCAATATTAACTTGGGTTTCGTTCAGCCCAACGGTACTGATGTTTTCTCCCATACTGGGCGCATCTTCGAGTTGAGTGATTAAATCCCAACGACGATATTGACCGTAATGCTCGCGGGGAAAGTGATGTAGCACGCGATCGAGTCCGCCATGGTGTTTAGGATCGGCCTGTGCGTCCCCGTCTACATGGTCGATATGCACTAACAGTTGTTGAGCCGCTTGCTTGCCATCAATCCCAGTAGCAACACCGGACATGTCTTGAAGATGGGTTCCTAAGTACAATCCTGATAACTTATTGATCAACAACTTTGACATCTGCAACTCCCAATCCATAACCCATCTCGCATTACCGCCAGAGTGTAAACTGCGATGCGCCAATAACACAATCAACTCACTCAATAACTCATAAATGTAGACGACATCTTACCGCCAGTAAGCACGGGGCTAAATCTATGAATGATTTAACACCACTTGATTTCGACCGGCTTCCTTAGCCTGATACAAGGCCAGATCGGCACGCTTGATCAGATCTTCCGCAGGCTCTTGCGCCTGATGCTCAGCAACGCCAATACTAACGGTAATAGAAATGTGTAAGCCATTCACTTTAATTTCCCGCTGAAAAATAAGCTCACGGATCTGTTCAGCCAGTTCTGCCGCTCGGGTTAAATCCATCCCCGGAAGTAAAATCAAGAACTCCTCGCCGCCCCAACGGCATAAGATATCCTCTTGCTGCAGCGCGCCACGCAGCATATTCGTCATGGTTTTTAATACTAAGTCACCAATTCCATGCCCATAGCTGTCGTTCACTTTTTTGAAGTGGTCAATATCCAGCAAGAGTATTGAAATCGGCGATTGTGCCAACTTAGCCTTATCTAACGCCTGCCTAAAGTACTCATCAAATACCTGACGGTTAGCGGCGCCAGTAAGCTTATCGGTAGACGCCATGACTTCTAATTTGCGCTGATAACGACCTAAGGTCATGTTGGAGATGAATAAAATCCCTAGGGTCACCATTAGGCTTAAGCCCAAGTTGCCCCAAAAAGTATTCAGTAACTCCCGCTCCTGAGGCGCATCTTCCTGCTCAACAATCAAGTACCACTTAAACTCAGGGACTAGTCGGCTGTTGAGATAAACGGTTTTACCATTTCTCTGGTAGCTAAAAGCCGCACTTGGACTCGTTAAAATACGCGTCGCTAAATTTTCAAGCCCTGGACTGGTTTGCAGCGAATCCGCACCATCATATTCATCGCCATGCAAGGTGACATTGCCCTGCCTATCGGTAAAGAACACTCGACGGTTATAACGTTTTTGATAAAGCTCGATGAGGGACTTAACCTTTTCAACCGCCAAACCCACACCGGTAACGCCTATAAATTTTCCTTCAAAATCAAAAACTTTATAGTTTACGAATACGGTTGTTTTACTGCGGTCCGCCGTATCGGCGTCGATATTAACCTCATAATGCTCAGATTCGGGTAAAGATCGCACTCGAAAGTACCAAGCATCATCTGGCTCAACATCTTGGATTTGTTTTAAAATCCCCGTGGAGTGGTAATAATTTCGGCTCTTTTCTGACACAAAAAAACTGGTGACAGTATCGTATTTTTCTTGGATTTCCTTAAGGTAACGGATCAGCTTTTCAGGCTCTTGCTCGTGACTTAATGTCCAATCGCGAACAAAGGTATCCTGCGCCATCAAGGATGAAATAAAGATAGGTCGCAGCAGATCCTGCTGAATTTCAGAGTAAATATTGTCACTTGTGAGTGGTAGGGTATTACTCTCGATTTGTTGACTCAGTGAGTCATGGGCCACCTTGTAACTGATACCACTGGTCACTAAGAAGGCGACTAAAAGCAAAACAGAGAGCAGCCAAATAAATTTATTCTTATCATTCCAAGCGTTATTGCCCATTCTCAACTCCAAAGACTACAGAACACCTTGAGTGGCTTATTATTTTAATGTCACGATAACTATTTTAGTTGAATAAATGTTAACGCAATTGCGCCATGGCCGCACAACATTTCAGCTTTATGAATGTTCTGCGATGGAATAACTTTATTTTGAGCAAAAAAATGCCTCGTTGGGGAAACGAGGCAAAAAACATACTAACCAATAAATGGGAGAAAAGCACAAGAAAACGTTAAGGGACAAGAGCTATGCGCCACATGACATACTCTAGCAAGGCCGTATGACAGAAAGATGACTCAAACTGCTCATCCGCAGATTTATCATGCTATTTGCTTCGCCTCTAAATACTGTTTCAGTGCCTCACCCGGAATAGAACTATCGGTTGCCACTGCAAACGCCGCCCACACTGCGCCTTCTGCCATTGCCTCAGTAATCGACTGGCCTGTGCATAGACTATGAATAAGCCCTGCGGCATAGGCATCGCCAGCGCCTGTAGTATCAACTACAGTGGCAGGGATAGCTGCAACATGCTGCACTTGATCGTGCGTGTAAACCTTAGCCCCATTGATGCCATCGGTGACAATAAAATAACCTAATGAATTGCCAGCAATACTCACACCATACTCCCAGAATGCCGCTTCACACCTCCCCTGCATATCGCTCATAGAGGCCAGCAAAATATGACAAGGTCTCTGCCTATCATCCTTGGCTAATTGCGCGACCACTAGGCAATGTTCTAAAGCTGTTTTTGCCCAACTAACAGTGCCTTCTGCGGAAGTATTAAAATATAACGCATCCCATGGTTGCCATTTCGGCGGTACCGATAATTCAAATATGGGTCTTTGTGGCCGAATAATTGTTCGCTCGCCGTCTGGCGTCATTACGAGCAGCATTTCGCAAGTGTTACCGGCACGGCGCTGCACTAAACGGCAATCGAGCCCTTGAGTGCTAGCTTCTGCAATCAACCAATCCCCCATATCATCACGACCAACTTGACTCACCAACGCGACGCTATGCCCAGCCCAAACTAAACCTAATCCAGTATTTGCCCCGCCACCACCTAGCCTTTGCCCACCATCTTGATAATGGAAACGCCCACCTGTTTTTAAAGGTTTATCAAGCAATAAGATCCGATCACAGTTGAGATTGGCAACTAACAGAATATTCGCCATTACGCGGCTCCAAAGGGCAAAAAAGACTCAAGGCCAGAAGATAAAAACAAAGAAATATCAATCTAGAGCAAAATGCTCACAGGTACAATCCAATCCTCAAGCTAGCAACACAATCAGGCTATGGCTGCCGCCTGTGTAAGCATTTGTCCCGAATAAGATAAGGAGAAAAGTCCATCACCATACGGTAAAACTGACTATTTCAGCTCAACCCTCTGTTTAAAATAGATTTCTATATTGCATGACGCCCAACGGCATAAATGCATACAACAAACTTCAAACCAGCTCAGTTAAATAGCAATAACTGTCGTTAAAATATGTGAAGTGAATAAGGAATTAAATTTATGAATGGAATCAAACGCTATGCTAATGGAAAGATGGGATACCGCTGAAGAAAAAACAGAGCAGCTACGCCGTTATCAGCTCTGCCTAGATGAGTTTAATGAGTTAGATTTTCACGATGCGTATGTCGCAGAAATTAAAAAAGAATACCAACAACTTGCAGAACTAGTAAAAGTGCAGTCAACGTCGGATCCCGAGCGCTAACTGCACTTACCTATTTAGTCACTCAACCATAAATCTTCAATTACTTTATTGGCGTCAATGGTGATAAAGACGCAAATTGTACTGCCAACGTCCAATCTGTGATGACCATATCTGACGGCAGCCAACTGTCATCAACCCACTCATAAATCAATCCTGGATTTTCCTCAGCATTGACTAACAAACGCCGTCCATCTTGCAATACCAGCGTATAATCGAGCCCCTGTGCATCGACACTTTCAATGTCCCCCAAGACATTATGTTTAATGGCCGAAATGGTTCCCGTAGCCTTGACGGCATCACTCCCCTTTGCACCGCTGTAAAATGTTAACGCCTCGTTTGCGACAGTCTTATGAAAGACAAACTCCTCAGTCACACCCACTACGATCGATTGATCAAGTTCGTACCAGGCGGGTATCCATAATGCGTTAATTGTCATCCCGTTATATCCTGCATAATAATTTTACGGACGGGATCATTCTGCCTTAACCCCGACAGAGAAAATACTCTTCAGGGATAAAATAATTTTAATCCTAAAAAGGCTGGCATCACAAAACGCAGTGCTCACTTCCTTTGTAAGATAATCTTAACTCTAAAGGTCATATCCGAGATGTTTTAGCGCCAGTGGCTGATGTTGGACTCAATTCGTGTTTCTGTTAGTTTGTAAATCAAATCGACACATTAAGCTGACAAAGTGATCCTGAGCCCAGTAATAGCGTATAGAGTCACACACGATAGATTCATGTCCCCATGCTTGCAGCGCAGGCCGATAAATACGGAGTTTACTTGCCTATGGATAAGCCCATAACGCAACCCCCTCAAACCCTTAAGCTCATTGGTGAAACTGAGGCAGGAAAGCGTCTAGAGCTTAAGCAGTACTTTAACCAGACATGGGCTCTGTACGAGTCACTGTTTGATTTGATCCAAGAAGATAGTGCCTATTACCTCAAAGCCGAGCCGCTGCGCCATCCGTTGATCTTTTATTTTGGCCATACGGCCACTTTCTATATCAATAAGCTCAAACTCGGCAAATTTCTCGACGAACGGGTAAACGATAACTTCGAATCCATGTTTGCCATTGGTGTCGATGAGATGTCTTGGGACGATCTGAACGAGCAACATTACCCATGGCCGAACGTGGCAGAAGTGCGCAGCTATCGCCAACAAGTTAATGCTGTCGTCAATCGCGTGATTGATGAAATGCCGCTGGCGCTGCCGATCACTCAAGACAGCCCAGCTTGGATCATTTTGATGGGCATTGAACATGAGCGAATTCACTTAGAAACCTCATCGGTTATCATCCGCCAACTGCCACTGGAACATGTCGCACCTAACAGCCTTTGGGCTGCGTGCCAAGACTTCACCGCCGCCGAAGCCAACAGTTTACTGGCAGTAAAAGGGCAAAAAGTGACCTTAGGTAAAAATGAACAAGATGAAACCTACGGCTGGGATAACGAATACGGCCATAAAATCTTTAATGTTGCCGACTTTAAGGCCTCTAAATTCTTAGTCTCGAATCAAGAGTACCTCGCATTCGTCGAAGCTGGCGGTTATCGCTCCCCCCAATTTTGGAATGAAGAAGGCCAAGCTTGGCTCGCTTATACCCAAGCTCAAATGCCACGTTTTTGGCGCTTAAAGCAAGACAAATGGTGGCAACGTAACTTAACCGAAGAAATCCCGCTGCCATTAAACTGGCCAGTAGAAGTGAATCAGCTCGAAGCTAAAGCCTTCTGCAATTGGAAAGCCGAGCAAAAGCAAAGCAATATTCGCCTACTGACGGAAGCCGAATGGTACATATTACGTGAGAATGTACCTGCCGATGCGCCAGACTGGCATGAAGTGCCGGGCAATATTGCTTTGGCTTATTACGCCTCTTCCTGCCCAGTCAATCGCTTCGAGCATAATGGCTTTTTCGATATTGTCGGTAATGTTTGGCAATGGACAGAAACCGCAATCGACGGCTTTAACGGTTTTACCGTACATCCACTCTACGATGATTTTTCGACCCCAACCTTCGATGGTAAACATAATCTCATCAAAGGTGGCTCGTGGATCTCCACGGGTAATGAAGCCATTGCTTCGTCACGCTATGCGTTTCGTCGACATTTTTATCAACACGCTGGCTTCCGCTATGTGGAATCCACGCAAAATCCCGCCCAAATGGCCGAGGTCAATGTGTACGAAACTGATGAACTAATTTCCCAATACCTTGAATTCCACTATGGCGCCGAATATTTCGGGGTTGCTAACTTCTGCGTCAATGGCGTACAGCAAGCGCTAAGTGAAATTCAACTCACCCATACGGCCAAAGCCCTCGACATCGGCTGCTCCGTAGGCCGAGCGAGTTTTGAACTGGCAAAAGTGTTTGATCATGTTGATGGTATCGACTTTTCGGCGCGCTTTATTCAACAGGCCTATGCGCTGACCGAACAAGGTGAAAAACGTTACACCATACGTACCGAAGGCGACTTACAGGAATTTAAGAGTGCGAATCTCGCGAAACTGGGATATGAACGTGAAGCGAAAAAGGTCAACTTTATGCAGGGTGATGCCTGTAATTTAAAGCCCATCTACACAGGTTATGATTTGGTTTATGCCTCAAATCTTATCGACAGGTTGAACGAGCCTAAACACTTTTTAACCAGTATTGCCCAGCGGATTAATCAAGGTGGATACCTTGTGATTGCTTCGCCCTATACTTGGCTAGAGGATTATACGCCCAAGGATAAATGGCTCGGTGGCGTTAAAGTCAAAGGAGAGAACTTCACCACCTTAGATGGTTTGACCGAAACCTTGATCGGCCAATTTGAGCTAGTCGCAGTGAAGGAAATCCCCTTCGTCATCCGCGAGACTAAACGTAAATTCCAACATTCCATCTCAGAAATGACCATTTGGCGTAAGCGCTAATTGTCACTCATGGGATAACCAGCTGAAGTCTCAATAAAAATATCCGCCAGAAATCCATTTCTGGCGGATGTGTAACATCCAGCTCAGTCATATTTGCAGCATCAACTAAGGTTGAATACGGCAAATACTGCGCAAATACCTACACCTTAAACTGTGCCGTAGTTAAACCAAGCTGATTCGCTAACCCTAACAAACTGCGCGTACTCGCCGCCACTTGGCTGATCGCCGCGCTATTTTCTTCCGCCGCCACGCTCAAGCCCGCAATCCCCTGTGCAATCGTTGCCGAAACTGTTGTTTGCTCCTCAGCGGCGGTGGCGGTTTGGATCATTAGTGCTTTTAAGGTTTCCAAACGCAAAGCTATGTCATCCACTGCGGTTTGCATGCCATCGGCATCTTCTGCGGTTTTAGAGGCTTCAGTAGTACAAGTCACACTATGCAGCGCCAGCACACCAGACTGCTGCTGAATGCCTTTTAGTACTTGGCCAATGTCCTGAGTCGCCAACTGAACTTTAACCGCTAACTGACGTACCTCATCGGCAACTACGGCAAAGCCGCGGCCATGCTCACCAGCTCTTGCCGCTTCAATCGCCGCATTAAGTGACAGCAAATTCGTTTGTTCGGCAATCGCATTAATCACAGCCAATACCGAGCCGATTTTCTGACTGTCGGCCTCAAGACTGCCCACTTGTTGATGAATGGTCGCAAAACTGCTCAGGGTCACCTTCAAGCTTTTACGTGTACTGGCCAAATTTTGCGACAGAATTTCACTCGAATGGGTACAAGCAGACACTTCATCGGAGGATTTCATTGTATTAGTGCTGATTTCCGCGGCGGCATAACTCATTTCTTCAACCGCAGTAGCCAGCATATCAGTCTCTTTCGCCTGCATCTGAATACTGCAATCGGCTTGGGTCATGGCGGCAGAATTTTGTTCAGCGGCGGATTCAAGTTCATGTCCAACGCCCACCAGCTGACTGATGATTTCTTTGAGCTTTGTTTGCATCCGTGCCAACCAACTCATCAGATGATTATCCGTTTGAACATGGGGCAGATTATGGGTGAGATCGCCAGAGGCGATCATGCTGGTCAAATTGCACATGTCCTCAGGCTCACCGCCGAGTGGCTTCAATACAAAGCCTGTCACTAACTTGGCGGCAGCGAATGCCAGCACTAAGGCCGCCACACAAACAAATAAGCCAATAAACAACATTCGATAAGCCGGCGCCGCGATTTCGCTCACATCAATTTCAGCCATCAACCCCCAACGTAAGCCAAGTTCAACAACGGGAGAATAGGCAGATAACACAGGATTATGATTGTAGTCATTCACTTGCATCACACCAGTCTTACCCGCCAGCGCCTCTTTTACCGCAAGTGTGTCGACACCATTCTGTGCAACCGTTCCAGCAAAGGAAGCGGTCACTGTGCGATTAATCGGGTCAAGAAAAGAATCGGAACGCATGCGATTATTGGGGCCAATTAAATAGGTCTCGCCACTTTGTCCCATACCCTCACGGATCTGCATAACTCGATTAATCCGTTCGATGGATACTTGTGCCGCCACGACTAATCTTTGTTGATTGAATTGGATCGACTGACCAATAAATGCTGCCGGTTGACCATTAGAAGGTGCGTATGCGGAGAAATCTTGCAGTAACACTGTGCCTGAAGCCCCCAATGCCTTGTTATATAACTGCGCTAATCCCGAGTCATGATAAGGCCCAGTACGTAAATTGGTACCGAAATCCGACTCCTTCGCGACGGTGTAAAACACAGTGCCGTCATCGCGAATAATGAACAGATCGTAAAAACCTAAAGACTTATTTAACGACTTTAAGGTTTCATCTATATCAGAGAGCGTATCGAGGCTTTTTTGGCTAGCGATCACCGCACTGATGGCCTGTAAATTATCTGAAAAGTCCTGAAACATACCGACAATTTGTCGCTGCTTGATCTCGCGCACCGCCACTAAACGAGACTGAGCCTCGGCAAATAACTCATCCCGAGCGATGTAAGTGACTATCGCGGTTGCAAATATGAGGGGTAATAGGACAATCAATAAACTGATCAGCTGAATTTTACGAGTAAAACCCATGGGGAGACTCCTTGTCGCGCTTCTAATTCCATTCATTCACTTTTTTGCAAAATTAAATCTGCCCTAAAACTATAGGAGAAGAATCTCAGCTAAACAAAGCGGCGCAGAGTATTTTAATCAAAAGTTCACCTAAATGCTGCTAGCTCATTATTTTTAAATAGAAAAATGATTAATAACTTTAAATGACAGCCAAGCCATACCGACCATTTCAAACAAAATGATAGAGTGGAAAACACTTTATAAACTGAACGTTAGCATCAACTTATATTCCATACGCACATCCACACGACAAATGACGCATTGAAAATTATTAAATATGCATATAAATTCACCTCAAGCCAATTTAAAGAGGATTAATAATGAGTTTACTCGAGCAAGTGTCAGTATCTAAAAAAGCCAATATTTACTTTGATGGCAAAGTGGCTAGCCGTAGCGTATTTTTTGCCGATGGCAGCAAGCAAACCTTAGGTGTTGTATTACCAGGAGAATATGAGTTCTCGACTTCTCAAGGCGAAATCATGGAAGTGACTAGCGGCCGTTTTGAGGTGTTACTGCCAGAAACAACAACTTGGCAAGAATTTAGCGAAGGAACTCAATTTGAACTGGCTGCAAATGTCAGCTTTAAAATTCGTAACACAGCCATTGCTGAATATTGTTGCAGCTATCTCTAATCATCTTGATTGAGTAAAAGTTTCAATATCGATGATGAATCTAATGCCCACTGTGACGGTTTATATCAGCACAGTGGGTATTTTGTCCTACCGAACCATTTCTCCTTGCCACATTTTCAGTATCGGAACACTTTATCCGTCTGGCTTTTTATCAATTTAATAGCTTTATTAGGCAGATCTAAGTCAGTTTAAACCTCGCGATTTAAAGAAGACTAAATTGGGCGTGTTGATATCGCCGATAAAAACAACACTAGACGACCGGTCTAATTTGTTTTATTCTAACCCACATGAAAATTGAAACTCAATCCACTCGCCAGCACATTCTCGACATCGGCTACAAGCTGATCGTACGTAAAGGCTTCTCCAGCGTCGGCTTATCGCTACTGCTGCAAGCCGCCGAAGTGCCTAAAGGCTCGTTTTATCATTACTTCAAATCCAAAGAACAATTTGGCGAAGCGCTCATAACTGATTATTTCGAAAAATATCAGTTAGACTTAGACGCATTATTCCATGACTCGACGCTGACGGGCTATCAACGCTTGATGCAGTACTGGCAACAATGGTTGCACGTACAAGCCGATGGCTGCGTAGATCAAAAGTGCCTAGTCGTGAAACTCAGCGCTGAAGTTGCCGATTTATCCGAAGCCATGCGAGTTGCCTTACTTAAAGGTTCCGCCGGCATCATAGACAGGTTAACCACTTGTGTTCAAGTGGGCATAAACGACAGTTCAATCGCCGAGCAAGATCCGCAATCGACCGCTGAAATGTTGTATCACATGTGGTTAGGTGCCAGCTTAATGAACAAGTTAGGCCACAGCCCCGCGGCACTCGAACGTGCGCTCGTGACGACTAAAGCTATTTTAACGCCTAAAACGGCCCTTTAACTTAATACCGATTCAAAACCAATATTGGCTGATATCAGTCAGCCTAGATTTTTAAAGAATACATTTTCACGCCACAAAATTAGACGACTGGTCTACTAATTTAGCGGGCGATTAATTAACGCAGCGCATTTAACACTGCTAATTTAAAGTAGCTCACTTAAAGTAATAAGGGATAAATCATCCATGCTAAATTTTAACTATTACAACCCAACCCGTATCCGTTTTGGTAAAGACACTATCGCCGAAATTGATGCTTTAGTACCGAGCGATGCTAAAGTCATGATCCTATTTGGCGGCAGCAGCGCCAGAAAAACCGGCACGCTAGATGAAGTTAAACAATCATTGGGCAATCGTTTCATCGTCGAGTTCGATGGCATTGAGCCAAACCCAACCTATGAAACCTTAATGAAAGCCGTCGCCCAAGTGCGCGAACAGAAGATCGACTTCCTCCTTGCAGTGGGTGGTGGCTCTGTTATCGATGGCACTAAATTTGTTGCCGCTGCTGCGGTATTCGAAGGCGAACCTTGGGACATTCTCACTAGCTGGGGCGCAAAAGTGACTCAAGCTATGCCTTTTGGCTCAGTATTAACCTTGCCTGCGACGGGTTCAGAGATGAACAACGCCAGCGTAGTGACCCGCAAATCACTGCAAGCTAAGCTGCCATTCCGTAATGACTTGGTTTATCCACAATTCTCAATACTCGACCCGACGAAAACCTTCACCCTGCCAGAACGCCAAGTGGCCAACGGTGTCGTCGATGCTTTTGTACATATCACAGAGCAATATCTCACTTACCCAGTCAACGCCGCCGTACAGGACAGATTTGCCGAAGGTCTGTTACAAACCTTGATTGAGCTTGGTCCACAGGTACTGGCTCAACCCGAAGACTACGACATTCGCGCTAACTTAATGTGGGTTGCCACTATGGCACTCAACGGCACGATTGGCGTAGGCGTTCCGCACGATTGGGCAACCCACATGATAGGCCATGAACTGACTGCGCTTTACGACATCGACCATGCGCGTACATTGGCAATCGTATTGCCTGCTCTGCTGCAATGTACCAAAGAGGCTAAGCGCGAAAAGTTACTCCAGTACGCAGACCGAGTGTGGCACATCAACACAGGTACCGATGACGAGCGCATCGATGCCGCTATTGCAAAAACTAAGGCTTTCTTCGAAGCCATGGGCATACCGACACATTTATCTGCCTATGATCTCGATGCCAGCCACGTTGATACCGTAGTGAAACAGCTTGAACTGCACGGCATGGTGGCACTCGGCGAACATGGCAACATTAATCCAGCAATGAGCCGTGACATTTTGACCTTAGCCCTATAACGTCAAATGAACTAAACCCAAAGCTCACACGTATTGATGTGAGCAACTTAGGTAAAGGTATGAAAATGAATATATTAATGGTACTAACTTCACACGATAAACTCGGCGACACAGGTTTAAAAACCGGCTTTTGGCTCGAAGAATTCGCCTCACCTTTTTATGAGTTTAAAGATAAAGGTTTTGACATTACCTTAGCCTCGCCACAGGGCGGTCAACCACCACTCGACCCTAAAAGTGATGAGCCAGACTTTCAAACCGAAGCCACTGCGCGCTTTAGCAAAGATCCTGAGGCACAAGCACTGCTGGCAAATACCACTCGCTTAAGTGAAATTAACGCAGCTGATTATGATGCGGTTTTCTATCCAGGCGGCCACGGCCCACTGTGGGATCTTGCCGAAGATCAACATTCTATTGCCTTGATTGAACAGTTCTATCAAGCGAATAAACCTCTAGGGCTAGTATGTCATGCGCCTGCGGCACTGCTGCACACGAAAGCCAGTGATGGTAAGCCATTGGTCAGCGGCAAGCGCGTTACCGGTTTCAGTAATTCTGAAGAAGAAGCCGTGCAACTTACTCATATCGTGCCATTTTTAGTCGAAGACATGCTGCAGAAAAACGGCGGCACTTATGTCAAAGGTGATGATTGGACGAGCTTTGTTGTCGCAGATGGACATTTGATCACAGGTCAAAACCCAGGATCATCCGAAGCCGTTGCGCAGGCCATCGTCGCGCAACTGAACGCCAGAGGCTAAGCGATAAATGACGCGACACACTTAGCTTGAAGTGAATAATGACAAGCTCGAGTGTGCTAAATGCGGTAGAAATAGCTATCGCACCATAATGGTGCGATAGCTAAAAATGTACTCTCACAGTCGAAAGGGAAGCCAATGATCACCTTGCACCATCTCAATAAATCACGCTCTAAACGTATCATCTGGTTGCTAGAAGAACTCGGTCAACCTTATCAAATTAAGAGTTATCAGCGTGATAGTCAGACTTTTCTCGCGCCACCCGAACTCAAGCAAATTCATCCGTTAGGCAAATCACCCGTTATCGAAATGGACGGTCAAGTGATTGCCGAGTCAGGCGCGATCACTGAGTATCTGATTGAAAAATATGCGGCAGACACCTTAGCGCCAGCAAGAGACAGCGCTGACTACGTCGATTATCTGCAATGGTTACACTTTGCCGAAAGCTCAGCCATGCTACCTTTGTTACTGCGCATGTTCGTGCAAAAGGATGGCTGTAAAACCAACTTCCTTGAAGGTTATGCGGCGATAGAAGTCAGTAAGATAAGCCACTACTTCAATGATAGATTGGCCGATAAAACCTATCTGGTTGCAGGCAAGCTCACAGGCGCGGATATCATGATGTCCTTCGTAGTTGAGCTACTGGCTAACAGTGGCGACCTCGAAAAATTCGAACACATTCAACGCTATGCCACTCAATTATCCCAGCATGCCGCCTGGGTTAAAGCGAGTGAGATCGAGAAACAACTCGACGCAAGCGTGTAATTTGCAACTCGAGTTCGGGCACATGAGTGTGCCCGAACTTCAGCTCGTTCAACTCAGTCCAGTTTCTAGCTCCCCTTTCCTGTCGCGTTTTACGCCTTCCAAGTGGCGACGCCGCATAACAAACACCATGATTTTTGATGTAAAAGAGACTAATCTTGATTAACTCTATCTCAAGGCTACAGGGACTTTAGCATGCGTTCACACACACTCATCGGCTTAGTGCTATTTAGCATGTTAGCGCAAGCGACTGTTTATAAATGGGTCGATAAGGATGGCAAAGTCCATTACTCAGATGAGCCGCAGCCCAATGCCCAAGTCGTTGAGCTCAAAGAGAAGACCTTAAATCAAATTGCCCTTCCTCTGCCTAAGGCAGACTCAAATAACGCAAACCAAGCAATTGAATCCATTCAATATCAAGTTAATATCACTTCCCCAGCAGAAGAAGAAACCGTCAGAGATAATAATGGCGATTTCGACGTCGTTGCGACTATCACCCCTGAGCTAAAAAGCCAGTATTTAATGATCCTAAAACTCGATGGCACCCCCGTCGGTCAACCGCAAATTGGCGGTATCTTCAAACTCAAAAACATCGACCGGGGTGAACATACCTTAGTCGTTGACGCTTTGACTCAAAACGGCAAAGTCTTTGCATCAAGTTCACCAAGAAAGATATTTCTTCATCAAGCAGCTAAGCGTTAATGCCACTCATTGCATAGATAAAGTTAGTATAAAAACTTTAAATACATAGAGTTAGATTAAACGCCCCAGACTAAACCGTTTGATGAAGACAAGTTGCAGCTTGCACCAGATTGGTGCACCATAGTGGTGCAACCCTATTTCTAGGAACGGTCGATGGATAAAGAGACACTGCTCAATCATTTAGTTACCGCTGTACTTGTCATAGATAAGGATCTTAAACCTTGTTATGCCAACGCAGCAGCAGAGCAATTATTAGGTGTTGGCAGCCATAGACTCGTTGAACAAACTTTGCCTGAGCATTATCAAATCCTCGGTGTCGAAGCCCAGTTATTGATGGATGCAGTAACCGCTGGTCAAGGCTTAACGGTCAATACAGCGGCCCTAGTCACGCTCGATGGTCAGCACCATACCGTTGATTTAACGCTTATTCCCCTCGATGACGAGGCTGAACTCAGCCTGCTCGAACTGCGCCAAGTCGACCAACAAAGACGCATTCATCAGCAACTGAGTCAAGATGCCCAGCAGCAAGCGGCACAGTTTTTAGTGCGCAACTTAGCCCATGAAATCAAAAATCCTTTAGGCGGCCTGCGTGGTGCGGCGCAGTTGTTATCGCGGGAGCTAGATGACCCGGCGCTAAAGGAATTCACTACCCTCATCATAGAGCAGGCCGATCGGCTGCGTAATTTAGTAGATCGTCTGCTCGGCCCTCAAAGACCGACACAGCATAGCCTGCACAACATCCATCAAGTGGTGCAAAAGGTCTATAAATTAGTTGAAATGGCGCTGCCCGCTAACATTCAGCTTAAACGGGATTACGATCCATCCATTCCCGATATCGAGATGGATCCAGACCAAATGCAGCAAGCTGTGCTGAACATTTTACAAAATGCGGTGCAGGCGCTTGAGCATACGGGCGGCGAGATTTTGATCCGCACTCGTACTCAGCACCAAGTCACCATAGGTTCACAGCGCCACAAGCTAGTGTTAACCCTATCGATTATCGACAACGGCCCCGGCATACCGCCCGAGCTAATGGACACCTTATTTTATCCCATGGTGACAGGTCGTGAGCAAGGTTCAGGTTTAGGCCTCTCAATTGCCCATAATATTGCCCGTTTACACTCGGGAAGAATCGATTGCCTCTCCAGCGCTGGGCACACCGAATTCATCATTTCATTACCGATTTTAGGCGCGAAATAATTTCGACATACCGTATGAGGAAGCAAGATGCGAATTAGTGAACAAGTGTGGATCCTCGACGATGACAGCTCGATACGTTGGGTACTCGAAAAGGCACTTCAAGGTGCCAAGCTCAGTACCGCCAGCTTTGCCGCCGCCGAATCCCTGTGGCAGGCCTTAGAAATATCGCAACCGCACGTGATAGTGTCGGACATCCGTATGCCCGGCACAGACGGGTTAAGCCTGCTAGAACGATTGCAGGTGCATTATCCCCATATTCCCGTGATCATTATGACGGCGCACTCAGACTTAGACAGCGCAGTCAGTGCCTATCAAGCGGGCGCATTTGAGTATCTGCCTAAACCCTTCGATATCGATGAGGCTATCTCTCTGGTCGAGCGCGCACTGACACACGCCACTGAACAAAGCCCAGCACCTGCGCAGGAAGCCCAAGTAAAAACACCTGAAATCATAGGTGAAGCGCCAGCGATGCAGGAAGTATTTCGCGCCATAGGCAGGCTTTCACGCTCATCGATCAGCGTGCTGATTAATGGTCAATCGGGAACGGGTAAAGAGTTAGTGGCTGGCGCGTTACACAAGCACAGCCCACGTAAAGATAAGCCGTTTATCGCGCTGAACATGGCAGCGATCCCTAAGGATTTGATCGAATCTGAGCTATTCGGCCACGAAAAAGGTGCCTTCACTGGCGCAGCCAATGTCCGCCAAGGTCGCTTCGAGCAAGCAAACGGTGGCACGCTCTTTTTAGATGAAATCGGCGATATGCCGTTAGATGTACAAACACGGTTACTCAGAGTACTTGCCGATGGCCAGTTCTACCGCGTCGGTGGTCATAATGCGGTGCAAGTGGATGTGCGCATCATAGCGGCGACCCACCAAGATCTTGAATTATTAGTGCAAAAAGGCGGCTTTAGGGAAGACTTATTCCATCGCCTCAACGTGATCCGCGTGCACTTGCCACCACTGTCACAAAGACGGGAAGACATTCCCCAACTCGCCACCCATTTCCTCGCCTCGGCAGCAAAGGAAATTGGTGTAGAAACTAAGATCATGACCAAGGAGACTGCGGTAAAACTCTCCCAATTACCTTGGCCCGGTAATGTCAGGCAACTCGAAAACACCTGTCGTTGGTTAACCGTAATGGCATCGGGGCAAGAAATTTTACCCCAAGATTTACCGCCAGAATTACTGAAAGATCCTGTAAGTGTCACCCACACGGCGAAAGGCAGCCAAGATTGGCAATCGGCACTGACTGAGTGGATAGATCAAAAACTCTCGGAAGGAAACAGCGATCTGTTAACTGAGGTGCAACCCGCATTCGAACGCATACTGCTAGAAACTGCGCTGCGCCATACTCAAGGCCATAAACAAGAAGCGGCGAAACGTTTAGGCTGGGGACGAAATACCTTAACGCGGAAATTAAAAGAACTGTCGATGGAGTAAACTAGCGTAATGGAGTTGCCTTTGGCAACTCCTAATATCAAACATATTAAGTAACTTGCAGCATTACTCGCAGTAAATTGATTATGCCCAAATAAATAACACGCACGATACTTCTACGCTTGCGGCCCACCAAACATTCTTCAATCACAATGTTGCCAGTTTCAGCACAACGCAAACGTGCACGCCAAAAGAAGGGAAAAGGCAAAACTCTCAGCTGATATTGCCTATCCTCATGATTAAGCTTGATATGTCTTGGAAGATAAAAAAGAGGCCGTTTATACCATTGTATTGGCTGCATCTTTTTTATCTCTAATTGCACATCTCCCTGACAAACCAACGGGCTTTCGTCTTGCTGTAATACCAATTCAAAGCAAGTCGATAAGCGATGGTAACGGCAAATGAGCTGAGTACTCTCACTTAATCGGTGGCTTTGCTTCTCTATCCATAACGCCATATCCCTACTCCTAAGCGATTAATATCGCTTTATCATCCTTGAATTAGACCATCAAGCGGCTTTTAGCTTACTGGATCTTGGTGAATAATCACCTCAGCATCTTCGAAGGCGGCTTTGACTCTTATCCCTGTCGTATCGGCAATACTGTGGGCTTCATTCAAACTTAAATTGCCATCGAGCTCTAAATGAAATTGGATAAAAACGGTTTTGCCAGCCTGACGAGTGCGTAAATCATGCAGCCCTTGCACCCGTGGATCTTCCATCGCGATTTGCGTAATTTGCTGGCGAGTTTCTTCGTCTAACTCTCGGTCTAACAAGGCTTGAATTGAGCGATAACCTAAGCTAAAGGCTTGATGACCAATATAGAATGCAATCATTACTGCAAACAATCCGTCAGCCCACCACCAACCATATTGGGATAGGACGAGTGCTAGTAATACCGCACCATTAAGGAATAAATCTGATTTATAGTGCAGCGAATCAGCTTCAACCACAGTACTTTTTGTTGCCGCCAATGCGCGTTTCTGCAACATGACCAAGGCTAACGTCATCACAATCGCTATGACAGAAACCACCACACCTATGGTAGCATTTTCAACCGGAACAGGTGTTAATAACCGCTCGCCACCATAGAAAAGTAATAAAAATGCGGAGCCCATAATAAAGGCGGATTGCGCTAGAGACGCTAACGGCTCAGCCTTACCATGGCCATATCTGTGGTCATGATCCGGCGGCACAAGCGCGTAACGAATGGCAATAAAATTGATAATAGAAGCGAGAGCGTCGGCAAAGGAATCCGTCAAAGATGCCAACATACTGGCAGAGCCGGAATAAAGCCAAGCGAACAGCTTGATAAGAATAAGGATCAAAGCGGTAGCCACGGAAGCGCGGCTAGCCAGTTTGACCCAAAAATCGTATTGGGAAGTCTGAGTCATAAGGGATCTATATTGGGAAGCTATGACCCTATTGTATATCAGCTAAGACACTTAACCGCGAGGTTCTTTACCAGCTTGTGCTTCAAATCGCGCTTTAAACTTAGCTTGCTGCTCTGGCGTCAACAGATTGTATATTTGATTATGTAATTTCATGCGCTCAATGGCTTGAGCTTGACGCTGTTCTTGCTGCGCGCTCATCAGTGCCTTGGCTTGTACTTCATCAAAATTAGGTGCCGTCATCAAAGCCTGCATCTCAGTGCGATGGGCCAAACGCTGCTCTTTCGTTGGGCGGCTATCGGCTCGCGCAGCTTTCTGATCGGCAAACAACTTTTTAATGTCAGCTTTTTGGGCATCCGTTAAATCCAGCCCTTCAAACATACGATGCATGCCACGCTTATCCATATGTCGGCCGCCATGTTCCATACGATCGCCCATCATGCGGTCGCCTTTATGGAATTCAGAACGGGAGAAATCACAGCCACCGTCCATAGGTTCAGCATTGACTGTCGTCGCGAAAACCGCAGAACTCGCTAGAATGGCAAACAGGCTCGCTTTCAAAGGTGATAATGTTTTCATAGTGTTAACCTCAGTGGTTCAACTTTAATATGGCAAGTAATAAGACACAGTGACGACCCTTTTAAGCCGAGTCACTTTCGACCCTTCCAGTCTAAACCCCTATATGTAAGTGAGGACGTTGCCTGAGTAAATCACTGTAAAGTTGCAACAGCAAACGGCAGATTCTCTATTCTTTACTTTGGCTTACATTGCTACACAGCAATTGACATCAAAACAGGTATACTCAGCCAAAGCGCTAAAAGGCCTGTGTAAACGGGCACGTAAGGCCACATTACAGAGATTAAGGAACAGTATGAGTCGGATATTATTAATCGATGACGATCTGGGTTTATCTGAGCTGCTAGGGCAACTGCTCGAGTTAGAAGGGTTTCAGTTAACCTTGGCTTACGATGGTAAACAGGGTTTAGATCTGGCACTAAATGCGGATTACGATCTAATCTTACTCGATGTCATGCTACCTAAATTGAACGGTTTTGAAGTACTGCGTGCACTGCGTCAGCACAAGCAAACGCCAGTATTAATGCTGACCGCTCGCGGCGATGAAATTGATCGCGTTGTTGGGCTTGAAATTGGCGCCGATGATTATCTGCCAAAGCCGTTTAATGACAGAGAGTTAATCGCCCGTATCCGCGCTATTATTCGTCGTTCGAACTTAACAACCCAAGAAATCCATGCCGCGCCAGCCCAAGAGTTTGGCGATCTGCGCTTAGATCCATCGCGCCAAGAAGCTTACTGTAATGAGCAATTAATCATACTCACAGGCACAGAATTCACTCTGCTGCACACCCTTGCGCTGCACGCAGGCGAGTTGATGAACAAGGAAGAGTTAAACGAGAAAGTACTCGGCAAAAAACTCATGCCCTTCGATCGCAGCTTAGACATGCATTTATCGAATCTACGTAAAAAACTCCCCGAGCGTAGCGATGGTCGGCCAAGGGTGAAAACCATCCGTGGCAAAGGTTATATTTGGCTCCCTTAATGGCGGTATCGACTGTGCCTAATCGTTTATTTATCAAATTATTGCTCGGATTCTGGCTCTGCAGCTCGCTGATCATTGCCTTGGTTGGTCTGTTGCCCTTGCTGCAACAGAGTCACGATCGTGCGCCGCTGCCACCTCACCTTGAAAAAGTCCTATCGACTATAGCTAAGCGCATTCAAGAAAACCCCGCCTTACTGGAGTCCGATTTTCTTCGCCGCTGGGAAAGACATCGAGACATGGAAGGCAAACCTCTGCGGGTTTATCTTGTCAACAGCCAAGGCCAAGTCGTCAACACCCACAGGGTGAGTCGCGGTGTGCGCAGCTTTATGCTGATGGCAGATGAAGAAAAACAACCGATTAGCCATCAATTTAAAGATGAGTTGGTGTTTGGCCCCTTTCAATTCAATCTGGGCGCCGAGACGTATTCACTCTACGGCCGGCTGCCGGATAACCATCCGCGGCCTTGGTTTTTCTTCTTCGCCGAAAATAAGTTATTAACTTTAAGCTTAGCAATTTTCCTATCAGGATTATTATGTGGCTTGCTCGCGTGGCATTTAGGTAAAGCATTAAATTCACTTAAAAAGAGTGCTAATGCCCTCGCAGAGGGTGACTTAAGTCATCGTGTCGATAAGTCCACTACACAGCGTAAAGATGAAATAGGCCAATTAGCTAAGGCCTTCAATAGCATGGCCGACTCCATCGAATCTATGATGAACAATCAACAGAGATTGATGGGCGATATTTCCCATGAGCTACGTACCCCGCTCACCCGTTTACAATTGTCGTTAGCCCTCGCCCGTAAAAAGGGCCAGCAAACGGCAGAAACGGATCGTATCGGCTATGAAGCTGAGCAACTCGAAAAGCTTATCAGTGAATTGTTAGAACTCTCGCGGGTCAAGCTCAGCACTAACGAAACCAAAGTGCATTTAGGCTTGGCAGAATCCCTGAGCCAAGTTTTAGACGATGCGGAATTTGAAGCAGAACAGCAAGGTAAAAGCATTACTATCGATATCGATGAAGAAATTGAGTTAGCGCATTTTCCTAAATCACTTTCCCGCGCGATTGAAAATCTGCTGCGTAATGCAATTCGCTACGCCGCAAGCGACATTCACCTGCACGCAAGCGCGACTGCTGACCAAGTACAAATCACGATAAAAGACGATGGACCTGGCATAGATGCCGCCGAACTCGATGCCATCTTTAAACCTTTCTACCGCCCCGACTCGGCAAGACAGAGAGAAAGCGGTGGCTGGGGGCTCGGACTGGCAATCACTGAAGCGGCAATTACCGCCCACAAAGGTAAGATTAAAGCCGAGAACCGTATACCAACCGGTCTTGAAGTGACGATCACACTGCCGAAATAGCCAATATGAAGACAAGTAAACTTAGTAAAACGGATGGCATAGTCGTAGATGGCAACACTTCAGTGTTGCCATCATTTTAAAGTATAAGAAGCTAGATTACAGCTTAACTAATACACGCCCCGTGACTTGGCCTTGGATAATTTTATTCGCGAAATCAGGCACCTCTGCCAATGAAATCTGCTGGCAAGCTTGCTGATAGAAATGTGCAGGCAGTGCTTTAATCACAGCTTCCCACGCCGCATTTCGTTTCTCAAATGGACAAGAAACAGAATCGATTCCCAGCAAACTCACTCCTCGTAAAATAAATGGCATTACGGTTGTGGGTAATGCAAAACCGCCCGCTAAACCGCAAATAGCGGCGGCGCCACCGTATTGCATTTGCGCTAATGCTTTGGCGAGGATCTTGTTGCCAACGATATCGACCACACCCGCCCAGCGCTGCGCCTCAAGCGGCTTAGCATCCTGTTCAAGCTCACTGCGATCAATCACTTCAGCGGCGCCAAGCTCCTTCAATAAGGGCGCATTCTGCTCGACCCGACCACTGCAGGCAACCACGCGATAGCCAGCATTGGCGAGCAAAGTCACCGCCACAGAACCCACACCACCACTGGCACCTGTGACCAGAATATCCCCACTTTGCGGTGTTACCCCAGCCTGCTGCAGCGCTTGCACGCACAACATAGCCGTAAGTCCAGCCGTGCCAATCATCATGGCTTTAGCGGCATCACAGTCTTGCGGCATAGGCACCAGCCAGTCGGCTTTAACGCGCGCTTTTTGCGCCATACCACCCCAGTGATTTTCACCCACGCCCCAGCCTGTCAAAATCACCTGATCGCCAACTTGGTATCTCGCATCTGTTGATTCGCGCACGACCCCCGCAAAATCGATGCCCGGCACCATAGGAAACTGGCGAATGATTTTGCCAGCACCCGTCACAGCTAAACCATCTTTATAATTCAGCGAGGAATAGTCGACCTCAACTAAGACTTCCCCTTCTGGTAAATCGGCTTCTGTAATCTGTGAAACTTGAGCAAACGTGCGTTTATCTTCTTGTGTCAGTAGTAAGGCATCAAACATAACTTGCTCTCCGAAGGCCATGCAAATCGCATTAAATGATATTCCTAAAGTTACCATAAAAGGCATAGACGCTATTAACAAGCAGACTTATTGCTAATAGTAAACGCTGAGATCTAAATAGATTAAAGATAAAGGCCCAGAGTGATCGAGCGCAAAAGATGGCAAAAAATGATGTCTTTATGGCTTTAAACTCGCCTGTTGCAAAGCGCCACTTTGACCCCAGTAGCGGGCAAACTCAGCCAAAGTCATTCCGGCATTATTCGTTAGGTTCGCATCACATTCTTTCGCGTATAGCCGCTTTACGATATTGAATTCGGCCTTAATCACAGCGCCCATAATTGCCGTATTACCACGCTTATCTTGCAAACAAGCATTAGCACCATGCTCAAGTAATGCATCTGTTGCAGCCTCTTGGCCGTTATAAGCCGCCACCATTAGCGCGGTATAGGTTTGACTATTTCTCTGGTCAATAGGGAAGCCCGCATCGAGAAAATGCTCAAGCACTGTGATATCGCCAGTACGCGCGGCAGCAAAAAAATAGTCCACCAGCACTTGTACTTGTGCGGTATCGGGCTCGTCCGCTTGGCTGACAGTTGCGGATGCCTGAGCCGAACCTGCGCCCATCACGACCGACATACTCAATGCCGCAATCATCAATAATAAGATAGTAATATTGTGTTTCATCAATAACTCCCGCGCAGCAAAAATAGAGATTTAAACAATAAGAGGTGACGAAATGCCCGCAAGACGCCCTCTTAAACTGGGCAGAAAAGAGCTTGATTACGCCTTGCGGGACTTACTGGGTTTGAGCGGTTTAACGCGAACATCTGCACCAAATCGCTCTAAAATGATGCGTTAAATTGAACGCTGTTTAACGTCGGCCAAATCACCTTTTACAGCCTTGGTTAAGCGCTCACCAAACTCTGGGTCTGCACGATAAAAGTGACTCAGCATTTGATGTTTCACCTTAGCATCGTTCACTTTGCCTAAGTCACCGGCCAAGTTAGTGATCAAATCAGCTCTATCTTGCTTGCTCAAGCTGCGGTAAAAAACGCCCGCTTGGCTAAAGTTATCCTGCTTGCTAATAGCCGTTTGTTGCACTGTGCCACTGAGCGCAGTCGTTACCGCACGATAACGATTATCTTCGGCCAAGGCTAAATGTACGCTCGGTTGATAATTCACATCGGACTGGGTATGCCCCATATTGCCCGCGCCTTCTTGGTTGTGGTTTGCCACCGCCACTAAGGGTTTATTAATCGGCAATTGCGACAAATTCGCGCCGAGTCGATACAGCTGAGTATCGGCGTAGGAGAACATACGACCTTGCAATAATCTGTCTTCCGAAGGCTCAATCCCAGGGATCAAATTCGATGGCGCAAATGCCGCTTGCTCAGTTTCTTGGAAGAAGTTTGCTGGCATGCGATTAAGCGTCATAGTACCGACTTTTTGTTCAGGCACATTTGGCCATACTTTAGTGGCATCTAACGGGTTGTAATCAAACTTATTCAGCTCACTTGGGTCGAGTAATTGGACGTATAAATCCCATTTTGGGAAATTACCTTTATTGATCTCGCCATAGAGATCATCGGTCAAATGATTAAAGTTTTGACCTTGTACCTTAACCACTTCATCAGGGCGTAACCCTTTTACACCTTGCTGACTCTTCCAGTGAAACTTAACGTATTTCACTTGCTTGTCTTGATTAATAAACTTATAAGCATGCACGCCCCAACCGTCCATTTCACGATAACTGGCAGGTACACCTAAGTTACTGTAAACCTGAGTCAACATATGGGTCGAGCCCGCTTCGTGGCTAAAAAAATCGAAAAAACGATTCGGATCTTGCATATTGGTCACAGGCGATGGTTTGAGTGAATGCACCATGTCAGGAAACTTGATCGCATCGCGAATGAAGAATACGGGTAAGTTATTACCCACTAAGTCCCAGTTACCTTGGTCCGAATAAAATTTGGTCGCAAACCCTCGGGGATCACGCAGCGTTTCTGGCGAACCTTTCGAGTGGATCACGGTAGAAAAGCGCACAAATACGGGCGTCACTTTACCTTTTTGTGCAAAGGGTGCCGCTTGGGTTAGGTTGCTAAAATCGCCACTCGATACAAACTCACCATGGACACCTGTGCCTCTGGCGTGGACGACACGCTCAGGAATACGTTCACGGGCAAAGCGTTGTAGCTTCTGGATAAGCTGCACATCTTGCAATAACACGCTGCCATTACTGCCCGCTGTGGTCGAGTTTTGGTTATCACCCACAGGTGCACCATTGTCACGTGTCAGGGTATTTGTTGGTAAAGTTTGAGCCTGTACATTTAATGTCAGACCCATAGAAATAATTAAAAGGCTTTTAGTCAGATGCATAACAGTTCCTCTCTATGCATAACGCCAAGCTCTTTTCTGCCTGCCCGCAGTATAGTTCTGAATTTGTAATTAAAAGAAAGAATCTTTATCGATTATATGAATCAATAAAACCTATTAGGCATGAATAAGCTACAACAAGACCTCATTATACCTGACTCCGAAATCGGAGTTTATGGACTAAAATCTCACAGTTTTAGTCCATTGCGAGTTGGTTAGTCATGGGCGTGATAAGCGAGCTTTGCGTTGTTTATTACACTTACTGATAAGCGCCGCGAGCTAATATTAACCCTTAAGTCCCATCTGTTTTAATCGACGATACAAGGCATTACGGCTGATCCCCAAACGCTTGGCGCATTGGCTCACATTGCCATTACAGGCTTGGTATGCCTGTAGCACATTGCTATAAATCGCCTCGTAGAGAGAATCCGATTGCACCGCAGTGGCAGTTGGCAACGTCGCAGTATTGCCACTCGTAACTTTGCCACTTACAACTTTGCCAGCCAGCGGATGTGATGCCGGATGTTGACCGGTTTTAGCATCTTCACCTAACAGCTGCTCTTCATTTAACAGCTGTGTGTTTAACGGATCCACTGTTAACGGCCCTGCCGCTAATTTTTGTGCAAGATAATCGGGTAAATGCTGCCAAGTTAGGGTGTCATCCCCTTCAGCCATCAAGCAAGCGACTTGCATAAGATTATCCAGCTCACGCAAATTGCCGGGCCAGTCGTGTTGCACCAGTAGCCCTAACAGTTCAGGGCAGATCGCCTGCGGTGCAATACGATGTTTACGATGCAATTTATGGATAATGCGCTCGATATCCTGCCGCTCGCGCAGCGCAGGTAACCGCACTTGTAGACCATTTAATCGATAGAATAAATCCTGCCGAAACAGCCCCTGCGCCACTTGTTGCTCTAAATCCATATGGGTCGCGGCAATGATTTGAATATCGACTTTAAAACTTTGATTGCTGCCAACGGGCACCACTTCGCGCTCCTGCAATACCCTGAGTAAACGACTCTGTGCCGCCAGCGGCATTTCACCTATTTCATCTAAAAACAAAAAACCGCCGTGGGCTTGGCGAATTTTACCGATAAATCCAGTGCGGTTTGCTCCAGTAAACGCGCCCGCCTGATAACCAAAGAGTTCAGATTCGACTAACTCTGCAGGCAATGCCGCACAGTTCACCGCCACTAAGGGCTCGCTGCGCCGCACACTCTGGACGTGGAGCTTTTTAACAAACTGCTCTTTACCAACGCCGGTTTCTCCGAGCACTAACAGCGGAATTTGCTTGGTGATCACCTTATTGGCATGTTGCCATGCACGCTCAAGTTGAGGATCGCGAAACCGCACCCCCAATTGATTGAGCGATTTATTGCTCATCGCAACTCGCCCCTTAGCGCTGGGAATATTTAAGGGTTGAGTCTGTAAATGCAAAGCTAAATGTTGATTAAAACCACCCGCACGGCTCCAATTATCGCCTAAGTACTGCTCTACGCTATCACCCACCTTAGCTTGATTAAGCAATTGTTTCGCCATGGGATTACAACCCACAATGCGACCATCGTTGTCGGCAATCACTATGCCCTGCCAACCCGAATTCAGCAGATTGGGCTGCGCCGCTAAATCGATTCGATAATGGCTATCAGGCAGATGACACAAAAGCGCGGTCTCGACCTGCTGCGCCAAACTCGACACTAACATCAGCGTCTGCTGGGTGTGCCTTTGCTGCTCGCTGGTGATATCTATCACCCCGAGCATCTCACCTTGGGGGGAAAATATTGGGCAAGCAGTGCAACTCATAAAACGATTCTGGCGAATAAAATGCTGCTCACCCACCACAGATACCGCTTGCTTGGCTGTGAGCGCCGTCCCTATCGCATTGGTGCCCTTGTGCTGTTCGAGCCAATTCACCCCGATATCCAAAGCCACGTCCGCCAGTTTTGTGGAGTAACGGCTCACGCCCCAGTGCCTAAGCACATAACCATCGGCATCGGAGAGCAAGAGTCGGCTATTAGAATGCGCCATCAACTGATTGAACAAGGGCAAAGCATGGGATTGCACTAATGCAATGAGCATTTGATATTGCTCATGTTTCTGCTTTAGTTCGCTGGCGTCGAGCCTAAGCTCTTGGGGTAACTGAAATTCTGACAAGCCAGCGCCAATGCTGCGCTGCCACGAATCGGCCAACCACGCCTGTGTCGATGGTAAATGCGGTTTAACTGTCATAGCCGTGCTCCCCCGAGCTGTGTTCCGTTTCAGCACACTTGAGTGTGCCGTTCGATGACAAAGTGACCACAGGACACACCTCACTCCCTGAGTGCCCATACTGTTTCAAATCTGCAAAATTAGCTTTTCATCATACTGTTAGCACAACAAGTGTACAACTCTTGCCAGTTTGGCACCCTCCTTGCGATGCACCTTAGGTATGCAAGTCTCAAGTGTTACGTTAGAGAACACTAAGCTAATCAAAAAGAAGGAATGATTCTATGATTTATGCTCAACCCGGAACCGCAGGCGCAATCGTTAACTTCAAAGAAAAATACGCCAACTTCATCGGCGGTAAATGGGTCGCCCCTGTCAATGGCAAATACTTCGACAATCACTCACCCGTGAATGGCCAAAACTTTTGCCAAATCCCGCGATCCGATGCCCAAGATATTGAATTAGCGTTAGATGCCGCCCACGCAGCCAAAGAAGCATGGGGTAAAACCTCAGTCACCGAACGCTCAAACCTGTTACTGCGCATTGCCGATCGGGTCGAACAAAATCTCGAATATTTAGCCGTCGCCGAAACCTGGGAAAACGGTAAAGCAGTGCGTGAAACCTTAAACGCCGACTTGCCCTTATTTGTCGATCACTTCCGCTACTTTGCCGGTTGTATCCGCGCACAGGAAGGCAGCGCCGCCGATATCGACGGCAACACAGTCAGCTATCACTTCCCAGAACCGCTGGGCGTGGTCGGGCAGATCATTCCTTGGAACTTCCCACTCTTGATGGCGGCATGGAAAATCGCCCCTGCGCTGGCGGCGGGGAACTGTGTGGTACTCAAACCTGCGGAGCAGACGCCAGTCTCGATTCTGGTCTTGCTCGAACTGATTGAAGACCTATTACCCGCGGGTATTCTTAACGTAGTCAACGGTTTTGGCGCCGAGGCAGGACAAGCTCTGGCCACCAGCAAACGCATTGCTAAGCTTGCGTTTACGGGCTCCACCGAAATTGGCTATCACATTTTAAAATGCGCCGCCGAATCCTTAATTCCATCGACCGTTGAGCTTGGCGGTAAATCGCCTAACGTGTTTTTTGCCGATGTAATGGACCATGAGGATGAATATTTAAATAAGGCCGTCGAAGGTATGTTGCTGGCCTTCTTTAACCAAGGTGAAGTCTGTACTTGCCCATCACGGGTGCTAGTCCAAGAGTCGATTTTCGATCGCTTTATCGAAAAAGTGCTCGCCCGCGCGCAAACCATTAAGCAAGGCGATCCTTTAGATACTGACACTCAAGTGGGTGCTCAAGCCTCTAAAGAGCAGTTCGATAAGATCTTAAGTTACTTGGCCATAGGTAAGGCTGAGGGCGCGCAGGTGCTACTGGGCGGCACACTTTGCCAACTCGATGGCGGCCAAAGTGAAGGCTATTACATCAGCCCGACGATTATGAAAGGCCATAATAAGATGCGTATCTTCCAAGAGGAGATCTTCGGCCCTGTCATTTCAGTCACCACCTTTAAAGATGAAGCCGAAGCCTTAGCGATCGCTAACGATACTGAGTACGGCTTAGGCGCAGGCGTGTGGACGCGGGATATGAACACGGCCCAACGTATGGGGCGCGGCATTCAAGCGGGCCGCGTGTGGATTAACTGTTACCACGCCTATCCTGCCCATGCCGCCTTTGGTGGATACAAAAAATCCGGTATTGGCCGCGAAACCCATAAGATGATGCTCAACCATTATCAAAATACCAAGAATCTCTTGGTAAGTTACGATGTGAACCCTTTAGGTTTCTTCTAAGGAGCTTTGTGAAGGGCTATATCTAAGAGCTTTTATCTAAGAGGCTTTCAAAGGACGTCTCTAACCTGCTACAGCATTAGTTATTAGCAGTTCTGCTAAACGTGATAACGATAGTGTAATAACCATCATTGCAGCGCAGAAGTGATAGACAAGAAAGGGCGATTCGCCCTTTCTTTGTTTCTGTCTAAAAATCAATAAATCAGATGCTTATACAAAAAATACTTACAGAAACATACCGCCTGAAGCTTCGATACGCTGGGCATTAATCCAAGCGGCCGCAGGCGATAGCAAGACGCTAATTGCACCGCCGATATCGTCAGGTAAGCCCACACGCCCTAACGCAGTTTGCTGCGCTAAAAACTGGTTCATCTGCGCATTATCCCGCACTGCACCGCCGCCAAAATCTGTTTCAATCGCCCCAGGGGCAAGCACATTGACCCGAATACCCCGTGAGCCTAACTCCTTCGCCCAATACTGAGTCATAGTTTCAACCGCGCCCTTCATAGTGGCATAGGCGCCAAATCCGGGAATCGCAAAACGCGTCAAGCCGGTGGAAATATTGATAATACTTCCCCCATCCATCAGCTGCGGCAATAAGGTTTGAGTCAAAAAGAACGGTCCTTTGACGTGGATGTTCATCAAGGTATCGAACTGTTCGATACTGGTTTCCGCCATAGGCACATGAATCCCGATACCAGCATTGTTAATCAAATAGTTAAACGACTCCCGCTGCCAAGTCTGAGCTAATACTGCGCTAACTTGGGTGGCAAACTCGGCAAATGAACCGCTATCGCTCACATCCAGCGGCAGTGCTACCGCTTTGCGTCCCAGCCATTCAATCTCGGCGACCACTTCAGCGGCCGCTGCGGCATTCGTTTGATAGGTCAGGATAATATCTATCCCCTGTGCCGCTAATTTCAGGGCCGTGTTTTTACCTAAACCGCGGCTAGCGCCAGTGATAAGTGCAATTGGAGTCGTATTCATGGTCAGTCCTTATAATCGTCGCTGGAAGTGAAACCTAAGCCTTGAGGCCTAATTAACTGCACACAGCTTATTACTTGCAATTAACGAGATAAACACACTATAAATGCTAAGACTGTTAGCCAATAAAGGACAATCGCCGTGCAAGATAGACTGCAAGCCATGCAAATTTTTATGCGGGTCGCTGAATTACAAAGCTTTACCCAAGCGAGCGTCAGCTTAGGTCTATCGAAAACCCATGTTTCGAATGTAGTGGCGCAGTTCGAAACCTTTCTAGGTGCGCGCTTGTTACAACGCACCACGCGGACGGTACGCTTAACCCAAGATGGCCAGAGCTGTTATGAGCGCTGTAAAAGCTTACTGGCGGAATTTCAAGAATTAGAAAGCCTGTTCCAACTGCAAGCCGAGCAAGTGTCGGGACGGCTCAGAGTCGATATGTCGACAGGCATTGCCCGCAACTTAGTGCTCCCTAAACTGGCTGAATTTATTGAGCAATATCCGCATATCGAGCTTGAACTAAGCAGCACAGATCGTAAGGTGGATGTCATTGCCGAAGGGTTCGATTGTGTGATTAGGGTCGGCAGTGTGCAGCAAGAAGGACTGATAGCGAAAAAGCTGGGGCATTTTAAGATGCAGAACTGTGTCAGCCCAGCCTATATTGCCAAATACGGTAAACCCGAAAGCCTTGAGGATCTCACCTTACACAACCACAAACTCGTCCACTACGTAAGCCAATTAGGTGGCACTGACTCAGGCTTTGAATATCAAGATCCCCACACTCATCAAGCGAACCTTACTATCCAACTGCCTAAATTGATTACGGTAAATAATGCCGATGCCTATAGCTCAGCCTGCTTGGCGGGGCTGGGGATCATTCAAGTCCCTAGCATAGGGGTGGCGAAGTATTTACACACTGGAGAGTTGGTCGAGATCCTGCCAAATTACCCTGCGCCGCCCATGCCTGTAAGCTTGCTTTACCCACACAGGCGGCACTTATCCAAACGCCTGCAAGTCTTTATGGCATGGTTAAATCAGCAGATGACGCCGTTTTTAATCCCACATTAAAGGGATTTGTCGATGGCTGCTAAACGCTGATCCAATTCGGCCATAGCGGCGGCCGTTTGCGGATCGCTTTGGGGATCAATAACTTCAATCAGCTTAAGTTTCGGCCGAGTTGTTAACCAAGAGCTGCCCGCAGTAATGACTAAATCCAGCACAAACTGGCCGTAATAGTGCAGTCGCAAGCGGTTATTCGCCATGGGCCAGTGTGAGTGCAGTAGGAATGAATCATACATTTGCGCCAAAGAGGTTGTCGCAATGAGCTTAAACGCTTCATCGAGCAGACTAAACTCGGTTGATTCTTCGAAGGGACAATCGAAAGAAGTGATGACCAAATACCCCGAGGTGTTATTGGGTAAAACGCAGCGATATTGGCCTTCAATCACTAAGCCAGCAATCGAGGTATGAGTATACTGGCCATTGAAATACAAAGGCATTTTCAGTGGATTAGGCTCAAGTCCATCAGTACGTGCTGTTAGCAGTGAAAACCCCGTTATCGGTTGCATCCCCTAACCCCACTTATCTCGTCTACCTATCTCGCCTACTTATCCGCGAAAACACACGTCACGCGGCTCTTGCGGATTCAAATACTAGGACTGGCGGCTTTTCCAATAACAGCCCACTAAGATCAAGTAACCGACAAAATATGCCACGAGATCGAGTGGATCAAAATGGCTACCTATCACTATCCGCGCCAAGCGATTTCCGCCCAAGCCTAGCTTGTCGACTAAACCCCAATACTGGCCAAACTCGATAGCAAAGGCAAACAGCAATACCGCAAACGCCAGCCAAGGAGTTTGAAATAAGCGCTTAATGCCATCGCAGGTGTTTTTTGCTGCGGTATTTTCTACCGGATAGGTGACAGGAACGACAACGCGCGCCATGCAAAACAGCAAAATCACCACCAATACATCGCCCACAAAACCACGAATAAAACCCGCAGGCGCATATAAAGCGATTAAGACTTCAGTCAAAAATAATAAAACCGCATAAATAAAAAAGGATTTACGACTCGGATTGCGGCTGATGAAAGCGCGAATAACGGCGGTAGACATAGATAAGTTAGTCCCTAACTTCACTCGGTTGAGGTGGCAGAATTTACCGTAATACCAATAGGTTAACAAGTGAGCTTTCGTTAACATTTAAGGCTCGTCACCCAGGCAAGCGTGTCACTCAACCCCATCAACTCACTGAATGTTCGCGCCTCAAAATTTAAGCGAGGTTTAAGTTTGGGTTAAGTAGCCTACACCTAAACCCACTTAGGAGCGTCACACCATGTCATCAAACACACTGCAAACCATCAAAGTCTGGGACCTGTTGATCCGCATATTCCATTGGTCACTCGTCGGTTTTTTTGCCTTAGCCTACCTCACTGAAGGCGAAGACGAGTGGATGACCATCCACAGTTACGCAGGTTACAGCATCTTAATTTTACTGGTGTTTCGTCTGCTGTGGGGCGTGATTGGTACCCATAATGCGCGCTTTAGCAACTTTATCACTCGCCCTAAAGAAGTGCTGGTGTACCTCAAAGGGCTCATCACAGGCAAAGCCAAAGACTACATAGGCCATAACCCCGCTGGAGCAATGATGATAGTAGCCTTGATTGCTAGCATCGCCATCACGGGATTCTCAGGCATGGCACTGTACGCCACCGACGGACACGGCCCATTAGCCACAAGCTTTTTCGCCACTTGGCCCGAAGGCGCCATAAAAGAAGTCCATGAATTCTTTGCCAACTTCACAGTGTTCCTTGTGGTCATCCATGTTGGCGGCGTCATCGTCAGCAGCCTGTTACACAAAGAAAACTTAGTCAGAGCCATGGTCACGGGCAAGAAACAACGCCCTGTGGAACAAGAAGATTAATACGTTAGCCATTTTGTTTAGCAACAAGACATCCAGCCCAAAAGGAATGCCCTATGAACAGATTCACCAGACACACGATTAAAAGTCGCCTTGCCCTTGTCGCAATTTCAACCTTGCTGCTGACTAGCCTCAGCGCTAGCGCCGCCAACAGTAAAGTGCAAAGCCTGCCGCTTAGCGCCGAGCGCATTGGCACGCAACTGCAACGCTATCAAGCCCAAGGCGCAGGACCCTTTAGCGCCGCCGCAGGACAAAAGCTTTGGCTACAGGACATGAACGGTCGCAGCTGCGCCAGTTGTCATACCGCCAAAGTCACCGACATGGGGATGCACCAAAATACCCGTAAACCCATTGAGCCTATGGCGCCGTCGATTACCGCAGATCGGTTAACAGACTCAGCCAAAATAGAGAAATGGTTTACCCGTAACTGTAACTGGACCTTTAAACGCGACTGCACGCCACAGGAAAAAGGCGATGCCTTACTCTGGTTAAGCCTGCAATAACCGCCAAATTTCGACCTTATCACTCATTCAATTAGAGCAATTAATACCTTCAACAGAAGGTAACGGCATAAAAAGGAAGATGTCATGACTAAACAAGCACACCCTATTAGCTGGTTCTTAGGTTCATCACTCACAGCTGCGGCATTAGCCATTGGCGTTATCGGTATCAGCCTAACCTTAACCGGCACAGGCTATGCGGACGATGGCCGCGAGCTCAGCCGCGCTGTTCCACAAAATGCGGAATATACGGCAGAATGTGGCAGCTGCCACATGGCTTACCCCGCGAACTTACTCCCCGCCGACAAGTGGCGCGCCATTACCGCAAATCTTGAGAATCACTTTGGTGACAACGCCAGCCTAGATCCTCAAGTCACTGCTAGAATTGAGGAATATCTTGTTCAACATGCGGCGCAAAATGGTAAGGTGATGAAAAACAGCACGCCACTGCTTGCAGGCGCTGGGCCACAGAAGATCACAGAACAGGCATTTTTTATTCGCAAACACGATGAGATCCCAAGACGTATGGTGCAAGATAACCCCAAAGTCGGCTCATTCAGTCAATGCAGCAATTGTCACAACCTCGCAGAGAAGGGCATGTTCGATGAAGATACCGTTAATATTCCTGGCTTTGGCCGTTGGGATAATTAGCAGCTCCAGCTGCAATGCCCACGACGATGATCTTTCAAACAAGGTGGTCGAGTGGGTTAAGGAGGGCAAGGTTTTGCCCTTCGACACCATAATGCAACGCTATGAATCACGGCTAAAGGGACGGTTGCTCGATCTCGAAGTCGAGCAAAAACATGGAAGGATCATCTACGAGCTCGAAATCCTCCGTGACGATGGCATAGTGTATGAAATCAAGATTGACGCCAAAACCGGCGAGTGGCTAAAGGAAAAGGTCGACTGATGCGTTTGCTATTGATTGAAGATGATACCGATCTGGTCGCGCGCCTCATTCCCGCCCTTAACAAGGCGGGTTATACCGTCGAACACGCCGATAACGGTATTGATGGCGCCTTTTTAGGCGAAGAAGAAAACTTCGAAGCCGTGATCCTCGATCTCGGTTTACCCGGCAAACCCGGTTTACAAGTCCTCGGCCAATGGCGACAAAAAGGCTTAGCCATGCCAGTGCTGATCCTCACCGCCCGCGATGCGTGGCACGAACGCGTCGATGGCCTCAAGGCGGGTGCCGATGATTACCTTGGCAAGCCTTTTCATATTGAAGAACTACTCGCAAGGCTCGAAGTGTTGATCCGCCGCCACTTTGGCCGCGCCGACAATGTGTTGCAACATGCGGGCGTTTCCCTCGATGTCGACAAACAAGCCGTCACCAATGTCGACGGTGAAGTGATAGAGCTGACTAAGATTGAATATCGTCTGCTGCATTACTTAATGGTCAATCCCAGCAAAATCGTCTCTAAGTCAGAGCTCAGTGAACGCATTTATGAAGAAGATCAAATCAAAGACAGCAATGTCATCGAAGTGTACGTCAACCGCCTGCGCCAACGCTTAGGTAAGGATTATATCGAAACCCGCCGCGGCCAAGGTTATCGACTTAAGGAGTAACAGGCGTGTATTCACTTAAGGGTTATCTGACGCGCAATCTGCTGATCACACTCACCTTTGCCATGGTGCTGCTACTGTATTTTCTGTACCAAGGTATCCAAATATTGACCCAAGATTTTGTTGCCTCGCGATTGCAACACGATGCCGACAGCCTGATCTCCGCCCTGAATAACAATCCCGATGGCACCTGGGCGCTCACCACCGACCGCTTGCCCAATGTGTACCACAGGGTTAATTCTGGGCATTATTTTGCGATTCAAATCGGCGAGCAAACCCTGCGCTCACGCTCCCTATTCGACCATAACGTGAACATGCCAAAACTGATCGCCGGTGAGCAGCACCAAGCCACTGAGTTTGTCGGCAAAGAACATTGGCTGATGTTCAGTCAGGCCGTAATCAAAGATGATCAATTAGTTACCCTGTGGGTGACAGAAGACATCAGCGAGCTCGAACAAACTCAAATACACTTTTTAGCCTTTGCTAGCGCGGCCGTGTTGCTCACGATTGTTATTCTATTACTAGCGCAGTATCAGCTACTGAAACGCGGCTTTAAACCCTTAGAGCAGATGCCCGAAGCCATACGGCAGATGCGCACCCAAGGGCAAGAAATCAATCCAGACCAAATGCCGAGTGAAATCATCCCGCTGATTGAGGAGATAGATCGTTTAGTCAATCAATTGGGCCAACGAGTACAACGCTCCCGCAATGCCTTGGGTAACTTAGCCCACGAAATGAAACGTCCGCTACAAGGGCTGCAGTCCTACCTAGAAAGCCTTCCACCGGAACAGAGGAGTGAGGGCAGCAAGGTGCTCGCAAACCTGCACCACATCATTGAGAGAGAGCTTAAGCGCACTAAGATAGTCGGCATGTCCACTCCGGGGCGTTATACCGTGCTCGATGACGATCTCGCGCCGCTGATTCAAGTGATGCAGCGTATCTACCCAGACCGCATTATTCATAGCCATTACGCGAGTGGCTTAGTGATGCCATTTGACCGCGATGACTTACTCGAACTCTTAGGCAATTTACTGGATAATGCCTGCAAACATAGCCGCAAGAACATTGAGATCCGTATAGTGCATCAAACGGCTGCCACCGCAGGTTATGGGATCATAGTCAGTGATGATGGCGAAGGCGTCTCCGATGCCGCGCTATCCGTTATCATTGAGCGCGGCATTCGGCTAGATGAAAGCATCCAAGGCCACGGCTTAGGATTATCTATCTGCAAAGATATCGTCGACAGTTATCAGGGCGAACTTAGCTTTAGCCACGCGCAACAAGGTGGACTCGAAGCCAGCGTTTTTCTGCCGATCCCAAGTTAAGCGGTATACTCAGCCAAACCATGCTCAATCAAACCTGCCGCCACAAAATGTAGACCAGCGAACGGACTTAAGTATTCGTGCCACTATGTCGCACCATTAAGCCCTTTGCATAACACACGTCAGAGATTTATATGAAAGTTATCGACCTAAAATCGGCCCCGCAGCATATTCCACTGCTAGCACAATGGCATCATCAAGAATGGGCACATTTAAGTTCTGCGGACGCCACAGTCACCACACTCATTGAGCAGATGAGCGAGTACCTCTCTGACGCCGCTATTCCTAAGATGTTTATCTGTGAAGACGCTAACCAAGTCATGGGCTCCTCCTCATTAACCGCAGCAGATATGGATACCCGAACCGACTTAAGCCCTTGGCTGGCGAATGTGTATGTTAATGCACATTATCGAAATAAAGGCTTAGGGAAATTATTAGTCAATGCCGTCGTTGATTATGCCAAAGCACTCGGATTACAAAAAATCTATTTGTTTACCGCAGACAAAGCAGACTTTTATCAGACACTTGGTTGGTCAAAGATTTCACGGGAAGATTATATGGGCGAGATGGTCACGATAATGGAATATGAATTTAAGAAGTGAATGTTTAAGGAGAGTGAGCAAGCCCCACGACGGGCGCCGTGAAGCTGTACATGCTGGCTAAATATCTAGATGTGATATCCAATACTTAGCGACAAGCCAATGGCTTTAGTCAATTTCTATATCCACGCCGAAACGATTGGATAGTTGGCGTTGCTCGTGCAGAATTTCAATTCGGCGGCGAGTGTCTTGGGTCAACTTGTCTTTGAGGCGCAAACCACTAGTAATGGCGGCTTTTTTTGCTTTCTTGCTCTTAGTTGTCGTTGCATCCGTTGGACTCTCGACGGCTTGAGATTCGATAGACATAGCTAACTCCTTTAATTAGAACCTTAAATAGGCTCTTCCAGTAAATCCCTGCTCAAAACGAACAAACAGGTCATCTTTATAATGAGTCAATTCGCCATTCACTATTTAAGTAATAGATAATTTGGCGACTCATAAACTTACGGCCCATATCATTTACCTAAGCCAACAAAATTAAATCACATGCTAACAGGATAAAAATAATCGAGACGTAAGGTCGAAATGAAAAACTGAGTATTGATTGACTTCATCGGCGTAACAGAACCCTAACGAGCTCTAAATTTCCAGCGACAAAGCGGCATAACATAGGTAGAGAAAGAACAGGTGGTAATGCAGAAAGGTTGGTAAGCTCAAGCGGCAAAGCGCTGCTGCGCAACAATTAGGCTGCGCAACAGTACTACATCTAGCCTAGATTTACGACTTATATGGCATAGCGCCAAGGTAATCTTTCTTGCCAATTTCAACACCGTTGTGGCGCAAAATCGCGTAGGCTGTTGTTACATGGAAGTAAATGTTCGGAATCGCATGCTCAATAGCAAACTCATAACCCGTAAGATATTTTCCTTCCCAACGTGGTTGTGAGACATGGATCGTGGCCGCATTAGCAAAATCATCCGCTTTGAACGTCGCTAAGTAATCTAATACTGAGCTAATACGCGCTTGCAAATCAGCTAACGTCGTTTCGCTATCATCGTGCTTTGGCACTGTATCTAAGTTATCGGTCAAACGTGCCACGCCAATTTTGGCAGTATCGCAGGCAATTTGAACTTGGCGAATAAGATTAAATTGATCCGGCGCTAAGCGTGAGTTTAATAGCACCGCCATATCGACTTTCTTGAGGTTTGCGAAGCATTCGCCCTTTTCAAGAATAACGCTTAAATTTTTCAGCATTTTGCTAAATTGTACAACCGTTAAATCATAAAGCATGGCATTGACCTCAGTGATGGACGCTACAAAACTGCAGCACTTAAGACTATCTTGGGGCAAATAATTCAATTTCAATCATTCTTGGAATTTAAGTATTTACTTAACAATAAACACACCTAAATAAGCCCAATTAAGCAGCTAAAAATGACAAGAAACAAGTGAAATCTTGTGAGGCAGAGTATTTATCAAGCAGTAAGAGTTTGATATTTAACCAGTTCAAGAGAAGTAGGCGGTACCGTGATAGGAAAGATGGATGAATAATACCATTCCGCATTGAAGTCTGATCTAATAGCAAGCAACCCAACAGCTTAAAATTGGATTATGAAACCTGAAACTGCTGAAAGTCTGCTTAGCCTCTCCAAAAGAGAAAAAAATCCGCAT
>Ga0070748_1000008_pt1 | contig 181514 bp, 145 predicted proteins | sample VirMetDEL_Nov_12_FD_77015 | JGI IMG/M metagenome (GOLD analysis project Ga0070748, IMG submission 77015) | Aqueous microbial communities from the Delaware River and Bay under freshwater to marine salinity gradient to study organic matter... | ecosystem: Environmental > Aquatic > Marine >... | reverse complement strand
GAAATAGGATTGAGCACAAACAAGGCGCCCAGCAACAGCGCAGTGCGCTTAGGGACATAAAAAGAAGTCATTTTCACTCCGGAAACAAACAGCATCGGCGCCTTAGCTAAGCCAAGGCGCTCAAAGTTAATTAAGATAAATTGAATAAACAGTAACTTATGCTGTTATGGGCGGAGCACGACTATTGAAGAAACGACTAAAAGGTCGTTTAAAGGAAATAGCTTGGAACTCAACCGAGATATAACTCTGTTGAGTGAGTTGGAAATGAAAGGGCGTACTGGTTATCGCATGTTGCAACTGGTGCTGATGTAAGCACAGCGAACAATGGGACTTAGGGTCTTCGTTAGCATGGGAAATACTGTGAACAGCAATGGCCACAGACAATAGCACCAACATGGCAGTAAGCCATATCGCTAGGGTGCGTCTTGTTTGCATCACACTATTCAAACCCTACTTCCTCACATAATTTGGCAGGCGATTGTATGTTAAGCACAACTAAAGTTGCAAACCGATTTACCTAAGCCGCAGGGCTTAAATGTTACAAGAGGTATACGGAAGTTTTATGAGAAACAGCATTTATGAGAAAAAGCGATAACCGCGAATGAATAGAGAGGGCGCTAAATATATCGAGGCTAAATGGCAGATAAAATAAAACGGCTCGCATATTTCTATGCAAGCCGTTGTTTTATTTGGCAGGGGTGGCAGGACTCGAACCCGCAACCATCGGTTTTGGAGTCCAGACGTAAACAATCGAATATCAAGTCTTTATCCTGTTACTTAGAAAAAGACACTGAGTGAAAAATAAAATAACCCTATGATTTAATTAATTTAAAAATTTACTTTTCTAACAAGTTTATTCACTATTTTGACTAAATAACGCATTTATCTAGTGAATCATTAACTGGTGTAGGTCAACGACTTACAGCCAGCGGCTCCTTTACATAGCCCTTTAATACATCATCAATAATGATGTTAAGGGATGTTATTCCGGCCCCTGTGATATACCAAGCCTCAGGATCTACAAAAATGATGTTCCCCGTCTTCCAAGCATTCGTCTCACGCAAGAGAGGGTTATCTATGGACTGTTTATCCAATACAGGGCTTCGCTCCATGACTGCGGTTCTGTCTACCACGTAAATGATGTCAGGATTGTTTTCAAGAATGAACTCGCTTGACACGGGTTGGCCATGCAATCCCATCTGCTCTGATAAGCTAGCGGGTTTAACCCCTAGCCCACTGTAAATGAACCCATACCGAGAACGAATACCTAAAAATCGAAAAGCACCATTATTATGTAACACCACGAGTGCTTTCTCAGGCCTATCCTGAATAACCATTCTGGCGGCTTGGATCTTACTTTCCAGTTCATCCACTTTATGTTTTGCCAAGGTTTGCTTATCAAATACTTTCCCCAGCACCAACAAGTGTTGTTTGACTATATCAAAGTAATCGCTGTTGCTGTCTTGATAATCAATATCCAAATGAATGGTCGGAGCCAAATTCGAAAGCGCCTGATAATGAGTTGCTTGAATAGATGACATCAGCACCAAATCGGGTTTAAGTGCATAAATACGTTCCATATTGGGCTGAACTATGGCGCCTAAATCAACGATATCGTTGTTGTTGCTATAGTCCTTCAGGTAGTAAGGAACAAAATCCTTTGGCATGCCGATAATGGGAATATCTAGCTGTTCGAGATAATCGACTTCATTCATATCGAGGGCCGCAACGCGTACCGGCCGTTTTGTAATAACTGTTGTGCCCAACTTATGGGTTATTTCAACAGGTGTAAAACTTGACTCGCTAGCATCAGACGTTGCAAGAATCGTCTGCTGTACTGGCTCGCTTTTATTGTCGCAGGCCAGCAAAAAAGCCGAGCTAAATAACAGAATCGCCATCACTTTAGTACCGCTTTTACATTTCGACGTCACTTGTATTCTCCTTGTAAGTTGAAGTTGAAATAGTTACATACTGTTCCTTGGCTCGTTTTCAGCACTTCAAGATCCAGTTCGTACAGTGCTTTTAATCTTTGTGCTGTAACAACCTCCTCAACGGGTCCTTCGCAATGCACAGCGCCTTGCTTCATGCCGACAATATAGTCGGAGTAATTAGCCGCAAAATTAATATCGTGAACCACTAACACGACCGTTCGCTTGAAGTCGTCACACAGATGGCGAAGCGCCCGCATTATGCTAACGGCATGTTTCATATCCAGATTATTGAGTGGTTCATCTAACAATAAATAATCTGTTTGCTGTGCAATCGCCATTGCCAGAAAGGCCATTTGGCGTTGTCCGCCGCTAAGCTCATCGATAAATGCATTAGCTAATGACTGTAAGTCTAAAAACGACAGAGCTTCATCAATGGCACAATGATCTGCCTTTGTGAGTGTGCCTCGACTATAGGGAAAGCGACCAAATGCCACTAACTCCCTGACCGTCAGGCGTAAATTGAGGCTGTTAAACTGACGCATGGTTGCCACTTGCTTGGCGTAATCCTTCAGGGGAATGTTGTGGATTGCAGTACCTTTGAGTAATACCTCGCCCTGCTGGATATTCAGTAGCCGACCAATCGACATCAATAAGGTACTTTTGCCGGCGCCGTTGGGGCCAATGAGTGATGTAATCTGATGCTCGGGAAATTGCGTGGTAACATTTTTAAGCACAGGTTTCGCGCCATAAGAATGATGTAAGTTATTGACGATAATCACACTGCGCTCCGAGGTTTAAGAATTAATACAAAGAAATAGGCACCACAAAATAAGTTAATTAACAGCCCAACACTGGTTTGATAATTAAACAGGTGCTCAACAAGTATTTGTGCGATCAGAAAAACTGAGATAGCAACTCCGCATCCTGTTATCAAGGTAAATGAGTGCGACGGATGCCTTGCCAGTGTATAAGCCATATTCGCGACAAATATCCCCATAAAGGCCGTAGGCCCTACTAAGCTGGTTGATATTGCGACCAATAGCGCGATAAGGCCTAATAACAGGCGCACCACTTTTTGATAATCAATACCAAGAGAGATAGCTTGCTCTCGCCCCATCAGTAATACATCGAGCACAGTTCGCGATCTCCAAGCGACAATACACACGGCACCGACAAGCACTAAAGAAATAAGTAATTGCTCTGGTTGAGCGCGGTTGAACGACGCTAGGCTATAGCTCTGGAAAATTGAAAATTCACCAGGACTGATAGAGTATTGGATTAACTGAGTAAAGCTGCCTAACACCACAGTGAGCACTAAGCCAACAAGCAGTAAGAAGAACACATCTTGTCGATCTCCGCTAAATAGCCAGCGGTGAATCGCCATTGAGTAAAGCAACATCACCACAACTGAAACAAAGAAATTGCTGTTAGCGGTGATCAAAATACTGCTGCCCGTCCCTAAGATAAGGATCAGCAGTGCCTGCAAAATCAAGTAAACCCCTTCATACCCCATGATAGATGGCGTTAAAATTCGATTTCCGGCTAAGGTCTGAAACAGTATCGAGGAAAACGCAATACAGACACCACCAAGGCAAATTGTACCCAAACGTACCAATCGATTAGGTATGACATAGTCAAAATCAAAACCTGAGCCCATCAATAAAAATGTGACTGCTAATATTACAAGCAGCCCCCAGCTCAAAAAATGCCACGCACAGTTTTTCATTTGATTTTCCAAACGATAACTAAAAAGATGAGCCCGCCTAAACAGCTTGCCGTTAGACCTATAGGAATTTCAAACGGATATAAAATAAGCCGGCCAAGTAGGTCACAGATAATCAATAGCGTTGCGCCAGCAAAGGCGATAATAGGCAAGGTGCGTTTTAAATTATCGCCGTAACGCATAGCGACAAGGTTAGGAATAATTAAACCAATAAATGGAATACTCCCGACTGTGATAACTGTGGTGGCTATGGTTAGGGAAACCAGTACTAACCCTAAGATAACTAGACTGAAATAACTCAGTCCTAGTGTGGTAGCCAAGCCTTCGCCCATTCCTACAATGGTAAAGCGCTGTGCATAAAGATAGGTCAGCATGACTATGGGAAGGATCAGATAGATGATTTCGTAATTACCTTGCACGATTTTTGAAAAATCACCCAGCATCCATCCCTGCATACTCTGCATCATATTGTTTTGATAGGCATAAAGTTCCGCTATCGCACTGAGTACACTGCCAAACATAATCCCAATAATTGGAATGAGCACCGGACTCTTATACCGAATACCACGAATAATCAGAATAAAGGCTAAGCTCGCAAGCAAGCAAAAAACCAAAGCTCCTAACATTTTGGCGGTGACGCCCATACTTGGAGCATGAATGATTGAAATTAATATGCCTAGTTTGGCGGCATCAAGCCCGCCACAAGTAGCAGGTTCAACAAACTTGTTTTGCACAATCTGCTGCAAAATCACACCACAGACAGCGAGCCCTGCGCCTGAGCAAATCAAGGCAAAAAGCCGCGGTAGACGACTTGCAGATAACACCAACCAGACATCATCCGAGAACGTCAGCATCTGCGTCACAGAGGCATACTTTGCACCTAGCAGCAGTGAGGCAAAACAAAGTACAAAAAAGCACGTCAGTGCATAAACTACCTTCACAAACTGATACTTCCTATACGCAATAAATCTTGTACTAATATGCAGCCGCTATGAAATGTTCATATCGACGCACTATGTTTGAACCTTATCGGATCCCCCTGCCTTTTGGGCATGGGTAACGGCAATACCCGCTAACACTAAGTCACGTTTTCGCTCCCACCATTTGCGGGCACCAACCTTCATGATGTCTACCATCGCATTTATCTGCTCAGCTTTATCAGGGAGCTTGGTGGCTTCATCTTCCCAAATTGCGATAATTCGCTCTTTACGCGTTCGGCCATCAGCTTCTGGTTTAGTGGTTGACCACCATCCCAAAAAACACTCCCCCACCATGTCAACTAAGATATCAACGGCAAGCACTGCCTCATCAAGGGAGAAGCCTTTTTGTTGCAGCTTTTCGACCGACTCAGCAAAAGAACGTATACCCGATGACGGCGTAACACTGGCCTGATGAATAGATTCAGCGAGGCCAGGATGACGCTCATAGAGTGTCCAAATGGCATCGGTCAATATGATCAATTCACTCCGCCAATCTGTGGCTGCTGGCGCTCGCCAGTCCAGCTCATTAATTGCAAGCTCTGCGGCAATGGAGATAACATCATTCCGACCTGCTACGTGATGGTAGAGTGAAGAATGATCGACCTTTAAATGCGCCGCTATAGCTGGGATAGTCGCTTGATCAACCCCAATCTCCAACGCAGCTCTGGCGATAGCCTCACGGGAAATACGGCTAGGTCTGCCTCGCTGGCGTTTTTGAGTCGGTTGATCCGGTACTTGTGTCATATCGATAAGGTTTCCAAGGCAAAAATGCCATTCTAACCGCTCTTGCTACCCGCTGCATGGCAATACCCAATACAGCGGGTAGAAGCGAGCCGCTAAAACTTCGCCCTAACGCCTACGCCTATTTCTCGTGGTTCAAGTAAATATGCATCCACGCCTCCGGTACTTCTGTCAGCCATTTTTGCCACAGGAGCACGTTCATCCAGTAAATTGCGCGCATAAACAAAGGCTTCAAAATATTGGTTGATTTGATAGGAAGAATTCAGGTTTACCGTTGTGTAAGACCCCACTCTTAACTCAGGCTCATTGGTATCCGTTGAAAAGTATCCATCCGTATGACGCACATCACCGCTCACTTTAAAGGCGTCGGTAATCACATAGTCAAACCCAAGATTGAACATATATCCTGGCGCTTTACTAAACTCGTTGCCGACAAACTCCTCGCCACGGTAGTCATTAAATTCACTTATCTCAGTTTCAAGTAAACCCAGCCCACCATATAAGCTAAAACTATCGGCAACTTTAAAGTTCCAATCTAATTCAATGCCATAGCTCTGCGCTTCATCGGCATTAATAATGACAGAACCAAAGGGTCGTCCATCTAGGTAGTCAGTAACTGAACGTTGTGAATCTTTAAAGCGGGTGTAAAAGAGATTGCTATTTATGATCAAGCGTTGTTCAAGCAGATCGATACGGGTAAAAAGTTCATAGTTCCATGCCGATTCGGCATCGAATGTATAATATTCGCCACCGCGGAAGTTAATGCCTGTACCACCAGGAATATTGCCTTCACTGATCATCGCGCCGATTAAGACGTTATCAGTCAGATCATAGGACAGGGCAACCTTAGGTAATAAAGCCGTAAACGTCTCTTCATATTGATGGCGCACGTTTGGGATGTAGCTGGCAATACCATCGTGGCTAATTTCATCAGACTGATAACGAAGTGCGCTGGTGAATGCCCACTTAGGCGAGAAGCGCCATATGACTTCACCGTAGGGGGCAAAACTGGTATGTCTCAGATCGGCGTCGGCATTACCAAATACGTTGTTCAGCTTGTTATTCGTTTTATCATCCCAGTAGAAGATACCGGCAACCCCACTAAACTCTGAACTCTTGTCACCAAAGTTCAGCCTTATATCATTCGAAAAGTTTTCATTATCTCGTTTTGCGATCCCTTGGTAAGGTGCTGCGAAGCGATAATCAAACTGCCCTTCTGAATACTGCAGTTGGTTATGCAACTTCATACCATTGTCGAACACATATTCAAGATCAAAAATCCCGACATGATTACTGACTTCTTGATTGTCCTGAAAAATTGAACGATTTTCTAAGTCATCATAGGGTTCTGATACCACCTCATTTCTGGGACGTTTAGCCTCAGTGGAGGAATAAGTCAGCATTGCAGAAAAGTTACTGTATTTTTCTGGTTCCCATAGCAACTTCGCCCGTAGATTTTGGTTTTTAAACTCAAAATCCAAATCATGGGCTGTAAATTCTGGGTTAACGTAATCAACAAAAGTATCTCTAGCGCTGTAATCTGCGCTAATTCTTGCGGCAAAGTCATTACTTAGCGCACCGGATGCCATGACCGAAAAGCGCTTCTTATTCCGACTGCCATAAAGTGCTTGCGCTGCAAATTCTGGCGTATAAGTGGGATTATGGGTATGGATCACTACAGCGCCAGCAATACTGTTGGCTCCTTGACTGGTGGTTTGCGGACCACGGTAGACTTCAATAGACGACACATCCCACACGCCTGCGGCGCCTAAATCCAGTTCTGCGGGGCTCAGATATTTACCATCAACACTGATAGTTGCCCCAGGTACAGGCTTAGATAAATAGGCATTTCCTGCTGCAACAGGCCCTTTGGTATCCGTTCCGCGGATAATAGGTGCATCGGTATTTCCGGCATAAATTAAATTTGGTGTACCGCCGAGAATTTCTGAAATCGTTGATTGGTCCGCATTTTTCCTCAACTGTTCTTCAGTGATGACCGTCACTGAACTCGCAGTTTCTTTCAACGTTCGCTCGATTTTCTGACCGTAAACGGTAATGACTTCAATGTTTCCCGCTGCATCTTGTTGCTTGGATTGCTTATCTGAAGCAGCTCCACTGTCAGCAATAGTTGAGCCGGAAATAGCGCTCAGCCCCAGCGCAAGAGAACCGATAACCCACTTTGATTGTGGGTAAAACTTACCAAATCGGGGCATGTTTAATAACTCCTTATACGAAAGACTTGTTGCCAATGAGAATAGTTATCAATTATATTATCGCCGTTCAAAACATTTATCAACACCATGTTGATAAATAAAAATGACCGCTTAATATGGTCGCCATCTCATGATGGTTCAATTTTTATGAAACAAGGAATTTGGCTCGTGGATGTTCATTTGCCCATAAAATCTGGCACTCAGACTATTTTTTACTCCGCAATATCAAGACTTCAGTACTTAATTTGGCTTGTGCTAAGCACGCATTCCAGACAGAAGCCCGGCCTGATCCACTTCGATTTTTTAGGTGAACATTAAAATGCAGTTACTTTTCAGCCCCCATTCAAAACTAGCTTTGGCCTTACGTCCGATGATTCCCGCACTCACTATCGGAACATTACTAGCGGCTGGTACCGGCGTCATGGCACTAAGCGCACTCTGGTGCGTAATACAGCTTATTGCTGGGTATCATTCATTTTGGTTAGCGGGTGCGCTCATATTTTGGATATTGTCGGCACTGCTTTCTGGTAGCGCCTCTTGGATTAATCACAATGCTGAGGCGCAATTTTCTGGAAGATTAAAGCGTGATGTTGCAGCGCATCTTGTTAGGTTGCCACCAAGTACTTTGGCAAAATATAAGGGCGAAAAGTTAAAGCGATTAATGGTCGATGACATAGCGTCATTGCATCATATGATCGCGCATTTACCCTCAGAGTTAGCGACCTTTATCATTGTCCCTGCTATCACTATCGGTTTGCTGATCTTAAGCGCGGGCCCAGTGTCATTACTTGCCCTTATCCCAGGCCTCGTCGCCGCGCTTTTCTATTTGGTGGTAGTCCCAAGGCTTGCTGCTAAACAGGGTGAAGCACGAGTTAATGTGATGGGAAATATCACTGCTGCAGTGGATGATTACTCGCGTGGTGCACCAGTATTTAGAATTTATGGCGATCAAACTGGCGCAATAGCCGACTACCAAAAGGCAACTAAGCATTTTATTGAGGAGATTATTGAGCGGGTAAGCAAGGTATCCACTTCAGTCGCAGTGGCCACATCACTACTACAGGCTGTTTGCACTTTTGCCATTGTCTATGCCATCGGGTATGAATGGCCCCCAGAAAAGCTTGCTGCTGCCTTGTTCTTCAGTCTGGCCATAGTCACGCCAGCCCTAAAGCTCGGGCATGGGCTTGATTATCTTGCCACGGGCCGCGCTGCTGCTCAGCGACTAACGGATTTTCTTGAGCAGTCGAGAGTCCCTGTTGGTAGCGGTAATATTGAGCTTAATACACCTATGCCGCTCACTCTCACCGATGTCGTACCTTCACTTTCTACAAGCAGTAAAACAGTGCCCATTAACTATCAATTTAGATCTGGCAGAGTCACTGCAGTGACAGGGATCAGTGGTGTTGGCAAATCCACATTACTGCGCTTATTAGCTGGCATGGAGCCACTACATGCCGGAGATATTCGACTCGCTGGTATTGCACTCAATAAGTTGGATGAAGCCTCAATTAATCGCGCGATCATGCTATTACCGCAAAATTCGGGACTACTAGCAACCTCCATCGCCGACAATCTCGCGCTCACCGCACCTGATGCCACGGATGAAGATTACTTAGTGGCATTACACTGCGCGCAATTGGATAAATCCTTAACTACTCATGCAAGCACCTTGTCTGGTGGTGAAATACAACGGGTTAATCTTGCCCGTGTGTTTCTTTCACCCGCTCGCGTGATATTGCTTGATGAACCTACATCGGCCCTAGACAGCGAAACGGCATTTAACGTGTTCACAGCACTAAGCCATCACGCAAAAACAAACCACAAAACGATTGTGATGGTCACCCATGACTTAACGCTTTCTGAGCTGGCGGATGACAAGCTCACACTCAAGCATCATCACATAGAAGGAGAAGGCCAATGATAAATCGTCCCCAAGATTACGCAGCCATAAAACACTTAATACCTGTTGCCTTCGGTTGGGCTGTGGCGGCCATATTGGAAGCGGCATGCTACATTCAACTGGCTTTAGCCATTATTGAGCAGCAATCACCACAAAAAGTGCTATCCATTGCCGCGATAACCATACTCACCACTATACTGGCTTCGCGTTCAGGTTTTTGGGCTGGCGCAAGGCTAGCCAATGCGCTCTACAGTGCCTTAGGCACAATCATGCAACAAGCTAAGCTCTCTTGGTTTACACCCAGTATCAGGACACTACTCATAGAAACCGTCTCTCGGAGTATTCCTGGCTTTATGAGTATTCCGGCACATCAATTTCAGGTCTTTATTCATGCACCGCTTATTCCGCTCTGCATTACTTTTGGCATCGGATTGATCGGTGGCATACCACTTGTAATGATGTTGGCGAGCTTGTTGCTCTTATCATTTGTGATTCAGAGTATGGCGCAACGGGCCCTTGCCCGCGCAGATATGGACCGAAATAACGCTGAACTGACAACGAATCAATCCACTCTTGAACTTATAGATCACGTAGAATTACTCCGTACAGCAGCGGGATACAATCGTGCGACCGAGCGTTTAGAGCAAAACTGGCAGGCGCAAGAAATCGCACTGGGTCGAACTAATCGCGCCGCCGCTATAGCAACATTACTGTCAGCTATCGCCAGCATTTTACCTATTGCTGGCATGGCTCTCTATCTCGTGTTATCAGGCGTAAACAATGCGACAATGCTGCTCGCTGTCTTGATGTTGACCATGCGCGCGGCTGCGCCACTTGAGACTCTCGCCGTGGCGGCAATAGGCATTAATGATCAGTTAGCGGCTATTAAACACTATCGACAAGCGACTCATGCGCCAACGCTCAAAGAGCCAAGCCAAGCGCAACAAAAGACACCGCACAATCATACAATCGAACTGAATAACGTAACATTTCCCCCTGCGGTACAAAATATCAATGCCATTATCGAACCAGGTGAACGCGTGCTGATTTGCGGCCCTAGCGGTTCAGGAAAAACAACCTTACTTAAGCTATTGATGCGCTTTGATGATCCAACCTTAGGTCTGATTACTTTGGGCAAGGTACCACTCACTTCAATCCCTGCTGCTGAACTTGCCCGCTTTTTCGCCTATGTGCCGCAGGTTCCACTCATCTTTACAGGTACTATTGCCAGTAATATTCGCATTGGTAACCCTGATGCCGACGATCAAGCCGTGGATAAAATTGCACGCCAAGTGGCACTGGATGAAGTATTAGACAGATCAGAACTGGGCATATACCAAGAAGTCGGCTTACAAGGTGCGGGGTTATCGGGAGGAGAACGCCAAAGGCTTGCCTTAGCACGCGCGCTTATCAAAAATGCATCGATTCTGATAATGGATGAGGCCACCTCGGCATTGGATGAGGAGACGGAAAAGCGCGTTGCCAAAGCTATTTGCGAACAAAGCTGCACACTGGTTGTCGTTTCGCACCGAAACCAATCAGTTTGGCAGCCAACTCACATCTTCGAATTTGATCAACCGCTTGCCTTAAAGTAAGAATTGCTTTGTGCATTAGAAATTCTGAATTAAAGATGTCCAACCTATTATTTTTCTTTACCCAAGCTTCTAATGAAAAATGCATTTCAGCCGAGATGACGAAAGTCATTTCGGTACTGCACTAACTGAAAGTGCAAAATATCATGAGCATCGTTCCTGTGAACGAGGCGCAACTGAAAATGCCAACGGTTTACTGAGACAGTATGTTAAAAAGGGGGGTGATTTAAGGCCAGTGAGTGATGAGTTAATCAAATTTGCTCAGAGCAGAATTAACTCCTGACCTAAGAAATGTTTGAAGTTTAAGCTACCAGCGGTAGTGTTTAACCAATTAGCGCTTAATTGGCGAGTGTCACTTCGGAGTTGAATTCAGGGTTTAGGTTTGAATTGAGTGAATCAGGTCGACTTCAGAAATTCCATTCAATGGTAAAATTATTATATCTCAAAAATTTGTATGTTCTATAACATCATGCGTCCTATTATAGCCAGCAATCAAATCCACGAACTCACTGGCTCCTGTACCGACTTTTCCGTATACCAATCCTTTTGAATGCATTAATTACCTAATAACGGAATAAAAACCAGCATTGTTAAAATCACTAGAGTTCTATTTTACAAAAATCATTATTAAAACAAAAATAACATTGGCAACACCTGCATTAAATCTAATTATGTGCAGCAGTACACACATTTATTTTAAAGAAGCATGAAATAATCACTCAACAATAATTTATCCAAAAAGGTACTAACTCAAAAAATGATACCTTTATTTATCAACCATTAATTAATCGTTAGCTACTATTAATTAATACTTAACTACCATTAAGGGCTAAATTTAATTATTATGAGATACATAACACTCTTATCACTCAAGCAGAAAATCTTATTTTCTGTTGCCATAGCACTGTCTCTTGTTATTAGCATATTGAGTTGGACATGTTACTCATCGCAACGAGAACTTTTATTACAATCAAGTTTTGAGCAAGTAAAAAAGACCAGCCAACAACAAGCAGAACGCATAGGTGACTGGTTAAGCATTAGACAACACATTGTCAGTTCACTTGAAGTCGATACTCAAGAAAACTTACGTCAAAAACTGTTACAAGTATATGCAACCCACCAATTTGAATCTGTATATTATGGTAGTAATAACGGAGAGATGATCGATACCGATTTAACTATAGATTATAGTAGTTATGATCCACGAACCCGTGATTGGTACAACTTAGGAAAACAAAAAAATGAAAGTGCAATTACTAAGCCTTACGTTGACATCGGCCATGGTTCATTAGTTGTTACCGTTGTAAACCCGGTAAATCAAGGGGTATTTGCAGCTGACGTATTAATCAAAAAACTAGTTGATGATATAAACAACATGTCCATACCTGCCAATGGTTTTGCTATATTAATTCATAAAGATGGTACGGTTATAGCTTATAAAGATTCAGAAAAAGTGATGAAACCTGTCAGTACAATTGACAACAACTTAAATAGAGACCTATTTTCAAAAAATCTTCAAAAAGATCAATTTATTGCTATGTACTTTGATAATGATAAAGCTGAAAAACTTGTTTGGCCCCAAGATATACCAAAGTCTGATTGGGAACTCATAATTGTGCTCGATAAAGCTGCTCTCGAAGCACCTTTAAGGTCTCTTTTATTAACGAACCTAGGCATATCAACAGTCGTATTATTACTTAGTATTATAGGTATATCATGGTTAGTAAATATATTGCTGGTTCCACTAAATAATGTATCTCAAGCCCTTGAACACATAGCAAATGGCAATGGAGATCTCACTCAACGGATTGAAGTACAAAACAAAGATGAAGTAGGAATGCTAGCCAACAGTTTTAACCGCTTTGTTGGTAGTCAACATCAGCTCATCAGCCACGTTCGTCAGCTTGCTACTGAATTAGATGCAGAAGCGGAACGCAGCCTAGCCAGCACCCAGATGTCAGTAAATGAATTACAGCGGCAACAACAGGAAATTGCAATGGTAGCAACAGCAGTAACCGAAATGGCAAGTGCTACTAATGAAATTGCAGTTAATGCCGAAAATACTGCTACTGCTGCACAACAATCGGCGGCCAGTAGCTTTCAAGGTAAAGAATTAGTCGACAAAACAAGAAGCTCAATCAACATCCTTGCCAAAGAAGTTACCCAAGCGACTGAAGTTATCGAAGAATTAAGCCACCACGCTCAGGCTATTTCAAGTATTTTAAGCACCATACAAAGTATTGCAGAGCAAACTAACTTGTTAGCCTTAAACGCTGCAATTGAAGCTGCCAGAGCTGGTGAACAAGGTCGAGGTTTTGCAGTTGTAGCAGATGAAGTCCGCGTATTATCCCATCGTACCCAAAACTCAACCCAAGAAGTACATACCACTATTGAAACGCTACAACGCACAACCGCTAAAGCCGTGGCTCTTATGGAGAGTAGCCAAGCATTAGCAGGGCACAGTGTAAAAGATGTTAATGCTGCAGCTATGGCAATCGAAGAAATCACCATGGCGGTAAATTTAATTTCTGATATGGCAGGTCAAATAGCAACCGCTGCCGAAGAGCAAACCCAAGTAACAGATGAAATCACTCAGAATACTGTTGCAATTAAAGATGTGACCGATGAAATAACGACGGCAGCCACAGCAGAACTTGCGCAAGCTAGAGAGTTAAAATCAAGAGCAAATGATTTAACTGCTCAAGTAGCAACATTTATTCTTTAATCAACAGATAGTACGCCAACACAATTGTCGCCAGATCTAATGGCGACAATTGTAAAAATCTCCCTAGATCATCCTTTCTAGCAGTCTATTCCCGCTTTAATTAACCAGAAGATGTAGGACTTTTTGCTGTCAAATCCCATTAAGGCCCATTGCTCTTTGCACAGGTAATGGGCGACGTAAACTGGCACCTTGAGTTCGTGCTTTAAGTTGCCACCGCCCAGCGCTTCACCTAAACGGCCGCAGGCGCTGCGGTTCGAAAACCCCTTGCCCAATTCTTGGTACACCCAATAACGGCCCAGCAGGAAATTAACACAAGATGGATTGCGCAGTGCTTGGAAGCGAGCGATGGCAAAAATGGAAATGGATTATCCGCAGATTGAACGCACTTGCACGTTCCATGATATTAAAGCTAAAGGTGTATCAGACTTTGAGGGAACACTGTCAGAGAAGGAACAATACTCGGGCCATAAAACCTTGGCACAAGTGAACACCTACGACAGGAAAGTGGAAATAGTACCGACAATTGGTAGCGTTAAAAAATGACTACTTATTCAATCCGTGTAAAATCATTTTCTACGTTTTATTCTACGCAAAAGAAAACGGCTCGCATATTTCTATGCAAGCCGTTGTTTTATTTGGCAGGGGTGGCAGGACTCGAACCCGCAACCATCGGTTTTGGAGACCGCTGTTCTACCAATTGGAACTACACCCCTGTTGACGTGGGGCATTATGCTAAAAGCACTCTCAAAGGTAAAGTACTTTTTATGACAAAACTCATTAACTGAAGGTTTTTCAAACAAGTTAGCCAGTTGCTGTTGAATTAATTACCACTAAGATTAAAAAGTCACCGCATATCGGGCACAATGTTTTAACGAATGCATTATCTAGAGAATTAGCCGCCCTAATGTCCTAGGTCGAATCACTGCAGTAAATTCGACAGATATGGTTGTTTCGACAAGTTTTGGACCGCTTAAGGGCAAAAGCCACACATTTATCGAAAAAAGATCTGAGTTCGATTTATAAAATCGGCGTTTTATAGTATAAGCATCGTCAATTTCATACACTGCTCGACGGAACCAAAATGTCAGACAAATTTTTCTTTAAAGGCCGTAGAACGCCTAAACCTAAGCATGAGAGCTTTGGCTACAACACTAAGCGTGTTGCTAAACCGGGTACAGAAGCTTTCCCTCTGCAATTAATTGTTGCCGATGAAGCGCGTAAACTCGAAGTTGCCGCGATTGTTGCCGAACACCAGCTGTTCGCCAATATCGAAGTCAATGCTGATGTTGCTGAAGATATCCTTGAATTAGAAGGTTTATTGAATAAACCTAAAACGACAACATTCGAGAAAAAACCAAATCGTAACGAGCCTTGTGCTTGTGGTAGCGGTCAAAAATTCAAGAAGTGCTGCGGCAAGTAAACGCCTTAATCAGCGAAAAATAGATAGGGACTTTTACTAAGACGTTTTTGTGCGTCGGGAATTGCCCCTTTTCTGCTCCATTTTAGTTTCTTCCCCCACAGCTAATCCTCTAGCTTTGAGATAAAAATCCGCTGCAAATCGTTATTCCACAGCTGAATAATTTTGCGGGTCTTTTCTTTATTCCAAAAACATTTGCCAAATAAAATCAAACCCGCACCTTCAAAGCAGCGTTTATCTTCTATCTCAAATTGCGCTAATAATGGCTGTTTTATCCCATCGATAGGAATGCCGATATCTTTACTGTCGGCCGGATTAAGCCAGCTCATCGTCGGGTCAGTGTGGGATATAGTGCCCCAATACATGTGGGGTTTGTTGTCGAGCGGGTCTGCATCGGCAAAGTTGACGAACAGGTTCTTCGCCCGCCAACGGTATTTACGCTCACTGTCTGTGTATACCCAGAGATCAGACTTCGCCAGATCAGTACCGCGCAATAAACTGTGCAGTAACTTTTCGAGCCCTTGGCTTGGTACCCGTTTCTCGGTTGTGCGCGCCGCAATATTAACTTGATAGTCTGTTTTCGACTCTTGCACTTGAGCGTCCATTGACGGTGCAACAGGTAATGGTGACGACTCAGATATAGAAGATGACTTAGATATTGAAGACGACTTAGATGTCGGCGCTGTCTTACTTGCGGATGACGCAGTGGATGCTTTATTTGCGGAAGAATGGCGGCGAGGCTTGCGGCTGAAATCGATCATTAGCGCATCGGCGTCCACCAGCTGTTGCTGCACTTCGATAGCATCTTGTTCCTCGCGGGATTTTTGCGCCGAGGATTTAAATTCAATGCAATCAGTTTGGTGATAACGCGAGCCGAAACAGGCGGCTTTGCCATCCTTGGAAGCTTTACGGAAATACGCTTTTCCGCCGCACGCAGGGCAAATTAACCATTGTCGTAAACGCTCGATATCGTCATCGGGTAATTGCTGAAACTTAAAAACACTGTAAGTGGTTCTCGCTGTTAAATGATCCTCTGTTTCGAGTTCACAAATGGCATCTAACATAGCGTTCTCCTTTATTTTTACCTGTTAGCAGATGCTCACAAAATCACTAAGCCCAGGCATTCACCCCTAGGGTGATCATCGCTAGCAGGATCAACATGCCCAGCACGCGGTAAATCAAACCTAAGGTACTGGTGCCCTGCGAGCTCATATCCGAGTGTGATAGTCTGCTGTTTTCCTTTGCGGCATCTTGGTTTTTGCGCTTCATTCAACCTCCTTGAAATATTTCGCCAAAGGCGCCACTAGACTCAAAGGGAGTAACGGCGCAGCTTTTGGATCAGTCGATACACGATAAAAAGGCGTCAGCAGAGTGATTAACGCATTGAAACACTTGAGCGCTGCCAAGGCATCGGCAGCGGCATAATCAATTTGCGCGCCAGATAAAGGCACATGCTGCCAATTCGATAGGGTGATTTTTTTCGGCTTATCAATACGGGTACCCAGCAGAGTCGCCACCAATTGGCGCGTCCCCATCTCCTTATCAGCCCCCAGTTGCGCCAATGCCCAGTTTAAATCCAACTTTGAAGCGACATTGATGCCCCATTGCCGCTTGAGGGCATGCGCATCACTGCGTAATCCAACGCCAACTTTGAGTATGTTTTCATCTTCTAATACGGTTTTTAACTGAGTGAATTGCTCACCTAAAATGGCATGCTGAAATAGATAACAAGCGTCAGCTGTCGCTATTTGGATAAGGCTCAGGGGATATTGTACGCCGCGCTCAAAACTCGCACGGGTTTCAGTATCAAAACCTAAGACTGGCTCAGCCTGTAATCGCGCGACAACTGCATCAAACTCCGATGGCTGAACCACTTCAATGTGAACCTGTTGCAATTCAAAAACTGCGAGTGCCGCCATGTCAGCATCATCGATACGTGTCGCTAAGGCAATCCGCTGTTGCAACCACAAATACGCCAACTGACGCCGCGCTTGCCGCTGAGTCTTAGCATTTGTATTGATGGGCGTATCAGTCTCGGCCGCCACTTCACCTTCTAACGTCTCTCCCTCAACCCCCTCGGTCGATGCATTGAGCTTATCGAGATAAGCCGTACCCGCAGCATCCATTGCTGCAATCAAGCCGTTGGCATCTTTACCTAATTCTTTGCGTAACCAAGCCAACTTACTCGGGGAGATACAGTACTTCATTAACTTCATCGTCGCCCTTCCTTGTTGAGTTAACCCTCGATTGTCGATGCGCGCACCTCACTCGCTACGCAGTTTCTGTATCCCTGTCATCACAGCAAGGGCGACTGCGCCAGCAACAACGCCAAATAGGCCATTGAGCACACTTGGTGTCAGTACGGCAAGCACAGGTCCGACAAAGCCCATAGCCGCGACGGCTTGCTCGGCATGGTGAATTTGCTCGCCAATCATGTGTAAGCCATGGGTTAAAATCCCGCCGCCCACCATAAACATGGCCGCAGTGCCGATAATGGTTAAACTTTTCATCAGTACAGGTGCGGCGCTCAATAAGCCAAAACCCAGTTTACGGTTCATTTGCGTTAAGGCCGACTCACCTTCACGCTGACTCAAGTACAAACCCGCATCGTCCATTTTCACAATCGCGGCCACTAAACCATACACACCAATGGTCATGATGATCCCGATAACGGATAAGGTGAAAAACTGCGTCGACAGGGATTTGTCCGCCACTATGCCTAAAGTAATCGCGATAATCTCCGCCGATAACACAAAATCGGTACGAATCGCCCCTTTGACTTTTTCGGCCTCGTAAGCGGCTAAATTTTTGATGTCTGGTAGCTCACGTTCCTCTTGCGTTTCGCTGTGTGGCTGGCCTTTTCTGTGGCTATAGCTGTGATGCAGTTTTTCAAACCCTTCGTAACATAAAAACAGACCACCAAACATCAATAACGGCGTTACCGCCCAAGGAATAAAGGCGCTGATTAACAGAGCAGCAGGCACTAAAATGCATTTATTACGAAACGATCCCTTAGCTACCGCCCAAACAACGGGTAATTCACGATCGGCACTCACACCTGTGACTTGTTGAGCGTTGAGGGCTAGATCGTCCCCCAGTACACCTGCGGTTTTCTTTGCCGCCACTTTACTCATTACCGCTACGTCATCCAAAATCGATGCGATATCGTCAAGTAAGGTTAATAAACTTGCGCCAGCCATGCTAAATCCCTCTACAAATCATCTATAAACCATTCTGCTTTGCCATAGTAGCTTAGTTAGATTAGTGGCGTATAGCGAAATGCTTTCTAACTTAACTGCTTCTGTTGCTTAGGTTATTGGGATCACTGACTCATGTCGACAAGCCTGCAATCTAGATCACACCTAAGGCTGAATTGCGCCACATTATTTATCGGAAAAGAGTATACTAAGCGCAGAATTTTTTACTCATTTGCCGTTACAGGATGTCAACATGACTCAAGATGAAATGAAAAAAGCTGCCGGTTGGGCCGCACTCAAGTACGTTGAAAGAGACAGTATTGTTGGTGTTGGTACGGGTTCGACTGTGAATCACTTTATTGATGCACTGGCGACCATGAAAGCTGATATCGAAGGCGCAGTCTCTAGTTCTGAGGCATCAACTCAGAAAATGAAAGCGCTGGGTATTCCCGTTTATGACTTAAACAGCATTGATCGTTTATCTGTCTATGTGGACGGTGCCGATGAAATCAACGGCCATATGGATATGATCAAAGGCGGCGGCGCGGCATTAACCCGCGAGAAAATTGTCGCGGCTGTGGCTGAAAAGTTTATTTGTATCGTGGATAACACTAAGCAAGTCGATATTCTTGGTGAATTCCCACTGCCAGTTGAAGTCATTCCTATGGCGCGCTCTTATGTGGCACGTCAGTTAGTTAAGCTAGGCGGCGATCCTGTGTACCGCGAAGGCGTTGTGACCGATAACGGCAACGTGATCCTCGATGTGTACAATCTTAAGATCCTTAATCCAAAAGAATTGGAAAGTCAGATCAATGAGATCGTCGGTGTCGTCACTAACGGTCTGTTCGCCAAACGCGGCGCAGATGTGTTGTTAGTTGGCACCCCTGATGGCGTAAAAACCTTTAAAGCCGAATAAGTTAAGCATCAAAGCTACATCGCAGTCACAAGGCTGCAGATGTAAAAAAACACAGTAAAAAAATACGCAATAAAAATGCCAGCCACTTTTTCAAAAGGCTGGCATTTTTTATGGTTTTTAGGGTTCAATGTTATCTGACTCAGCCAGCTATTCTCTGACTAAGCCGCCTATTCCCTAACTAAGGCCTATTCTCTAACTAAACCCACATCGCAGGCAGCATATACAAGCGCTTGGCTTAAGCTATGGCGACTATCGACCAAGCTCTGGCGACTCTTACCAAGCTCTTGCGACTAAGCCTTTTAAGTAGAATCCCTCTGGGAAGGCGCTACCTATGGGGTGATCGCTCGCTTGGCTTAAGCGTTCGATAAACTGGATTTCACGTTTCGCATCAAGCGCGGCATCGGCGACGATTTTTTGGAACAGATCCGCAGGCATTAATCCCGAGCAAGAGAAGGTCAATAACACGCCGCCTGGATTCAACAACTGCAATGCAATCATGTTGATGTCTTTATAACCACGGCAAGCCCCGTTTAACTGTGCCTTATTATCGGCAAACTTAGGCGGGTCGAGTACGATCACATCGAAGGTCTTGCCCTCATCACGGTATTGGCGCAGCAACTTGAACACATCGGCTTCATTGTAATGCACATTGTCATCACTCAAACCGTTCACTTGCATGTTTTGGCGCGCCGTCGCTAAGGCTAAAGAAGACACATCGACATTTTCTATGCTGGCAGCACCTGCTTTCGCGGCGTACAGACCAAAAGTCCCTGTGTAACAAAAACAGTTCAATACCGATTTATCTTTCACAAAACGGGCGGCAATGGCGCGGTTATCACGTTGATCGAGATAGAAACCTGTTTTATGGCCTTTAATCACATCGACGGCGATCTTGATGCCGTTTTCTTCGATAATCACCGGCATTTCTGGCAGCGTACCGTGCAGTAAACCCGTAACAGGCAGCAGCCCTTCTTTCTTACGGGAATCCACATCGGAACGCTCATAGATAGCACAATCAGGATATTGCTCGGCCAATAACTCAACTAAGGTATCGCGCCATAAATCAGCACCTGTGCTCAGTAACTGACACACCAACACATTGGCATATCTGTCGATGGTGATCCCAGGTAAACCATCGGACTCGGCGGCCACTAAACGATAACCCGTTAAGCCTTGCTCGCGGATTAAATCGTTACGGCCAATTTGCGCCCGCTGTAAACGTCTGGCAAAAAACTCGCGATCAATTTCTTCTTCGCGATCGAAAGTCCAAATCCGCACTTGGATTTGCGACTCAGGCGACCAAGCACCACGACCTAACCAATGACCATCATGCGCGACCACATCGACTGTTTCACCGGCTTCTGGTTTTCCCTTAATGTTATGAATAGCATTGGAAAATACCCAAGGATGGCGACGCTCGAGCGACTTCTCGCGGCCGGGTTTAAGTTTGATTCTGATAGCCATAGTTGCCTTTAAAATAGGGCCGCCACTAAAAAAGGGCTGCTGTCTAAAAATGGGAAACGGATGATATACCCAATGCCACCTAAGTGCGAGTACCGAACACGCCGCAGGGCTTATTTTCCATCATCCACGGGTGGCCGATCATACCTTATTTACGTTGTAAAACCTGTGTAAGAAACGCCATTTTTTTCCATAAATAGGGCGATTTCCCGACTCTCTCGATCGCGCAGGTCTCGATTTTCACAACATCATTTTAACTTAAATTGAAAGATATTGGTCTAAGTGCGGGTCTCATTAACGCAACAGGAAAAAGCACTGCGCATTCGAAAGGCTCGTTTAGCCAGCGCACAAGATATTCAAACGAATCGCTCGATAACAACTAGGCTTACTCCTGTGTTTATTAGTCATTGCTTTATAAGTCGTCGATTTACAGCAGTCGTTATCAAAGCAACCAAATTAAGATTACTCATTAGCAGTCACACTCAAAAGGATTAGAACCATGAATAAGAAAACACAAACTGCACTGACAGGCGCCGCATTAGCGATGGCAATGGCAAGCATGGCGGGTTACGCCAATGCCGCCGAACCTATGGCTGGCGCTGACAGTACCGATCTCGTACATTGTTATGGTGTGAATGCCTGTAAAGGCCATAACGATTGCAAAACCGCCGATAACGCCTGTGCCGGACACGCCAGCTGTAAAGGCAGTGGTTTTGTGGCTATGCCATCAAAAAGCTGTGGTGATGTCGGCGGTAAAGTCGCTGATGACTGGGTGGGTAAAATTGCCAACGCCGAATTGGTTCACTGCTATGGCGTTAACACCTGTAAAGGCCATAACGATTGTAAAACTGCCGACAATGCCTGTGCTGGCCACGCCAGCTGTAAAGGCAGTGGTTTTGTCGCAGCACCGGCAAAATCCTGCGGTGATATCGGCGGCAAAACAGGCGCTTAAACGCCAATATGCTGATTAAAAAATCGTGACCAGCTTGTGCTGGTCACGTTTATCCCCCTGTTTACCACACATTCAGCAGAAAACTTAAGGATAAGGAGTCAATGTGGCGCAAGATGTCATTACGCAAGCACCATTAGGTTTTGGCTTAGGTCTGAGGACACAGCATTTCGATGCTGTGCTCAATACTGAGCCCGATATCGATTGGTTTGAAGTGCTCTCGGAAAACTACATGGTCGCCGGCGGTAAACCCCGCTATTACCTCAAGGAAATTGGCGAGCGTTATCCCTTAGTCATGCACGGGGTTTCCCTGTCGATTGGCAGTACCGACCCGCTCAATATGGATTACCTTAAAGCCTTAAAACAGCTCGCCAACGATGTGCAGCCCCAATGGATTTCCGATCATATCTGCTGGACCTCAATTCATGGAGTGAACAGCCATGATCTCCTGCCACTGCCCTATACCGAAGAAACCGTTAAGCATGTAGCGCAACGGATTAGAACCGTGCAAGACTTTTTAGGTCGGCGCATTTTGATGGAAAACGTGTCTAGCTACTTGTCGTATCAAGATTCCAGCATGGACGAATGGGAGTTCGTTAATGCCGTTGCCGAGGCCGCTGACTGTTTAATCTTGTTAGATATCAATAATATTTACGTCAGTGCCCGCAATCATAATTTCAATCCGTTGGACTATTTAAATAAAATCAATCCCAAACGGGTGCAGCAATTCCACCTCGCCGGACACAGCGACTATGGCGACTATGTGATAGACACACACGACCATGATGTGCCGAGCAGCGTGTGGGATCTCTACCGCGCGGCACTGAAGCGTTTTGGCGGCATCAGCACTATGATAGAGCGCGACGCCAATATCCCCGAGTTTTCCGCCCTCGAAGCTGAACTCACAATTGCCAGAAATATCGCCCGCGATACCTTAGGTGAGGTACATCCACTCAACGCCGCCAAAGGTAGAAAGAACATGCATGAAGGAAAGGTTATCGCATGAGCCAACTTCAGCAGCTACAACACGCATTTATGAATTATCTGCTGGCGAGTGCTGCGGTTGATACACCGCCCACACTTGAGCAAACCACGCAAACCTTCAAAGATAAGATTGCTGAGCAAGGCGGCATTAATGCCGATATTCGGATGCAGATTTATGCCAATGCCTATCGCATTCGTTTAACCGAAACCCTCGAAACCGACCACGAAATGCTGGGCATCTATCTGGGTGATGAACTCTTTGAACGTATGGCCAAAGGTTATATTGCCAGTCAGCCATCGGCGTTTACTTCACTGCGCAGTTTTGCCGATGCCCTGCCCGACTACTTAACCCAAGATGCGTTTTTCAGTCAGTATCCGATTATTGCCGATATTGCTCGCTTCGAGCGGCGTTTATTGAATGCCTTCGATGCTTTTGATACCGATCGCGCCACTTTTGCGCGCCTGCAAGCACTGCCTGCCGAGCAATGGCCTGGTTGCCAACTGCGTTTTCACCCCAGCGTGCAGCTATTCCAATGCAACAGTAATGCAGTTGAAACTTGGCAAGCATTAAAACAGCAAGAATCACCGCCTAGTCCCGATGATCAAGGCAAACGAGCTTGGTTACTTTGGCGTGGCGAAAGCCGATTAACTGAGTTTATTTCCCTGTCAGAATATCAACTCGCCCTGCTGCTGGGATTTATCAGCGGTGCCACCTTTGCCGAACAATGCGAAATGATGTTGGCATTTTTTAGCGACGCGCAGGCGCCGATGCAAGTGCTGCAGGCACTGCAAGCTTGGTTTCAAATGGGGCTTATCCGCGACATCGCCTGATGCACAAATCGGTTTGAGAGATACTGAGTTAGCTTGATATAAAGTGATTTCAAGTGCGCTTAATTGAAGGATTTACTTAACTCCGCAGCGCCAACTCAACAATCACTGGCGCATGATCTGTACTGTAGGCATCGCGCTCATATTCGGGTCTGACTAAGTGCCTGTCGCAGGTTTGATAATCCACCACTTGAGCCAAACTGCGGCCATGGCTCGCATCAAACTCACTCGAAAGCAAAATATAATCCAGCACAGAACCTTTGGGGCCATAGTAATGGGTCGCTGCTCTGTGTTCCCTATGGTAAGCGGTATTGCCCGTCAAACTGTCCCTCAAGTTCGCTTCAATAAATAACTCATAGGCATCCTTAAGTTGATACTGAGCAAACACCGCCGCTAACGCCGCATCCGATAAATGCCCAAGGCCCGCGGCTTTAATGTCATTACTGTGAATGCTCTCGCCCTGTATCGTTAATGCATCTAAGGCGCCCATTGTCAGACTGTCATTAAAGTCCCCCATCACGATAACGGGATGTTTAGATTCTTGCCTACGTACCAATATGCCATTGAATAATAATGCTGCTTCTGCGCCGCGCTGCATGGTAGATGCCCAGCGGCCTAAGGCTTGCTCTGTGAGTAATTGGGTTTCTGAATGCAGTTTCATGCTCGCTGCGGGCGCTAAATTATCTAAACTAAGTGGCTGATGTCCGAGAGGTTGATGTTCAAATAGCTTAGGCTCGAGGGCTAATCCGGCACGTTTTGACTTAAAGTGCACCACATAATAGTCACACTTGCCGATATGTGGCACTTCAACGGTTGCGCGCAGCACCTTACGGCTAAAGGCAAATTCACTCGATAATCCCATGGCTGCCACTAAACGCGTATCAGGTTCGACACTGCTGATTTCCACTATGGGATACCGGGAGGCAAGCGCGACCACAGGGCTGCGATAAATGTAATCACTGATAAGAGTTGGCTCATCAACGACCGCAAAATACCCTAGACCTTGCTCACTGGCGATTCGTTTGAGCGGTTCAGGGCTAAACACTTCTTGAAATCCCACAATATCGGGCTGGCGATGTGCGAGAAACTCACTCAACCACTGACACTTTTTCTGCCATTGCCCATGGCTATAGATATTTTCAAAATCATAGTAAGCCAAAGGCGGCTCAATAAAGTTAAACAGATTGATACTGGCGATTTTGATATTGGCGACTCTCATCTGGGCGATATCATTATGCTCAACAGCCGCAGCCATGGAGTCCAACTCATCAACATCGATATTGTGTGCCACAGCGTAATACCTCCAAATCTGAATACGGCGACCTGTCTGAACCTGTATGAATGATCACTTTGACTCACAGGTACAGACACAACAAGGGTATACCCGATGCGCATCAATGCCAAATAATCCATTTGAGATAAGGTGTTAGCCAAACTTAATCGACGCATCAATATCCGATCCCCGATATATCAATACCCAATGCCCGATATCCGATATCCGATACCACTAAAAGACACCTCACAGAGGCAATACCACAGCCAACGCCCATAAAACAAACAAATCAACAACAAGCCACTGCACATAAATTCATCAAGCAGCCCAATAACCATACACAGCCCCAAGCAACACCATAATGTTAACATTTAATTAAAATCTAAATTTAAACAAAAACATAGGTAACGACTTGTGCGGTTGACTTTAACTTTTGGCCCATTAGAATGATGGCGACTTTTAATCATTGCGGAGACCCACTGTGGGCACACACATAAGCGACAGTAGATGCCCTGTCCAAAAGACAGGATTTAACGCCTAGCACTAGCCCGCAATATTTTGCTGCTACCTGCTAAGCAGGGTAGTAGTGTGAACCATTCTTCACTCCGCCTCCCCCAAAATATCAATCACAAACCATAAAGCCTGAGCCTATGGCTGCGCTTTTCGCAATTCCAGCATATTCGCTGGGGTTCAGTTATGGGTATTTTTTGCATCTCAAAGCAAGTTTTTGCCTCAGTCCCCTCCGTTTACCCGATGGATTAACACCTAAGGGTTTACACCTGAGGAGCCTCAACATGGCTTACATAAACAACGCAGCAATTTTGCGATCTTTATCCTGTGCAAGTTTCAGCTTGTACTACAGCATGAGTGCGGCAGCATCCCATCTCGAAGTGGATGATCCTGCCCTCGCAGAACACTGCGAATTAGAACTCGGCTGGCAACAACCTAGGTCGGATCATGCTCGCCCACAATTTAACGCAACCACGACTTGCAGCCGCAATCAATGGGAATGGCATTTAGGATTAGCGTCCAATGCCAATGACGATATTCGCGAAGAGCAAGCTGAAGTCGGTATCAAGCTACCGCTCAACGTAAACTCCCACTCCGATTCAGATCGGCAGCAGGATGATTGGCACAGCGCAGTGGTGATCAACTTGCAGAAAAACCTCGATATCGGCAACGGATTTGCCACCGAAGCCTTTGGCATTGTTGGCAAAAACTTAGGCGATTCCGATGTCAGCCTGTATGCCAACCTAGGTTTCACCCATAAGTTTAATGAATCGACCCAATTACTTGCGGGCATAGCGGCGGCCTATGAACTCAGTAGTCACCATCGCGTGATAGCCGAGCTTTATCAAAAAGAGTTGAGTGAGGCGGCCTATCAGTTCGCCTATCAACACACGCCGCAACGGCAGCTACAGCTGGAATTGAGCTTAGGCAATGCCCTTCGTGGCAACGCGCTGCAACTTGGCGCAGACATCACCTTTTACTTTGGTCACTAGATCGTTGAGAGAATGAACTATGAACATGAATAACAGCACAAACAACACCAAAAAAATCATCCATAACCTGCAAATGATTATCGAGCAACGCAGTGCCAGCGCCATGGCTGAATTAGCCGAAAAGCGCCACCCTGCCGATATTGCAGCGGTATTTAACGTCTTTAATCAAGAGCAACAAGTCCTATTGTTGCAACTGGCCTCACCTAAGGTTTGCGCCAATCTGTTTCGCTACCTGACCGACGAATTGCAGGCGAGCTTAGTTCAGCAATTAGATAAAACCACGCTATCTGCACTGCTGGTGCACATGGCAGCCGATGAACGTGCCGACCTCTATAATCTGCTCGATGAAACCCAGCAAGCGGCGATTTTACCTGCGCTAGCATTGGCCAAACGGGAAGATATGCGCACCCTCGCCGCCTATGATAAAGCCAAGGTCGGCGCTGTCATGACCTCGGATTACACATTACTGAATAGCCGCCATACTGCGGCAGAAGCCATCGATACCCTACGCACAGAGGCCGCCGATAAGGAAACCATTTATCAAACCTATGTGGTGGATATGTTAGGCCGCTTAATAGGAACTGTATCGCTAAGGCAGCTATTGCTGGCTCAGCCACACGAGCGAGTGGTCGATTTTATGAAGCCCGATCCCGTCGCCCTTGATGCCAATGCCTTTCGCGAAGAAGCGGTGCAGATGATCGCCCATTACGACTTGATGGCGCTGCCCGTAGTCAATGGGAAAGGCCAGCTCGTCGGTATCGTCACCTATGATGATGCCATGGATATTGCCAGCTCACAGGCGGATCTTGAGTTCACAAAAACCGCGGCCATAGGCAATATCGACCATAACCTCAAGACCGCTAGCATAGGTTTGCTTTACCGCAAGCGCGTGGTTTGGCTGGTAATCTTGGTGTTTGGTAATATCTTCTCAGGAGCGGGTATCGCGTTTTTTGAAGATACCATCGCCAGTTATGTGTCCTTGGTCTTCTTCCTGCCACTACTGATCGATAGCGGCGGTAATGCGGGATCACAATCGGCCACCTTAATGGTACGCGGCTTAGCCACGGGGGAAGTGGTACTCAAGGACTGGCTATCTATGTTAGGCCGTGAGTTATTTGTCGCCGGATTATTAGGTGCCAGCATGGCGGCGGCAGTGTCCTTGCTAGGATTTTGGCGTGGCGGGCCTGAAATCGCACTGGTTGTCGCGCTCACTATGCAAATTGTTGTGATTATAGGCAGCTTGATTGGTATGTCTCTGCCCTTCTTACTGAGCAAATTGAAGATGGATCCTGCGGCGGCGAGTGCGCCACTCATCACCTCCATCGCCGATATCATAGGCGTGCTGGTTTATTTCAGCATTGCAACTATGGCGCTCGACTTACCCATGCCATAGAGCCTAAAACCTCAAAGTGAACCAAGCTAAGTTAACCTTAGCGTGGTTCACTTATCATTCGATAGTACTAAACTACTTATGGCAACGCACAAAAGCAGCAATAACCCTAAAAAAATTAAGAATAAAGCGCAAGGATCAGTTAATATTTCAACACCAAAATGGTTTTACTTTTTATTAACATTGCAGTATTTACCGCAGAGCCCAGTCACTGTAAATCGATAAGCAATAGCCATAGTCCTTGCGACGTTAGAGGTTTTTTTATGTGGTTTAATTCCCAGCTCAAAGCTGAAAATAAGGCGCTTAAAGAGCGGCTTATCCAATTAGAACAACAACGCCAAAATGAAATCGATGAACTGCGTGGCATGATCCGTGAAAATGAGACTATGCAGCAGCAATCACGGCAAAATGCGGATCACTACACTGAGGTCATTGCCTGCCAAAACCAAGGTGGAGACATGCTCAATGCGGTGCGCGAAGGATTAGCCAACAGCGCCGAATTACTTACCGCTGAACAAGATTCACTGTCAGAGCTCGATAAGATTTTTGATCAAACCCGCATCGCCGTGGCAAGTTTAGGCACTAGGGCGACTTATATTAATGAGCAAGCGTCGAGCAGTATGAAAGCCGTTACTGAACTAGATACGACGACCTCTTCAATTAACCAATTTGTCGCCGCGATTCAAGGCATCTCAGAACAAACAAACTTGCTGGCATTGAATGCCGCCATTGAAGCCGCTCGCGCAGGCGAAGCGGGACGCGGTTTTGCTGTGGTTGCCGATGAAGTACGCCAGCTTGCCAGTAAAGCCCACGAAGCCAGTAGCCACATTGAAAAACTCGTAAAACAAATCGTTATTCAAGCGGCTGAAATTAAAGAAATTGTCCATAACAATCAAAGTAGCGCTATTGACGTAGCCAGCTCTTCTACCCAAATTGGCCAAGTGGTTGAAGATGTACTGAATCGTTCAAAGCAAATGCAGCAGGTTATCCATAACGCTGCTACCGCGTCATTCTTAAATACCACTAAGCTCGACCACGCGGTTTGGAAAAGCAGTGTTTATCAATTAATTGAAAAACCACAGCATAATCACAGTGTAAACTCTCACACTGAGTGCCGTCTCGGACAATGGTATTTCAAAGGGTTTGGGGCTGAGAATTATCAGCATTTGAGTAACTTCAAAGCCTTAGATGCACCACATAAAGCGGTGCACGAAGCGGGTAAAGCCGCACTCAATGCCAGACAAAAAGGTAATTTACCTGAGATGGTCAAACAACTGCACTCAATGGAAGACGCCAGTATGCGAGTTGTGCACTGTATTGATAATCTGATGCGTGATGTCTATCGCGCCTGATGTTTTCTAACAGGCTGCAGTCGCATTGATAAAACCTACCTAAGAGCGCCATATTCGCGCTCTTTTTTATCGTTAAAAACGATATAGTAAATTTCATCTTAGAAAATCAACCCCTAGCTATACTTGATTTGAACACAGCGTTCATCTTTAATCGTTTTAAGAGCAAGCAGTGAGACTCAATTATAACGTTCTAATCTTTAGGGTTATTAATGAAATTAGTCACAAACTTTTTGCTATCACTTATCCTCTGCTGCGCTTTCTCCCTGAGCGCACAGCCGCTAAACATCTATACGGAAGAATGGTCACCGATCAGTTTTTCTGTTGATGGCAAACCTGCTGGTTTAGCAGTACAAGTCGTAGAAGAAATTCAAAAACGCATCAAGAGTCCAGATCCAATTAAAGTCGTACCTTGGGCTCGCGGCTGGAAAATGTTAACCGAGCAGCCCAATACTGTGTTATTCACTATGACGCGCACCGCAGAAAGAGAACAGATGTTTACTATGATTGGACCTGTTGCTGTCGGCACAACCAATTTTTATGCCTTAAAAAATAGCGGTATAAAAATTACCTCAATAGAAGATGCTAAAACGGCGAAGGCAATTGGTGTCTATCGTGCCTCAGTGGAAGAGCGCCTATTACTCGAACTGGGATTTACAAACGTTGCCGCCTCATCCGCGCCCTTATTGAGTGCAAAACAACTGATGAAGCACCGTATCGACCTTTGGTGTAATGCCAATCTCACCGCGCCGAGTATTTTATCGGATGCGGGTGCAAGCATTGATGATGTAGAGTCCCTGTTCACGGTCAGCGCTAATCATCTTTACATTGCCTTCTCGCAAGGCACGCCCAATGAGGTGATCGAGCAGTGGAAAAATGCCCTAGAAGCGATAAAAGCGGATGGTACTTTCGCAACAATTTACCATACTTGGCTCCCCAATGATGCGCCGCCCATGCAGACCGAACGTATCGGGCTAGGTCACTAAACCCATTGTTCTAGGTCTTAAGTGCTGAATGCTAAACTCTATGACTCTTCAGCAAGCACTTAGAAAGGACACTCGCAAAGCCAGTCGATGCGCTCCCCCGTAATAGGATGATTAAATACTAAGCGGGTCGCATGTAGCATTAATCTGCTGTTACTCACTCTCTTAGTCATGTCTGGATCAGCTGCATCAGCTTTGTCAGCCGTGCTCTCACCCACGCCACCATAGAGATCGCATCCCAAAATCGAGTGGCCAAATTGCTGGCTGTGGATCCGCAGTTGATGGGTTCGGCCGGAAACCGGGGTAAACTCGACCCGCGTGGCAAAAGGGTCGGTTAACCGTTCCAGCACCCGATATTCGCTGATCGCAGGTTTACCAGTGCTCTGGCAAATTTTTTGTAGTGGGAAATGATCACTATCTTTAGCGATCGGCAAATTAATCACCCCGCTGTCAGCGGCGATATGTCCGTGCAACAAGGCGGTATAACGCTTCTCGACCGTGCGTGCCTGAAACTGCTTGGTCAGCAAGCCATTCACGCTTTTATTCAGCGCCACCAGCATGATACCCGAAGTGCCAAAATCGAGCCTGTGCAGCAAAGTGGCCGTCGGAAAATCCTGCACTAAGCGATAATGCACTGAGTCGAGATTCAGCGGATTCTTTCCCGATAAACTCAATAATCCACTCGGCTTATCAATCAGCAGAATGTCGCTATCTTGATAGAGCGCGCGTATTTGCCCGTGGCAAGGCGGCGCAATAAACGTATCAACTTTGGTAGGACTAGCGGCTGGCGCAGGCATAATTTTCTCAGGCAACATAAATAGAAGATAAAAAGAGTTAAGTCATACTCAAAACAAACTCAGTAAAACAAACTAAGTAACTCGATAAAACAAAATCAAAAATGGAGTAAAACAGACATTGGCCTAAATAATAAGGCCGCATAACCTAAGTTATGCGGCCCTCTAACTCACGACATTAACGCTGTGGCTTATTTAGCCAATACGCGTAAATGCAGTTCTTGTACTGACGTCACATTAGTACGGTCATCAGCGGCATGGGCCATACAAGTGGCGAATGCGGCGTTCATGGTCGTGGTGTAGTTCACTTTGTAACGCAGTGCACCACGGCGCAATTGACGAGAATCTTCAATCGCTTGGCGGCCTTCGGTAGTGTTCACGATATAAGTGTATTCACCATTCTTGATGCGATCGAGAATGTGTGGACGACCTTCGTGTACCTTGTTCACTAGACGTGGGTTAATACCCGCTTCGCCAAGGATAATCGCAGTACCGTGAGTAGCATCGATTTGGTAACCGAGCTCGATGAGCTTAGCCGCTAAATCGGCAACGCGTTTCTTATCGCTGTTACGCACTGACAATAACGCACGACCCGACTTAGGCACTTCAGAAGTGGCCCCTAACTGCGCCTTGGCATAGGCTTCGGCGAACGTATCGCCCACGCCCATGACTTCACCGGTAGAGCGCATTTCTGGGCCTAACAGTGGGTCAACACCCGGGAACTTGTTAAAGGGCAACACCACTTCTTTCACTGAGTAGAAAGGTGGGATCACTTCTTTAGTGAAGTTTTGCGACGTTAAGCTTTGACCCGCCATCACGCGCGCGGCAATCTTAGCCAAAGGCACACCGGTCGCTTTAGACACGAATGGCACAGTACGGGCAGCACGTGGGTTAACTTCAATCATATAGATTTCGTTATCTTTCACGGCGAACTGTACGTTCATCAAGCCAACAACACCGAGTTCCATCGCCAACTTGCCGACTTGAACACGCATACGATCTTGGATTTCTTGGCTTAGCGTGTAGGGAGGCAGTGAACAACCTGAGTCACCTGAGTGAACCCCCGCTTGTTCGATATGCTCCATAATCGCGCCAATCACCACGATTTCACCGTCACATACTGCGTCGATATCCACTTCAATCGCATCATCTAAGAAGCGATCGAGCAGTACTGGTGATGCGTTCGATACGCTCACGGCTTCGTTGAAGTAACGCAGCAAATCTTGCTTGTCGTAAACGATTTCCATCGCGCGGCCGCCCAGTACATAGGATGGGCGCACAACTAACGGATAACCGATACGCTCAGCGGCAATCACAGCACCTTCAACCGTAGTCACAGTATCGTTTTCAGGCTGCTTCATCTCTAAGCGTTGAATCGCTTGCTGGAAACGCTCACGGTCCTCGGCGCGGTCGATGGCATCTGGGCTAGTACCAATCACAGGTACACCAGCGGCTTCTAAGGCACGGGCCAATTTCAATGGCGTTTGACCACCGTACTGCACGATAACGCCTTTTGGCTTCTCGATGCGGACGATTTCTAGTACGTCTTCCAGTGTGACGGGTTCGAAGTACAGACGGTCAGACGTGTCGTAGTCGGTTGAAACGGTTTCAGGGTTACAGTTGACCATGATGGTTTCATAACCGTCTTCACGTAGCGCTAACGCCGCGTGTACACAGCAATAATCAAACTCGATACCTTGACCGATACGATTTGGCCCGCCACCTAACACCATGATTTTGTCACGGGTCGATGGGTTAGCTTCACATTCTTCTTCATACGTTGAGTACATGTAAGCCGTGTCTGTCGCAAACTCTGCCGCACAGGTATCCACACGCTTATAAACTGGATGCAGGTCGAACTTATCACGCAGCTTACGCACTTCGGCTTCGTTCACGCCTAATACATCGGCCAGACGCGCATCGGCAAAACCTTTACGTTTCAGTTTGCGCAGTAAGTCATGGTCCAGACCAGCCAGCCCAACTTCAGCAACCACACCTTCGAGTTTGATCAGCTCTTCAATTTGCACCAAGAACCAAGGGTCGATATTGGTCAGCTTAAAGATTTCATCTAAGCTCAACCCCGCACGCATCGCATCGGCTATGTACCAAATACGGTCGCAACCAGGCTCTTTCAGCTCATGGCGAATACGTTGCATCGCCTCAGGTTTTGCCATATCTGTGATAGGGTCTAAACCGTTACGGCTAACCTCTAAACCACGTAAAGCTTTTTGCAGTGACTCTTGGAAAGTACGGCCAATCGCCATTACTTCACCCACAGATTTCATCTGAGTAGTTAAGCGATCGTTAGAACCAGCAAACTTTTCAAAGTTAAAGCGTGGCACTTTAGTCACAACGTAATCGATAGCAGGCTCGAATGACGCTGGCGTGCGACCGCCCGTGATGTCGTTCATCAGCTCATCAAGGGTGAAACCAACCGCTAACTTAGCGGCGATTTTCGCAATCGGGAAACCCGTTGCCTTTGATGCCAATGCTGAAGAGCGCGATACACGTGGGTTCATCTCGATGATAACCATACGGCCATCTTTCGGGTTGATACCAAACTGTACGTTCGAACCGCCCGTCTCAACACCAATCTCACGCAGTACGGCCATAGAGGCGTTACGCATGATTTGGTATTCTTTGTCTGTCAGGGTTTGTGCTGGCGCAACGGTAATAGAGTCGCCAGTGTGTACGCCCATAGGATCGAAGTTTTCGATGGCGCAGACGATAATGCAGTTATCGTTGCGGTCACGGACCACTTCCATCTCGTATTCTTTCCAACCGATCAGTGATTCGTCGATCAGCAGTTCACTCGTTGGCGATAATTCTAAGCCCTGTGAACAGATCTCTTCGAACTCTTCCTTGTTGTAGGCGATACCGCCGCCCGAGCCACCCATAGTAAAGGATGGACGGATAATACAAGGGAAACCCACTTGATCGAGTACGCCGTAAGCTTCTTCCATGTTGTGGGCAATGCCCGCACGTGGGCAGTCAAGACCGATACTTTTCATCGCTTTATCAAAGCGGCTACGGTCTTCAGCTTTATCGATGGCATCGGCGGTCGCGCCAATCATCTCGACGTTAAATTCTTTCAGTACGCCTTTAGCTTCGAGTTCTAATGCGCAGTTCAGTGCGGTTTGGCCGCCCATGGTTGGCAGAATCGCGTCTGGGCGTTCTTTAGCAATAATGTTACGGACCACTTCCCAGTGAATCGGCTCGATATAAGTGGCATCGGCCATTTCTGGGTCAGTCATAATGGTGGCAGGGTTAGAGTTCACCAGAATGACACGGTAGCCTTCTTCACGCAGCGCTTTACACGCTTGTGCGCCAGAATAGTCAAATTCACATGCCTGACCAATTACGATTGGGCCGGCGCCTAGGATAAGAATACTCTTTATATCTGTACGTTTTGGCATTGCTTCTCTCTTCTCCTAGCTTGCGTATTACTTAGCGTTCTGACGTTTCGTTACAAGACGATAGTGTTCGATTAGCTCGATAAAGTGATCGAACAGCGGTGCGGCATCGTTCGGGCCAGGACTCGCTTCAGGGTGACCCTGGAAGCTGAACGCGGGCTTGTCAGTAAGATGGATACCTTGCAGTGAACCATCAAACAGCGACTTATGCGTCACCTTAATGTTGGCGGGTAAGGTCGTTTCATCGGCAGCAAAACCGTGGTTTTGGCTGGTGATCATCACATTACCTTGCTCGATGTTGCTCACTGGGTGGTTTGCACCGTGGTGACCAAACTTCATCTTTAAGGTTTTCGCGCCAGAAGCCAGAGCCAACAACTGATGACCTAAACAGATACCGAAAATCGGTGTGTCGGTTTTCAGAATTTGTTGAATCGCTTCAATCGCGTAATCGCATGGTTCTGGATCGCCAGGGCCGTTCGAAAGGAACACACCATCGGGATTCATCGCCAGCACGTCGGCGGCAGAGGTTTTAGCTGGCACAACGGTGACGTCGCAACCGCGGTCCACTAACATACGCAGAATGTTTTGCTTAACGCCGTAGTCGTAGGCTACTACTTTGTATTTAAGCTCATTTGCTGGCGTATCTGCAGGTAAACCGCCCACTAAACGCCAGCTACCTTTGCGCCATGGATAGGCAGCTTTAGTTGTGACTTCTTTAGCGAGATCCATGCCTTTTAAACCGGGGAAGGCTTTGGCAGCGGCAAGCGCTTTTGCTTCGTCTAAGTCTGCACCTGCCATAATACAACCGGCTTGTGCACCTTTTTCACGGAGAATACGAGTTAACTTGCGGGTATCGATATCTGCTATGCCAACGACATTGTTCGCTTTGAGATAATCACTTAAGCTTTGTTGATTGCGGAAACTACTTGCGATGAGCGGAAGATCACGAATGATAAGACCACAAGCGTGAACCCCATCGGATTCAACATCTTCATCATTGGTACCAGTGTTGCCTATGTGTGGGTAGGTTAATGTTACAATCTGGCGTGAGTAGGATGGATCAGTTAAAATTTCTTGGTAACCTGTCATGGAAGTGTTAAAAACAACTTCACCAACAGAGAGACCATCGGCACCAATTGCTGTGCCAGAGAATACAGTTCCATCTTCGAGTACGAGTAAGGCAGACTTTGTCAACGCGACCTCCATAAAGAGCCAAGCCACTGAAATATAATGTTTTTATGTTATGTTAAGATACCAATTTCCGCTAATTTACGAAATTTTGACAAATTCAAGCGAGTTTACAGGAAAAACGTGAAACCGTCCACCCATTGGTATCTGGGTGCAAAAAAAAACGCCATATCGGCGTTTTTAATATTAATGCAAACCTAAAACCTGCTGCATATCATACAAGCCCGGTTTTTGCTCCACGAGCCAGTGGGCGGCACGCATAGCGCCGTTAGCAAAGGTCATACGACTCGAGGCTTTATGGGTGATCTCTAAACGCTCACCGATATCGGCAAACATGGCCGTGTGTTCACCGACTAAATCACCGGCACGAATGGTCGCAAAACCTATGGTTTCACGATCACGTTCACCCGTGATCCCTTCGCGGCCATACACGGCACATTTCTCAAGATCGCGACCTAAGGTCTTAGCAATCACTTCACCCATTTTCAGGGCTGTACCCGACGGCGCATCTTTTTTGTGTCTGTGGTGACCTTCGATAATTTCGATATCTGTGTAATCACCCATGACTTCGGCAGCCAGTTCGAGCAATTTCCACATCAGGTTGACACCCACAGACATATTCGGCGCCATCACTACCGGCGTTTGCTCGGCAAAGGCATTGATCTGTTCTTTTTGAGCATGATTGAAACCGGTTGTGCCAATCACCATGGCTTTCTTATGGCGCACACACCAATCTAAATGGACAATACTGGCGTCTGGCGCAGTGAAATCAATCAAGACATCAAAATCATCGGTCGCGTAATCCAGCGAATCCATGATCATGACCTTTAATTTACCCACACCAGCTAGCTCACCCGCATCCACGCCCACTAAACTAGAGCCAGCGCGCTCAATAGCGGCACCCAGCAATATATGGTCGTGATTGTAAGCCGCTTCAATAAGAGTGCGTCCCATACGACCACCGGCACCGACGATTGCCACTCTCACTTGTCCACTCATTTCAATCTCCTCAATCTTTCTTTGTCTTCCATAAGAAAACGCCTAAGACAGGCTTAGGCGTTTTATCAATATTAGATGATATCTAATAATTCAACTTCGAATACCAAAGTTGAATAAGGAGGAATCGATGCCCCCGCGCCACGCTCACCGTAAGCTAGGTGATGTGGAACAAATAATTTCAACTTAGTGCCTACTGGCATCAGTTGCAGTGCTTCAGTCCAGCCGGCGATAACGCCAGATACTGGGAACTCAGCTGGTTGGCCACGAACTACAGAGCTATCGAACACATCACCATTGATGAAAGAACCATGGTAGTGAGTACGCACTGTATCTTCGTAAGTTGGAGTAGCACCGTCACCTTGGACTAATACTTCAAACTGCAGACCAGAGTCAGTCACAGTCACGCCATCACGCTTAGCATTTTCAGCTAAGAAGGCATCGCCTTCAGCAGACGCAGCTGCAGCAGCTTGCTCTTGAGCAGCTTGAATACGACCGCTGATTTCAGTGAACGCAACTTGCAGATCTTGCATAGACACAGCACTTTCTAAACCGGCAAACGCATCGGCTAAACCCGCTTGAACGGCTGGAATATCCACACCATCAAAAGAATTGGCGGCCAGTTGCTCACCCATTTGACGGCCTACACCGTAGCTTGCTTGCTGTTCAACAGTACTGAATTTATCAGACATAATTAACGACTCTCAATTTATCAGTGGAATTTTGCGCGCCAGTTTACCATAGTTCAGCGAGCTATGCTGATAAACTGACTGCTTATTTAACTAAGGCGGCTTTTTTACACACTTATTGCGTATTTATCCAAAAGCGTAAATAGGCTAAGGACGCATATTGGCCAGAAAACAACCGCTAACACTCAGCTAAGTGACACTTCGCTATGCAGCGTGCAGCTTATTTCGGCGCCACACATTGATTCTTCACTTGAGTTTTAGCACTGACATAGAGTGGCTGCATCTGCCCTTGCAGTTGTTGCAACTGAGCGATGCGATTACTGTTTGATGGATGGGTTGATAATAATTCCGGCCCCTGACTGCCGCCTACCTTCGACATGTTCTGCCATAAGGTCACACTTTGCGCCGGATCGAAACCGGCTCTCGCCATCAGCTCTAAGCCCATCACATCGGCTTCGCTCTCTTGAGCGCGGCCAAAAGGCAGAATGACCCCAACCTGAGCACCGAGTCCTAACGCCGACATATATAAGTCGCGATTCGACACGCCACTCGCCCCCAACGCCGCATCGGCTATTTGCATACCGACGCCCGTTAACTGTCCGCGAGAAACCTGCTCGTTACCATGTTGCGCCAATACGTGCGCCACTTCGTGACCAAGCACAGTGGCAAGCTGATCAGGACCATTGGCGACCTTAAGTAAACCGCTATACACACCAATATGGCCACCTGGCAGTGCAAAGGCGTTAACTTGTTCAGAGTCAAACAAGACGACATCCCAGCGCTGGGTTTGATCAGGCAGCACTGCCGTCACCCGATTGGCGACACAATTCACGTATTGCGTCAGCTTTTTATCGCTACTCACCTTTTGCTGCTTTTTCATCTCTTCAAAAGAAGCATCGCCCATCTGCTGCATCTGCGCCGCAGAAAAGAGCAAGGTCTGCCCCCGCCCCGTTGGCGATTGCGTGGTCGCGCAGGCCGATAATCCGAGCACGACCGCAAAACCCACTAAGCCTAAACGCATTGATTTCATCTGGCACTCCTTAAATCCCATGACGGGCGTGAAGATCCTTGAGCCAAACGGGCTCAACTAATAAAGAGATTTTACTGAGATAGGGTCGATAAGCCAAATAGAGAAACACTGGCGACGAGCGTTATCGATACCTTGCACCTAAAGGGAATTAATACTCTTCTTTTAACAAGGCGTAGAGATACTCATCGCCCCACGCGCCTTTAAAGAAGATGTTTTTCACATAATGGGCTTCGCGCCTAAAGCGGAGTTTTTCGAGTAAGCGACAGCTGGCAAGATTTTGTGCGTCGGTGATCGCAATAACGCGATGCTTATGTAATTCAATGAAGAGGTAATCCAGCAATGCGCTGACGGCCTCAAAAGCGACCTGTTTACCTTGATGCTCAGGCGCAATCGTAAAACCGATTTCTACCTGCTGCTCATCAATAAAGTGCAGCGCCAGATCGCCTACCAACATGGCAGGTATCGCTCCCGACGCGCCACTGACAATCGCCAGTTGAAACCACGTATCCGCCGCGCCAAATTGTGCGTAATCCATGTTCTCAAATAACGCGACAGCATCGCTATAAGAGTAATCCGTCCAGCTTTGATATTGGGCGACCTTAGGCTCGGCTCGATAGGCGGTAAAGGCCTCAAGATCCGCTCGCTGGAATGGCCTAAGTACAAGGTGCTCAGTCGTTAAACCGTTATTCACCACTTTATGAAGTGCTTTGCTTAACGCCAATGTCGATGCCATAACTGAAACCCTTAATGTAAATAAGTCACTAAGTTACACCCAGAGCGAAATCGTTAAAAGCAGCCAATGCGCTTTATTCTGTTATCAGTTTAGTGATTGAGGCACGCCAAGCTTGAACGCTATGGATAGCTTCAAGCTCAGCGCTTACCTTTAAACTCTTTGGCGCTATGCTTATTGATGCTACGGCGATTCGCCTGTTTATCCCGTGGTGGTCGCTTACGCTCAACCTTGCTATCTGCGGTGCCATCACTGGTATTTTCACTCGGCTTATCCGTGACCGGAAAGTCAGCCAATAATGCCAGCGGTAACTCCCGCGCAGTTAAACTGCGGATCGCCGTTAAAGTAGTCATTTCACCGTGGCACACGAGGGAAATCGCCAGCCCTTTTTCGCCAGCGCGCGCGGTGCGGCCAATGCGGTGCACGTACACAGGCGCACTCATGGGCAAATCCAAATTGATAACGACTGGCAAAGCATCGACATGAATGCCACGCGCCATTAAGTCTGTCGCCACTAATACTTGAATGCGATTGGCTTTAAAGTCGGCCAAGGTTTGGCTGCGCACGGTTTGATCTTTTTCACCGTGTAGCGCGGCGACTTTCATCCCTGCTTTGGCGAGCCGTTTAGCGACGGCATCGGCATCATCACGGGCGCTGATAAACACCAGCACCTGCGGCCATTGATATTGTTTTAACAGCGCAATCAATACCTGCGCTTTACTGCCCTTGTTGACTAAATAAAGCTGTTCTTCGATTTCACCAGCCACTGAATTCACCTTGTGGGCTTCGACCCGCAGCGGCTCATTCACCAGCAGCTTGCCCGCCAATGTATCCAAAGCCTCGGGCAAGGTGGCAGAAAACAACGAGGTTTGCTTAAGCTTAGGCATAAATGCCATCAGCTTTTGCACATCAGGCCAAAACCCCATTTCTAGCAGGCGGTCAGCTTCATCCAGTACTAGATGTTTTATCGAATCGAGGTTGATGTGAGATTGTTTACATAAATCCAGTAAACGCCCTGGGGTTGCCACTAACACCTGCGGCTTGGCTGCAAGTTCGGCTAATTGGTCTTCCTGCGCGACCCCGCCACACAGAAGCTGAATGTTCAACGGAGTCGATAATTGACCAGCCACGGTTTGCAGCGCCTCAGTCACTTGCAGCGCTAATTCCCGTGTAGGCACCAGCACTAACGCCTGCGCATTTTGGGCCTGCACAGATTTAGCCCCCTGCAACTGTGTTTGCTGTTGCAACAAAAGTTGTTGTAGAAGTGGCAAACCAAAAGCTAAGGTTTTCCCGCTACCAGTTTGTGCTAAGGCTAACAAATCCCGTCCAGCAAGAATGGCTGGAATCGCCAGTTGCTGCACCTTTGTCGGATGTTTAAGACTTGCAGGAAAAACCTCAAGTAACGCCGAATTTAAGCCAAGCTCAGCAAAAGTTAACGACTCAGGGGAAGAAGAAAGCTCGGGAAAGGTCATCACAACACCGGATCAAAACATGGGAGCGAAAGTTTACGCAGAGTCGAGTGGGATTACCAATATTGCTTGTATCAATCGAGATCAAAGTTAGCAGTCCCTTTTGACTCACTCATTCACTGATTCATTTATCTAGCTAAGACTTGCTCGTGCAAGCACTAAACTAATAATCGAGTCCGAAAACCCCGCACGGCATAATAAGAGTCTGCACCATTATGATAAGTAAACACTTTGCCATAACGTCGATCACAGAAAATAGCCCCGCCTTGAGCCCTGATATCTTTTGGCGTGTCTACCCAACTTGAGGTTTTAGTATCAAACTCGCCTAAGGTTTGTAACTCACGATATTGCGCCTCGGTCAGCATTTGTACACCCATTTGCACCGCCAGTTCCAGTGCACTGCCGACGGGTTTATTTTTCTTGCGCGCCTCGAGCGCTGCTTTGTCATAACAAAGACTGCGCCGTTCCGCAGGGCTTTGCGCCGCGCAATCTACAAAAATAAATTTGCCCGTATTCGCATCAATCCCCACCACATTAGGCTCACCACCTGTGTGTTCCATCCAATGCAGCGCATTTTGGATTTGAGTATCACTTTGCAAAATACTGGCCTCAACCTCAGGCCACGAAATCCCTTGATGGTGCAACCTATTTGCCGCAAACCTTGACGCCAGCTTTGCCAGCAAGTCGCTTAAGTGTAAATCATTCACCGTTATTTTCCCCATGACTTCCCTGCCCTTGGTTTGTTATCGAAAATCACCGCCCAATGGACCATAAACTGTTTTAGCATACCCTAAGATAGTCAAAACACAGTAAAATGCACAGGCCTGATTTGTTCGGACCATGAGCAAGAATAAAGCAAGTTTTAACATAAAGTGCACCAATAACATTCTGTTTTGGATTGGCGCATTTTACCGCGCAGATTTAATGCCAGCTTATGGTAGAATCCCGCCCAATCAGCTTTATGAATGTGCAACACAACTCATTTGTTTAACTGAACGTAGTGGAACACTACCGTGATTAACTAAATGAGGAGAACAGATTATGAGTAAGTTAAATGCCGAAGAACGTAAAGCCCGCGATAACGCCCGTTTTTCACAACGCGTCGATGAACGCCGCACAAAAGGCGAAGACGTGGTCGCCTACGTACTGGGCAACAAGCTCGCGTTTAAGTTTCTGACTAAACCAGAGAGACACGAATTTAAACAAAGAGAAGCCGCACTTGAAGAAGAAGCCAAGCTTAAAAAGCAGCAAGCGTTTCAGCTTAAAACCGAGCAAGAGTTAGAGAAAGCCGAAGCCGCATTTACTGTTCCAGAAGAGTAACCTCTCAAAAGAGCCATTGATTATAATTGATGGCTCACGCATACCCCATTTCCAAACTTCGTTTGAATTTTTAAATCCAAATCAAAATCAACGTCGTGGGGCTTCACCCCTGATTTTTATTAGAGAATCGACCAAGAGGGGGTCAACAGCAATCCCGCTCTTGGATCTCCCTTGCCGCCCCACTGCAGAGTCGAAAGCTCCTTGTGCTCATCGGCAAATTATTAAGGCATCAAACTCATGCCTGTCCCATTTTTTTATTACGTTCTAAGCGTAATATGGTGAATTACTGATTCAGATCAATAATGTTCAATAACACCGTTGCATCTCATGTCTTTAAATCCATTCTTTTGCTACATTCTGTTGTAAAGCTTTAAGTCGCTGTCTCATTATTTTTAGGAGGAAGTGTGGTGAGATTATTTTTGTTGTTCATGGCATTAAGTCAATTACCAATATCCTCTGCCTATGGAAAAGAGCTGAAATTTGCTGTTGTGCCTAAATTTTATAGTATTTTTTTTGATCAAAGCAAAAATGGCTGTATAGATGCAGCGGCTCAAATAGAAGGCGTAGAATGTATATATCGAGGACCTGACATTAGCAATGTTAGATTGCAAGATCAGGTAATAAATCAACTGATTGATGAAGGTATCGATGGTATCGCTGTCGCGGTTACCCAGTCTAAATACCTGGTTGAAAATAGCCTAAAAAGAGCCAAAGAAGCCGGAATTCCAATTGTTACCTATGACTCTGATTTTGATGCTTCTATCAAAGAAGAACCTAAGAATTTACGCTTCGCTTATATAGGCACAGACAATTTTGAACTAGGTAAATCATTGGGTGAACAGTTAAAAAAACTACGGCCAAATGGGGGAACTCTGATAATGCATTCTGGGCGGCCAGATTCTCCCAATCTGAATTTAAGACTTATGGGTGTACGTTCCGCCTTATCAGGAAAAAAATACGATGCTCCTCCTGGTGAATTACTTAATGGCGATTTAGGCTGGACAGAAGTTAGAGAACCTTTGTTTAATTTTGATCAACTTAGTCAAGCCGTTAAACAAATGGAGTCAGTAATGAAAGGTAAGCCTGTGAAGGCAGACTCTTTTATCGCAGTGGGTGGTTGGGCACAAAATAATGATGCGCTCTATCGTGAAATTATTGCTCCATACCAAGAAAAAATTAATAACAAAGAAATCGTCATTATTATTACCGATACATCTCCAGAGCAGTTAACTATGCTGAAAGATGGTCTTGCTCATGTCAATGTAGGTCAAAATCCATATGAAATGGGAAGACAGGCAATTTTGACGCTTTATAAAATTGTCACAAAACAAAAGTATGAAGAAACAATATACACACCTGTTACGTTTTGCACTCCTCAAAACGCTGACACCTGCGACAAGCGTACCGGAATGTGACGCAAAAAAGTACACCTCTCAAAAGAGCCATTGATCATAATTGATGGCTCACGCTCAATTATCTATCTTTATAAACAGAGTCTATGACTATAAATATTTAAAGCATTTCTGTGTCCGAAATTTATTTTTAAAATTTTTCCTTAATATTCACAACAGGCGTTCTATCTTAGATATACCATTAAGCAGGTTGGCTTTATAAAATCAAAAGCATATAGGTTAAAAAATGAATGATATAGATAATTCACGTTATGAAGACTTAGATTGGGCTGAAAGTGAAAATTTAATTGAAGAATCGACAATACTCCAATTGATAAATGATTCAGAAGTTGAGCCTAATTTATTCAATACATTTGATTGGTTAAATAATATGTATGAAAGAATTCAAGAGCCAACTACAGAGTTACTTTCCGAAAAACTAGCTAATTTATCAGCAGTTACTCCAGAATATAGAGGGAAAGATTTTGATACTAGTGATAGAACCATCGAGCTAAATGAAATTGAAACTCTTGAAAAACAATACAATAAAATAGCAGAACGTGAAGAATGGAGAATTCCATATAAAAAACACTTTAGACAAGACAATCCTTTAGAAATATTTCTTCAAGATATTAGCTATGGCAGCTACCCTCCTCCAGAAGTAATGATGATGCTAGCAAAATGCTTTAGCTTATACTTGATAGCTGAGGGAAAATTATCGTTAGAGGAGGTGTTTTTTGGGCGACAGGTTAAAAGAGCGGGTAATTATTCGATGAGAAAAGCCCGTAGCTCAAACTTTAAAGAGTTTCACTATCAAGTAGAGCACAATAAACAGTTCGCAATAAAATCTAGTACCTCATTTAATCTTCAGGATTTTGCTCTGGATTATCTACGAAAATGTGAAAAAAATGAAACTGACTGCCCGATAGTTGATTTTACTGAAGCTAATATAGAAAGCTTTATTACCTCTTATTATAGGTGGAAGAAGCAATACTTAAATGAGTCAAAATCGATAATCGATTTTAAAGAAACTCAAAATGATGCCATTCATGCCCTAATCTCACTTGGATACCCCAGCTCAAAAGCTAAGGAGGTCGTTTTAAAGCAATCTAACCAAAGGCTCACTGCAGAAGAAATCATAAAAAAAGCCATTATTTCTTTATTAGAATAACAAATAAGCCGTTTATTTGTTTTTGAACAAAAAAGCTATATGTGAATAATAAGAGGTCAGTGAACCAAAGAGGAACTGACATGGCTAATAAAAAACACCCAATAACACGCAAAAAAATGCATCCGACATCAATAACCAGATCTGAGTCCACTCTCAAGATAGGAAGAAAAAGTAGGCAGCTTTACTCTCAAAATTCAATTAAGCAGCACACGGATACCTGTGCAGATCGTGAATTTGAATCTGAGTTCCTAAAACAACAAAACGAATCAAACAGCATGTTACTCTGCTCACTCCCTCTCGGTAATAGTATGAATAATTTACTATTTACCGCTCCTGAAGCCGCACTACCAAATACCGGAAGTCCGGTTTATGAATTACTTTTAATTCTATCTGATGGCAACAAGCATGCTAGAGATCATCTTTGTAATTTGCTTGGTGGTGGCTTTAGAGGCTATCTACAAAAACTAACAGGAGAGTGTTACCAGTACTGGTTTATACACTCAGAGCAAAGTGAATATAACGGTAAGAGGCAAGCTTTATATTGGCTTGATGAGAGTCACTTTTCTTGCGATTTGCAACAAGACAAAGATGCTAGGACTATCGCAAAAAAACAATATAAAGACCGCTCGTATTATGGCAGTAAGAGTGCAGTTAAACGTTTACAGCAAGCAGAACAAGATAAAGTGGATGCTGATACAGAGTATCAACAACGAATAGGGAGCAATACCGAAAAAATTAAAAATCTATAACTTTTATGCCTTAATGATTTACCAATAACACCAGAATCTAAGAAATACACCATCCCCTCGGAGTTGCCGCAGGGCGAATAGACAAATTGCGTGAGTCTCGCCATGGATGGCGAGCTAGCTTTCGAGGGGAAGGGACGCCCCATCGGAAGCGTCAGCAAATTTGGCAATGAGCACAAGGGGCTTTCAACTCCGTTGGGGGCGTCTTGGAGCATCCAAGGAGGATAGGACGAGCAGTCCTCCTTGGTCGGGTGTGGGGTGAAGCCCCACGACTTTGACCTTTCTTTTAGAAATAGAAAACTAATCTGATGTTTAAGCCCTACTAGCGCAGAGTCAAAGCCATATTCATGGTGAAAACTCCATCAAAATGGATTTGCTAAAATTTAAATATAAAAAAGCCCCGCAGTGTTAAACACTGCGGGGCTTTATTCATCTAGCGCGCTGCTCACATAACAGCTGCGCCACTCGATCAAGTTAGCTATTCAGATCTTGAAAGAACTTTTTCACGCCATCGAAAAAGCCCTCAGCCTTTGGGCTGTGCTTCTTTGACTCACCGGTTAAGGTGGCTTCAAATTCGCGTAACAGTTCTTTTTGACGATCATTTAAGTTAACTGGGGTTTCCATAACCACTTTGCAGAGCAAGTCGCCTACCGCATGGCTGCGAACCGACTTGACGCCTTTGCCACGTAAACGGAACATACGGCCCGTTTGCGTTTCGGCAGGGATCTTCAGGCTAACTTTACCATCCAGTGTTGGCACTTCAATCTCACCACCTAGGGCCGCTTTACTGAAGGATATCGGCACTTCACAGTAAAGGTTGTTGCCATCACGGACGAAAATCGCATGTTCACGCACACTGACCTGAACGTATAAATCCCCTGGAGGCGCGCCAAACTCACCCGCTTCGCCTTCACCCGCTAAACGGATACGGTCGCCCGTATCGACGCCAGCTGGGATCTTAACCGATAAGGTCTTGCTCTTTTCAACACGGCCATCGCCATGACACTTAGAGCAAGGATCTTTAATGATCTTACCGCGACCATGACAGGTTGGACAAGGCTGCTGCACCGCAAAGAAACCTTGGCGCATTTGGACTTGGCCTTGACCATGACAGGTGCCACAAGTGGTTGCAGAGGTGCCTTTTTTAGCGCCGCTGCCTTCACACAGATCGCAAGTCGCCAGTGTTGGGATACGCAGTTCTTTGGTTAAGCCTTTAACGGCTTCTTCCAGTGATAACTCTAGGTTGTAACGTAAATCTGAGCCGCGGGCCGCTTGGCGTTGACCGCCACGACGTCCACCGCCGAAAATATCGCCAAAGACATCACCGAAAATATCGCCGAAATCGCCTTGACCACCACCGTAACCACCGCCACCGCGATTAGGATCCACACCCGCATGACCAAATTGGTCGTAGGCCGCTTTTTTGTCGGCGTCGGTTAGGATCTCGTAGGCTTCTTTAATTTCTTTAAAGTTAGCTTCTGCGGTTTTGTCGCCTGGGTTGCGATCTGGGTGAAATTTCATGGCCAGACGTTTGTAGGCCTTTTTAATTTCACGTTCGCTAGTGTCACGACTGACACCTAATACTTCGTAATAATCTCGCTTTGACATAATCTCATGCTTCTCAGCTGGTGTTGAACAAACGGGCGTTAGGGTTGCCCCGTAACGCCCGCCTAGAAATTAACGCTTTGAAATCAATCTATTTGATTGAAAACAAGTCATTATTTCTTGTCGTCTTTCACTTCTTCGAATTCAGCATCGACAACGTCATCGGCAGCAGCGTTAGCCTGTTTGCCCGCGTCGGCATTGTCGCCGCCTTGAGCTTGAGACTTAGCTTGAGCGATTTCCATCAGCTTAGCAGATGCTTCGATCAGTTCTTGAGTTGCCTTTTCAATGGCTTCTTTGTCATTGCCTTTGATAGCAGTGTCAACAGCATCCATCGCAGCTTGGATTTTCTCTTTATCTTCGCTTGGCAGTGCATCGCCCGCTTCTTCTACTTGTTTCTTAGTTGCGTGAACTAAGCCGTCAGCTTGGTTGCGTGATTGCACTAACTCTTCAAACTTCTTGTCTTCATCTGCGTGAGCTTCGGCATCACGTACCATTTGTGCCACTTCTTCTTCGCTTAAACCAGAAGATGCTTTGATGGTGATGTTTTGTTTCTTGCCGGTTTTCTTGTCTGTAGCAGACACATGCAGAATACCGTCGGCATCGATGTCGAACATCACTTCAATTTGTGGCTGGCCACGTGGAGCTGGCTCAATACCGTCTAAGTTGAACTGACCTAATGACTTGTTCGCGCTCGCTTGCTTACGCTCACCTTGCAGTACGTGAATGGTTACTGCGTTTTGGTTGTCATCGGCTGTTGAGAACACTTGCTGCGCCTTAGTAGGAATAGTGGTGTTCTTCTCAATCAACTTAGTCATCACGCTGCCCATGGTTTCGATACCAAGAGACAGTGGTGTTACGTCTAACAGTAATACGTCTTTCACGTCGCCTGACAGTACGCCCGCTTGAATTGCAGCACCTACGGCTACCGCTTCGTCTGGGTTCACGTCTTTACGAGGTTCTTTGCCGAAGAAGTTTGTCACTGCTTCTTGAACCTTAGGCATACGTGTTTGACCACCCACTAGAATCACTTCGTTGATGTCTGTTACAGATAAATCTGCATCAGCCAGGGCAACTTTCAGTGGCTCTAATGTACGGATAATCAAGTCTTCAACCAGTGATTCCAATTTAGCACGAGTGATTTTAATCACTAAATGCTTAGGACCTGTTGCGTCTGCCGTAATGTATGGCAGGTTCACTTCAGTGTGGTTGGTGCTTGAAAGTTCAATTTTCGCTTTTTCTGCTGCTTCTTTCAGACGTTGCATTGCTAATGGATCTTTACGCAGATCTAAGCCTTGCTCTTTCTTGAATTCATCAGCTAAGTAGTTGATCAAACGGTTGTCAAAGTCTTCACCACCTAAGTGGGTATCACCGTTGGTTGCCAACACTTCAAATGTTTGGTCGCCATCGTTGCTGTCGATTTCGATGATAGAGATATCGAATGTACCACCACCTAAATCGTATACCGCAACAATGTTGTCGCCTTGTTTCTTATCGATACCATAGGCTAATGCTGCAGCCGTTGGTTCGTTGATAATACGTTTAACATCAAGACCTGCGATACGACCCGCATCTTTAGTCGCTTGACGTTGTGAATCGTTAAAGTAAGCAGGAACAGTAATAACCGCTTCTGTTACTTCTTCACCTAAAAAGTCTTCTGCGGTTTTCTTCATCTTTTTCAAGATTTCTGCAGAAACTTGTGGTGGAGCCATCTTGTTGCCACGCGATTCAACCCATGCATCACCGTTGTCGGCTTGAATGATTTTGAATGGCATGATGTTCACGTCACGTTGGACTTCGTCATCTTTAAAGCGACGACCGATCAAACGCTTAATCGCGAAGAATGTGTTAGTTGGGTTAGTCACAGCTTGACGTTTTGCTGGCGAACCGACAATGGTTTCATCATCTGTATAAGCGATGATTGACGGGGTTGTGCGATCGCCTTCAGCGTTTTCTAACACACGTGCTTTGCCACCATCGAGGACAGCTACACAAGAGTTTGTTGTGCCTAAGTCGATACCAATAATTTTACCCATGAGGTCCTCCGAAAAATTTCATTCAATCTAAATTTGTTTAGTTGGTTTTGATATGGGGCTAGACGGTTGAAATATCAAGTCCATCGTTGGCCACCTTCTCTGCCTTGATACCTATATTGGGACAGGGAAATTAATTACAAGGGCGAACAAAAAAATTTTCTGATTTATCTTTCTCGCATCTACAGCGGGATAAAATATCCAAGCAGATAAAATAGTCTTGCTTATCACCCCAAGCTGTTATTCAATCTGCCCACATTTGGCGGATGTTTATCCAGGTAAGGTAGCAGAGTGAAGTCTTCAAATTTAGCGTACGTGTATGGCATGGCGGCGGTCTTCCTCTGGTCTACTGTGGCCACGGCCTTTAAGATTGCCTTGAGTTACTACACGCCATTGCAACTGGTATTTGTTGCCGTACTCACGTCGATTATTGCCCTTGGCGGAATCCTTGCTTGGCAAAAAAAGCTTTCCTTACTCAAGCAACAGTTTTTACGCCGCCCCATGTTTTATCTGGTGACTGGGCTCATCAATCCCTTCCTCTACTATGTCGTGCTGTTTAAAGCGTATTCCTTACTGCCAGCACAACAAGCGTTATCACTTAATTACACTTGGGCGGTATTACTGCCGTTACTGGCCGCGCCTTTGTTAAAGCAACATTTGCGTAAAAGCGACATTGCAGCGGCGCTGATTGCCTACACTGGCGTGTTTATCATTGCCACCGGCGGTGATATCAGCGGCTTTAGCTTTGATAGCCCGCTCGGGATCGGCCTTGCACTGACCAGCACAGTTCTCTGGTGCCTATATTGGATCGTCAACACCAAAGATCAAGGCGATCCCGTGGTGAGTTTATTATTGAGTTTTGTTATCGGCTTACCTTTTATTGCCGTAACCTTAGTACTGACAGATACCCTGCCCAGTTTTAGCCTTAAGGCGATATTTGCAGGTATGTATGTGGGCTTGTTCGAGATGGGCATTACCTTTGTGCTCTGGTTAATGGCGCTAAAAACCGCCACTCGCACTGCCAACATTAGCACTATGGTGTTTTTATCCCCTGTGATGTCGATTGGGTTTATTGCGTGGATTTTGCAGGAAACGATAGCGATGGCGACCTATCTCGGTTTGGCGTTTATTTTGTCAGGAATGATGTTACAGCAACTTTGGCCCCGTTTTACCGAGCGTAAAAGCAAGATAAGCCCAAAGCCAAAGCTCGCTAAATGATGACTGAGTCATCACTGAATCGTCGCCTGAAACAAACTTGGCTCACCGCAATAAGCCAATTAAAGAGCGTAAAAACCGAAGTGGCTAACGTTTTACCTCAAGGTTAAGCGTTAATATCGCCCATTTTGTGAAGGAGTATAGAATGACCCCGGCCGTTCGATTGGCGAAAAAAGCCAGCATTGCATTTGATATCTTAGAGTACAACCACGATCCACACTGCGCCGCCTACGGCGAAGAAGCCGCTAACACCTTAGGGCTCGACCCCGCGCAAGTATTTAAAACCCTTTTAGTTGCCATCGACAAAGCCCATGCGCCGATTGCCGTCGCGCTTGTGCCCGTCGATCATCAGCTTAATCTAAAAGCCGTAGCTAAATGCTTAAAACAAAAGAAACTGCAAATGGCCGATGCTGACCTAGCACAAAAATCCTCAGGCTATCTGGTCGGCGGAATTAGTCCGCTAGCGCAGAAAAAACAATTGCCAACCTTGATTGATGCCAGCGCTCAAGGTTTCGATAGGATTTATGTCAGCGCAGGCAGACGCGGTTTAGAGATAAGCTTAGCGGCCACAGACTTAGCCCAGCTTTGCAAAGGTGAATTTGCCGATATCAAGACGCTTTAAGCTATTCAGGCCACATTAAGCACAAGTTATTCGACGTTAAGTAAGTCACTCCACTTTAATGCAACATGCGCTCATGTTGAATAAATGGTGAACAAGACTCCAACGACAGCAGCATACAGAGCATACAATAGAAAGCGTTTGATAAAGCCGAGATATCCGTCTATAAATTGTACTGAGGTATAAATCGACTAAGGATAGTCAGATGGAAAAATCAACCCAATGGAACCCAGAAAATAGCATCAGCCCAATCAGCTGGTGCGCCATGCTACTCTGCATCGCCTTATTTATTTATGAGCATTTCTGGGGAAACAGTTTTACCACTATGGTAGTCATGCTCTATTGCAGTTTTATGCTGCCATCGGTATTACTCACCCGCAGAGTGCAGGAAAAGTACTTTATTTATACCTTGGAATACATCAAGGCCTTTCGTAAATTCACTACCGTCATGTCGACGCTATTTTTCTGTATCTGGTTACTTGCCACTTATACGCCGCTTCTCCATTAATGCGCAAACAGACACTGCCATAAATAGACAGTGCAAATTGGTACTTACAATCAAACATTGCGAACAAAAAAAAGCCGTCAACGTAATGCGTTAACGGCTTTAATTTTATGGTTTTTAACCACTAAACACGGCTAGTGTAATCACCCCAAGCTAACCACTTATACGTGGTTAATGCCTCAAGCCCCATAGGGCCGCGAGCATGGAGTTTTTGCGTGCTCACAGCGACTTCGGCGCCAAGGCCAAACTGACCGCCATCGGTAAAGCGCGTACTGGCATTGACATACACGGCAGCTGAGTTCACTTGGTTCATAAAGTGCGCCGCAGCGTGAATGTCATCGGTCAAAATCGCTTCCGAATGGCCGCTAGAATAAGTACGAATATGGCCAACTGCGGCATCGATATCACTCACCACTTTAATGCCTAAGGTTAACGACAACCATTCGATGCCAAAATCCTCAGCCTTAGCGAGCCTCACATCAAACCCTAAACCATCCAGCAGGCTAAAACTTGTGTCACAAACTGAAAAACGCACGCCTAAACGATGCAGATACTCGGCAATTTGCGGCACAAAGGTGCTCGCCACATGCTCATCCACCAGCAAGGTATCAAGCGCATTACACACAGTTGGACGCTGCACTTTGGCGTTAGCGATCACTTCGAGAGCCCGTTCAAGATTGGCATTTTTATCGACATATAAATGGCAAATACCTATGCCGCCCAAAATCACCGGAATGGTCGCCTGCTCGGCACATAAGCGTTGCAGCGCTTGACCGCCACGCGGCACTATCATGTCGACATATTGATCGAGTTTAAGTAAACCTGTCACTAAAGCTCTGTCTGAAGAATCAATAAATTGCACCGCATCTATCGGTAAACCTTGGGCGACAATCGCGCCGCGGATCACCTCACTAATGAGTTTATTCGATGCTAGGGTTTCTTTACCGCCACGGAGGATCACCGCATTACCGGTTTTAAGGGCAAGTACCGCGATATCGACAGTCACATTGGGCCGAGCCTCATAGATAACACCTATCACCCCAAGTGGTACTCGGCGGCGAGTCAGCCTTAAACCGTTATCTAATAATTGACTGCCAAATTCTTCACCTACCGGATCGGCAAGACGGATCACATCGCTAATGTCGCCGATAATGCCCGCCAGACGCGCATCATCGAGCAACAGTCTGTCGATCATCGCATCCGTTAATCCATCGGCTTTAGCAGCGGCCACATCTTTAGCATTCGCGGCTAAAATAGCGGCTGTATTTTCCGTCAGCGCATCGGCGATGGCTTCGAGTAAGTCTGCCTTTTGGCTCGCGGTTAAATTGGCTAAGGCGTAACTTGCCTGTTTGGCATTATTACCAAGTTGCTGTAAATACTGTTCTTGATTAATTTGACTCAAAACAGACCTCGCTTATAAGACAACCATGTCGTTGCGGTGCACGATTGCGTCACCATAGTCATAACCGAGTAAAGACTCGATCTCGTCAGAATGCTTGCCCGCGATCAAACTCAGGGCTTGGCCGCAGTATCGTGTCATCCCTTTAGCAATCACTTTACCTTGTTGATCAACTAATTGCAGCGTAGCGCCGCGCTCAAACTGGCCTTTAACGCCGACGATACCTTTGGACAATAGGCTGCGGCCCTTGTCAGTCACAGCTTTGACCGCACCGGCATCGAGCACTAAAGAACCTTGAGTCGCAGGGCCGGCTAGAATCCACTGTTTACGGCTTTCTAACGGGTTTTCAATCGCACTAAAATGCGTGCCAACCGATTCCTTACTCACCACTTTTTTGATCACATCGGGATGATGGCCAGAGGCGATAACCACTTCGATGCCTGCACGGCGAGCAATATCCGCCGCTTCTAATTTAGTCGACATTCCGCCAGTGCCTAAACCCGAAACAGACCCGCCCGCTAACATACGTAGGCTGTCGTCAATCTTGACGACTTGGGAGATCAACTTAGCATTCGGGTTAGTGCGCGGATCGGCATCGAATAAGCCCTTTTGATCCGTCAATAAAATCAATAAGTCAGCATCGCATAAGAGTGCTGCGCGCGCCGATAAATTGTCGTTATCGCCCACTTTGATCTCATTGGTGGCAACGGCATCGTTTTCATTGATGATCGGCACAATATTATTGGCTAGCAAGGCATTGAGCGTGTCGCGGGCGTTAAGGTAACGCTCCCTATCCTGCAAATCGGCGCGGGTCAGCAGCAATTGGCCGACATGCAGCCCATAAATACTAAAGAGTTGTGACCAAGCGAGGATCAACTGACTTTGCCCGACAGCGGCTAACAATTGCTTATTGGCCATAGTGTCGGGCAGTATCGGGTATTGGAGATGTTCACGCCCAGCGGCAATGGCCCCTGAGGTGCATAATACGACTTCGACCCCTGACTTCATCAGTGCGGCCATTTGACGAGCAAGCTCAACCATGTGGGCTTTATCTAGCTGTTTACTGCCAGAGGTCAGCACACTCGTCCCTAACTTCACTACTACGCGGCGATACGCAATCTCACTTAAGTTCATTATTCATTTGTAAAAAATAACCGAACAATCCTTATACCTAATCCGCTGGGTAATTGGTAGCAAGGAGTTATTAACTCCGAATAAATTTTCGATTTTGCTTAGAATCGCGCATTAAAAAGGGCCATCAGTTAGATGACCCTCAAAAAATATTGTCTATTGTAGACAATCTAGGTTGCGAGCTCGCACTGCGCGAACCACTAATCGACAGCCTTAGCCATAGATAAACTTAGCTACAAACAGCGCGGCCAAGACGACAATGCCCACATTGAGATCGCTAAAGCGACCCGTGAGTAATTTGATTGCGGCGTATGAAATCATCCCAAAGGCGATGCCTGTAGCGATAGAAAACGTCAGTGGCATTAAAATACACACCACAACTACTGGTGCGGCTTCAGTCAAATCTTCCCATTCGACATGCACGAGCCCCGACATCATCAGAATCGCCACATAAAACAGTGTGCCCGCTGTCGCATACGCTGGGATCATGCCCGCCAATGGCGACAGGAATAACGCAGCAATAAAGAGTAATCCCACGACAACTGCCGTTAAACCAGTCCGGCCTCCCGCACTCACACCCGCCGTACTTTCGATATAACTTGTGGTCGTCGACGTACCAAAAGCCGCGCCCGCAATGGTCGCTAAACTGTCGGCAGTCAAGGCACGATTCAAGCGCGGTAAGCGGCCCTTCTCATCGAGGAAACCACCGCGCTGTGCAACCGCAACTAAGGTGCCAGAGGTATCGAAGAGATCGACAAATAAGAAGGCAAACACCACAGATAACATCGTCACTTCAAAGACTTGGGATAAATCCATCTTCAAAAATGTCGGCATAATCGACGGCGGCATAGATACAATACCCTGATACTGCACATCGCCAAACATTAATCCCAGCGCTGTGATAATCAAGATACTTAGGATGACCGCCGACTTCATCCCGCGTTGCACCATAGCAATGATCAGGAAAAAACCTAACACAGCCATAACCGCCGGAAATGCAGTGATATCGCCTAAGGTCACTAAGGTTGCAGGGCTTGCCACCACAATACCGGCGCTCTTAAGGCCGATCAGCGCAAGGAACAGACCAATACCAGCGGCAATACCAATACGCAGCGACATGGGAATACTATTCACAATCCACTCTCGAATGCGCACTAAAGATAAGATTAAAAAGCAAATACCCGACAGAAATACCGCGCCAAGTGCAGTCTCCCAGCTGTAACCCATTTCACCCACAACGGTATAAGTAAAGAAGGCGTTCAGTCCCATACCGGGTGCAAGTGCGATAGGATAATTCGCCATCAAGCCCATGACTATACAGCCGACAGCCGCAGCCAAACAGGTCGCCACGAATACAGCCCCATGATCCATGCCCGCATCAGCTAACATCATTGGATTCACAAAAATGATGTAGGCCATCGTCATAAATGTTGTCAAACCTGCGACCGCTTCCTGCTTGAGGCTCGTTTGATTTTGTTTCAGTTTGAACAGTTTTTCTAACATGGAACAAGGTTCCTTTTTATTTTAAGTATGTAGGGTAGGTAGATGTAAACACTATGTAACGTGATGACATTTGCAGCCGATTATAGGGAGTTTAGGCTGGTCAGGCCAGAGGAGAGGCTGTCGTACGGAAAAATAATGGAAAGAGCGACGATGAATACAAGCAGATTTTGTCACCTTGATAAAACACCAAGCCTCACAACGATAGCTGACAAAACAGCATCGCCATTCGCATAGCTCATTGCAATAATGAGGGAAAATGTTAACTAATCTTGCTTGCTGTAGCTTTTTTACCAGTACGGAAAATACTTAGGGCGAAAAACACCAAAGCAGCGACGAGAAAGCATACCAGACCGATGATATCCATTGAATACGCGTTGTATATTGCCCCCATAAAAAAGACCAATGACGCAATTTTTAAAGGATTTTTAAATTTAAAGAATGTTTTCATACAGATCCTTTTAAGTCCTAACGCATGGCACCAATAGCGCGAAATATGCGTGACCGAAGCGGTAATCAATTAGTAGCTTAATTAGCGAAAGTAGCACTTTGGAATTGAATTTGGATATTAACTTCCGGTAACTGCAACTTTATAAAACTGACTTTTTTCTGAAAGCTGTTTAAATACCCAAGGTGGGTTCAGTACCGATATGTTCTTGACGCCAAGTTTATTCAGATCGCTGATGGCGTAATACCAACCGACATAACTACCCGCATCTTCATATTTTTTATATTTATCACTTTGGCCAAGTGTGGTGATGTTAGGATTAACGCCTAGTTTTTGAAAGAAATCAGCTTCTCTTGCCAGCGTTTTTTCACCATATTCATCAAAATGTTTTTGAGTGGCCTCGCGCTCAGATTCAGGTAAGGTTTTGATAAATTCAGCGACTCCAGCAGCCATGCCAGAGGTTCCACCATGAAAGCCTATCAAGGCATGGTTCGTGATTCGTTTTTCATGTGCAGCAGGGAAAACGTAGTTAGCACATGAAGATAAACAATACTCAGTCACCTCAACGTTTAAGCTGTTCTTGTTGATAAACTCGGCTAAATCAAGGCCTAAATTAACTTCACCACCAACACTCTTAATGGCTAGCCATTTTATTTTTGAAGTATTTTTCTTAAATATTTCAAACACCATTTCATTGGCTTCTTTTGCTAACCCTCCTTGATAGTGAATCTTATCACCGTCTAAGAACACTTTAGTTGGCTCATTTGCGTAGCAAAATGTGCTGGTAAAAATCAAACTTAAAGAAAATAGATTTAAAAACTTAGCCATACCGATTCCTTTTGGTATACAACAGTCTATCAACGATAGTCCTGACAACTACACTTAAATCAATGAAAATAAATAACATTTTATTCAGTAATTTACTGGCAGCGACCAGTTATGACAATAAGCAGTTAGTCTGAATAAAAGCAAGAAGGTCAAAATTGTTTTCGTGGTTATATACGCGGATGCCTAAAACGGGATGAATTGCCTAAACGAACTTAGGTACATAGACATTTTGGCAGCAATAGAAGCTAAAGCTATGACGTTAAAGGTTGGGAAGTGAACATCGCCACTTTGCGCGTACTCTCAATGCCCTTGATAGGTACTATTTATCCAGCTACTCATAATGTTGATCGTATCTTCATTATTTGGCAGGTTTAAATGCTTTACCTTTGGGATTATTTTGACGAGCGCATGAGGTGCATTTTTACTAAAAACGGCTACGAACTTTTCCGCGTAAAACGCTTCATCATCTGCACCCACTAAGACTAATACAGGTTTATTATTTTTTTGCAGATTCTTTTCATACGCTTGAGGTGAAAAAGATTCATTTAACCTGTAAGAGTAGCTTTCAGCCTGTAATGGGTCGCTCCATTCTTTTGGGCGGTTAAAAAATAGCACAGGTAGAGAGTTAAACAGCTTAATTCCAACATTATTTAACATCGTCAATCCTATATAACGTCTAGTCGATACCTGAACCCATCCTCCCGAATTTGGCCTTACAGTTGCTGCCCGATAGCCAAGATAAGGAGCGAGGAGCAGATATCCATCAAATGCGACATGATCTCCTCCTGCATATTTTATCGCTAAGCCGCCACCGGATGAGTGTCCTCCGAGAATGATAGATGAATTAGGGTATTGTTGACTAAGATGCAGCCTAAGATCCTCCAAGTCATCCTCATACTGTCCTATATAATCGATATCTCCCAATGTCTGTTGTGCTGATCGACCATGGCCACGCAGATCTGGAATAACCACACTGATCTCAGTTGCAATGGATAATTTTTGAGCGGGGTGCAGCAAATACCGACCTTCCGCTCCAGAACCATGTAATAGAACCAGAATCGTATTTGTCTTGCCGGCGATAAATCTGTAAAACAACTCACTTCCGCTACGCGAAACATACGTTTGCTCACTTAGTTGAAGGTTATCTGCTTTACCATTTAAAACATCAAAATCCAGACTATCAACGACAGGCTGTTTTCTAACGGGTATACATACCAATAATGATGCAAGCGCTAAGTAGCAAACGGGTATAGCCAATAATGATGTAAGGAGCGTCATTGTCATTTTGATACCTATCGTCTTAGTATTTATGCGCTGGCTGTCTGCAAGGCATAAGTCGTGGATTGACTTATTTTTCACGAATGACCGCTACCCATTCCTATCTCTCGAATAATAGAAACGGTATTTTCATGCTATAGACATTTGCTTTTATGGGGTAGCAGTTTTTATATAGCTAAGTATACAGCTAAGGCAGTCATCACTTGATATCGTTTCAGCTTGTACCTCCAATGACACCTAATTTTGACAGGCTTAGAATCTAACTCATCGTGTTCGGCGTTAAACTCAGATTTTTACACCCACGGTATCCACTCCCACTCATCAGTAGTTGAATCAATAAAACCGCCAAATCAATACCATTGGTTCAGCATCTCGTATTCTGTTTAGCTTTTGATAAATACAAATCGACGGAGATATATCAGTAAGGTGTGAGTCAAAATGTTATTAACTCAGTTGATCACTTAGGTAAGGTTTAGATAAAAAAAGGCAAAAAAAAGCCTGCTCAATGAGCAGGCAAAGACATATTTCAAGCGTCCCTTTCGGGGAAGTACATTACCGCGCTAGCGGGAAAAACCTGGCATACCCATGCAAAAACACCGATATGCTACTTGAGTCTAAACACGCCAAAAAAGGCGATACAAAGGTTGATGGATGATGGAAACTAAACTTTAAGGAGGGTTAGGCCTTAAAGCTCATGGCGAATAAACCGCCACGCAAAACATCAGTGTTAAACCAAGTGTTCTGCCAATAAAAATGGTTGTTGCCTGTATAAGACATAGTCAATACTCCTAAATTAGTTGTGATTAAGTACTCTAGTGAAGCTTGGCTCGGTTCCTTGGAACTAGAGATTCTCATATCCGTTGAGACGACTTGTCACTCAGGTCCTTGGAGAAAAATATCCATCCTGGATAGACTAGAGAGGAAAGGCATTAGTGCCTAATCCACGAAAGCAATTATATGGTTTTGTAGTTTTATTACAACCTTTATTTGTATTTTTTTTAATTAAGGCTTTTTAATGTAATTAAATTACACAATTATAGTAGGGTTAATGGCGATCTATTTCACAGAAAAACAGAAATAATCCTGTAAGCATCTAATAAGTAAGATATTACAGAATTATTTCTTTTTGTTACCACAAATCGTTAGCGATTGATCAGATATTGATACAAGCCCACCAGCGGACTCGCTGTAGGTTTGCCGTAGAGCGGATCACCTTCTGTCGCACTGCCTGCGATATCTAAGTGCATATAAGCTAAGGGAATTGGGGCTGTTACACCATGGTCAAATAGCCCAGACGCTTTCAGCAAAAACGCCGCAGGATATTGATGCCCGCGCGCAGTGATCGATGACGGGGCATTATTTGAAGATAACATTTCAGCAGCGCCTGACACATCGCGGATTTTCGCAAAGTCCTCAGGGCGTAATGTAGACACTTCAAAGGGTTCACCCCACTGAGTCGCCTGCTGTTGTAAAGTAACAGCGCATTGTTGCGCACTCGCCACAGAGTTTTCCACCGCCGCAGGATAACTGCCATAACAACGCACAACATGACCTGTGAGTGTTGCTACCGAAAACATCTCAGGCTTCACCGCCGACACGGCTTTGATGCGTAAATGGCTCAGTAAATCCGCCAGCACTAAGCGCCCTTCGGCATCCGTATTACCAATACGCACTCGCACACCCGCATGGCTAGTGATGATTTCATCGGTCACGAAGGCTTCGCTGCCTATGCTGTTACGTACTAAACCTAACTCGGCAATCACGCGAATTCCCTTAGGTTTAAGCATTGACAGGGTTTTAAATAAACCTGCCACGGCAGAAGCGCCGCCTTTATCACGGCTCATGCCCGCCATCGCGCCGCCGACTTTTAGATCGGCGCCGCCGGTATCGTAAATCACGCCCTTACCCGCAAACAGGAAAGTGCGAGTCACTTCACCTTCAGGCAGATACTCTAGTTTAACCACACGAGGTTGATGGCGACCAACGGCAAAAGAGGATCGCGCCACAGCGCTGAGCAGCGGATAATCACGCTCTAAAATATCTCTGTCTTCCACTACCGCAGTTTTAATCACGCTGCCCGCTAAGGATTGCAGGCAATAATCGGCAAAAGCTTTAGCCGACATGCGCTCAGGTTCAGTACCACATAAATCCCGTGCTAGTACACGGCCCGCTTCTAAGGCATTGAGCAAATTGCTGTTATGGGTTGATAAGGATAATAACCCTATGGCCTCAAATGCAGGCGTTAAGCCAGTCGCTTCACGCAGCTCTAAGGTTTGCCACAGCTCTTGACCGCAGGCTAATGCTGCGACTTCAGTGGCAAAACTAAAACGTGAGTCCTTCGATGGCACTACATATAACAGCGGACGTTTGGCGCCCGCCTCTTTTGCAATGGCAATCGCCGCCCTTGCAGCATCGGCATAGACTCGCACGTCCACATACTCATCGTTCACTTGGGTGACAGGCGCAATGATCAAACGCCCTCCCGCAAGCCCTGGGGCGAACAGTAATGTCGGGCTCTTACCCACGCGCTTATCCACGTGGGCACCGTGATTGGCCAATAAACCTATCTCATCAAAACCGATAGCATCCAGATCGGGCGTTACCACCACAACCGCATCCCAGCCTTCGCCATCAAAAATGGCATTTTCTGCTTTTACATCAACGAAGTTAACTTGAAACATGACCCATCCTTTTTCATTATTGTGTCTGCATTATTCCCGCTCTATCGCCTAATTACCAATCTAAAAGTGGTATTGAGCCCCCCTGAAAAGTCCGAACTGGAAACTTTGGCTGCCAGCGTAACAAAAGCCTGAGATCCTGAGATTAATTGGTTGCACAGAATGTGCTAGAATGGCCGCAAATTTGCCCTATACCCACAAGACCTTATGAGGGACACTCTAGTGACAGCGTTAAGTCAGTTATACCCACAGCCATTATGGCAATGGTTTGAACAAATCTGCGCGATTCCCCACCCATCTAAGCATGAGCAAGCCTTAAGCCAGCACATTCAAGCGTGGGCTAAAAGCAAACAACTTGCCGTCGTTGAAGATGCCGTTGGCAACTTGATCATCCGCAAACCGGCAACGCCCGGAATGGAAGATCGTAAAATCGTGGTCATTCAAGCCCATATCGATATGGTGCCGCAGAAGAATGCCGACAAAGTGCATGATTTTACTAAAGATCCTATCGAAGCCTATGTCGATGGTGATTGGGTTAAAGCCAAAGGCACGACCTTAGGTTCAGATAACGGTATCGGCATGGCATCGGCGCTGGCCATTTTGGGCTCAGATGATATCAAGCACGGTCCATTAGAAGTGCTACTGACGATCGATGAAGAAGCCGGCATGACGGGTGCTTTTGGTTTACAAGCGGGCATGTTAGAGGCAGAGATCCTGATCAACACAGACTCTGAGCAAGAAGGTGAAATTTACATGGGCTGCGCCGGTGGTGTCGATGCTCAAATTACCCTGCCTATGGTGTGGCAAGCGTCTGAGCAAAGTTACTCGGCCTTTAGCCTGCATTTATCTGGCTTAAAAGGCGGCCACTCTGGGGTGAACATTCACTTAGGTCGTGGCAACGCCAACAAGTTATTAGCTCGTTTCCTTTTTGAAAATGCCGATGAGTTAGCGCTAGAGCTGACCCAATTTAGCGGCGGTTCATTGCGTAATGCGATCCCACGTGAAGCCAACATTAGCTTTATGTTGCCAGAAGAAAACGTCGGTGCCTTAAACGAAAAAGTCGCTGAGTTTGAAGCACTAATTCGCACTGAACTTGCCATTGCCGATCCCGATATGCGTTTAGTATTAAACACTATCCCAACGCCAAAACGTGTGATGAGCGAAAACAGCCAAAATACCCTGATCGATTTGCTGCATGTGTGCCCGAACGGCGTGATCCGCATGAGTGATGAAGTCGAAGGTGTCACTGAAACCTCGCTCAACATTGGCGTTATCAGCACTGACGATGAACAGGTCACTATCCTGTGCCTTATCCGCTCGCTGATCGATTCTGGCCGTACTCAAGTCGAAGGCATGTTAACTGCGTTAACTAACTTAGCCGGAGCCGATATCGATTTAAGCGGCGCTTACCCAGGTTGGAAGCCAGATAACAGCTCACCTGTGATGGCGATAGTGCGCGAAACCTATCAAGACATTTACCACAAAGAGCCAGTGATCATGGTGATCCATGCGGGTCTTGAGTGTGGTCTATTCAAGAAACCTTATCCTGATATGGATATGGTCTCGATTGGCCCAACCATTCGTTATCCGCACGGACCAGACGAGATGGTGAACATCACCACAGTCGGCCAATATTGGACTTTATTATTAGCCGTACTCGAGCGAATTCCAGTTAAGGCGTAACGCTCTAGTCTAAAGTTAGCCTAGCTAACTCTATTGGCACTCAATTCAAGGCCACATCTGCTCAAGTCAGATGTGGCCTTATTTTTTATCGCGCCTTCAATTGGTGTATAGAAATGCCATTGATAAAATTTTTATGAAAGAACTGAATAACTTGAATTTTCTACTATAGTTGTTCTGTCTAACCCGAACGAATTTTTGCTTGTCGCGCTTTTAGAGATAATCGCTTTCCCTTCAATACTGTGACCTTAAGGAATAGAGATCATGAAATTTGGTAAAATTTTGTCAGCCGCCGCACTACTGCTCAGTAGTAACCTCAGTTTCGCCGAAGAAGTCCCCCAAGCCGTTATCGATCTAGCCGATTCACTGATGCCATTAGGTAAAGAAGTGGTGCTGGTGAATGCCGTTAAAGCGCAAAATGCTCAAGGCAAAAGTTTAGATTCGATCAAAACATTAGATGAAAAATGGATCGCCACCGCTGGGATTGATGATTTTATGTCGTCCTTGATGAACAACGAAGCGGCCAAGTTTCTCACCAGCTTCGAAGCCAGCCAACCTTACTATCAAGAAATTTTCCTCATGGATAATCAAGGTGCTAACGTTGCTATGACCAGTAAAACCTCGGACTACTGGCAGGGTGATGAGGATAAATGGCAAAAATCCTTCGCCAATGGCAAAGGCGATAAGCACATAGGTCCGGTTAAATTTGACACTAGCTCCCAAGCTTATCTGGTACAAATTTCGATACCCGTCATGGATGGCGATGCCGCCATTGGTGCTATCACCATAGGGATCAACCTAGATCAATTCGGACTCTAATAGCCAGAGAACGCCAGTGATGGGCCGCATTCACTTTTATTCAGTGGTTATCGCGGCCCTCACCTTTCAGTGTATCAATCAAGGAGGGCGTGACTATGGAATGGTATAAAGATCTTTCCGTTAACCAGAAACTGACTTACCCGAGTCTGCTACTCGCTGGCGTAGTCATCTTCGCCTCTTCAACTGGCATCTTAGGGCTTAAAGCATTAAATAACAGCGCAAATACGCTCGCACTCGAATACTTACCGAGCCAATCTGAACTGCTGCAAGCGGATAAAGAGCTTTACCAAGCGCAAGTCGCCGAACGTAGCCTGATGTTCGTTAACGTAGGCACGGATTCCTATAATAGCCTTCTAAAACAACACACAAATAGTATATCTCTGGTCAAAGAGCACCTTAATCAGTTTGCCGAGGTGACCACTAGTCCCCTCGCAAAAGAAAAACTCAATGAATTAAATCGCAGTTTCGAGGCGTGGAGAACCACAACAACTGAAATTAGCAATCAGCGTACCCAGAATGGTCGCAATGGTCGAACGACCGCCATTGATCTGAGCTTTGGCCAAGCTGCCACGCAATTCGAGCAGTTGCATCAACATATCAATCAGCTGATCGATGACTTAAACAGCAACACGGCCGCGGCCGTCACCCAAGTGGATGATGACGCCTATCATGGGCAGCAAATGCAGTTAATTGCCTTAACAATTAGCATCTTGATCTGCATTCTATTCATAGTTGCACTCCCTAAACTCATCAGCAAGCCGCTCGCAATGCTACTGGCAAAAATCCACGATATTACCGATGGCGACGGTGATTTGACCGAGCGGGTCCACTTAACCTCTAAGGACGAACTGGGCGACCTTGCCAAAGCATTCAATCATTTTCTCGATAACTTACATGGCATTATCTCGCAGTTTAAACAATCTACTTCGGAGCTGAATGTCGCCGCCGAAGGGCTAGCCAAAACCAGTGCCACGGCAAAACATACCTTGATGGATCAACAGGCAGCCACCCACAGAATCGCCGATGCCAGTGATCACATTGCTGCCTCAGTGCAAGAAGTGTCAGTCAGTGCCAGTCATGCCGCCGATGCCGCGAAACAAGCCGATATCTTTACCGCAGATGGCCAAGAAAGAGTGAAAAAAACCATCAATGTAATTCGAGAACTTGCGGGGGATGTAGGCTCGGCAGAAATGCAAATCAACAAACTCGAACAAGAAGGCCAACATATCGGCCGCGTGCTTGAGGTGATCCAATCTATTGCCGAACAGACCAATCTATTAGCCCTTAACGCAGCAATTGAAGCGGCGCGAGCGGGCGAGCAAGGACGCGGCTTTGCTGTGGTTGCCGATGAAGTGCGATCCCTCGCCTCTAAGACCCACCAATCCACTGAAGAAATTAAATTGATGATCGCCAATGTGCAAAATGGCACCCAAAGCGCTGTGGCGGCAATTAATATCGGTAATGAAAAGGCCATTTCGAGCGTCGAAGCCGCCAGTAATGCCGGTGAAGCCCTAGCACATATTGCAGAAATGGTGAGTCAGATCAGCGAGATGAATAATCAAATCGCCCTCGCTGCCAAAGCACAAACCACTATGGCCAATGAGAGTCATCAAAATATTCAACACATTGCCGAACAGTCGGAGGACAGTTTACGCACCACTGATGAAATCTATGCCGCGAGCGTACAACTCTCATCAATGGCGGGTAATCTCACGGCTCTGGTCAGCCGTTTTAAACTGTAAGTTTTTGAGAGTGAAAGCTTTTATGTAAGGTACTTTTTGTAAATCAGTGATGTTTGAAAAGTCCCCTCTACCGAATAAGGGAGCATAAACCCGTCGCAGTGATGGTCTGAATTCAGGTGCTCCCTTATATTTAAACAGCAAAGCTAGCATAGATTAGCAGCGCTTAACCACTAAGCCTCTTGCCGCGCGCAGGTTGACTAACATAGGTAACATCAACGCAAGGATCACTATCAGCATCCCTACCAATTGAATTTCCGTTACCGCCTGCCCCATGGCTAACGCCGTTAATGCAGCAAAAACGGGCACGAGATTAAAAAAGATCGATGCCTTAGCGGGGCCAAGCGCTTTAACGCCGTTAATCCAAAACAGATAACCGAGCACAGTGGCGAACAAACCTATGTAAAGCACGCTAGACAAAGCCGTCGTCGACAGTCCCATCAACTCCTGCCAAGGGTGAAACTCACCTCGGCCAAGCCCAACCACGGACATAGACACACTGGCAGCTATCATACTCAGCAAGGTAAAGGGCAACACAGGCAACCAATGGCCGACCCGTTGCGAACAAATGGTATAACCACTCCACGCCAACATGCCGGCGGCAATCATCACATCACCTTGGTTAAAACTGAAATTGAGCAACTGCTGCACACTGCCATTGGTGATCACTAGCAATACGCCCGCCAAACCGCCCACTAAGCTGAACACTTGTTGTCTGCTGAGCCATTCACGCTGTAATAGCGCATTGACGATTGAAGTCACCAGCGGGCTAAGCGCCATAATCAAGGCACCATTGGCGGCAGAGGTATGCTGCAGGCCATTAAATAACGCCAGATTTAAGCCGCCCACACCAATCACACCCACTAACGCTATGACAATATATTGCGCCAAACTCAATTTGGGCCAAGCCTGACGAGTAAAAGCGATATATAACGCCAGAGTCACAGCCGCAATGGTAAAACGCCAGAATACGAGGGATTCCCCTGACATCTCCTCCAGCACTCGCTTAGCAATCGGAAACACACTGCCCCAGCTAAAAACGCAAATCAGTAGACAAACAATTGTCATGTAAGGTGTATGGGATTTCATATCGGACTCTAGGGAGGTAATTTGGATTGAGCTTAGTTTATAAGTTTCATATATTATTAAAACAAACAAGATTGAGAGCTTAAATTCCAAATATGAAACTTAATTATTCCTTAGACGATATGCGCTTATTTTGGGTGGTGGCACAACAAGGGAGCTTTAAGCTCGCGGCGCAGCACTTAGGCATTCCACCTTCAACCTTAAGCCGTCGAATCAATCTGTTAGAACAATCCTTAGGTCTGCGTTTACTGCACAGAGACGCCCATAGAGTCAATCTGACCGCCACAGGTCAGCGGTATCTCGAACGCTGCGGCCCGCTGTTTATCGAGTTAAACCAGGTATCCGGTGAGTTGCATGCGGATAAACATCAAGCGGTTGGCAAATTGCGGATCTCGGCGCCCATCAATACAACCTATCGCTGGCTGGGTGAATCACTCAACGCCTTCCAACGGCATTATCCCAATATTGATATCGATTTAAGTCTGTCGAACATGAATATCGATGTCAGTGAAAACGCCATCGATATCGCCTTTCGAGTGGGTGAACCTAAAGATCCCGATTGGATTGCAAGGCCGCTCACCACGATTAGCTTTGTGCTTTGCGCCAGCACACCGGCAATCCAGTGGCATGTACTGCAAGCCATAGAAGCACTCGAACAACATCCAGTTATCATTGCAAAGCCCGTAAAAACATGGCGCTTACAGCACAATATCACTGGGCAAGATTTCGAGTTTGAGCCGAGGGGGAACATCAAGTTAGCCGTCGATGATATGGCGATCGCAAGTCAGGCTGTGGTGGCGGGACTCGGTATTGGACTATTACCCATCAGCATGGCGAGTGAACAGATACAAAGCGGCAAGCTCGTTCAAATACTGCCAGAATGGCAAGGTATTCCGCGCACCGCCTACTTGATGTATCGCGATCGGGACAATTTACCCTTGCGGGTCAGACTGTTAATTGATTTTATGTTGGCGAATCCACCCGAGGCTTATTGAGCCATTCAGGCATGAGTCTGCGGCGTATCGACTCAATAAACGCCTAGAGCGCTAAATCAAGCTGAGTCTGGGCATTTGGGATTTCGGACACTGCGAGGATAGAATCGGCGAGGCCGACCGAAATACCTAATAGGCGAATGCCGCGGCCCTCTTGCCTTGCCATCGCCTGTGCGAGTAGATCATAAAACATCACAATCGAGACTTCATCGCTGCGATGCTCAATAGTGGTTTGCTTGAAATCATTAAACTTGAGTTTGACGACTTGCTTGTGAATTTTGCGCTCTTTAGCGCTGCGGCTCAAACGTAGGGCTAATTCTTGGATCAACCCCGGCATCACTTGCTGGCACTGCTCTAGACTATAAATATCCTTCGCCAGCGTAGTTTCAACACCGACTGATTTACGCTCCCTATCGGCGGAAATGCCCCGCTCATCAATTCCTTGGGAACGCTCAATCAAGACACCACCAAACTTGCCGAATCGCGCCAATAACTCAGGTTTAGAATAGGCTTGCACATCACCACAGGTATTGAGACCAAGCGAGGAGAGCTTTTCGGCGGTGACTTTGCCGACACCGGGAATTTTACGTAGCGATAAGGTTTTAACAAAATCAGGCAGTGTTTCTGGAGTAATCACATATTGGCCGTTTGGCTTATTCAGATCCGAGGCAACCTTAGCTAAAAACTTCACCGGTGCTATGCCAGCCGAAGCAGTTAACCCAGTTTCGGCTAAGATATCGCGGCGAATGGCCTGCGCGATCAAGGTTGCCGAGCCCTTATATTGTTGGCACTCACTCACGTCTAAATAGGCTTCATCTAAAGAAAGCGGCTCAATCAATGGGGTATAGCGGGAGAAAATTTCACGAATTTGCAGCGACACCTCTTTATAAACCTGCATCCGCCCAGGAACCAAAATGAGATTGGGACACAACTTAAAAGCATAGGCGGTCGCCATCGCCGAACGTACACCAAATTTACGCGCCTCGTAACTGCAAGTGCTGATAACACCACGGCGGTCGCTGCTGCCGCCCACGGCTAAAGGCTTGCCACGGTATTCGGGAAAGTCGCGCATTTCCACTGCCGCAAAATAGCAGTCCATATCGATGTGAATAATTTTTCGCACGTTGAATTCCTCCAACGCCAAAATACTGTATATAAAAACAGTAATCAAGTGCTACTCGTCGATTTGAATGGAATAAGGCGAAAGCAAAAAATAAAAGGAGCCTAAGCTCCTTTTGTAAGTGCACTATGAGTGATGCCGTGATTGAGCTGATGGCCAGTGAGCGAATAGTTCCCCGACCGACTCAGGCTTAAATCTTAAATTGACCGATATTGCGAGTGAGCGCTCGGGTCATATCCTCAAATCCTTGCAAGCTTTGCGACAAGTCCTGACTCGACAGCAAAGACTGATCCGACAACCCCCGCACATTATCGACATTGAGCGCCACTTCCTCGGCCGCCACAGCTTGCTGATCGATTGCTACGGTTATTTCAACCGTTTGCTGCTGAATTGACATAATCGCCGTGGCAATATCATTCAGTGCCGCTTCGACTTGGGTCGTTAAGTCTTGCCCCGCTTTCGCTTGTTCGACGCCCGATTCCATCACTTGCTCAGCCTGCAATGCACTCTGTTGCAAGGTTTGAATAATACCTTGAATGTTGGCGGTAGAATCTTGGGTACGGGATGCCAACGTGCGCACTTCGTCGGCCACGACAGCAAAACCGCGGCCTTGCTCACCCGCCCGCGCCGCTTCAATCGCCGCATTCAATGCCAATAGATTGGTTTGCTCGGCAATATTACGGATCACACTCAAGACTTCACCGATTTGCTCTGAACTATTGCGTAAGTGTTTAATCACTTTCGCCGCGGCAATCACTTGCTCTGACAGCGCCTTCATCCCTTCGGTCGCACGGGAAACAATCTGTGTACCGTCGTGGGCTTGAGTTTGCGCCTTCTGGGCAAAATCATTGGCACGCTGGGCACTGACAGCCATTTCTTTACTCGTTTGCGCCATTTGCGTTGCGGCGGTAGCAACCGAATCTATCTGCTGCTTTTGCGATGAGACCGACGACACGGCTAAGTCGCAGATTTGCCGCGCATCAACAACGCCCGTGCCCACCTCTTGGGTTAAGCTTCGCGTATCCAACAGCATGTGCTGCACTTTCTCGGCGAAGCGATTAAAGGCATCGCCAAGTTTGCCTAACTCGTCTTCTCGCTCCATCAGGATACGTTTTGATAAATCACTGTCACCTTCGGCAATATCTTCCATCGCATCCAATAACTTAGCGAGTTGACGTCTAAAGGGTAGCAACATCAACCATACCGTCACGCCCATTAGCAGCATGATACCAATGGCGACCATACTGGCATTCCAGAACGCAGCGGTCACTGGCGCTTCAATCACTACGTGGGGCAACATAAAGGCTAAGTGCCACTTTTGTTTGGGATAATCGCCGCCCACAGTCACAAAGCTCACCCGCTGGGGCACGCCATTGAACGTGACGTTAGCAAACCCTTGCGCTTCCCTTTGCATCTGTTGTCTTAATGCCGAAAACCCTGAGGTCTGCTTAAACTGAGTGTCCACTTGATTCGCCAAAGAACCCGGCGGGAAACGTTCTGAAAAACCAGGGAAATACACCAACTTGCCTTCGTCTGTCATCAAGAAAGCTTGGCCAAAGTCACGGTATTTGATCGGTGCCAGCAGGGATTTACCAATAGTATCAATCAAGATATCCATGCCGCCGATCCCAATCAGCTCACCATTGGCAGCATAAACAGGGGTTTTAACCGTGGCAGAAATTGAACCATCGTTCGCATCTACCGCAGGATCGCCAACAAACAAGCCACGCTGGTCAATCGCCTCCTGCCACCAAGGTCGTTTGTTGGTGTAGTAATCTGGGTCGCCATCGAAGCGGCCATTAAGGTCAAAGTACTCGAAGGTATTGGCCGAGCCAAAAAACACCGACTTAACATCGCTATCGCGATCGGAGAAAGACTTAAAGTAAGCAATAATGTCTTGATACTGGCGATCAGCCGCGAGATGACTGCCACGGGCGTGATACTGAGTAAACCATTTGACTAAACCCGGCTCGGCAAATACTGAATGGATCACTTGGCCCTTAGCAATAAAGTAGCCGCTGATCTCATTGGCTTTTAAGGCAACTAACGCCGAAATATCCGCATCGACTTGCTTTCGCGTGTTATCACTTTCTTTCGTTACCAACAAAGCGGCGACTAAGGTAAGCAGTACAGCAAGCGCTCCAACGATAGTCACCACTAACTGCAAACTTAGAGAACGTTTCATATATCCCATCAATCTTCCCGTCTGGCTGGCCAACAAGTTAACAATATGGCTCGCAAAAATAGTTTTACACGGTAACAATTTTTACCTGTTAACAACAGATGAAATCGCCATAAAAAACGTAAATAAGTATTTGTAAAGAAAGGACATTGGCTTTATAACAGGATTCGCTAAATTTAAGATATTTTGCAGAGGATGAGTTTGTAGAGGCCGAGTTTTACAGTCAGATAGACTATATACAGATTGGATTAATAGGAAGCGGTAGAAATAGGATCAGCGAGACACTCCCGCTGATCTAGATTTAGTGATTACATCTTAGTTTGTAGGTAGTTTTGTAGCCCAACACGGTCAATCAGCCCGAGTTGTTTTTCGAGCCAATACATGTGGTCCGACTCAGTATCATCGAGTAACACTTCGAGGATCTCGCGGGTTTGGTAATCTTGCTTCTGCTCACACAGGGCAATCACTTGGCGCAAATCATCTGCGACCTTGTACTCGTAGGCGAGATCATTACGCAGCATCTCTTCCACATCTTTACCTATGTTCAACGCCTCACGGGCGGCAACATTAGGCGTCCCTTCGAGGAATAGAATACGCTGTACTAATTTGGCCGCATGGGCTTTTTCATCATCAGACTCATGGGCGATGCGCTCATAGAGTTCATTCAAGCCCCAATCTTCGTACATATGGGCATGGACAAAATATTGATCCATTGCCGAGAGTTCTCCCGTTAGGAGTCGATTTAACGCATCGATGACGTCTTTATCGCCTTTCATATCCCGCTCCTATTGGTCGCTAATTTGCGATTGTAGATAATTTTGAATCCCGGTTAGCGTAATGAGCTCTTGCTGCGACTCGAGCCAATCTAAGTGCTCTTCCTCGTCTTCAAGGATGTCTTCCAGCAGATCGCGGCTCACATAGTCTTGCTCGGCTTCACACAGGCTAATGGCATCACGCAGCAATGTCAGTTGCTCTTGCACCATGGCCAGATCGCAGTCGAGCATTTCTTGGCTATGTTCACCAATGCGAAGTTTCTCGAGTTGCTGCAAATTTGGCAGACCTTCCAAAAACAGCACGCGCTCGATGAGCTTATCGGCGTGCTTCATATCTTGGATGGATTTTTTGTATTCAACGTGATTGAGTTTCTCTAAGCCCCAATGTTTAAACATGCGGGCATGGAGGAAATATTGATTGATGGCGGTCAACTCACAGGTAAGCACCCGATTCAGTTGCCCAACCACTTTAGGATGACCTTTCATAAGTTACTATCCTTGGTAAGCGTGAAAAAGATTGATCTAAATCAAGCTTCTAGCCTAGTACAATTTACCCACCAACTCAAATTATCTTTATATTTCACCAACTTAATGATGAAAAGCATTCTCATTCCTGCTTAGATTAACGCGCTATCTCCCTCATAACCCAAGGATAAATTTAATTGGATGGTCTAGCTGGATAAGTTTCATGCAAAAAAATAGCCTCCAGATGGGAGGCTATTGTCGAAACATACGATTGAGAGAATATTAAATAATACGGTCTTTGGTTAACTTCTCACGGCGCGCTTCTTCAGCGGCCATACGACGTTTACGTTTGTCACAAGGGTCATCACAATCACACGCTTTTTCAATCCCTAGAACACCTAAACCGCCACAGCTTCCCTCGACGGCTTTACGCTTGATGAGATAACCTATCGACATCAGCAAAAAGAACAGTAATAAAACCACAAATGCCGCGATAAAAGTGCTCATGTTAACTCCAACTACTTAAGGAAAGGCTTGAAGGCGTCACTGTAATAGACTTTAAATCCTTCGCCTTGCTTTTCAATTAGCATTATCGCCAAGTGTTCCTTCTTGGCAAGCTCCAATGATGCTTCTGTGCCCAAAACCATCATAGCCGTTGCAAAACCGTCGGCAGTCATGCAATTCTGATGTAATACGGTCACAGATGCTAGCTTATGATTGATTGGCAAACCGGTACGTGGATCAATTATATGGGTAAAACGTTGGCCGTCTTCCTCATAATAATTACGATAATCGCCCGAGGTCGCCATCGCCATAGTCCCTGGTGAGATAACCTGCTGTACGGCTTCAGAGCCATCATCGGTCGGTTGCTCTATGGCAACGCGCCAAGAGCTACCATCGCCTTTAGCACCTTTAATGCTCAGCTCACCGCCAATTTCAACTAAATACCCAGTCGCGTGATATTTATCGAGAATAGAAGCGACTTTATCAACCCCAAAACCTTTGGCGATTGATGACAGGTCTACGTACAAATGCGCGTTATGCTTACTTAAACGATGACCTTCTATCGAAAGCTCACTAATACCAGTTTTGGCTTTCGCCGCATCGATATCGGCCTGAGTCGGAACCTTAGTTGGGCGCTTATCAGGACCAAATCCCCACAGGTTAACTAAAGGACCTAAGGTAATATCAAGTGCCTTATCCGTCACTTGATATAAGCGTATTCCCTCTTGCACCACTTTGATGGTATCCGCTGAAACTTCAACGCTTTGCTCCAATGGCAATTGGTTGAAACGGGATAATTCTGAATTTGGGCGATACGTCGACATCTGGTCATTGACTAGCTCAAGGGCTAAATCAATTTCCGCTTGAAGTAATTGCGCCGTCGGCATCTGCTCATTCGGCACGACTTTAATGTGATAAGTCGTCCCCATAGTGCTGCCCGCTAATGAAATGACCTCGTTCTGCTTTGAGCAGGCTGAAACAAAAAAGGCCAGCCCTACGAGGACTAGCCAGTTAAATGAATGCTTTAGTGCTGAGGTATTGATCTTTAAGGTCTGAAACATAGTGACCTACTACTCTTATTTGGGCCCTTAAATGCAAAAGTTGCAGATGAGAGATTATCCTCAACATCTGCAACTTTTCTATCTAGGACTAATGAACATTAGCCGCCGAAGTCATCCAACAGGATGTTTTCGTCTTCGACACCAAGATTTTTCAACATACCAATGACGGCAGCGTTCATCATTGGAGGTCCACACATGTAGAACTCACAATCTTCTGGTGCATCATGGTTTTTCAGATAGTTTTCATACAATACATTATGAATAAAACCTGTGTAACCATCCCAGTTATCCTCTGGTTGAGGATCTGAAAGGGCCACATGCCATACGAAGTTATCATTCTCAGCCGCAAGGCCGTCGAAATCTTCTACGTAGAACATTTCACGTTTAGAACGTGCACCGTACCAGAAGCTCATCTTACGTTTAGAGTGAAGACGCTTCAGTTGGTCGAAGATGTGCGAACGCATTGGCGCCATACCCGCACCACCGCCGATAAACACCATTTCTGCATCGGTATCTTTCGCGAAGAATTCACCGAATGGGCCAGAAATTGTCACTTTATCGCCAGCTTTTAAGCTCCAAATGTAAGATGACATCTTACCGCAAGGCAGAGTCAGGTTACGTGGTGGAGGCGTAGCAATACGCACGTTCAGCATAATAATACCGAACTCTTCAGGGTAGTTAGCCATTGAGTATGCACGGATAGTTTCTTCATCAACCTTAGATTCAAGATTGAAGAAACCGAAGTGTTCCCAGTCGCCACGGTATTGTGCAGGTACGTCGAAATCTGCATATTTAACATGGTGAGCAGGTGCTTCGATTTGAATATAACCGCCAGCACGGAAGGGTACAGATTCGCCATCAGGAATTTGCAGCTTCAGTTCTTTAATGAAAGTGGCTTTGTTATCGTTAGAGATAACTTCACATTCCCATTTTTTGATACCGAAGATTTCTTCGTCAAGCTCGATTTCCATATCGTTCTTAACGTTAACCTGACAAGAAAGACGACAGCCTTTACGGGCATCACCTTTGCTAATGTGGTCAAGTTCTGTTGGCAGAATATCACCGCCGCCAGACTTAATCACTACGCGACATTGGCCACATGAGCCACCGCCACCACACGCACTCGATACGAAGATACCGCTGTTAGCCAAAACGCCTAACAACTTACCGCCAGCACCGGTTGTAATAGCTTTTTCAGGATCGTCATTTATGCCGATCGTGATGTCACCGCTAGCCACTAACTTAGACTTAGCGAATAAAATCACTAATACCAAGATGAGGACGATAGCAGTAAACATACTCACACCGAGGTAAACCTCGAGCGGAGTAGATTTAAAAATACCAAGAATATCCATTAACTTATCCTTAGAAGGTCCAATTCAAGAAGCCGTTATGTGTCTCTTACAGAGACACACCAGAAAACGACATGAAACCTAAGGCCATCAAACCAGCAGTGATAAAGGTAATCCCTAAACCACGTAGGCCGTTAGGCACGTCGGCATACTTCAGCTTCTCACGGATACCGGCCATCAATACGATAGCTAATGCCCAACCCACTCCTGAGCCGAAACCAAACACCACACTCTCGCCTAACTTGTAGTCACGCTCAACCATGAATGATACCGCACCGAAAATCGCGCAGTTCACTGTGATCAAAGGTAAGAAAATACCTAATGCGTTGTACAAAGGTGGAAAGTACTTGTCCAGTGCCATTTCCAGAATTTGAACCAAAGCCGCAATCACACCGATAAAGGTAATGAATTTCAAGAAGCTTAAGTCAGCTTCAGGTGCGCCAGCCCAAGCAAGTGCACCAGGAGCTAGCAGCCCTTGATAGATAACTTGGTTTGCTGGGACAGAGATAGTTAACACTACAACTACCGCAATCCCTAGGCCCATGGCTGTGGTGACTTTCTTAGACACAGCCAAGAAAGTACACATACCTAGGAAGAAGGCCAGTGCCATGTTTTCAATGAAAACAGAGCGAATTAACAGGCTAATATAATGTTCCATCGCACTTACCCTTTTGCTTCAACTTGCTCTGGCTTATAGGTACGAATAATCCAAATCAGAACACCGATCAGGAAGAACGCACTCGGAGGCAGTAGTAGCAGACCGTTTGGTTGGTACCAGCCGCCATCAGAGATCTTGTGCAGGATTTCAACACCGAACAGAGAACCGTTACCAAACAGTTCACGTACGAAGCCAACAGCTAACAGAATTGCACCGTAACCTAAACCGTTACCGATACCATCCATAAAGCTCATCATTGGCGGTGTTTTCATCGCGTAGGCTTCGGCGCGACCCATTACGATACAGTTCGTAATGATTAAGCCCACGAATACCGACAGCTGCTTAGAGATCTGATAAGCATAAGCCTGCAGCAATTGGTCAACCACGATTACCAAAGAGGCAATAATGGTCATCTGTACGATAATACGCACACTGCTTGGAATATGATTACGGATCATTGAGATAAACAGGTTCGAAAACGCTGTTACCGCAGTTAACGCCAACGCCATTACCAGTGCAGTTTCGAGCTTGCTCGTTACCGCTAATGCACTACATACACCAAGTACTTGTAAAGCAATCGGGTTGTTGTTGACTATAGGTCCGGTCAGAACCTGTTTCAGTTCTTTAGCGTCAGACATTAGTTGAGACCTCCATTGCGTGCTTTTTCAATGAAACTCGCAAAACCTTCTTTCCCTAACCAGAATGTCAGTGAATGTTGCACACCGTTACTCGTTAAGGTTGCGCCAGATAATGCGTCTACACCGTATTCAGTGCTAGCAACAGCTGGGTTTTTCGTTACGCTGATAGCAATGTTACCTTGCTCATCAAATAACTTTTTGCCATGCCATTTCGCTTTCCACTGAGCATTTTGCACTTCGCCACCTAAGCCCGGCGTTTCGCCTTGCTCGTAGTAGACTAAGCTTTGCACTGTGTTTAGATCAGCATCCATAGCAAGGAAGGCATACATAGTAGACCAAAGGCCATAACCATGGATTGGCAGGATCACACTCGTTAATTTACCTTGCTCATCACGAACAAGATAAACCACAGCGTTATCCGCTACGCGTTTCACTGAAGCAATGTCGTTCTCAGGTACAAATGAGGTTTTCACATCACGAGACGCTTTACGTTGATCAAAAGTGTCAGCATTAACACCCTCAACCCATGCACCCGTTTTCAAATCGACCAGTTTAGCTTCGATGTGTTTACCGTATGTATCCAGAATTTGCGCTTTGGTGACCTTGCCAGCTTTAGTATCGATAAGACCAGCGGCTTCCAGAATGTACTTTTGCTTATCGAGCAGTTTATTTTCTGCTTGAGTCGGTCTCAGTAACACTGCTGCAGTAGACACAAATATCGCACAAATCAGACATAGGCCAACGACGATAAATAAGGTTCTGCCGAACGAATCTTTATTACTAGCCACGGGCAATCCTCCGCTTGATATTTGCCTGAACCACGAAGTGGTCGAACAATGGCGCGAACAAGTTAGCAAACAGAATTGCCAACATCATGCCTTCAGGGAATGCAGGGTTAATCACGCGGATAAACACAGCCATTGCACCGATCAAGATACCGTATGCCCATTTAGCTTGGTTAGTGAATGACGCTGACACAGGGTCTGTCGCCATAAACATCATGCCAAACGCAAAACCACCTAACACTAAGTGCCAGTACCAAGGCATTGCAAACATTGGGTTAGTGTCGCTACCGACAAAGTTAAGCAGAGTAGAAATGGCAATCATACCGACCATTACACCGCCAACAATGCGCCATGAAGCGATACGGGTGTAGATGATGACCAAACCACCTAACAGAATCGCTAATGTAGACACTTCACCAACAGAACCTGGAATGAATCCGAAGAACGAATCCCACCAGTTTTGGTTAATTGCATAATCTAATGTGCCCGCAGCTGCTTGGCTCAGTGCAGTCGCACCTGAGTAGCCGTCAGCCACAACCCATGAGGTATCACCCGACATGTTCAACGGATAAGCGAAGAACAGGAAGGCACGACCCGCTAGCGCTGGGTTTAAGAAGTTACGCCCTGTACCACCGAACACTTCTTTCGCCACGACCACACCGAAGGTGATACCCAGCGCCACCATCCATAATGGGATAGTTGCTGGCAGCGTTAAAGCGAACAGAATAGAGGTAACGAAGAAACCTTCGTTGACTTCATGACCGCGGATAGAGGCAAACAGCACTTCCCAGATACCACCGACGGCGAAGGTCACCGCATAGATAGGTAGGAAGAAACAGGCGCCATACCACATTAGCGCAGGCCAGCCGGAGTTTGCCGTCAGTTCGGTACCGAACATGCTGAACAAGCTCACTTGCCATACGTCAGGGGTAGCAAAACCAGCCACTAAAGCTAATTGAGCTTGTAAACCTACGTTGTACATGCCCACGAACATCGCTGGGAAAGCACAAGCCCAAACCGTAATCATCATACGTTTTAGGTCGAGGTTATCGCGAACGTGGGTTTTGCCCTTGTTCACCTTACCTGGGGTATAAAAAATCGTGTATGCCGCTTCGAATAGGGCATAAAACTTTTCGTATTTACCGCCTTTTTCAAAGTCGGGTTCAATACGTTCGAAAAAATCTTTCAAGCTCATTAGCCTTCCCTCTCGATCGTATCTAGACAGTCACGCAGATATGAACCGTAGTCATACTTGCCTGGACATACGAACGTACACAGTGCGAGATCTTCTTCATCTAACTCTAACGCGCCTAACGTGGCAGCACCGTCAAAGTCACCTGAAATCAAGTCACGCAACAACATAGTAGGAAGAATGTCCAATGGCATTACACGCTCATAGTTACCAATTGGCACCATAGCGCGGTCTGAACCACCTGTACTGGTCGTCATACTGAACAGACGAGAAGGAGCAAGATGTCCTAAGAATGCACGAGTGATAGAATATTTGTCTGAGCCTGGTAATACCCAGCCTAAAAATTCTTTCTCTGTACCTTCTTCTAACAGACTTACTTGAACATGGTAACGACCTAAATACCCTTGTGGGCCAACGGCTGTACGACCATTCAGAACAGAGCCTGAAATCAGACGAACATTACCATCTAAGGCTTCACCTGCGGTTAATTCAGTCATACTCGCGCCCACAACAGTGCGTACGAGTCTTGGCTTAGCCGCTTTAGGGCCTGCGATCGCAATAACACGTTCGGTATTGAGTTCACCCGTCGTAAATAGCTGACCAATTGCTATTACATCTTGGTAACCAATATGCCAAACGGTACGTTTTGCAGAGGCAGACAATAAGAAGTGAATATGAGTACCGACTAATCCTGCAGGGTGCACACCAGCAAATTCTTCAACTTGGGCGTTTGCGGCAGGAATATCAGCGCCAGGCGCTTTACAAAGGTAAACTTTACCGTCAGTAAGTCTTGCTAAGACCTTAAGACCATTAGCAAAATCTTCTTTATGCTCACGGATCACCACAACGGGATCAGCGGCAAGAGGTTGAGTATCTATTGCGGTTACAAAAATACCAGCAGCAGAAGAGTCTACAGCAGGAACTTTGCTAAAAGGACGAGTACGCAATGCAGTCCATAAACCTGATTCGATCAGATTGTCACGGACTAACTGCGAGTCGAGCGTATCGAGTGCAGTGGCATCATATTTAGCAAAGGCAACGCTTTCGTTTCCTTCCACTTCAATGACAACAGACTGCAGAACACGCTGGGCGCCCCGGTTAATGTCTAATATAGTACCACTGGCTAAAGCCGTATATTTAACGCCTAAATTCTTCTTATCTTCAAAAAGAACCTGGCCTTTTTGTACTTTATCGCCCACTTTGATTTTCATCGTTGGACGTAAGCCAATATACTCTTCACCCAAAGTAGCTACATGTTTAATGGCTGGGCCATTATGGATAACTTGCTCTGGTCCGCCTGCTATAGGCAGTTCCAATCCTTTCTTAATTGTAATCATATCCACAAGCACTACGTTTGAAGGAAAGACAATGCGCCGCGTTCCTGCTAAATACTTAGGTTTTAAACAAAACCTACTGCATTGAGCTAGCGCAGATTTATCACAGAAATGCGATCGCAATCACGCTGGTCGCGCGCATTTTACCCCAATTGACTTGGCATCGCCACGAAAATTATAGGTGATTTCAAACCTAAAAAATGGATTGAAAAGAATCATGCGCTACAGCGTTCGCCTTCCGACCTAGTGACGGATCAGAAAGAGAGAATATTACGGCCACTGGGTACTATAGCATTAATAATTAAAGATTTAATTTAGCAAAAAGTCGAAACATCCACTAAATACGACTTAAATCGATCTTATTTGTTTCAATTGATTTAAATTCAAACGAAATAAAGTTCAACTTAAAAGCGCCATTGATAACCTAAATAGCTAATACGTCCATTTTCCGATCGAATTCCGCTATTTGATGCTGTCGTGACTAATGTCTCATCTAAGAGGTTTTCTATCCGAAAATAAATCTCATGGTGACGGTTAAAATGATAATTCGCCGCTAAATCTACCCGCCATTGTGCAGCGACAGGCTGTAATTCGGCGCCAAATTGGCCCATCTCCCGCTCCGATTGATAAAAGACATTCGCATGCAGTTCATATTCGGCATATTTCATCCCTGCACTCAACTGCAGTTGCTGTTCGGGTAACCACGCCACCCCATCGCCAGCCACGACGCAGCCTTGAATTTCATTGCAGCTATTAGTTTGATACTCAGCATTCGAATACTGATAATTTAACGCCAAAGGCAACTGCACACTGCCCAGTTCCCATTGATAGCCAAGATTCAGCTCAACCCCTTTGGTCTGCACATCCACGACATTACCTTGAACCCACAAACGGCTGTCGGCGCATTGGGAATAAGCATCGCAATTGACATGCAGGTTATCAAAATCTTGAACGTAGGTTTTAATATCAGCACTAAAATGCTCGCTAGCATATTGGGCGCTGACTTGATATTGCAGCGACACTTGCGCTTCTTGCTCAAGATTCCCCGCACTCGCGGCGGTCCAGGAGCGTCGAATATCAGCACTAAAGCGCCAATCTCCAGCATGATATAAAACGCCAAGCTGTGGCATCCAATCGCTATCAGAAAAATCCGCCGCTTCGAGTCCGGCGTAGGCTAGATTGACCTCGCGATTGACGTCCACTTTTTCATAGGCAAGCGCGAGTTTGAGCTGCAATCCGTCCCAATTAAACAAGGAATCGATGGCCGAGGTGAATGCGGTCGCATCATCGGTATAAGCCAACAGCGCATCGGGCGCATCACTCACTAGACTCAAGTCCTGCTGCCATAGACTTTGCTGTTCACCAAGGTGCATCTCAGCTTTATCAGTATGGTAACGGGCACTCAAACTAATTTGATGGGCGCCATATTGATTCACGGACTCAGTTTGTACCCCAAAGGAGCTAAAATCATTGTCTTGTTGTAACGAAGCGACCGCGACACCATCGACTGTCGGCTGCCGTTCAAATGCGGCCAGCGCTGCTAAACTCTGGGTATCGAGCATTTGCCCATCAAATTGATTAAGTTGATTTAATTGCTGCGAATAGGATTGATAATAAAAGTCCGTGATGACCTTATGCCCGCCACTTAACGCAACTTGGTGTGACAATTGATACTTATGGTGTCGCCCTTGGTGCTTATCTGCCACAGTGGCTGAATACAAACTCATAGGATCTTGTTGCCAATCGGCCTGCGTTAAGCCGAGTTGGGAGCGATAGCTATCATCATCGAGGAACTGGTAGGTAAACTCAGTCACCTGCGGACTTCGGGCACCTAATAAACTCGCAGCATTGATTTTAAATAAGATATCAGTGGTTTGACGGTCAGTATCTTGGCCATTGAGCAAGTGCTCGGCGCCGCTACCATCGCTGTAGTTAACCGCGAGTATCATGCCGTATTCTTTTTGCTTCACGCCCCAATTCACATCGACACTGTAGTCAGCATCCGTATTGCCTTCGAGCGTTACCTTACTGTTTTCCGCTTGCTCGGCCACAGGTAAGGTTTGATAACTCACCACCCCAAACGCCCCTTGCCCACCAACCGCCATATTCGCCATTGGCGTGACAGTAACACTCTGTTGTTGCAGTAGATTGGGTAATAGTTGTAATTGCGGTGCAGAATAAGGCGCAGGTGAGAAATACACTCTATCTTGCAATACGGCCACGCCTTGACTCGCGCTGCGCATACTAATGCTTGCTGGATTTCCGTTAAGATCCGCAGGCAAAACCGTCAAAGCCGTTAACTGGCCTAAGGCTAAACTGTCAGCAGTTGAGTGGAATGTGTCATTGAGCAGGTTCAGTTCAAACATTTGACTGTGGAAATCATCGGCGAACGTTGTGTTAGAACAGGCAAGAGATACAGACATTGCACAGAGTGATACTGAGAAGTAACGACTAGGCATACCAAGCTCCCAAAAATTTTGTTAGCGTACGGTGTTTTTGTTATTAACTTGTAAAATAGCTGAATTTGTTTGAAAAAAAAAGCGACTCTCGTCGCTTTCTCTCATTAACTTCAGGAAACTGAATTTACTGGCTAGGCACTCTTATACAAGTAAGAGTGCAAACCGTTACAGATTACCTAGAATTTCGTCGCTTAATTTCAAATCATCATTGCGATTCACACTCACGCCAGCCGCAATAATATTACGGGCGATATCTTGTGCCTGCTCTAACGAATGCATCTCATACGTACCGCATTGGTATTCGTTCAGCTCAGGGATTTCAGACTGCTCAACCACTTTAAGCACATCTTCCATCGCAGCTAACCACGCATCGGCCACTTGGCGCTCAGTCGGCTCACCAATCAAACTCATATAAAAGCCGGTACGGCATCCCATTGGCGAAATATCGATGATCTCAACATTGCTACCATTTAAATGGTCACGCATAAAGCCAGCGAATAAATGCTCCAGAGTGTGAATACCACGCTCACTGAGAATATCTTTATTCGGTGCGCAAAAACGTAGATCGAATACCGTAATCGCATCACCCTTTGGCGTGCTCATATGCTTAGCAACACGAACCGCTGGGGCATTCATTCGAGTATGATCGACGGTAAAGCTATCAAGTAATGGCATAGGGATCTCCAAATTCTCAGGGCGACATCAACGCCACTGTAACTGTCTATTTATGGCTTGCAAGCATAACACCAAATGAATTACGCCGATAACAAGATAATTTAAGATGAAATCATCTCATATAAATCAGCGATTAATGTGACAGTCAGTGCTAAAAACACCCCACATTTAGTGTTGACGCTGTTGGCTGTAAGCATCCTCAGATATTTTATGATACTGGCGTACACCTTGCTCGTAGGCGTGATAGGCGGCGTACACTTTACGCATTAAAGGATCTTGATTGGCTTGTTCTTCAATCACTTGTTTAGAGATTTTCTCAAGTTCCAACAACACTTTTGGTGGAAATGCTTTAAGCACTACCCCTTCATCATTCACTAAGGTTTCAAGGGCCGTCACATTGCGGGTCGTGTATTCATCGAGCATATCTTGGTTAATCGCTCTCGCCGCGACTCTGACTATGGCTTGTAAATCTTGAGGTAAACTCTCGAAGGCAGCTTTATTAATCAAAAATTCCATATTGGAACCCGGCTCATGCCAACCTGGGTAATAGTAGTACTTCGCCACTTTATGTAGACCAAAAGCAAGGTCGTTCAATGGCCCCACCCACTCTGCCGCATCAATCGAGCCCGTTTGCAGGGCACCATAGAGTTCACGCCCCGCCATATTCACAGGAATAGCGCCGACACGCTTTAAGACTTCGCCGCCCAAGCCCGGCATACGGATCTTCAATCCCTTAAAATCAGCAATCGTATTAATCGGTTTATTGAACCAGCCGCCCATTTGCATGCCCGTATTGCCACCCGCGAGGGGAATGATGCCAAAGGGGCGATACACTTCTTCCCACAACGCCATGCCACCGCCGTAGTGCAACCAGCCGTTCATTTCTTGCGCTGTCATACCAAAGGGAATCGATGAAAAAAACTGCGCAGCGGGCGCCTTACCTTTCCAGTAATAAGAAGCGGCATGGGCCATTTGAATTTTTCCCTGACTCACGCCATCAAAGATGGCAAACGCTGGCATCAATTCTCCCGCACCATAAACCTGAATTTTTAACCGACCGTTAGACATGTCATCGACTAAATGCGCAAAACGCTCAGATGCCATACCTAAACCGGGGAAGTTTTTGGGCCAAGCGGTTGCAAGGCGCCATTCAATTGCGGGGATAGCTTGGGGATCATCCGTTGCGGCATGGGAAACGGCTACGTTTTGCGCATCACTGGCTACGGGGTTACAACCGCTCAGCCCCATCAGCAGCATTAAGACGAGCACACTCCCAAACTTACGCATTTTTAATACTCTCCCTGACATCAAACGAGCCCATGGTTCTAACAGACGTGAACATGTTCTCAGGACAGAGCTCCGCAATCGCATCACCCAAACCCTTAAAATAAAACATATTGTTAACACAGAAACGCCTATAGAGAAACCAGAAACTCGAGGGGTAAAACCAGAAACTCGAGGGGTAAAACCAGAAAATGGCCTTAGTTTGACCTAAAACAAAAAACCACTCTATGGAGAGTGGCTTTGAAATCTAAGCTAAAAGTATTGGAAAGCGATGAATTAACCGCGACAATTTGGCGTATTAGGCACTTGCGCATTCGCATCCCACTCACTTTGAGTGAAAGTGTGAATTGACAAGGCATGTACGCCATTAGCTAGCTCATGGGCTAAGTGAGTGTTAACCAATCGATGACGGGCTAAGAGGCGTAAACCATCAAACTGCTCGCTCACGAGCACTACTTTGAAATGGGTTTCTGAATTCGGTGGCACATGGTGACGATTACTTTCGTTAATCACTTCTAAGTGCGTCGGCGAGAAGCCTTCGGTTAACTTCTGCGTGATAGTGTTAGCCACTGTGCCCTGCGCATGAGTATTGGACATATTCGAGTCTCAATGGGGAAATCCAGTGGCCGCAGAGTACTGCTTCAGACAGAAAAGATCAAATTCACTTATTCGGTTTGCTGCTCTACGACCACATTATATCTCACCTTATTTGGCAGGCAGTCCGCAGCCACAAGAAGTTAACAGTAGGCATTTAACAATGGGCATTTAGCTATGGAAATTAACGATGAGTTGTCTAAAGGTGTAGTTCCAGCGGGGCTCTTTTATTTTCAAGCGTTTAGGTAAGCTGTGTAACCAATCGTTTTGCATGGGCCAGTGCATGATTAGCAGATCGCCGCTGTGCAAACTGATGTTGTACTTGGTTTGGCTGTGTTTATGCTTAAGCACAAAATCCCGCGTGGCGCCTAAGGTAATAGACGCAATATGGCTACCATGGGCAATTTCCGGTTCATCATCGCTGTGGGCTCCCATGCAATCTTTACCATCTGCGTAGCGATTGACTAATACCCCATTGCTGGCCAAGCCATAATCCCGCGCTAACTTTTCCCTCAACTTATGGGCATATTTAGGCCAAGGTAAGGCGCGGATAAACAGTCCTGAATATAAATAGTCGCAGCCCAAATCGCCAAACCACACTTGCTGGCGAGGAATTGCGTGAAACTGACCAAATACTTGGATTTCGGGGCGACTTAAGGGATAAGTCAGCGATTCTGTCATCAACGCAAGTTGCTGCTCAGCATTAAGATAACCCCGCACTAAGGTGATGGGCGGTATGGGTTGTCCAGTCTTGTTCAAACCGTGATCGGTAAGGTTCAAACTTAGCTGTAAATCAAGACCCGCTTCATCATCAAGCTCAGAAAATAAATCGTAACCTTGGTTGTCACGCCACTCATTATCTTTAGCCATCAACCTACTTGCCCCCCGCAACTATCGATCCGTTTGCTTGCCGCTTCGTCCATAGCAGGGCTAACATTAGCTCTTGATGCTGAGCCGTCGCACTGCGCCATGAAATCTGCGATAATCTGCGCCTTAATTTATTGGCGCAGTGTGGCACATGACAACACAATTTTCAGTAGCGGGTGTTGAACTCGAACTTTTACGGTATCCAGCTCAGCAGGAATCTAATCTTCAAGCTTGGGATGCCGCCGATGAACACTTACTCAAAAGCCTTATTGAGTCAGAGCAAGCCGCCGTGCCAACCGCCATTATCAACGACAGTTTCGGCGCCTTAAGCTGTGGTGTATCGAAACTGAATCCAAGTTGGCCACTGTGTGTTGAAACCGATGCCAGAACCAGCTTTTTAGGCACAGAGCAAAACCATGGCCGCAATCAGTTGCCGCTGGATAACCTGCAATGGTTTACCAGCCGCGATACCTTGCCAGAAAACTTAGCCTTAGTATTGATGAAGTTGCCTAAAAACTTAAGCTACTTTGCCCACCAGCTAACACGCTTATCGCAAGTGTTACCCGCTGGCACTCGTGTATTAGTGGCAGCCAAAGCCAAATCGATAAATGGCGCCTTGCTCGATGTCTTTGCCAAGCATTTAGGCCCAGCAAGCGCCAGTTTAGCGTGGAAAAACACCCGAGTAATTACCTGTGTCAGCGATGGTAAACCCAGACCATTAGCCAAAGAAGTGACTTGGACCGTACCTGAGTATCAACTTGAGATCAGTAACTTAAGTAATGTGTTTGCCGCCAACAAACTCGATATTGGCGCACGTATCATGCTGGAAAATCTGCCGAAAGGGGATTTCAAGTCGATTGTCGATCTCGGTTGTGGCAATGGCGTGCTGGGATTGCGAACCGCTCAGTTATTCCCAGAAGCTGATATCCACTTTATCGACGATTCTGAAATGGCGGTCGCATCAGCCAAGGCAAACTGGGCACGTAATCAATTGCCTGCAGATAAAGGCCACTTCTATTGGGACGACTGCATGACGCATCTGCCAGAAGAAGTGCAACCGGATCTGGTGCTATGTAATCCGCCCTTCCATCAAGGCGAAGCCATTACCGATCATATCGCGTGGCAGATGTTTTTAGATGCTCGCCGCCGCTTAAAAGACGGAGGTATTTTACATATCGTCGGCAACCGCCATCTGGCTTACCATATGAAATTGCAGCGCTTATTTAAAAACTGCACCACAGTCGCCTCCAACGGTAAATTTGTGATCCTGCAGGCGCAAAAGAAATAACCCTGCCACTATTTAGTACTTTAATCAGAGCCAGCAATGTCTGGCTCTTTGTTGAACTAAACCCGCTAAAATATTGTTCTACTCCACTATCAGCATTTTTCCACATTCGCTATGGCTAGCCGAAATCCCCTGTCGCAAGTACAATCCAATTGCAAAGGTGCTTAAGTCCTTAAATTCTTAAGCGCTGAATGTTTTAAGCTATTAGGCACTTAACTAGGATTGAGATATGCCGTTAAAGGATGACGTCGCCCAACTAAAAGCTGAGCTGGCACAATTACAGTCGCTGCATTTATCGCAGCAATCTTCGCTCAGCCGTCAATTGGCAGAATTTTCAACTAAGCTCGATACCTTAAGTCAGCAAATTGCGACTGAAGACGCCTCTGATACCACTATCAGTATGGCGGCAGATGCAGTATCGATTGCGGCTGTGCTCCCTGCCGCAGGTAACACGCCCGCATTAGCCTATGCGGCACACACACCAATCCTTGAGTCTACTCCCGTAGCGGCTGCTCAAGCAGACCCCAACCCATGGCAGCAAAACGCTGTGCAAGGAGACCCTTGGCAAAGAAACACAAAAAATACCTCAGCAGAACAAGTCGCTAAAACCGAATACCAGGCGCAGGGCCAACAACTGAGTGATGAAGTCAAATTACAGGCAAGCGTGCAAGTGGCGAGTCAATTTGACGATCTGTTATCCCAAGGATTAGCGACCATCATGGCGCCCTTTGGCGCCATTACCGAACAAATCAAATCCTTCTACCATCATTATCAGGCTAAGGGATTAGGCCCGGTCTTCTTGATGACAATCGCAGGGATCATCACCCTGACATTAGGCTTTGGTTATTTACTGCAATATTCCATCAACCATTGGTTCTCAGAACTGGGCAAAGCGCTACTCGGGTTTGCCAGCGCGAACGCTATCATAGCTGGCGGAATTTTTATTCGCCAAAAACGTGCGGGCATGGCGGACTTTGGTTCTGGGATAGTCGGATTAGGCCTTATACTTAACTTTCTCTGCGCTTACTTTATTGGGCCGTATTTTGAAATCATCCCCAATAGCGCGAGTTTTATCTTACTGTTATTGATCACTCTGGCAGGTTATGGTCTGTCGATGCGCTTAGATGCCAAAGTCATTAGCGTCATCGCCTTGGTCGGCGGCTCGACCGCGCCTATGATGTTGTTATCCCAAAGCTATGCACCACTGCTGTATCTTCCTTATTTACTGCTTATTGGAATTGGCGCCCTTGCCCAAAGTTATAAGCTTAAGTGGCCGTTATTACTGGAAATCACCGCGCTGCTGCACATTGGCTGCATCGAAGCCTTTAGCTATTTTGTGCCACTGCCACTCACCGACTTTGGCGGTGGCAGTCTGCTGGCGCTTTTCAGTATTAATGCGACCTTTTATCTCTACGGCATCACCGGCTTACTATTTACCCAGCAGTTTGCCCATCAAGATAAACAACCAAGCAACACCCTAAGCCATCGCATGCTCGCTTTGCCAATCGCATTGCTCGCCTTTGTGCTATTCGAATTAACGCAATTCACTGAGTTCGCAGGGGAAATCTTCGCGGTCAACGCGCTGATCTGTGCAGCCCTCTATTGGCAGCTAAAAAGCCGCTTAGAAAAAGCCCGCAGCGGCTTATTGTTAGTCTTTGCAGGAAGTTTTGCCGGATTTGCAGCGCTGTATTTACTTAGCCATGATTTCCTCGGCTTAGTCTTACTGCTCGAAGCCTTATTACTGTTATGGATTGGCACCAAAGAAGAGCTGGTTTCAGTGCGCGCCGAAGCCTATGTATTACTACTAATGGGATTAGGGTTAAATGCGTTTAGCGTGCTTGATAGCATGGCACTGTTAGAATCCAGCATATTAGATGCCTTGGCAATTTCAGCTTTGTCTGCCTTTGGCGTTTCGCTGATCGCACTGGCCTTAAGTTGCGCCGCCTTAGTCTTTGCCATTCGACTATTAACATTCACAAATGCGCCGCTTTCTGCGTTAGAACATCAGCTTTGCAGAATATTAAAAGAACTATTAAGCGGTTTTTATGTGGCGACAATTATCCTCGCGGCTTACCTTTTGAGCAGCGATTACTATCTCGCTATCTTGCCGCTAGTTAGCCTATTACTACTGTACTTAAGCGCAAAGGACAAACTCGTTGTCAGCGAATTTGCCGCTTGGCTCTTGCTATTGCCACTGCTCTTTAAGGTCGTTGAAGGCATAACGCTCGCGGACAGTTTTAGCTTTAGCGCCCAGCCGCTCATGGCCAAACTGGCACGAATTGAGTTATTTACCGCCTTACTCTTGGCCCATTATTGGTATCGCCGCCACTATAAAGATGCCCTATTTGCCAAAGCCGCTTATAGCATGCAAATCTTCTGCTATTTGCTGCTGCCGCTTATTCTGCTGCCTAAAGTTATCCGCAACTATTGGGAATATACCGCGATTGCCCTCTGGCTGAGCACCTTTATGAGCCTAGGTTTAGCCTACTTTATTAAACATAAGAGTTTGAATATTGAGGCCAAAATCCTCACTTGGCTAGCGGTTCTGATGACCGCCTCGCTATGTCTTATTCACGTTTGGCAAGGACTTGCGGCGCTGGTTATTGGTGCCCTCTTTATGGGCTTTACCCTGCTTCGTTATCGCCAATTACCCGAAACATGGCGCCCCTTGCTGCAACTTCAATGGCAACTGAGCCCTTATTACTTTGCACTGGTATTAGCCGTGATCGTTTATGGCTTTAATCATTCAGAGCTCGTCGGAATAGCCATGACAGCATTGGCCTTAAGTGGTTATTTTGCCTTGCTTATCCAAAAAAGTTTAAGCAAAAGCGCTGAAGGCCAAACCTCGCGTAGTATGAAATTAACCCTAGTAGCCGAAATCCAAGCCGCAATAAAGGAAAGCTACCATCTCGCCTACGGCCTAACGTTAGGCTTAGCCCTGTTGCCCATCATGCTGCATTTTGAGATCACGCTTGGGCTTAATCGTGATAATGCCTCGTTTGTGTTAATCGAGTTTTTATCACTGGCACTCCTAGCAAGGCTTATCTTGCAGCACGGCGTAGCAATACGCTTGCATAGACGTATCTTACCGTTACAAGGACTTAAGTGGGGCTGGCATCTACTGCTCGCCTTGAGTTACTTCATGTGGAGTTATAGCTTCGATAACATGATTGCCGCCCCACTCAGCGCAATTTTATTGGTTATCCATGGCAGTGTGTTGATGTTCATCAGCTTAAAACCACAAAATGCCGATATGATCCGCCTCGCCGCTGGGCTATTTATCCTATCGACGCTCAAGGTGCTATTACTGGATATGGCGTCCTTCGAGCTAGTGCAAAAGGTCATTGCTTTTATGCTGATCGGGGTTATTTTGCTGACAGTGTCTTACTTCTATCAGAAGGCGAGAAATCGATTGCAGCAAGATTAACATCGTTTTTAAAGCACTAAAAAAGCCGCCATCGAATTGAATCGATGGCGGCTTTTTACTGTTAATGATTTAATAAATTGATGAGGTATCTGCTATTCGATATGGGCTATTCGATAAGAACTACTTGCTCACCAGTGCCTTATCGAGCGCCTGCGCCACATCATTAATGATGTCGTCAATATGCTCAATCCCAACCGAGATACGGATAAGATCTTCTGACACGCCCGCCCGTGCCAGTTCATCGGCATCGAGCTGTCTGTGCGTGGTACTCGCAGGGTGACAGGCCAAGGATTTCGCATCGCCGATGTTCACTAAACGCAGGATCATCTGCAGCGCATCGATAAAACGTCCGCCGACAATTTTACCCTCTTCAGGCGTGGCCGCTTTAATCCCAAAGCTAATGATCCCAGAGGCTTTGCCGCCAGTGATCTTGTGGCAATTATCCTGATAAGGGCTGCTTGGCAACGCGCCGTAGTTCACCCAACTCACCGCCGGATGCAACACCAAATATTCGGCTAATGCTAGCGCGTTTGAGCAATGGCGCTCCATTCTAAGGCTTAGAGTTTCAAGGCCTTGCAACAGTAAGAATGCGCTGTGCGGTGAAAGCGCGGCGCCGGTATTACGTAGCGGTACCACACGGCAACGACCAATAAACGCAGCAGGGCCAAAGGCTTCGGTATAAACCACGCCATGGTAAGAAGGATCGGCATGGTTGAGTAAGGCAAATCTTTCCTTATTGGCGACCCAATCAAACTTGCCTGAATCGATAATCACCCCGCCAATCGTCGTGCCATGGCCACCTATGTATTTGGTTAAAGAGTGGATAACGATATCGGCGCCATGCTCAAACGGGCGACATAACACTGGGGTTGCGACCGTATTATCGACAATTAAAGGCACGCCATGCTTATGGGCAATCTCGGCTAAACGTTGTAAATCAACAATATTGCCCGCGGGATTACCAATTGATTCGCAGAACAAGGCCTTAGTTTTGTCGTCGATCAGCTCATCGAGGCCTTCAAAATCATCGAAGGCCGCCATACGCACTTCTACGCCTTGGCGCGGCAGCGTATGGGCAAACAGATTATAAGTGCCGCCATAGAGCTGACTGGTACTGACAATATTATCGCCAACTTGAGTCAGCGCTTGAATAGCATAGGTAATCGCCGCCATACCCGATGCCACGGCCAGCGCACCTATGCCGCCTTCAATGGCCGCTAGACGTTGCTCTAGCACGCTAGTAGTAGGATTCATGATCCGCGTATAAATGTTACCTGCGACTTTCAAGTCAAATAAATCAGCACCATGCTGGGTATCATCGAAGGTATAAGAGGTGGTTTGATAGATAGGTACCGCGGCCGCTTTCGTGGTCGCTTCTGACTCATAACCGTAGTGTAATGCCAGTGATTCAAGCTTCATTTTACCTTCCTTCAACAGAGTGCTGTCCTTGATCTAACCCAAAGGATTGCACAAGATTTGTGCATGTTCAACAAGCTAACAGATAGACATCTGGAAGTCTAAAACTTTTTACCTCAGCATTTAACTTCTGACCGAAAACCCCAAACAACAAAGCGAGCTAACATAACAGGCTCATATAAAAAGCGAACCTAACGAGTTAGCGCGAATAGTCGCGGATAAGTTCGGCCAGCACTATGACAGCAGAGACTATCTCTGGCGAGCACTCGTATGAGGCATTCAAGCGCATAAAATGACGGAACTCGACCTGATTACTAAAGAGATTTCCGGGAGCAATACTGATCCCACGCTCAATCGCCTGAGAATAAATTTGTGTCGCATCCATGTGTGCTGGCAGCGCTAACCAAAGAAAATAGCCGCCTTGTGCAAAGTTAACCCCCACAGACTCGGGCAGATGCGCGCGTAGTAGTTGGTACATGGCCAATTTGCGATCGGCTAACTTTTTACGTAACTGCTTCAAATGGCGCTCATATTGTGCCGACTGAATAAAATCGGCGATGGCAAGTTGCATGGGCGCGCTGGTCGATAACGTCGACATTAACTGTAATCGTTGTAACTGAGGTGCATAGCGTCCCGCCGCCACCCAGCCGACACGATAACCTGCAATCAACGACTTAGAAAATGAGCCGCAGTGCAACACTCGTCCTTCGGTATCGAAGGCTTTTACTGGCCTTGGCGCGCTAGCGTCGACATAAAGCTCTTGATAAACATCATCTTCAATCAGACTGACCTTATGCTCATTTAGTAACTGATAAAGCGCCTGTTTTTTAGTATCTGACAAGCTGCAACCCAAGGGGTTTTGATGTTGACTCATCAACCAGCAGGCTTTTACTGGATAGGTATTTAACACTTCCGCTAGCGCCTCGAGATCAATCCCTTGTTGTGGATCGGTCGCGACCGCAATCGCCTTAAGCTTAAGCCGCTCAATCGCCTGCATCGCGCCATAAAAGGTGGGTGATTCAATGACTACCCAATCCCCCGCTTGAGTCAGGGTCGCTAAACTCAAGTTCAGCGCCTCCATGGCGCCCGAGGTAATGATGATTTCATCGGGCGAAATGCTCATGCCCAATTTGGCATAACGTTGGGAAATCGCCTTACGCAGCCCAGCATTCCCCGGCGGTAAATTATCGGCGGCAAAAGACGGTGACATATGCCGAGTAACCTTAACTAACGAGCGCGCCAGCGCTTGCTGCGGGAATAAACTGGGATCGGGAAAACCTGAGCCAAAGGGCACTATGCCCGCCTGTTTTGACGCCTGCAAAACAGAGAAGACGAACTCGTTAATATCCACTTTATCAGAGAGATAAATCTGCCGCTGGCGGTCGGGATAACGAAAGGTTTCTGGCTGCGGCGCCACGATATAGCCCGATTTTGCCTGCGCCGTAATCATGCCTTGGCTTTCTAATAGCTGATAGGCATTGAGCACTGTCATCAGACTCAAACCCGAATCGGCCACAGTTTGGCGCAGCGACGGCAACTTGTCCCCCGCCTGCCAGACGCCTTGGGCTATTCGTGTCTTTAATTCCTGCGCTAACTGTTCGTATTTCGCCATCTGTTATACATCAATCAATACATTCTGTGTCTGTTATAGCCAGCTTATCCCATGGTCTAATGGCGCACAAGCTTTCACCGTCGAGCCAATTTAAGGCTTAGCGGACACTGCATTAATGAATGCCTTTGTAACGAGACTCTTATCTCTCGAGGAAATTATGTTTGATTTTGATGCCACTGTACTTGCTAGGATCCAATTTGCTTTTACCATCTCTTTTCACATTATTTTCCCCGCCATCACTATCGGCCTCGCCACTTATCTAGCGGTATTAGAGGGCTTATGGTTGAAAACGGCGAATCAGGTGTACCAGCAACTCTATCAATTTTGGTCGAAGATTTTTACTATTAACTTCGGCATGGGCGTGGTATCTGGCATTGTTATGGCCTACCAATTTGGTACCCATTGGAGCGCGTTTTCCGCCTTCGCGGGCAGCGTAACTGGGCCGCTACTCACCTATGAAGTGCTTACCGCCTTCTTCCTCGAAGCGGGTTTTCTGGGGGTCATGCTATTTGGTCAGCAGAAGGTCGGCAAAAACCTGCATTTCTTCGCCACTTGCATGGTTGCCACGGGCACGATTATCTCGACCTTCTGGATCTTAGCTTCAAACAGCTGGATGCAGACGCCCCAAGGTTTTGAAATCGTAAATAATCGCGTCATTCCTGTGGATTGGTTTCAGATAGTGTTTAACCCTTCATTCCCCTATCGTTTAGCCCACATGACAGTAGCGGCATTTATTTCGTCGGCTTTCTTTGTGGGCGCATCGGCGGCTTGGCATTTACTCAAAGGTAACGACACGCCCGCAATTCGTAAAATGTTGTCTATGGCGATGTGGATGGCGTTAATCGTCGCGCCGCTGCAAGCTGTGATTGGTGATTTTCATGGTTTAAATACCCTTGAATATCAACCAGTAAAAGTCGCGGCGATGGAAGGCCATTGGCGTAATGAGGGCGATAAACCCACGCCATTAGTCTTGTTTGCCATCCCCGATATGGACGCAGAGAAAAACCACTTCAGCCTCGAAATCCCAGGGCTGGCGAGTCTGATTTTAAAGCACGATTTAAGCAAACAAGTGCCCGCCTTGACTGAGTATCCCGCCGAGGACAGACCCAATGTGTTGTTAGTGTTTTGGAGTTTTAGGGTCATGGTCGGCTTAGGCCTATTGATGATTTTTGCCGGACTGTGGAGTGCTTACCTCAGACGCAAAGGCAAGCTCTACAGCAACAAACACTTTCTGCGATTTGTACTGGTGCTCGGCCCTGCAGGACTGCTCGCGACACTAGCGGGCTGGTTTACCACCGAACTTGGCCGCCAACCATGGGTGATCCAAGGGTTGATGCGCACGCAAGATGCCGTGTCTTCCCATAGCGTTACCCACCTGAGTATCAGCCTAGGGATTTTCATTGTCAGTTACTGCGGCATCTTCGGTGTGGGTTATCGCTATATGATGCGACTCATCCGCAAAGGGCCAGATATCGCAGCAACAAGCCATTAATTTTAAAGTCAATAAATCTAGTTTTACTTATTTAATCTTAAACATATTTAAGGGCTCACCATGGAATTCGATTTACCCTTGATTTGGTTCGGGATCATCATTTTTGCCACCTTGATGTATATCGTGATGGATGGCTTTGATCTCGGCATCGGCATACTGTTTCCCTTTATTCACGACGAGGACGACAGGGACATTATGGTGAATACCGTCGCCCCCGTTTGGGATGGTAATGAAACCTGGTTAGTGCTCGGTGGCGCTAGCCTGCTCGGTGCCTTTCCCCTCGCCTACGCCATAGTGCTCGAAGCGCTGACCATACCGCTGCTTATTATGTTGCTGGCACTGATATTTCGCGGCGTGGCGTTTGAGTTTAGATTTAAGTCGGGCGCAGAAGCTAAACCATTCTGGGATAAAGCGTTTATGTTCGGCTCTATCACTGCCACCTTTTCACAGGGCGTAGTACTGGGGGCGTTTATCTCAGGTATTTCTGTTAGTAACCAACAATTTAGTGGCGGAAGTTTCGATTGGTTATCGCCCTTTTCACTATTCTGTGGATTTGGCCTTATGCTGGCCTATGCTTTGCTCGGCGCGACTTGGCTGGTAAAAAAATGCCAAGGCGAGCTTAAAACGACCATGCAACAACTTGGCAGAGCACTGACCTTATGCCTACTTATGACCATAGGCTTAGTCAGTTTATGGACGCCTTTTGTGCAGCCCAATATTGCCCTGCGCTGGTTTAGTTTACCGAATTTATTCTACTTTGCCCCAGTGCCCATACTGGTATTAGCCTGCGGCTGGGCCTTGATGAAATCCTTGCGCCGCGATGATAACTATCAGCCATTCCTACTCACTCTAGGGCTGATTTTCTTAGGATTTAGTGGCTTAGGGATCAGCATCTGGCCACACATTATTCCACCCAACATCAGCCTTTGGCAGGCAGCTGCCCCCGACAGCAGCCTGAGCTTTATGCTCGTCGGCGCCCTGATGATCATCCCGCTAATTTTGGTTTATACCTTTTGGAGCTACTACGTGTTCCGCGGCAAAGTGACCAAGGATGCAGGCTATCACTAGCCATGACTCAGATAAAAGAAGAGGCTTCCCAAAACGCGACCTAAGCTAACTTGGCTTAGGTCGCTGATTCACCTTAGATGACTTTACATATGCAGGAGATCAACATGACGACCCAAACGAAATCCCTCAGCTATCGACTCGGCTGGTTAGTGCTCATTTGGTGCACGAGCGTCAGTTGCCTGTTCCTCGTCTCCATGTGCATTAAAATACTGTTGAAAGGCGCGGGATTAACCACCTAAGAGGATACCCGATATTTACCATTTAAACGCACACATTAAGGCTTAATTCAGTTAGCTTGCATAGCATAGCGTTAAAATATACTTAAGTATTATAATCACCGAGCTAAGGGATTATTAGAGTGTACATTATTGAATGAGTACTTTATTTGAATGAGCAACTTTAGTGAATTAGTGCGCTATTTACTTAATGGGTATTTCATCGCTAACCCCATCAGTGCTCGATTTATTTTACGCGCGCTAGGATTAAATTGACTAAGATTGGCATCAACACCAACAAAGTTAATTTAGTGTTAAATGCATATTTACTGTAGATAAGTATATTCAGCACTATAAATCTGGTTGGGCTTGCATTATTTTTTCACTTGGCCTATGGTATCAACCAAGTAAACATGGCTTATTTAATTAGCACTTTACTTAGTTAGCACTTTACATTATTCGCCATATTGAACGCTTAAAAAAGCAACCCATAACACACACTTTTTGACTGGAGATGTAACACTATGTTTAGCACTGCATTTTCATCACTATTTCCCCATGTATTAGCTAGCACTCTTAGTTTAACCTGCTGCTTGGCTAAATCATTCCGCTTCTCACTCAAATTCCCAGTCTAAGCCGAGCGTCACTCGCGCTCGGCAGAACTTTAATACTCTTGTTAAATAAGCGCTGAATCCAGTTACTCCTCTTTTTTAAATTCTTTGCTTGCACTTTTACTTGGTTATTTCAGAGGCGGAAATGGCATATTCCTTTTTTAGCGGTTTATTTCAGAATTTTATACTAAAAACCGAAACCTATTATTTACAGAACAGTTTTAATGCCTCCCTGCGCCCAACTGCTTTGGCAGGCGTGATTAGCAAACTTGAGCAGCTCAAGCATGATGTGGCGAGTGATAAAGTGACTGTAGGGCGGGAGATCCGCTTAGTTAATCTGCAGGATCAACAGGAGTATCAAATTGAGCTCGTGTATCCACCAAAGCATAAACCCAGTGCAGGACGCTTCTCTGTTATATCCGATTTAGGCGTTAGCCTACTTGGGCGGTCAAAGGGCGAGTTGGCTGAAGTGAGTATTTTAGGCAAGCCAGTGCTGTTTATGATTAAAGATGTCAGTCTAGCGAAAAAACCTAAAAAAGCTAAGTAGCCAGCTGATTTAAGCAGCGTTATTTCTAATGGCTTTTAGTGATTTATGTTGACTGAATCTACTCAAGTGTTAAGCCATTTTAGATGACGTAATTAAAGATATAGTGTGTTCTACTCCGTGACAACATACTTCAACTCGCTATTAGCGGCGGCTTCTAGCGGTACTTTCAACATAATAGGATAAGAAGGAATGTTATTTTGAAGTCATTAACTGGCCGCGTTATTTATTAAAGACAGGCATTAAATTAATTTAACACTGAAATTAACGCCTTTTGCCACTATTTACACTAAGTCATGGCAGCGCTTTAAGGTAAAACAGCAAAGGGGTTAAGAGGTTTAGGTTCGGCACCTCATCGTTAAATTACGTTTTATGTATCCTTTATAAATTAACCGACTCAATTTAAGCCTGAAATAAAAATTGAGCCCAACTATCGGAACCGAATTGCGGCGCGGAACCGGATAGTGACCTTCACTTTGGAGTCTATATCTATGAGTAAAGAAAAAAACAAAAAACCGCCAATGAAAACCTTAAAAGAGAAGCGTCAGGATAAACGGAACCGCCAAAAAGCATCCGACTAATTTATCCACCAATGTAAAACCCCTTAAATCCTCTCTTTAAATAGGCCGAAAATAGGGTGCTAAATGCTTTGGCACCCTATTTTATTTCTCGGTTTTATCCGCTTATCGCCTCACAACATCCGCTAGCGTTCGAATTAATAAGAGGTCATTTTTCAACATAAGTCTATGCGCCATCACAATCGACGGCGATACTGCTCCGGCGAGCACTGGGCATACTTTTTAAACATCACAATATAAGGTGAGGTTTGGTTATAGCCGAGCGTTAATGCCACCTCTTTAATAGCTAGTCCCTGACGCAGCAATTGTAATGAATAGATAAACTTATGCCTTTGTCTTAACTCGGTAAAACTCATCCCCAGCGCCTCTTGGCAACGACGAGCTAAGGTACGCTCTGTAGTGTGTAATTCATTGGCCCAAGATTTAAAGGTCTTAGGACTCGCAGGGTCGGCTTCGAGTGCTAGCAACAACGGCTGTAACAGTTTATCTGAGACTGTGGGCAAAAATTGCGGCAGAGCTTGGCCGATAGTGAGCTGATCGAGCAAAACCTCAACAAGCCGTTTATCCGCCGCCGAGTTTGCCACTCTAACTTGCCGCTCCCGCAGATCGTTAACGATCGATTGGGCAATAGGAGTCACAGCTAACAAACAGGTCTCTAGGGGAAACGCCGCAGCCCGCTCGACAACGATATTCATCGAACAATAATGGATACTACGCCGAGTGAAACTTTCATGCTCTATCCCCGCAGGAACCCAAATTGCATATTGCGACGGCGATAAAAACCGTTGCCCTGCGGCATGTAACTCCATGATGCCACCGCTGATTAACTGCAGTTGTCCCCAAACATGTTGATGTTTTGGCGTTACCGTATTTGGCAAGAAGGCTTCATAGTTGAAGAAAATATCCGCAACTGGCTCTTGCTCTGCCGTAAGGGGATGATAAACCGTACGCATTTTGTCTGTCCTTAAAGCCTTCTAGCTCATGATTTAATAGCACTCAACTGGTTAATAGCACTCAAGCAGTCCAGATTTAATCGCACTGGTTTAATCGCGCTCAAACGATTTTGCCATCCCATAGCACTCTGTCCGCCGGGGAACTGACCTTGTCTGATAAGCGATATCTATATCATAACCGACCATGGATAATTGCCTGCAATGATTATCTGGATGTATAAGTAATACGTAGTAAGCAGAGTCTCTCGTTCTGAGTTACTCAGTTTTAGCCATGTAGACTCAGTCGCTTATGCCTATTCACTCATGTCCAGCCACGTAAACCATTATCGAAAGGCAAAATCATGTTGTATTTGTTTCCCCTATTAGCCGTTTTCATTTGGGCGGGTAACTCGATAGTTAATAAACTCTCATTTGGGATTATCGATCCTGAAGCCATAGCGTTTTACCGTTGGTTTTTTGCAATGTTGCTATTAACACCCTTTGTCGCGGGTCGCGTGTGGCAAAAGCGCCGAGTGATCTTGCCGCTGTTACCTAAGTTCGCGACTTTGGCCATGCTGGGTATGGTGCTCAACCAGAGTCTGGCCTATTTTGCCGCGGCCACCACCACGGCGACGAATATGGCATTGATCACCTCACTCGTACCTATGATCAGCCTGTTTTTAGCCGTTCCCTTACTCAAACAGAAGCTGTCGCCGTTAGCCTTTGGTGGCACACTGATCTCCCTCGTTGGCTTAATTTTTATGTTGAGCCACGGTGATATGATGAATCTTGCCATCGGCGTCACCCAAGGAGATTTGTTATTGCTGTTCAGCGCCTTTGTGTATGCACTCTATGGTGTATTACTAAAACGCTGGCAATTACCACTGCCCACTTGGGAATCGGTTTATATTCAAGGACTCATAGCCGTATTTATGCTGACACCACTGCTGTTCACTAGCCCGAGTATGGCGATCAGCACGCAATCGGCACCACTAATACTGTATGCGGCAATTGCGGCCTCGCTGCTCGCGCCGTGGGCTTGGATCAATGGCATAAGCAAACTCGGTGCCGATCGCACCAGCGTGTTCTTTAATTTAATGCCGATTATTGCGGCGATACTGGCGGCCATCATCCTAAATGAAACCTTGGCCATTTATCATTACATTGGCGGCTCTATGGTCATTATTGGCGTCATGCTAGTGCAGATAAAACCTAAGCCAAAAGCCATCCCCACCTTAGCTTGCCCCGAATAATTTAAGCTAAACACCTAAGCCCTGGCTGCACAGTCGGGGCTATTCATCTTCTTTCTATGGGCACAAAACTTCGCCCAGAATCCCATCGCAATCTGCTGCACGCAAAGGCAATTCTATAAATAACGGCTAAGCTATTTATTAAGTTATTAATGGAGATCGTCCTATGTTTAACAGTATTCGCGTTAAGTTTTCACTGATGTTTGCCATTATGGCGACAGCGCTCATTGTTATGGCTGTCACAGACGCCATGCAAAGCCGTGCGACGGTAAAACAGATGCAAGAGTTCAGTCAGTTATTTAATCCTGCTATTTCGGCGATTCTCAATGCCGACCGCGATCTTTATCAAGCACAGCTCAGTGAAGAAGTGTTATTAAGGGAAGAATTATCAGCTGAGAATCGCAAGAGTGAGATTGATAACTGGCAAGAAAACGTCGACCAAGCCCGTGACCGAATGGGCGAGTTTAAAAAAATCCTTAAAGACCATCTGCAGGTACTGCAATCCACCAATGGCTTTGAAGCGCAATTTTCCCTTTGGTATCAAGCCTCATCAGAGGTCATTAATGCCGTCAAAAGTAATGACTTTGAACGCGCGAAACAACTCCACGAAACCAAATCCAAACAAGAATTTAAAGCCTTAAGAAACATCTATAATGCCGCAGGGGAAGCGGCCGATAACCGCGTCAAAGAGCTGGACTTGCAAGCGACAGAACAGGCAACCACCCAAACCCAAATTTCCCTCACCATAGCCAGCTTAGTGGCCATAGTCGCTCTGTTGATTGCCTACTTCGGCCCTAAAATCATCGTTAATGCCATTAAAGATATCACTAGCAGGATCAATGACATTGTTGATGGTGACGGTAACTTAACTCAACGGATCCCTATCAAACGTCAGGATGAAATCGGTGAGCTTGCCGAGGCCTTTAACTTGTTTGTAGAACAACTGCAGCAAATGGTGATCTCGATTATTGGCCAAACCAAGGATGTGAGCCAAACCGTTGAAAGCCTTGCGACTAAATCGGCAACCACTATCAACATCAGTCATGAACAAGAGCAGTTTGTCGATACCATAGTCACAGCGGTCAATGAAATGAGTGCCGCCGTAAGGGAAGTCGCCAGCAATGCCCTGCACACGGCAACCGAAATCACTAAGGTGAATGACCAAACGGTGGAAGGTAAAAATATCCTTGCCCAGTCCGTTAATCATATTCAGCAACTGTCTGAGTCGGTTAAAAATGCCGTAACGGTTATCGAAAAACTCTCAGTTAATTCAGCCAATATTGCCTCAGTGCTCGATGTGATCCGCTCTATTGCTGAGCAAACTAACCTACTCGCCCTTAACGCGGCCATTGAAGCGGCGCGCGCTGGCGAACAGGGCCGCGGCTTTGCCGTGGTCGCCGACGAAGTGCGTACACTGGCGAGTCGCACCGAAACCTCGACCCAAGATATTCAGCGTATGATTGAAGAGTTACAACGCGGCGTAAATGATGCGGTTAAAAGCATTGAATCGGGCGCCAGCCTGACCACATCAACCGTCACCCTCGCCAGCCAAACCCAAGATGCATTGGATGAAATCCTAAACTCCACCTCTAAGGTCAGCGAGATGTCCACTCAAACGGCAACGGCGACCGAAGAGCAAACCCATGTAACCGAAGAAATTAACCGTAACTTGACTGAATTATCCGATAAAACAAGATACTGCAACTTAGTCATTCAAGAGACTCAGCAAATCGTCGTCAACACTAAGGCTATTTGCAACAATCTACAAAAAGAAGTGGCGCGATTTAAAGTCGCTTAAGATAAATGACTAACGATAAATGGTTAGCGATAAGCTATTGAAACGAAAAGAGTGCCCAATAAGGCACTCTTTTTAATAGAAACAATTTAATAGGAATCCTGCAAAACAAAGCCTGAAGATAATAAAAGCTCCACTGCCGTATGCAAGTTGCAAGTTGCAAATTACGGTAACGATACTGAACCCAAGTTGTATCGATTCACCCGTTAAAGTGCGAATAACAGTACTAACTGTTTAATGTTAACTCACAGTAATGATTGAATTTCTAATTCAATCTAATTCAATCATCTGCAAAAGCTGTAAAACAGCCAAAAGATACATCACTCAAAACTGACTAATCGACCACCTAAGTGGGCAATTCTATCAGTGACGGAGTCAGAACTTAGGTAACCTGCGACCTTAGTCAAGGCATCAGCACGCCAAGCAAAAGGCGCACTCACACTGACAATACGCTCAGTTTCAGCATCGATATTCACATCAGCAACATTGCCCGTTGGCAGTAATAGCGCTGGATAATCATGGCTTAAGGTTTGTGATACTCGCGAGCTTGCCAGCGCCATATTACTCACGCAAATCTTTTGGCTCAATCCCTTTGGACCACGGCAGAGTACATTTAAAGAGGCACTGCCAAAGACTTTTAAATCCCCCCCTGCATTGACCCAGCCACCGCCAACGCCCGCGCGGCGCAACTCACTCACCGCCATATCGACCGCATAACCTTTGGCTATACCGTCTAAGGTTAAAATGAGTGGCCTAGCTAATCGCACTTGATTGCCTTTTATTTCAATATCCTGCCACTCGCCTTGCAACAGTAAAGGCATACCAAGATAAGCAGGCAAAGCGCCGCGGGACATCATTTCCCCGCCGACAGTACAATTGAACAAATTATTGCTCGCCTTGCCTAGCCACTTAGCTAACTTGAGCACCCGTAAACTGTCTTGGCTTACACTAATCCATGTTCCCGGCTGGCGATTTAACTGATTTAACTCACTGTCCTGCTGATGAAAACTCAGCAACCGCCCAATATGCGCCACACGCGAAAAAGCCGCTGTGATCGCGGCTTCTAAGGTTTTATCCCCAAGTGGGATCACACCGCCTTGATCTGGCAGTGACTCGGCGGCAATTTCCACCAGTGTTCCGAGTAATGGCTTAGCGCGACGTATCATGATAAAACCCACTGTAGTAGGAAGATCTGAGGGATCAGCAATAAACGCTTCATCCCGTTAAATTTAAACAAAGCACTAAGAGTAATTAACATAATTTGTGCGGATTCTATTAAAGTCTCTACTTCAATACAAATTGTTGCCATTAATTTTTATAGGGACTTTAGATACTAGAGAACGTTTTACATTTAAAAACAATAGATTGCTTATTAAGGCATTCTTAAAGTTATTTTACGTGCCATTACTATCGCAGCGCTAAACAAGCGAACAAAATCAAAACACCCCCGACTGAGCCCTATTGCTTACTGCCACTCATTATTTACGTTATTGATGCAGGCTTACCCATCAATTACTCAAATTAAATGGGGCGATAAATCACTCACTGACTCCATCCTCCCAGCTGCCAGCTTAAAATTTACGCTATTTCATGCAGTTGCAATCGACTCTAAATCAGATAAAAAACCGTTAATTTAACCAGATAAAAATAAGCAAATCATTGATTACAAATCAAAATGTAGACTAAGCCTCATCTTATACAACCAATTAATAACCTAGCGATCACAACGGAAGTAAAAACATCTAGACGTCTAAATTGACAGGTTGGCGGGGATCAAATATGCTTTGCCTCAAGTTGCTAGGATACGATGCCGAAGCGACACTAAATTTAAGCGAGTTTGACTGCTAAGGAACCTGCGGAAAGAACTCTAAGCGAAAGAGAGATAACATTTGAGCAATCCAACACCAGCAGCACAGCACAGCCCGGCATCTTTCATTGCCCTGTTGCCATTATTTGTTTTCCTTGGTCTTTTCATTGGCGCGGGTTTGTATTTCCAAAGCCAAGGTGTCGACTTCGCCTTCTATCAATTACCGAGCGTTATCGCCATTTTACCTGCGATTATTCTGGCGTTGATTTTATCAAAACAGAAATTAAATCAATCGATTGATACCTTCATTGGCGGTATTGGTCACAGCAACATTATTGCTATGTGTTTGATTTATTTATTAGCAGGCGCCTTCGCAGCGGTCGCTAAAGCCACAGGCGGCGTCGATGCCACTGTTGCTCTGGGTTTATCACTGATCCCATCAAACTTGTTGTTACCCGGTTTCTTTGTGATTGCGGCCTTTATCGCAACAGCCATGGGAACCTCAATGGGCACCATAGCTGCTGTCGCACCCATCGCCCTCGGCGTGGCCGACCAAGCGCAAATCGACTATGCCCTGATGGCCGGTGCTGTCATGTCTGGCGCCCTATTCGGTGACAACTTATCGATTATTTCCGATACCACGATTGCAGCCACCCGCACTCAGGGCTGTGATATGAAAGATAAATTCCGTGAAAACCTGATTTTCGCTATTCCCGCATCACTGCTAACCTTGATTGCCTTTGTATTTGCAGGCCAAGGCCAAGCGGAATTAGCGCCGCAGAACATAGATCTCATTAAGGTCATTCCTTACCTGACTATTTTGATCTTAGCGGTGGCGGGTCTGAACGTATTTGTGGTCTTAACCTTAGGTATCTTATTAGCGGGCGCTACGGGTCTATTTACTATGGATTACGGCGTGATCCAATTCGGTAAAGATATTTATGCTGGCTTTAGCAATATGCAGGAGATTTTCATTCTGTCTATGCTGGTCGGTGGTTTAGCGGCACTTATGCAGCAACAAGGTGGTCTCGCCTTTGTGAGCAAACAGATTGAAAAGCTGATCACGCGTTTTTCAAAGGCACAAGGTGAAGCCTCATGCCGCGCCGCAGAACTGGGTATGGCTGGCATAGTCGCAGTGACTAACACTTGTGTGGCCAACAACACGGTTTCTATCGTGGTGACCGGTGATATTGCCAAAGACTTAGCCGAGAAACATGGTGTGAGCCCAAAACGTGCCGCCAGCGTCCTCGATATTTTCGCCTGTATTATCCAAGGCTTGATCCCGTATGGCGCACAAGCCCTACTGATCGCCTCGACCTTTAGCATCACCCCATTGGCAGCGGTATCACACGCTTGGTACTGTATGATTTTAGCCGTCGTGGCCGTTGCGATTGTGATTTTCCGCAAACGACACTAAACAATGTGTTTGAGTCGTACGAGTAAAATCTAACCTTTATGATCAGGAACGCACTAGGCGTTCCTTGTCATTTTAAAGCTCTCTTTTAGCAACAAAGCATAAACTCGCTTGCCTTCATTAAACAATTCAGGCAAGTTACCGCATTCAGTGTGGTCATTTCCCATCAGTATGTTTTAGTCTCCATGAATCCTCTTTATCACCAAGAACCAAGTCAATACGATCTACATCGTCTTATTACATGGTTGATTGTAGGCGCAGCCTTTATTAGTACTTCTGGAGTTTTAATTGCTATTTATGCTGAATATCAAAATATTGGAGTTCAAGTCTTACAAATACGCGCTGATTTTTTAGGTAACTATATCAACTCACCTCTCGCTTATGTGTTTAATTTAAGCTTATTAGCCGCAGGGCTTTGCATACTTATTTCAATGGCTGGACTCTACTTACTAAAACTAGATACGTTTAGCCAATGGATAGCACTAGCAGGTGCGTGGGTAGGAATCTCTGTGATTTTGATGGGAATATTCCCCATTAATTTTTTGAGCATACACAGAATAGTTTCAACGAGTTATCTATTAAGCACCCTCATCTTACACAGCCTTGTGATTATAGCGGGAATAGTGCCTCGGTTTATTTGCCCAAAGCCACTGTTCTATTTAAGTCTGATAAGCTTTTGTAGTGCCGTGAGTTTAACTCTGCAATTAAATTGGACAATATTGGATTTTCCTCCCTGTGTGCCCCAAACACACTTTTGTCCTGTTTCAGCCAATATGTGGCTGCAAACTAACTTGAGTATCATTTGGTGTTTAAGCCTAGCCTTTGCCATGCGGCGCCTATCAAAAATACTGTATCATCGCGCCCAAGAACGCCAAATACTTTAGGGTAATCCATGCGCTTAGCAAAATACCTCGCCCAGTGTGGCATAGGCTCACGCCGTGAAGCCTGCCGTTTAATTGAGGCCGGGCGCATCACACTCAATGGCCATATCGCCCGCCACACAGATCCCATCCGTTTGGACGAATTATTAAACTGCCTCGACCGTATTGAGCTTGATGGCGCACCTATCACTCAAACCGAAACCCTCGCCTACTGGGTATTTAACAAAGCCGTGGGCACAGATTGCCGCCTGCTTGAGCAGGATGAAACGAGTCTTGTACACTTGCTCCCCAAAGCGCCAAGACTCTATCCCGTCGGCAGGCTCGATAAAGATTCCCGCGGCCTACTGCTGTTAACTAATGATGGTGAGCTAACCCATAAACTCATGCACCCCAGTTTTGCCCACAGCAAAACCTACCATGTGCACCTCAACCGGCCATTCACTGATGATTTTATTGAACAAATGGCCAGTGGAGTGCGTTATAAAGACCTGCAAACCCTGCCCTGCCAAGTCCGCCGCCTCAGTTCGGACAGCTTTGAAATCGTGCTGACTCAGGGACTAAATCGCCAAATTCGGCGTATGGCCATCGCCTTAGGCTATAAGGTAATTGACTTACAGCGCGTCGCATTAATGACATTAACGCTAGAATCCTTAGCCGAAGGAGCGATGCGGCCACTCACCCTACAGGAAGTTGCAGTGCTTAAAGCCGCAGTCACAATTTAATGGCAGACAAATCGCGAATGCCCTCAAGCAGCTAGCCTCAATTTGAGACAAATGCCCGCGCGCAAAATATCTGCCAATGAACGCCTCTGAAGCTAGAAACGCCCGAGTCATCTCAGGCGTTTTTGATGGAACGAAGATAGCCTTTCAAGCTGATAACCTTGAGCTACTTTTTATCCGAACGAAGCACTAATTCCACTCTGCGATTCAGTTTTTGTCCGGCGTCATTAGTATTGCTGGCGATTGGGCTGTATTCACCGTTACCGTGGGCGGTTAATTGGGCCGACGGAATTTGAAACCCGTCACTCAACTGCTTAATCACAGCTGCGGCGCGCCGCTCCGACAGGCTTTGATTGTAACTCCGCTCACCCTTGTCATCGGTATGTCCGACCACATAGAAACTCAGTGTCGGATTCTGCTTAAGATAGCTTGCGAGTACGTCGAGTACAGGTTTGGACTCAGGCAACATGCGCTCACTGTCATAATCAAACAGCAATCCCTCCAACGTCGCCTTACCAGTTTGGCTCATCGCATCGGTCAAAGCATTGAGGTCAATCGCCACTCGATCATCCTTCAGAGTAGAGAGTTCCATTACCCTGAGGGTAGTATCAGCAGGTGTGCCATCAAAATATCCTTGGGAATAGATATCGAAGTAAACATCGCCCTTTGCGTGACTCAGCTTAAACAGCTGATACTCCTGCCATTCGTCCTCTTTATCGTCTTTGATTAATTTAATGGCATTAATCAGGTTATCATCGTCGCCGCAAGCCGTGCCTTTGCAATGGAACACCCGCTCAGCCTGCAGTTTTTGTGCTGCGGCGGCATAATTACTGTTGATTTCAAACAGGGAATAGCTGTCAGGCATCTGATAACTTATTTGAGTAAGCTTGGCATCGAGCGATTGAGTTTGATAATCGGCGCCCGAGATCCCCACCAATACAGGCACTTGGGTAAAGTTAGTTTGTTTGTAACTTGTAATATAACTGCCGGGCATACGCCCCAACAAAGGATGGTCGGTCGCGCCTTGAGCATCGTCGCTACGCCTATCTTTAATCTCAATGTCCTTCGGCGCCTGCTGTAAAAAGTCACTATTGGCTTGGATCAAGTCTAGCGGCTCAGGGATAGCGTCGAGAATATCGACTTGCAGATAGGTATATCTGTCCTCGCGATTGACGACATAGATACTGGTGTAAACCTCACCGCGAGTACCTTTCAGTTTTGCCGCCACGTAAGCACTGTGATAGTCGGCATTCACGCTCTTAAGCGGCTTTAGCTGAGTTTGCATCGCTTGCCCGTCGCCGCAGGATGCTGCAGTGCAATTAAATAACACTTCGGCATTAAGCTTTTTCAGCTGAGCCAAATAATTATTGATAACATGCTCAGGACTATAACTCTCTGGCAACTCAACGCTTTGTCGAGTCAATTTGCCTGATACAGGCAACAGAGTGAACTTGTCACCATTCACTGCGGTGATAAGTTCAAAGGGCGTAAAGTGGATGCGCTTTTCTTCAGGCGATTTGGCGTCAGGAAAGGGAGTAAACAGCGATTCAGCATTCACCGCAAAAGTAGCGACACCGTAGGTCGCAGTCAAAAGTACAGCACTCAATAACGTCTTATGTCCCATAAAAAATCCTTTTCAGTGGGTAAATAGAAATTTAGCTCATAGCTTAAAAACATAAGCGCGAACGATATTACGATAAAATGAAAAATAATTCAGCCTAGATATTACTGCAAAGATTGAGACATATTTTCAGACTGCAGAAGCCACCGCCTTAGTTACATCACGATTAATAGCAGTATCATAATCAAAACCATCTATGACATATAAGCAGTTTAATAACCAAATCAAAATTATATTAGAGTGAGCAGAGTTATACCGTTAATTAGTAAGAAATCCTTCTTTCGTGTTATAGCCATCTGCAATACATCACCTTATAAAGGGAAATAATTTTTTTCCGAAAGCCTTATCTTTATATGTTGATGAAATTACAGATAGAAAATGTTTGCTCATTCAGCAAACACGGGTGACGTTAACGGATACAAAGACGATGCCGAAAACGAGTCGTTAATAACAAAGAAATAATCAAACTAAGGTTATAGCTTTATTTGATTTTTTACGTTTCTGGCTAGCTAAATTCATGCTCAAAGGACTTTGCAAAAATGCGATTCAGAATAATGTTATCTCACGTAAAACTTTTACTTTGTATATCGCTGCTCGGCGCTACACCTACTTCTATAGCGGAAGAAAAAGCGGTAACTGTGCAAAGTATCCTTGCTAATGCACCTAAACCCCATGAGGTTGAATTTGCTCGTAAAGGCGTAGCAGAAACAAGCATAGAGAATGCTTGGGAGCGGCCATGCCCATATAACAGTTCTCGCTTGCTCTTTGACGATTCGGGCGATATTGACTTAGACGAAATTCATCTCCGTTGTCGCCGCTGGCAAGACTGTAAGACGATGGGAGCTTCAGCGAGTCAGTTTACTGAAGGTTTTTTCAAGCACCATAAAACGGGGGAGAAAATTCCTCAGCAGTGGAAAGACGATGGCGAAGACTTGGCCAAGAATAATGCAGAATTTGGTGGCGGTTCGGGACATTCGTATAACCATGCCTTGAAATTTGCTGAAAAAAACTGGCGCTTGTTTGAAGGGCGCAGTGCTAGCGAAGCCGACAAACTCGTTAAAAAGCAATTCTGGCAATGGTGCGCGGTCGAACCTTTGTCTATTTGGAAAAGTAAACTAGATGATTAGGATTAGTATGTATTTCAAATTCTTATCAACAGTGACTTAGGTGTAAAAATGCGATTTAGAATAAGGTTATTTCAAGCAAAAATTTTACTTTGTGTCTCGCTGCTCAGCGCTGCCTCTATTTCCATTGCAGAGGAAAAATCCGGCTATGACTTGTTATTGGAGATGTTTCCTAAGCCTTATGAGATTGAACTGGCGCGCAAAGGTATAGCCGAAACCAATATCGATAAGGCTTGGGAACGAGCTTGCCCCTATCGAGAGCTAACAGGAACGACTGAGGCGGAGGACGAGTATTTCTTTCGCTGCAAACGTTGGGATGACTGTGTGTCGGCAGGCAGTTCGGCCAGCGTTTACACAGAGGGGTTCTTCAGAAACCAGCAACTGGATCCCAATGCACAAGTACCGTGGGAGCTCTACCGGGATGTTCTGTTGGAGGGGCTGATTTAGAAAGGGTTACAGGTCACTTAAAACAACATGCCGTGAAGTTTGCCGAGGCAAATTGGCGCTTGTTTGAGGGGCGGGATGCTGCCACGGCAAGTGACATGGTGGAAACGAAATTCTGGCAATGGTGCTCTATTCAACCTTTATCACTTTGGGAAAATGAGTAACTGCTCGGATAAAGATTAATTTGTATTTCAACCTTGTACCTACAGTGATATTACGCCGCAGATATGAAAATGATCGCAATAGCCAAGCAACCGAGAAAGCAAATTGCGTAATCTTTTCAGTCCACAGGTGCCGATAATGCTAAAAAGGTGAGCTAATACCATGGCGCACCTATCAATACTGCTATCTCAACAGCTATCAGTAGTCATTGCACAAAAAAATAGCGATAAACTCACTGAGTTTATCGCTATTTTGATGTGTTGCTATTGCAGTCTTTTTAAACGCTACATCACGCTTAAATGCTGATAATCCAGCCATTACAGGCCACACCATTGCTGGTGCGGCAATAGATTACTTAACGATTTCCATCTCGGCTAATAGATTGTCGGCATGATCTAAATATTTCATAACCCACAACATATAGCGGCTATCCACTTGGATAGAACGGTTGATGTTATCGTCATACGCCCAGTCACCGATAATGCTTTCATACACACCATCGAACAGCAGACCGACTAATTCAGCGCGGCCGTTTAGTGTGGGTGAACCTGAGTTGCCGCCGGTTGTGTCTAACGTCGACAGGAAGTTAACCGGTACAGAATCGATGGCTTTCACATAGAAATCACCGTATTGCTTCTGTTTAATCAGCTCTAACTCTTTCTTCGGCGCATCGAATGGATCAACACCTGTGTCCTTTTGCACTATGCCTTCAAGGCGAGTGAATGGCACAGCCACTAAACCGTCTTTTGGCGAGTAGCCTTTCACATGACCAACCGTGACACGCAGGCTTGAGTTCGCATCGGCATACACTGGCTTACCTTGCTCAAGATTGTAAGCAATGATGGCATCCATGTACTGCGGGCGCACTTTCATCAGCTCGCCATCCAGTTCTTTTTCTTTCTTTTCTTCAGCCATATCTGTGTCATACATAGCCACGGCGAATTGAATGAAAGGATCTTTAGAGGCTTTAAAATCGGCAACGGATTTATCCATCCACGCCAGACGCACGTCTTTTTTGCCTAACTCAGTTTTGGCGTACATTTTGTCTAAGGTTTTCGAAAGCTTAGCTTCGCTGAACTTCTTATCGATACCAAAGGCTTTATCCAATGCGGGTAGACGTTTGTCTTCTGGCAGTGCGGCGTAGCGTTTCAGCATATCGAGTAACACGGCTTTATCGACGCTTGGCGCATAACGACGGTCGATACGCTCCATGCTCGCTTTCAGACGAGTCATATCACGTTCTTGGAAGCCTGGTTCACGCTGCATATCCGGCAGTTGTTTCTCGTTCGCTAGACGATACAGGCTGCGCGCCGTTGGCAACATAGTCGTGCTACCAATGTAGCTTAAGATCATGTCACGCTCTTGATGCGCTTTACTCTTGGCAATTAACGCATCTAATTCCGCTAAGGTTTTGCCGTATTTTGCTTCACGACCGCTGTCTTTAGCTATCCACGCTGCAAGCTCAGCTTCGCGGGCTTTACGGTCCGCAAGCATGGTGGATTTGCCATAAAACTCGATCATCGAGGTGAAGTTTTTCGCGTAGTTTGCAAGGCTAGCAATTTGACTCTCGTACTTAATACGTTCGTCACTGCCTTCTGGCGCGGTATCTTTAATGATCTCAATAAAGCGCTCGCGCAATAACTTACCTTCTGGATAAGCCCACTCGAATTGATTTTGCACTTCATTGGCGGTGCGATATCGGTTGGTGCGACCTGGGTAACCAGCCACCATGACAAAATCGCCATCGCTCACGCCTTTAGCCGATACTTTTAAAAAGCTTTTTGGCTCGTATGGCACGTTATCGCTACTGAAATCGGCAGGTTTGCCCGCTTTAGACACATAGGCGCGATAGAAAGAAAAATCGCCTGTGTGACGTGGCCACATCCAGTTATCGACGTCGCCACCGTATTTACCCACGCTCGCGGCTGGGTTATAGACTAAGCGTACATCGCGGATTTCCAGTTGTTTAACCAGATAATATTCGAGGCCGCCGTGGAAGCTATACACTTGGCAACGGTAGCCGTCTTCTTTTTCGCATTCAGCTACTAAGGCTTTTTCTTGGCTTTCAACGCCTTGATAGAAGGCACTGCCCACTTTGCCTTCGAGCCCGCCTTTTACGCGCTCGGTCACATTGGTCACATCTTCGGTCACATACACACGTGAACCCGGTGTGGCAGGTAATTCATCGGCGAAGGTCTTAGCTAAAAAACCATCTTGCAGCAGGTTTTTTTCTGGGGTGGAGTTGTATTGAATCGCACCATAGGCACAGTGATGGTTAGTGACCACCAAGCCTTTTGGCGATACGAATGACGCAGTACAGCCACCAAGACTGATCACGGCGTTCATTGGGAATTCGGTGAGTTTTGAAATCGATTTGGCATCAATTTCTAGCCCTTTTGCTTTTAGCTCATCGGCCATAGCAGGCAGTTGATGGGGCTGCCACATACCTTCGTCAGCCTGAGCGCCAAAACTGGCGGCTACGGCAACTGTGAGTAACCATTTTTTCATTGTGTTAAGTCCGTTTTATGTGAATGAAGCCACGCGCAAGCTGGGCCATGTTCTCGTTTTAATCGTGTTGTTTTTATCTTAAGTCACTGTATTAAAACCCAGCATCACTCGCTTTAAAACCTAAAAAGCAAAAAGTCAGGCCGGGGCCTGACTTTATCACATCGGATACACTCTATAACAGACTCAGAAAAATTCGCTTACAAAGCAAATACATTCCATCAGCTACATTCCATCAAAGTTACCCCGCGGCGTTCGCTACAAAACTGACGCTAGCCACGGATTAAATACTAAGCCGCTAAATTGCAACAAATAGCTGGGCACCCACAATCACAACGCCTAACAAACCTGCCAACACTAAGCCTATAGAACCACCCGACACTAAGCCTATAGAACCACCCGACACTTGATAACCGCCCGGTTGTGTTTGACGTTGACGCAATGCCATCACAATTGGCAAGAAGATGATCATCACCACCAATGGCACGGCTGCGAATCCCAGTACCGCCACAAAACCTTCTGGCAGATAGAGCGCACATAATACTGGCGGAATAAAGGTTAACAGCCAGGTCTGCATACGGCCGGCAAACGTCTCTTTAGCGCGGGTTAATTCGGCGACAAAGTCATACAGGCTTAAGGTCACCCCTAGGAATGAGGTCACTAGGGCTAAATCGGCGAATAACGAAATACATTTGCTGATCCAAGGCGTATGGGCAATATCCTGCAATGCCGTCACCAGTGACGGTAATGAACCTTCAAAACCACTGACTTCATAGCCGCCTACTGTGCCTAAGGTCACTAACAACCAAAGCACATAACAAGCGAGTGGAATCGTCGAACCGATTAACAATACCTTGCGCAGTGAAACTGCATCGCCATCCAGATAACGCACTAAAGTGGCAATACAAACGTGGAAACCAAAAGAAGTAAACACTACTGGAATCGCCGCCATCCAACTGCTGGTCATCGACTCGGCAATCGCACCCGTTGCCATGCTGGCAATACTGACTTCAGGCAGGAGAAATAACACCACAACCACCAGCAGTAAAATCATTAACGAAAACAGGAAGCGGGACACTTTATCGACCCAAGCCACACCGAGCGCCGCAAATCCCCCCAGCACTAAGGTAAACAACAATACCGCGACTTGATTATCGAGCACGATATCAAACATGTTCTTCGCTTTAAGCACTAATAGCGATGACCCACCGGTGAGATAAGCTGCAGTCAAAGCAAATAATAAACTTAAGAAAGAAGCGCCTTGAATTATTTGACCTTTTTTACCCAGCAATTTACCCGTAATGACATGCAGATTATCGCCCACGCCAGTGCGTAAGTTAATTTCGAGCATCAGTAATGAGGTATAGGCAGATACGCCCCAAATAACAACGAGTAATACTAACGCTGGAATAATACCTAAAGCCGCGGTGGCTAAAGGTAAGGCTAACATGCCTGCGCCAATGGCCGTCCCGGCAACGATGGCGATCGAGCCTAACATTTTTGAATTCACACAATAGTCCTGTTCAATGATTAATTATTATTTTATTTGAGTAAGATTTGAACCGATAAAGCCTTGCGTCTTAAATCGAAATAAGCAACACATCACTTAAAGCAGCTTCAAAAAGCATCCAATCGGATCTCATTCCTGCAGATCAATTGGCCCCAATAGCTTTTGAATATTTCGACCCAGTAGCCATTGAGGCTAACTAAATCGGTTGCATAAAAGTGGCATGACTTTCAATTGTGATAATCCTAATAACAACATAGGTAAAATAGATAGTTTGGGACATTAACAGAGCCAAACCCAGTGGGCAAGCCAGTTGTGAACAAAGATAAGTCGCGCACTGTACGGTAACAACTTAATAGCGCTGTGATAAACGAAAACATACAAGCTAACAAAATCGCTACCTTTGTTGGAAATACGTGGGGTTCAGCATTGTGGGGGAATCGAGGTAAAACGTATATTTTGACCGTCGCAAGCGCGCTGAATATGGGCTTAAACATATTCGCTGTGTTTAAGCCCAATCACCTCATATTGAGAATCGATTAACTCAAGATGTTAATTTACAGCTCAGTCCACGCCATAGTCCAAGAAGCGCCAACACCTGGCTCAAATCCTGTGGCAGAAGCCGACCACTGCATGCAATAGCCGCTATAGGGGAATGGCTTACATTGATACACTTTGCCATTTTTAGGCTGTAACACTGTGGTGCCTGCAACGTAACCTTTCACCCCTTCAGGGAAGACAAAATCCGCTTCCGGCGTTGGTGCTTGATCCTTTAAGAAGAGATCAAAGTTCTGCTGAATAACATCACCTTGTTTAGGCTCAGCTTTAACCTGCAAGTGATAATGCCCTGCTTTAGGCGCAACCACGTCTAACACTAAGCTTGCACTGGTATTATTAACGGTTTGGCTGACAAACCCCGCAGCCGTGCCATCGTGGTTAAACAAATACGCTGACACTAACATTTCAGCATTGCTGGTGACGTCAAAACGAACCTGCGCTGCGCCGTCGATAATTTGATAATCGTCGGCAAGTGAAGTGACTTCTAAGCTGTTGCCCGGCGCGGGCGCCAGATCAAATCCCACTTCGACACGCTCAATACCTGAAGTTGTCGCAGTAAAAATGTCGTTTTTGCCATACACAGGCTCAATCACACCTGATGCATTTTTTTGTCCCGCTTTTAACTGAGACTGCTGGGCATTAATCGCGCTCGCTAATAGGAAAGGCCAATTTTGTTTATCACCTTGAGTCGCATCGTTAATGGTAATCACTGTTTGCTTAGCCGCTTGCTCACCATTGGCATCGAACACTCGGGTCATCACTTTATCGCCCGCCTTGAGATCGAGTGACGGATTGATATCGCCCACATCGAGCCATTCACCCGGTACGACAGGACCCGAGCCTAAATTCACATCGATAGCATTGTAGAAACTATTAGTGGTATCACCCACTTCCCACACGGCTAGAATCACTTGATAACCGCTGCGGCCTTCTGGCACATAGCAGTCATGGGTCACTAACTTAGGTGGCTGCACCATGCCGCCATCGACCACGCAGAATGGCGCTAAGTCAAAGCTCGCACGGCTTAAAGCTTGGTTTTGATTCCAATCTTGGCGGGTTAAATAATAACGCCAATTACGAGTGACATGATTGGCAGTAAACTGCCAACTGAACTTATTCCAGCCCGCTTTGATATCCGTCTTGGACCAACGACTGGGACTCTGTTCATCTAAAGGTGAGAAAGCACCATTACCCGCACTGGCCAGTTTGCCATCCGCAGGACCTGATTCAGGAAAACCCGATGGTCCTTCAACGCTTTGCGGTTCCCATTGCACCGCACCACAGTTGGCATTGTTGCCGGTTTTACAGGCATAGGAACGTGACTCTGGCGCCACAACATAACCATGCGCCTGTGCAGAAATACTCACAAACGCATTGGCTGCCATCACTGCGGCGGCCAATAAACTCAATTTAGAAATAGGGGAAAAAACAGTAGGATTTGCCACTTTAATGCACTCCATTTGCACCCATCTTAGCCAGTATTGGCTTGGGCTTAGGTATAAAAGTGGTATTTGGGCAAACAACAGCATTAAACAGCAGTCGTTTATCTTTCACAGAAATCGAATTCTGCGGCAACTCCGCTATCTTAGTTCACTAAAAAATCCATTTACAACCTTAGACCGGAAGCTTTGCGTCCTAACTTTTCAATTAGTTTGCCAAATACGGTAGGTGTCATCGAATCACTACGAGTTAATAGTATGTAATCAAGTAGAAATGACCTGGCTAAATTAGCAACAAAAGACAACGCTGTCAAAAAAATAACCCATTTATATTCATATAATTACAGAATGTTGCGCGGTATTTTTCTGACGCCTGTCAAACATCCATTCGTGCCTACTGCGATAAACTCGTGCTTGAAACCGAAATTCACTTAGGTATAATGCCCACCTCGCTTCGGGGGAGTAGCTAACTGGATTTCGAGCCATCGTCATCTAGGGTGAACATCAACATACTTGGCCACACGCCATGGTGTTCACAGCAAATCATCGATTTGCCCAGCAAGACCTGAGCACAATGACTGCACCTAGGGGTGGACGGTTTATTGTGCTTATGTCTTAACCACCCCTAAAGGATCACACTTGGAAGCCCTACTTGCCTCAACCTTTACGGTTGCTATTGCCGAAATTGGCGATAAAACTCAATTACTTGCACTTATTCTCGCCGCAAGATTTAAAAATAAAACCGCCATTATTTTAGGCATTTTTCTGTCAACGTTATTCAACCATTTTGCCGCCGCTTGGATTGGCCAATGGGCGATTAACTGGGTCAGCCCAGATCTTGCCCGCTATTTAGTTACCGCGTCGTTCTTCGCGATAGCCCTTTGGGTGTTAATCCCAGATAAAGTCGATGCTGAAGAGAGCCGTTTCTATAAAATGGGCCCCTTCCTCGCCACCTTTATCCTGTTTTTCATCGCCGAGATGGGGGATAAAACGCAAATCGCAACAGTAGTGTTAGCCGCAAAATACGATTCATTAACTATGGTGGTTGCAGGCACAACCTTAGGCATGCTGCTTGCCAACGTACCTGTGGTGATCGCAGGCCATTTCAGCGCCGAAAAATTACCTATGTTGTGGATACACCGCGGCTGCGCCGTATTATTCGCACTCTTAGGCGTAGCAACACTACTGTTCTAGATCATTGATCATATTGAATTAAGGCAACAAAAAGGCCAGTGATAAACATCACTGGCCTTTCTACTTACAACGGTTGTATTGAGATAAACAGTGTCGACTTAGAAACGCAGTTTATAGGCCTAATGCCGTTTTAATCCGTTGACCGTAATCCGCATCGGCTTGAGTAAAATGCGCCACCATACGTTGCTGCACATCTAAGCTCGCTTGACTTAATGAACCCGAAATTGTTGCCACTAAGCGCGCTTTCTCCGCTTCAGAGAAGATGCGATACAAATTACCCGCTTGGGTGTAATCGTCTTGGTTATAACGACTGTAACGCGCCGCTTCACCTTCTAAACGCAATGGTGGTTCGCTAAAGTTTACTGGCTCAACCAAGGCATCAGCAGTGCTGTTCGGGCCATAGTTTGCCGAAGCGTCGCCACCCGTTTGGCTACCATGGTAAGGGCATTGTGTGCCCGCCATCGCACCTGCACGTTGATGATGATTTGCCTTAGCGGCATGCGGGCAGTTCACTGGCAATTGATTGTAGTTAGCACCAATGCGGTAACGCTGGGCATCGGCATAGGCAAATAAACGCGCTTGTAACATCTTGTCGGGTGAAGCCCCGACGCCTGGGACCAAATTGCTCGGTGCCAATGCCACTTGCTCAACTTCAGCAAAATAGTTTTGTGGCAGACGATTCAGTTCTAATACTCCAATCTCAAGTAATGGATAGTCGCTATGCGGCCAAACCTTAGTTAAATCAAATGGATTGATATGGTAAGTATTGGCATCTGCCTCAGGCATAATCTGCACATTAACCGTCCAACGCGGGAAGTTACCATCAGTAATCGCCACCACCATATCGCGCTGTGATGAATCGGGATCGATCCCTTTTAATTTATCAGCCTGTTCATTGGTTAAGTTGACCACACCTTGCTGGGATTTAAAGTGGAACTTCACCCAGAAACGCTCACCCTTGGCATTCCACAGCGAGAAAGTGTGTGAACCATAACCGTGCATTTGACGGTAGTTGGCTGGAATACCGCGATCCGACATCAAAATGGTCACTTGATGCATGGCTTCAGGATTCAATGACCAAAAGTCCCACATAGCCTGCGGATCTTTTAAGTTTGTCTTAGGGTTACGCTTTTGCGTATGAATAAAGTCTGGAAACTTAATCCCATCTCGTAAGAAAAAGGTCGGCGTGTTGTTACCCACGATATCGTGATTACCACGGGCAGTATAAAAACGTAAACCAAAACCGCGTGGATCGCGCTCAGCATCGGCAGAACCCATTTCGCCACCGACGGTTGAGAAACGAATAAAGGTTTCGGTTTGCTTACCAACGCCATTGAAATGGTCGGCAATGGTGTAATCGCTTAAATCTTTAGTCAGGGTAAATATGCCGTAAACGCCAGTACCTTTGGCATGCACAATACGCTCAGGGATACGCTCACGGTTGAAATGGGCTAACTTTTCAATTAAATGCCAATCCTGTAATAGCAAAGGACCACGTTCACCCGCCGATAGTGAGTTTTGATCGTCGGCCACTGGGGCGCCGTTTTGGCTCGTTAAGTACTGACTTGTTTGATGTTGTTGACTCATGCCCTGCTCCTTAGTCTTGATTGCTGGTTAACCAGGTTTCAATTAAATCGTAAATGGTGGCCATGGTTTATCTCCTTGGCTGCGACGTGTTGTCGATGGAGCAAGAATAGATAATTACCACCAAAGAATAAAACGATTAAACTAGATTCGAGTAATCTATAAAAAAGATTAGAAGCGAGATGGCAAAGTAGATAAACGATTGCGCGGACTCACAGCCAATGATTCGCTCACATCATTTAAGATGCGGTTGAAAACCAACATGGCTGCTCGCTGCGATGAAGCTGAGTGCTGTAAAGCAAAGTGCGGTACAAGCAAGCGGAGAAAGATGATGCGCTGCCATTAACTGGCGGGTGAGTCGGCTTCGCGGTAAAGCTTAACCAGATAATAAGTGTCAATCAGCACGATAAAAAAGTTAACTAAGGCAACTGGATAAGCCCCAATTGCCACGCCGTAGGCCACAAATAAAGCCGCGCCGATGAGATTCCACCAGCGCAGTTTTTTGATATTCGACATCATCAGTGATATTGCGACGACCACTGATGCTAAATAACCAACCCATTCCCAAATTATCGCGTTATCCATATCCAATCCTTATTTATATATTATTTAAATCAAACGATTGATACGCCATTCACACCACGGGAAATAGGCTGGGCTATTGCATTTAGCATTTAGCGTTTAACGACAGCCGCCGTCATCCGTGAAATACAGGTCAGTTCACCGGCGCTGTTATGGATTAACACTTCCCATACAGAGCTGCGTTTTCCTAAATGAATAGGCTTAGCCGTGGCGGTTAATAGCCCATTACGGGAAGCCCGTAAGTGGTTAGCGTTAATTTCTTGGCCGACACAATAGTACTGCTCAAAATCCACCGCAAAGTTTGCTGCATAGCTGGCAACGGTTTCAGCAAGCGCAACATTCGCGCCGCCATGGACTATCCCCAAAGGGTTATGCACCGCAGGGCTCGCTGGCATAGTGGCCTTCATGTAATCGTCGCCAATCTCACTGATCTCAATTCCTAAGGTCTGCATCAAGGTGCCTTTACCGCCCATACCGGCATCTAAACGCGCGCAATCCTCTAACGTGACAGCTCTAAACCAAATACTCATTGCAACTTCCTAGTCAATAAAACCAATCAGCAGTTTACTGCGAAGTGGATGAAGTTCAACTAGTTTTACGCTAAGCCAGTCCCGTCAATCTCGGCAAAAATAAGACTCAAACTAACCATTGTTTAGTGATACTCAGCCGACTAAACCAGACGAGAAACAATCCCCAAATCACCACCACACTCGGCATGATTAACGCGTCAGCCCCCAATACCACAGCCGCTTGTTGAATGCAAAACACATAGCTCATTTGCAACAAAACCGCGATAAGTGAGACAACCAACACTTTATAGGCAAGGGATTTTCGTAATAACAACAATAGGCAGCCTAGAACGCCCGACACCACAGCAAAGCCAAATATCGCATCAACTAAAGCCGGCGTGGATTCATAGAGTTTGATTTGATCTGGACTCATTTGCGCCAAGGCATCCGGCGTCATGGTCATTTGGATCACAAAAGCCATCAGCCCCATGATATTCCACAATAAACTGAGCGTTGCGACAAAGTAAAACCACAGTGGCGCCTTCGCTTTAATGGTTTTCAGCGGATTTGAGACTGTATCCATACTCACTCCTAATAAAAACTGAAATAAACAACTAAAAAAGGGATGGCGAACCATCCCTTCGTTTCAGTCTAGCTCACAAATAACACTTGTGAGTTCACCCGTTACACAGGTTAACGGCGACGACGTTGTAAACCAAACAAGGACATTAGTGCTAAACCTAAATAACCCAAAGCACCTCCATCATCTTTAGGCGTTGGCTCAGGTTTTGGTGGCACAACCGGCGCAGGGTAGCTTAAGGCAACGATCACAGGATCGTGGTCCGATGCAGAGAACGCATTTTCAGATTTAGCCAGATCCCCAGAGAATTTCTTACCGTATTCAAACAGGTTAGATTCCACTGAGTTGATATGCCAATCTTCAATATCCACTAAGCGCTTAGCTAAGCTAGCATTGGCTAAAGCATGGTCTAAGTTACCTAGCTCGCCGTTATAGCTATAAGAGAAAGTGCCTGTACCGTGGGCTTTTGTGTTCAAGTTGATCAGGCCATAACCTTTTTCAATCTTGCTGCCTTGGCGTTCAAATACTTTGCCATCGAGCGTTGTCCACGACGCGGTCATGATGTCACGATCTGACTTGCTCGCATCAAAATCGGTCAGCACACGGATAGGATCTTCCATACCGTAAGCATTCATATCACCGATGATCAGTAAATCACCTTTCACATCTTTTAGCGTTTCACCCAAGACTTTGGCAGCAGATACGCGGAAAGCATTACACTTGCCCTGTTGATCGGCAGGATCGACTGACTCTTCAAAGTTAGCCCAATCTTCTAAACAGCCTGAGCCTTTAGATTTCAAATGGTTAACGACTACGGTCAGCGACTCATCATGGATTTTAAAGGTTTGCGCTAAGCTGTGACGTTGGTAAGCATCGTTACCTGGATTTGTCTCAGTTTTGCCATCTTTAGTACGAGTCACGCTGCCAGCACTGGCATGTTGCTCAGGAGTATCGATAGCTTGAGCAGCACCTGCTAAGGTCACTTTGCCGCCGCGGTATAACATGCCCACAGTGATAGCATCAGTGCCAAAGTACTTGCCGTCATACTTGTCAGCGTCGGTGATTTCAACAAAGCTATAAGCGTTTTCAGGCGTTTGCTTCTCGTTCAGTGCATCGACTAAGTTTTTAATCGCACTCTTCTCACCAAAACCGTTGTTGGCAATTTCCATCAGACCGACGATATCGGCGTTCATGGCAGTAATAGCGCTAACGATTTTAGTGCGTTGTAGCACCATTTCTTCCAGCGTTAGCGCGCCACGGTTACTACCTGATGGATTGGTATCACCACCATCAACATCGTTAAAGAAGTTCAGCACGTTAAAGCTAGCCACACGCAGATCGCCCTTAGTTGCGACGCTTGGGGCATCAGTTCTGTCATCACCACGGATAAAATCACCCGCAGTAATAGTATTAGTTGCCACTAAACGATAAGCGCCGTAGCTGTAACCAATCACACCCTGCAGGTTCGTCAGTTGGTCGCCCACACGGATATAGCCCGTTTCCACATTGAAATCAGGGAAGTATGGAATTACACCGTCGGCAGGTTTGTAATCAGATTCGATAAATAGTTGGTTTTCGAGGTTAGATTTAACTAACGCAGTAGCTTCAGCAGAAAGCGCGGGATAAAGCTGTGTCGACTTCATTAGCGGTTCTTTATAAGACACTAACATGTTGTTGCGACGGCCAGCGTAATCATAGCTAAAGGTACGGCTGATCTTAAGATCGCTACCCGCATCTAAGACCACATTCATGCCTTCATAACGCTCTAATGCTTGCGCTAAGGTTTCGCCATCGGCGACATAGAAAGGCGCGGCAACAGGGACTTCACCCTTAGCGCCGACTTCAAATTTCTTATCGGCTTTAATATCGATTTGAGTTAAGCCAAAGTATTCTTTCACTTTACCTTGTACACAAACTTCAACCCCAGGTTGAATTGCTTCAGGCACTGCTTCACCTAAGAATACAAACACACCATCAGAGGTATACGGTGAGTTATCACCTTTCACTTCTTGTAGATAAAAACCTTTAAATAAGCTTTCGCCACGAGCAGTCACTATACCGCGCACTGTGACTTCAGCTTCAGATTCAAATGCACCTGCTGGAACGTAAGGGCTAGACTCACCTGCACCTTGTACTTGATAAATCGGCACTATTTTAGCGCCGCTGCAGCTAAAGAGCGGCACTTCTGGCTCAGCGGGCGTTTCTAATGAACCTAAACCTGAGAAGGTATCTTTTGGTAATTGTTCCCACTGGGCGGCGTTAAATACAGTATTCGCCACTAACGCATCTAATTTACGTTTTAAGGTAAGGTCTAATCCCCAACCCGTTGGCGTTGGCACATCGCCAATAATATCGACAAGCGCATCATCTTTAACGAGTGCGACCGCATCACCACCATTAAAACTTAAACTGCCTGAGTAACTGTCAACGTCTTGGGCAAGCGTGATCACAGCGCTAGAATTTAAAATGACTTTTGTCGCTTTAGGTGCAATCGATTGGCCATCTAATGCCACCATATCTAATGCAACAGTTGCCCCATCTTTATAACGAACCAGTTTATAACCCGCGAGATCAATTGCCGTATCGCCGCTGTTATACAGTTCAATCGCTTTATTGTTTGCGCTACCTTCAACATATTCGGTAATCATCACATCTGCGCTTGCCATCATAGGCAAAGCCGCTGCGACAGCTAAAGAAATCGCAGTTAACTTATTAACATTATCCATATCATCAACCCCATTATTATAATATTGCCGCTAACTTCTATTAACGTGCGGGCGGATTATTTCAGAGTTGAATGCGTAAAAAAAGAGGGCAACATCGCACATTGCCAATGTAACACATTGATGAGTAAATGATTATTGACGCAGCACTGTTCACCTAGCAGAACAAGGTAATAATTCGAAAGTATTAGCCAAATGAAAACAAACAGTAAGAGTAATACACATAGACACAGCCAAAGCACTAATGCGAACAAATAATAATCAATATTTTAATGTGATATTTTGATGATATTATTCAGTATGTGATACCCAATAAAATATAAAGAACGCGGTGCTTTAACAGATGACTGATATCATTAAAACGTAATTTAGCCTTCATCATTTTAAAATAAATCCAACGCTAAAACGGACTAGATTTAATGATTAATATCATCCATTGGTACAGCCGATAGATATTGATGATCGCTATATAAAACTAAACATGAGTTAAGGCTGTAAACCTTGTATAGCAAGGCAACAAATTAAGCATTAAAACAATAATGTGATTTTTACAGACAAAAAAATACCGCCCATTTAGGAGCGGTATTTCACTTACTGCGTATTAAACGCGGCAGTTAATTCATTACTTTTTAGCTGCTGGTTCAGCGGCTGGCGTTGCAGACGCTTTCTCAACTGATTTCAATTCAACTTCAAAAACCAGTGTGGAATTTGGTGGAATAGTACCAGTGTCACGCTCGCCGTAGGCTAAGTTTGCAGGAATAACAAACTTGTACTTAGCACCAACAGGCATTAATTGCACGCCTTCGGTCCAACCTGGGATCACGCGGTTCAGTGGGAACTTAGCCGTTTGACCACGTTTGTATGAACTGTCGAACTCAGTACCGTCAATTAAAGTACCCACATAATCCACTTCTACAGTGTCTTCAGCAGCAGGTTTTTCGCCAGTACCAGGTGTTAATACTTCGTATTGCAAGCCTGATTCAGTGGTCACGACGCCAGTCTTAGCTTTGTTTTCTTCAAGGAATTTTTTACCATCTTCGATATTCTTAGCAGAAATCGCAGTGGCTTGTTCCTGACGTTTATCGTTTAACTTTTTATCTAGACCTTGAAGAATGGTTTGCATTTCTTCTTCGGTTAATTTTAATTGGTCATTCAGACCATTAGTGAAACCAGTGACAATCAGAGTGCGATCAACTGGCAGGCCTAATTCTTCTTGCTCTTTGATATGACCTGACATGTAACGACCGATTGAAGCGCCTACACTGTAAGCTTCTTTTTGAGCTTCTGTCGTTAATTCAACACTTGTACTCGCAGCAGCTGCTTTTTCTTCTTGATTACAAGCAGATAGGCCAATAACGGCCAATGCAACTAACGATAATTTATAAATCGATTTCATTAAAGCTTCCTCAGCATCCTCAAGCGGTTACAATAACCTAAGCGTGACAACTTTATACTAGTTATCTCGGTTATACCAACTAGATTCTTTATGGGTTAACAGTGATTAATGTCACTTGATCAAGTCTAAAGACAGCAACTTAGGGAGCAAGTTCATGAAGAAAAATCTACTGCTGGTAATTTGCACAATTTTTCTGACAGCTTGCCATCCTAAAGCAGAAGACATTAGCGTTCTCACCACTGAACCTAGCTATAGTGCAAGCCTATCAAGCAATGGACAATTCGCCTTAGTCGCCACCCAAAGCAGTGGAGTCCAATACTGGGATCTCAGCACTCATACACTTAAATACCAATGGATACATGGCGATATCAATACTGGCGTCACAGGTACAGCGATTTCGCCCAACGGGCTATTTGCAGCATCGTTAAGCCGAGATTCAGTTGCCATGTGGAGAATAGCCGACGGAAAATCCCTAGGATGGTGGTCTTTGCCTTCATCCGGTGAAAGCGTGGCGGTAGCTGATAATGGCGCGCTACTCATTGGTTTAAATGATGGTTCAGTTATGTCACTCAATGCCGCCCAAAGTGCCTTAATCAAATTTCTGGGACATAAAGATCGCGTCAATAGCGTGGCGCTCTCCGCGGATGGCCGTTTAGCATTAACGGGGTCGAATGATATGCAGGCGATTCTCTGGCAGGCGCAAACGGGTCAGCCGCTTCATACCTGGACCTTAGGCAGCCGTATCACTAAAGTAGCGCTTAACGACAGTGGCACACTAAGTTTTACCAATGGCAGCACAAATGAAGCCAAAATCTGGGATAACACTAGCGGTAAACTGTTAAATCAGTTAGATATTACCCGTCGGCAGATGAACTTTTCCGCTGTGAGATTTATCAAACAAGACAGCCAGATATTAACGGGAACGCCGGCACGGGAAGTCATACTGTGGCAACGAGACTCGGGTAAGGAAATCGAAAAATGGCAGGTTGCACTCACTAAAAACAGCCAAAATCGAGGAGCCGTTGTATACTCTGTGGCAATTCGAGATACCAATAAAGTCGTTAGTATCAGTAGCCAAGGCTTAGTTGAGACTTGGCAGCAATAGAGGTTAGTCATGCAAGGCGTACAAGCACAGATTGAAGATCTAGAAACCAAATTGGCTTTTCAAGAGCTCACAGTCGAAGAGTTAAACCAAGAAGTGATCAAATTAAATCGACTTGTGGCTCACCAGCAGCACCAAATTCACATGTTAATTGGTAAGTTACAAGACATGGAACCGAGTAATATGGCGACTCAGGCTGAAGAAACGCCGCCGCCACATTACTAATACTGACGCTTTAAAATAAGACTTTGATTCAAAGACGGTTACCGCAAAATATCCAGGGAATGCGATGTTTAAACATTTGATGCCAAAACAAACCCCGCCTTTATTACCCATAGCGTTAGTGGGTGAAGCTATCCTAGGGCAGACTGCAATTGCAGTGCATCATTTCGATGCCGAGCTCGCGCACCTTGCAGAGCAAATGTCTTCCAGCATGGAAGCCGCCAAAGGCGTTGGCATCGCGGCGCCACAGGTTCACAGTCCCTTAGCCTTATTTATTATGGCTTCTCGACCTAATGAACGTTATCCCGACGCCCCCAATATGGCGCCTGTAGTCGTGGTTAATCCGCAAATCATTCATGCATCGAGTGACTTAGTCGGCGGCGAAGAAGGCTGCCTATCTGTACCGGGGCAAAGATTTACGATACAAAGGCATCAAGCCATTGAAGTGCGCTACCAGAATTTACAAGGCGAGTGGCAGCAAACCGAATTAACGGGCTTTATTGCGCGGATTTTTCAACACGAATTTGATCACCTGCAAGGGATCACCTTACTCGAGCGTTCACGTATGCCTGAACAGGCTCAGTCGATTTCAGCCAAGTCCATCGAACAAGGTGAAGCGCAATAATGAAACTGTCTTTGGTTACACCTTTATCTCGCGCGTTTATCGCACCCGCTTTGGCAATGGGGTTGGTGTTAAGTTTATCGGGCTGCGCCTACAACAGTATTTTTATTAATTACCCTTCACAGATTGAACCGCTCAAACAAGAGTTGAATAGTGCAGCTCCCTTGGCTGGTATCGACAAACTTGCCAGCAATATCAATGGCAACGATGGCCTACTCTATGCCCAAGAAGCGGGCCGTATTGCTCAAGTCGCCGGTGATTTTGCGGCCAGTAAAAAATACTATCAACAAGCGGTCGATGCTTATACCGCCTTTGATGATAAGGCTAAAGTCAGTGTCAGCGACCTTGGTGCCACAGCCAGCAGCTTAGTGTTAAACGATAATGCGATTCCGTACCGAGGGCCAGGGTATGAACGCATCATGCTGCACCAATACCAAGCGCTAAACTATTTGTTTAGTGGCGATTACCAAGGCGCTTTAGTCGAAGTTCGTCGCAGTAACGAGTTACAAAGCAGCGAACAAGAGCGTTATCAAAAATCACAAAAATCAGTACAAGCCATGGCGAACGGGACTATCGATGCCGAGGTCAACAAGCTAGGTCAAGCCGCAGGCACTGTGACGAGTTCTTTCTTAAACGCTTACAGCTATTACACCACAGGCGTACTACATGAAGTGCTAGGTGAGCCAAACGATGCCTATATCGATTATCGTAAAGCGGCACAAATCACCCCAGACAACACCTATTTACAGCAAGATCTGGTGCGCCTCGCCAAACAACTTGGCATGCCACAATATGACGAATTTAAACGCCGTTGGGGCGATGCAAAGCTGCCTAACCCCAAAGATGGCCAAGTGATTTTGATGGTTGAACGCAGTTTTGTTCCTGCCAAACAGGCACTTACAGTGCCTTTTACCATACATGGCAATTGGCAAACCGTGTCGCTAGCCACTTACATGCCAAACAATACTTTTGTGCCAGAGACGCAAGTGCAAGGTTTAGGTACAGTGCTGAAAACTGAACCTATTGCCAATATTGATGCCTTAGCCATCACAGCACTCAAGGAAGATCTGCCCGCAACCTTGGTTCGCCAAGTCGCAAGGGTCTATGCCAAATCCGAGATGGCCTATCAGGTTGAAAAGAGTGGCAGACCCGGAAACAATGCCGCCGATATTGGCAGTATTGCAATGCAGATTTTTAACGTAGTAACAGAGCAAGCGGATCGCCGTAGTTGGCTGACGCTGCCTAAACAAGCACAGATCGGGCGGCGTTATTTGAGTGCGGGTGAGTACACTTTGCAGTTAGATAAAGCGCCACCGGCAAAAATTGACGTTGCAGCAGGCAAAACCACCTTAGTCTGGGCAATTGATACTGGTAATTACACCCGAATTTATTCAATAATCATTTAGCCTAGCGGTTGTGGTATTTGAATAAGACGAGTGTCATTAAGTTTATACAATCACAAAATGGAACTGACTATGAAACAATTTAAACTGATTTTTGTGCTGGCTGCCGTTATGGGTCTGGCTGCATGTCAATCTAAAGTCGAATATGGCGATGCCACCGAAGTTGAAACCGTCAATGAGAATTTTGGCTCAACGGATCTACAAGCTATTGCAGCCAAGATGGTAGATAGCATGATGACTTTCCCTCCTATCGTTGCCATGACAGCCAATAGCCGTCCGATTTTATTTGTCGACAGCATCAAGAACAAAACCTCAGAGCACATTGATACTGAGTCTGTTACTGACTCTATCAGCAACAAACTATTGCGCTCAGGCAAGTTCCGTTTTATCGACATGACTAAAGTAGATTCAGTCCGTAAGCAATTGGATTACCAAAACAACACTGGCATGGTTGATCCATCAACCGCCATCAAGTTTGGTCGTCAAATCGGCGCGCAATACATGTTATACGGCAATTTATCTAGCATAGTTAAGCAAGACGGTAGCACTAAAGACGTGTACTACAAGATGACAATGCGTTTAATGGATTTAGAAACAGGCCTGATCGAATGGTCTGATGAAAAAGAAATCCGTAAGATGAAGTCTAAGTCTTTCTTAGGCATGTAATTGTCTATTGGCGCTCACTGTCGCCAAACAGAGATCCCAAGAAGCCAGCTTAAACGCTGGCTTTTTTTTACATTTTTAACATTGGTTATCCAAGGTAAATAAGGTAGTGTACTCGGCCAAAATACACTGCAATGATACTGGCTCAAATCGGCGCTGGCGCAGGGGATCATTTGCCACTCAGGCAACCCCAAACACCCGACATTGAAACAATATTCAAGCAGAAAACAAAACAAATTGTTGAAGGATTCAGTTGTGAACTTGTTTAAAGCCAGTTTTGTTGCCCTTGCCTGCGGCGCATTGATGTCGTGTGCCACCCAAAGCACTCTTAATACGGGCCCACGTGACGCCAGTGCTTACATTAGCCAGTATCAGGCCGCGCTGCGCTCGCAGGTTATTTCCGATGTTCGCTATGAATTGGATTTTCAGCTCACAGGGGAAGCCGAGTTTTCCGCCACCTCCAAAGTGACCTTTCAATTAAGTGAAATACCAAAACAACTGAGCTTAGATTTAAACAAGGCACAGATAAAACGCTTTATCATCAACGGCACCGCCGTATATCCAAACTATAATGGCGCTTACATTAGCTTAAATACGCGTTTACTCACCTCAGGTGAAAACACGGTTGAAGTGCAGTTTACTCGCCCTCACAGCACCAATGGTGAAGGCCTGCACCGATTTAAAGATCCAGTCGATGGCAAGATCTACCTCTATTCGCATTTTGAACCCGCTGCCGCGCAGCAAATGTTTGCCGTGTTTGACCAACCAGATATCAAAGCCAACTATCAGATTACGGTCACAGCACCTAAAGATTGGCAAGTGATTAGCACTATGCGTGAAAGCCAAATCACTCCAGCAGGCGCATACAACCGTTGGACCTTCCCTGATACGCCAAAACTCAGTCCGTATAACTTTTCTATGCATGCGGGTCCCTACCACATGTGGCAGGACAACTCGGGCCGCTATCCAATGCGCCTGTTCGCCCGTGAATCTGTGGCTAGCCAAGTCACACCGCAGGATTGGTTTAACTATACCAAACAAGGGTTAACCTTCTTCGATAACTACTTCGGTATTCCATATCCCTTTAAGAAATACGATCAAATTCTAGTGCCTGATTTCCTCTATGGCGCGATGGAAAACGCAGGTGCTGTCACCTTTTCTGAAGATCATTTCCTCTTTAAAGCGGCCATGACAGCAGATCAAAAGCAAAACTTAGCCGGCGTTATCATGCATGAAATGGCGCATCAATGGTTTGGCGATCTCGTTACCATGAAATGGTGGAATGGCCTGTGGCTCAATGAAAGCTTTGCCTCCTTTATGGGCACGCTTGCGACTCAGGAAGCGACCGAATTCACCAATGCTTGGCGCAGCTTCTACGCCAAAGGCAAACAAAAAGCCTATGAGCAGGACAGCTTAGTCACCACGCATCCGATTGAAGTACCAGTGGCAACAACCCAAAACGCCTTCGACAATATCGATGCGATCACTTATCAAAAAGGCGCATCGACACTGAAACAACTGCGCCACTTGCTGGGCGACATGGTGTTTCGCCGTGGAGTCAGCAATTATTTAAAACAATATAGTTATCAAAATGCCGAGTTAGATGATTTTATCAATAGCCTAGGCAAAGCCGCGGGTCGTGATTTAAGCGCATGGACTCAAGAATGGCTCTACAGCGCGGGCGTTAACACCATCAAGGCGGAATATCGCTGTGAAGGTAACCGTATCAGCGACTTTAGTCTGCTACAGCTCCCTGCAAGCACTGAACTGCCAACATTACGCGAACAAAAAGTCCAAGTGGCACTCTTTACCCAAGGCCGCTTCGATTTGCATCATGACGTCACAGTGCCAGTGACTTACAAGGGGGAACGTACCGAAGTCAAACAACTGATTGGTGAGCGCTGCCCAGACTTAGTCTATCCAAACTTTGATGATTGGGGCTTTGTGAAAGTCGAGCTCGATGACAAATCCTTTAACACCGCAAAACAGCAGTTGAGTAATGTGTCAGATCCACTGCTGCGCTCTATGCTGTGGCAAAGTCTGTGGGACAGCGTTCGTGAAGGTAAATTGAGCTTAGATCAATACCTAAGCACGGTATTTGTTAATGCGCCTGCTGAGACGGACTACACAATTGTCGGTCAGATCATCGATAGCATGTTGCGCTCGAAGCAGTATCTCGCACAAATCGCACCTATTCAGCAAAACTACGCTGAGAATGCAGTCAAAGGCTTAAGCCAGATGAGCCTTAGAAAAGCGATGGAAAGCAAAGGCGATAATGACTTCCAACGTATTTGGTTCGATGCGTATGTCAGTTTAGCCAGCGACAGGGATTCACTGCGCCATCTAGCACAACTCGTTGACGGCGAAACAAAAATTAAGGGATTAACTTTAGATCAAGATTTGCGCTGGGCGATCATCACCCAGCTCAATCGCTATGATTTCCCTAACGCGCAGCAACGTTTAACCAAAGAAGCGGCCAAGGATAATTCGGACTCAGGCGAGAAAGCAGCGCTTGCGGCGCAAGTGATCCGCCCTGAGGCCGCGGCAAAACGTCGCTGGCTAAATAAGGTCCATCTAGACAGCCTGCCTTTCTCCAAGCAACGTATTATTATGCAAAATCTTTATCCTGCTGAGCAGAAACTATTAAGTGCAGCGACTGCGGAAGAACGTTTGGCGAGCTTAATGGATATGGACAAAAAAGGTCCCGTATTTATGCGTAACTACAGCCACTTCCTCGTTCCAACTGATTGTAATTACAATAGTATAGCAGCGCTAGACAAGGTACTTGATCGTCAAACGGGATTATCAAATATCACTCGCCGCAATCTATTAGAAACCCGTCAAATGGAACAACGCTGCGTGTTGATCAAAAGTAAAATGACCCAATGATATTTAAGCCATTTTAGAATTAAAAAGGAGCTTCTAGAAGCTCCTTTTTTTGTGCGGTAATAGATGGAAGCTAAGCTCGAAACATAACAAAAAGTAACGCAAACAACTTAACGTCAAATAAACAAGCTAGCATTCTGAATCAATTAATCGCAATCGAAAAAAGGTAACATAGTTAATTATATCGTTAGCGAGAATCGGTATATTTTAATGACTTAGTGACGGTAAATAATGATATTCTTCATCTGTAAAATATTATTTTCTCTTCTATTCAGTCTTCTCAGTTTATCGAGTAAGCATTAATAAAAAATGGCTTACCTAATCGTTATTTGCATAAAAATCATGCCATTATAAAGCGACTGATTTATGGGCGTCATGTCTAAATTTATTACTATAATTTCTCAATGCTTTAATGTTTTGTCTCTTACAGCCGCTATACTAAAACAACGTTAGAGCGCTAACGGAATATAAAGGAATAGATTATGCGATCGACACTCAAAACACGACTGCTGTTTAGCAGCCTCTCCGCGGTACTGATCACTATTGCTGTACTCGTAAGTATCTCTAGTTATTTCATTAGAAATAATGCGTTAGAAAACACTCAACATGAAATTGACCAACTGGCGAATACCTTTTCATCCGGTATTGGTCAATGGATGCAAGACAGAAAAATGGCCATTACCAGCCTAAAACAAGCCATTGAAGCCGATCCGAGCAAAAACGTCACCCCTCACTTGCTGCAAGCGCATACGGCGGTTGACTTTGCCCTCACCTATTATGGCGACGAGCAAGGCAACATGTATCGCCAAGATCCGTCTCTAAATACCGCGAATTATGATCCCCGCGTCCGCCCTTGGTATATGGACGCTAAAGCCGCCGGTAAAATGATCATGACGGCGCCCTACGTCAGCGCCACACTGAAAAAACAAGTCGTGACCATTGCCGAGCCTGTGATGGGATCAGGACAGCTGATAGGCGTGGCCGCAGCGAACTTAACCATAGATCAATTAACCGATGCGGTGCAGCGCCTCGAAGTGCCGGGCGAAGGTTATACCTTGATGGTCGATACTGCGGGACTCATCATCAGTCATCCCAATAGCCAGTTCAATACCCAGCAACTCACAAAAATTGATAGTAATTTTAGCAATAGCTGGTTATCACAGCGCACCAATGCCAATACCATGGAAGAACGTACCCTGGATGGCGCCACTAAGTTAGTTTATGTCGCGGCGATACCCTCGACGGACTGGGCGTTGATTTTCGTGATGGATAAAAAAGAAATTATGTCTCAGGCAACCGATCTTGCCTGGTGGATGTCGGCCGTAGGTGTCGCCCTATTAGTACTCTTTGGTTTGATTTTAATCGCCATTTTCAAAATCCAATTCAAAGATCTCGAACGCGTTGCCCAAGCACTCAATGATATTGCCGAAGGTGATGGTGACCTAACAGTGCGCATTCATACTGCCAACAGTCACGACGAAATTGGTATGTTAGCTTCGGGCTTTAACCGCTTTGTGGAACGTCTCCATGGCATGATTTCCCGTATGCACAAGATTGCTGGTCAACTTGAGCATCAGGCCCAAGGCAGCAGCGCTTCGGCCACGGACAACAGCCAACGCATTGAAGTCCAACAAGATGAAGTGACTATGGTCGCCACGGCTGTCACCGAAATGGCCAGTGCCACCGAAGAGATTGCCAGCAATGCCGAGCACACAGCACAAACTGCGCAAAATGCTGTCGGGCTTTCGAATCATGGCCACAAACAAGTCGCCCAGAGTCAGCAATCTATCCGTAATTTAGCTAGTGAAGTTGAAACTGCCGGCCGAATTATCGGTGAGCTGAATGAGCACTCACAGAAGATCAACAGTATTCTGTTAACAATCAGTGGCATCGCAGAACAAACCAACTTACTCGCACTTAACGCGGCCATTGAAGCCGCACGAGCGGGTGAACAAGGCCGCGGTTTTGCTGTGGTTGCCGACGAAGTACGTGTACTGTCACAACGCACTCATTCATCGACCCAAGAAATTCAAGCGATGATCGAAACCCTCCAACAAACCGCCGGCAAAGCTGTTAAATCTATGACTCAGAGTCATGAAATGGCAGAAACCAGTGTGGCCGATGCTAATTCCGCCAGCGAAAGTTTGTTGCTGATCAGCAAAGCCATTAATGATATTTCGGATATGGCGAGCCAAATAGCCACGGCAGCTGAAGAGCAAACTTCAGTCACCAGCGAAATCAACCGCAATACTGAGTCGATTCGTGAAGTGTCGGAGAATCTCTCGATTGAAGCGCAAACCTCTATGGTGCAAGCGCAGGAACTCGCCCACTTAGCGGCGTCATTACAGCAGGAAGTCAATCGCTTCAAACTATAAAGTCATCACGATTCTATACTCTGATGCCGTAAAATCGTTCCAGACAATAATGCCCGCCAATGTCACTGACATTGACGGGCATTTCTTTATACCTTCCAGCCGCTCCAACTCTTGCGCCTGAACACCTTAATCGGACTCACACTATCTTAGTCACCTTGTTTTCAAGGTTATTTAACTCGCTGTCTTTTAACTCAGAGCTCTTTAGCTCAGGAGCCGCAGTCAGAGAATCTGCATGCAGGTTTCTTAACCCTTGATAGCCCATTTCAATGCGATTGCCCCCATTCTTCTTAGCCTTATACATAGCAGCATCCGCACAGGAGAGTAACTGTTTTTCGTCCATGCCGTGCTCTGGATACAAGGCAATACCAATACTCGGTAAAATATGGATTTGCTGGTCGGCAAGCTCGAAGGGTTGATTAAGGACTTGTAATATTTTATGCGCTGCCAATAGGGTATTTTGAGCAGAATCAACACGTTCTAGTAAGATCACAAACTCATCACCGCCGAAACGCGCTACGGTATCTGAGCCCCTAACACAGCTGAGAATACGCTGCGCCGTTACTTGCAGCAGCAAATCGCCAACGCTATGACCAAAGGTATCGTTAACCCATTTAAACTTATCTAAGTCTAAATAAAGTAAAGAGAAATAACTTGATTCCCTATGGGCACGGGATAGTGCCTTTTGAAACCTATCGTAAAAAAGCTCACGATTGGGTAACAGGGTTAACTGATCATACAGCGCAATATGTTCTAATCGCGCTAGCATTTGTCGGCGTTCAATCGCGAAGGCAATTTGCGTAGAAACAAATTCCAATAACTCAAGGTCTTGATGAGTATAAGAAGTCGAAGTGGGCAAGCTATGCATCATCAAGGCACCAATAACGCCCTTTTGCAGCTTCAGTGGCACGCCCAGCCAACTTAAATTACCATTACCCAGCTCTTCGCGAATAGCTTGTGGATACTCAGTTAAGCTTAAGGGGCATAGGAGTAATGACTCTGCACTGTGGATCACTTGCTCAGTGAACACTCTAAAACTGGCGATATCAACCAGTGAATTATCCCCCGCGGCGGCTTTATAGGGGAAACTGAGTTCATTCAAATCCTGATCGTACAATGCAATGGCAAAATTTGCCGCAGGTAGCAATTTCGCAATAATTTCATGGATACGGCGGTATAGGGCTAGCAAGTCCTCAGCAACATGCACAGCTTCAGAAATCTCATACAGGGCTGCTTGTCGGCGTTCGGCGTTTTTACTTTTAGAAATATCCCTCGCCACAGCCACACGTTGCTGGTGAACCTCGGACCAGCGGGCAGACCATAAAATATCGACAACTGTGCCGTCTTTACGCACATAACGGTTTTCGAAATCGACCTTATAGCGGCCAGTCATAATCTCATTGGCAGTTGCGAGTGTGCGTTCTCTATCTTCAGGCAGCACAAGATCGAGCATCTGCATACCCATCATTTCCGCAGGCGTATAGCCAAAAATACGTTCAGCCCCCGCACTGACAAATTCAAACCGCCCAGTTTTATCAACGACGCAAATAGCATCCAAAAGAAGGTCAATAAAATTGCTTAGGGAAGTGTAGCCATCATTATTCACACCGTTCTCCAATCAACGTCTGTATTTGGCTAAGTAATAAGTCTGATCATAAGCATAAAAATAATAATAACGCACTATTAGAGTAGGTTAATTTTCAATGTCATTCCAGAGTTGCCCAAGTTGGGCTCAGCTTTTTGTAGGATTAAATGCAAACAAAATCAAATACAATACCCTAAGCCATCAGCGGCGAGATTTGACTCTAGACTAAGGGTATCGGCACAATGCCCCAAACCCTAGCCTACATCAGGCTAGGATTGCATTGGCAAATGTGAATAAAATTTAAGGAAGGTCTTTTTGGATGAGTTGCGTTCTGGGTTAAATAAACCGAGTCATTTTCGCCTTGGGCTAGCCATGTGGTCACACTCAAATTGGCAAGAGAGTGTCTATGGCCATGGGATTAAACAAGCGGAGCGACTCGCCCGTTACGCCACAATATTCAATACGGTCGAAGGCAACACCAGTTTCTACGCAACGCCAGCACAGCAAACCGTAATGAACTGGCACAGTGCCACACCCGATGATTTTCGCTTTACCTTCAAGCTGCCGCAAACCATTACCCACCAAAAACTATTGCAATACTGTGGCCAAGAGTTGAAAGATTTCTTCCAAGTGATGGCGCCATTAATTGATAGAACGGGGATCTGGAAAATCCAACTGCCCGCCCATTTCGGCCCAGAAAACTTACCTGTGTTAGCGCAATTTCTCAATCAAGTCCCCCAAGGATTAACCTATGGCGTTGAAGTCAGGCATGCTGCATTTTTTACGAAGGGAGAAGCCGAGCGTGCACTGAATCGATTGCTTATCGATAAAAAAGTGAATCGCATCATCATGGATAGCAGGCCCTTGTTTGCCCTACCACCCAGCAACGCCGCCATCATCGACGCCCATAAGAAAAAACCTCGAGTGCCAGTGCATGCGATTGCCACCGCAAATCATCCAGTAGTGCGCTTTATCGGCCAAGCAGACGATGCCGTAACACGACTCGCGCAGCAAGGCGCGAGCGCTTTACCTAAGGATAACGATGCCTTTTTTGATAATTGGCTCGCCCAACTCCCGCAGTGGCTTACTGAAGGCCGAGAGCCTTATCTATTTATCCATACTCCCGATAATGAAACCGCACCAGAACTCGCCATACGTCTCTATCAAAAATTGCGCAGCCAAATTGCAACGCACATTCAACTCGCCGAGATAAACCTGCTTGAAAAGAAACCCGAAGAGACAAGCCCCCAGATGGGACTTTCTTGGTAGAACGCTATCAAGGTAAAACGCGCGTAATAAAACCCACGGCAAGCTCGCCGTGGGTATCGCTGCTCTTATTATTAGTGTCGTGCTTTAAAACGTATTCGAGATTGCTCAACCATTTTATCTTTGTGGGTGTTGAAGGCTCGACACTAACAAGATGCCTTAGGTCATTATCGCGGGAAACGGCGCTGAATTTAAACACCAAGCGCTTAAGGCTTGGCTATGTGAGCATTCAGCTTATATTTCTGGCTAACCCCAAAGTGCATTGGCAAGGATAAATACGCACGCAGAGAGCAACATAGTGATAGGAAGCGTCAGTAGCCAAGCGAGCATGATTTGCTTGATTGTCTGTATCTGAAGCCCTGAGCGATTCGCCACCATAGTGCCCGCAACGGCGGAAGATAGAATATGAGTCGTCGATACCGGCATGCCAGTCATACTGGCAATCCCAATCGATACGGCAGCGGTGACCTGTGCAGCAATACCTTGGCTGTAGGTCATACTCGATGAACCAATTTTCTCACCCACGGTATACACAATCCTTCGCCAACCCACTAACGTACCGCAGCCCAGTGCAGTCGCAATGGCAATAATCACCCAAAGTGGCGCATATTCAGTGGTGTGGGTGAGATCCTTGCGCCATTTCGCCAATGACGTCAGATCTTTCACGGGCAGATCTAACTTAGCGACTTGGCGAGCGGTATCATCGATGCACAGGAGTAATCGACGCACCTCGCGTCGCTCAGCGACATTCATCTCTTGGTAAGTCGAGACTTTTGCCAAGCGACGGTCGAGCAGCGACATCGCGGGCAATACATTCGCGGGCGAGCAATGGGCCAGCATATATTCGGGGACGTTTGCTGAAGCGTTAAAGTCGATCACATCGGCAATAACGGCTTGATTGCGATCGTAAATCGCCATAATGCGCCGATTGGCATCTTGAGTTCTTTCTAAATCATAGGGTTGGCTGCCCATATCCAAGGCAAAATACGCCGGAGCCATACAAATCAGCACTAACATCACTAGGCCGATACCTTTCTGACCATCGTTAGAACCATGGGCAAAACTCACGCCCATAGCAGAGACAATTAAACTCGCCCTGGCCCAAAATGGCGGGTGTTTTTTACCATTAATCTGCATCTGTTCATCGGGAGTACGGTGAATTTTATGTTTCTGCCAGACATATTTCATGATGAGTAGAAAAATCCCCGCCATCACAAAACCTAAGGTCGGCGAAATGATTAAGGACAACATGATCTGCGAGGCTTTAGAGACATTAATGCCCTGCAAGATAGGCTGATGATTCATCCACGCGAACGCGCCGCCCACGCCCATTATTGACCCAATCAAGGTATGGGAACTCGATGCTGGAATACCGAAATACCAAGTGCCTAAGTTCCAGATAATTGCCGAAAACAGCAAAGAAAAGACCATCAATAAACCTTGGGTCGAATCCATGCCGAGCAAGGAATCTACGGGCAATAAATGCACTATCGCATAGGCCACACCTAAACCACCTAATAGCACACCCGCAAAGTTAAAGAGTGCAGAGGTAGCAACAGCAAGATTGGCCGGCATCGCCTTGGTATAGATAACTGTCGCCACCGCATTGGCGGTGTCGTGGAAACCATTGATGAACTCGTATGCCAATACAAACAGTATCGCAAGCACTAAACCCACAGACCAAGCAAAGCCTAACGTAGTGAACATTTCAAACATAACATACTGACCCATGGCGAGAACGCCCACAGATTACGCCTATATTTGGCCTCTTTTACAGTGAAAAATTATTTAGATTGTCAAAAAGTGAATTAGTCCTCAATAACTCAGTCGTATGCTTGCAATTGATGATTATATTCAACGATATGAATAACCGCGAATAAAATCCATAAAGCATTGATTCAAAATAAAAAGTCAGATGAAATGCTCGTTATCATAGGTCGTAACTGCGTTATATCCCATGATCGCCTAACCGAAATCGCTGTGGCGTCATTCCAAAACGCTCCTTGAAAGCTTTGATATAGGATGAATCATTTTGATAACCGATTTGGTGAGCCACATTCTGTATTGATAGGTCTGTGGCCAATAACGACAGCGAATAGATCAGCCGCAAATGTTGACGCCATAAGACGAATGAGGAGCCAAACTCCCTCACAAATAGCCTCGACAATGTTCGTTCCGATGCCCCAACCCTCTCTCCCCATTTCACTAAAGAGAAATCTAAAGCTGGCGTTTGGGTTAAATGCTCAAAAATCAATTTTAAGCGCCTATCTTGGGGTATCAGTAACTTAAAAGTCTGTCCTCCCGCACTATTAATTTGATCGTATAGCACCTCAAGCAAACGCAGTATTGGCGCCTGAACCATTGGTTCAACACTTAGTGGGGTATTAAAAGCACATTGTTTTCTAAGCGTTAGCACCAACTCCCTTAGAAAAGCACTCATAGCGACGGGCTTTATCATGGCGCCATAATCTCGACCATACATAGGATTCAGATAGACGCCAATAAAGCAGGTATCAGTAATCGCAACAGACTCATGCATGACACCTGCAGGCACAAAAAGCGCTGTGGTATGGGGGACCAAAAACAGTGCCCCATTTGCCTCTGTCTGTAACAGGCCTTGAAGCGGAAAAATAAGCTGATGCCAACAGTGCTGGTGTAAAACATCCACATAACCCTTCTGCATCTCAATCGTTTTTACAAAAGAAGGCATATTAGGCGCTTGCTCAATAATGGTATTAATCGAATCGAGTTGGCGATTTAGCATCATTACTTGTCCATATAACGTTATTCAGCCAAATAAAAGGATTGTAGCATAGCGTTATCCCATAAAAGACACAGGAAAACTCGATGCGCATTCATTGCATTATCCATGAAAGCTATGAAGGTCCAGGCTATTTTAGCGATTGGGCCGCAAGCAAAAACTACAGTATGAGCTTTAGTAGAATCTATCTAAATGAAGCTTTACCCGACAATTGTGATGGTTTTGATCTATTAATTATCCTCGGTGGCCCCCAATCTCCCGCGACATGCCAAAGCGATTGTCCATATTTTGATAGCCAAGCAGAACAAAGGTTTATCAGACAAGCTATCCAAAAAAATAAAGCCGTTGTGGGGGTTTGTCTTGGCGCACAGCTAATCGGCGAGGCATTAGGTGCCCGTTATCAAAAGAGCCCGCATACCGAGATTGGTTACTTCCCCATTGAACTAACTGCGGCAGGAAGAAGTGATATTAGCCTTAAGTCATTTTCGACAACTGAAGTGGTCGGCCACTGGCATAATGATATGCCAGGCCTCACTCCCGATTGCGAAGTGCTTGCCACAAGTGAAGCCTGCCCGCGGCAAATTGTACGTTACACAGATTTAGTTTTTGGATTTCAATGCCATCTTGAATTTATCAGTAGCCAATTAGCGCCATTAATTGCCCAAGAAAGTGCTTTTTCTAGCACACAGAAAATGCCCTATATTCAAAGCCCTGAGTTCATCTTGGGACAATCAACGACTCGAATGAATCAGTTGCTGGGGCATTTTTTAGATAATCTAGTCTTAGCCTATCAAGCCGTATAAACCCAAAAACCTGCAGAGGTAGGATTCAGCGGGCTCAGTTAAAACAAAAACGCCAGCTAAATTAGCTGGCGTTTTAGATTAATAACTCACAAATCGCTTATTGCAGATGACCCGCATTATGCAATTCACGATCATCCTTTGCAGGCGGATTCCACTGATACATCCAAGTTTCAGACAATGGCTGGCCATCGACTTCTAAATAGACTCTCAGGTTAATCGGCTCAGTGCCGTCTCCGGGTGGCACTACGTCAAACATAGCGCGGTAACCATTAATCGAAGCTAACGGACGGGCTGACTCAATTTCGACTTTACCTTCAGATGCAGTGATCACAGCTTTAACTTGGGTATCTTTGCCAATCATAGGCAAAGTGCCGCCAGCGAAATCCACCACAAAACGCTTACTGTAGTATTTGCGTTTCTGGCCAACTACACCGCCAATCCCAGTGAAAGTATCGACAACACGAGCGCGGGGTGATTGAACCGGTGGAATGCCGCCCCAATACATGTTGTAGCTATACAGCAGCTCTTGACCCGGCACAATCGGCTCAGCAGGATTCCAGAAAGCCACTATGTTATCGAAGGTTTCATCCAGTGTTGGGATTTCAACTAACTGCACTGAACCTTTACCCCAACTGCTTGTTGGTTCAATCCACAGGCTTGGGCGTTTATCGTAAAACACGCCGTCATCCTGATAGTGATCGAAGTTGCGGTCACGTTGCAGTAAACCAAAACCTTTTGGATTTTCATCGCTATAGGCGTTGAATCGTAGGTTTTCTGGGTTACCTAGTGGACGCCAAATCCATTCACCATTACCCGTGTGCATGGCTAAGCCATCGGTGTCATGGATTTCTGGACGCCAGTCGTAACCGGTACGGCGATCGTTCTCACCCACCATAAACATACTGGTCAGTGGCGCGACGCCTAAACGTTCAATTGCTTTTCGTGGATAAACAGCCACATCCACTTTCATTTTTAAACGCTCACCCGGTTCGATATCGAAACGGTAAGCCCCCGTAACACTCGGAGAGTCTAACAAGGCATACACTGTCGTGATGTTCGATCCTGGTTTAGGTTTTTCTAACCAGAAGTCGGTGAACATTGGAAACTCTTCAGGTTTTGGCAGCGCAGTATCCACCGCTAAACCACGAGCCGACAGGCCGTATTGCATCTCATGACCCACAGCGCGGAAATAGCTGGCGCCAAGGAAAGCGACAACGTCACGTTCCCAATCGGTATTGAACTGCATACGGAAACCCGCAAAGCCAAGATCCTTAGGCAACTGACTGCCTTTCACCTTTGACTTACCGTAATCGAACATAGAAGGCGAATAGTCGATTAACTTAGCCTTGCCTTCATTCAATTCATAAATGTGAATTGGCGTGTCGAAATACAGCCCTAGGTGGAACAGCTCGGCACGAAACTCCGAGTCCTGATCGCGCCACAGTGCAGCTTTCTTCTTAAAGTGGAATTGTTGGTAATCATCCCAGCTCATGCCTTGAAGGCTTTTAGGCAATTCGCCTTTATGGCTTTCATAGGGTTGTGCAGCCATAGTTCGGGCATAGCCCTTAAGCCAAGCGTAACTAAACTCTTCACCTTCTTGTGGTGACGTCTGCTTACCCGCCGCACACGCCGAAAGACTCAGCAATACGCTACAGGTTAACAATACGCTGCCAACCATGCGCTGCAAACGGCCGCGACGAGAGGAAGATTGGGCTTCAATCGAAGGTACTGTCACCATCGATTGTTGGTAAACGTTTCTTTGTTCGGGAAATAAATTGGGTTGCATAAGCAGACTCTGAATTGGTGTAACTTCCTGACACTTCCCTGCAAATCTAACTAAATCTGCAGCGATGGCCCTGTGGAGAACTGTTGATGACAGAGGTAACAATACAGCGATCAGCAACAATTCGCCAGAATCTAACATACTTTCTGTCGAATGGAATATCGCATGCTAGCTATTTTCAATCTTGAAGCCTAATTATGAAAATATGATTAAAAAATTCCGTTATTTACTGAATTAATGCTCATAAAGTCCTTACAGCTAACAGGGTAAAGTACTGTTCTAATAACATTGGGTACCGCATAGCATCAGCCTATGATCTTAAAATCATGCAAGTCGCCGTAGCGGTGGCCAGTAATTTTCCATCCTGCGTTTTTAGCGTGCCTTCCGAAATTCCCAAGGACTTAGACAGATTAATCACTCTGCCCTCGGCCACTAACACTTGATGCTTAGGCACAGGTCGAATCATTTTAATATTCAAATCGATAGTACCGTAACCCACACCCGCTTCAAGCAAAGTGTGCACAGCACAGCCAGTAACAGAATCCAGTACAGTGGCAGCGAAACCACCATGAACGCCGCCCAGCGGATTCAGATGCTTTTCATCAGCTGTCGCATTAAACAGCACAGAGCCTTCTTCGGCTCGAATCAATGACATGGGCATAGTCTGGGTGATAGAAGGAGCAGGCAGTTCACCCTTTGCCATTGCCTGTAAAATAGCTAAACCCGACATTTGCTGAATGTTCATATCCCTACCCTAAATTGATAAACGCCGTTACAGATTAATAAAAATGATCGCGTAACCAGTGAGAGTTAGGCGATCATTTGACTGAAAAACCCACTTAAGCACTAGACTAACCTTCAAGACGACAAGGCTTAAATCGGGCCCATTTGCCGCTTAGATAAGACTTACAAACTAAAGCTAAACTCAGCGCAGATCAAACCTGTCTAAGTTCATTACCTTAGTCCAAGCCGCGATAAAGTCATCGATAAATCGCAGCTGCGCATCGCCGCTCGCGTATACTTCTGCAAGTGCACGCAGCTGCGAGTTAGAGCCAAAAATCAAATCAACCCGCGACGCCGTCCATTTTTGCTGGCCGCTAACGCGATCAACACCTACAAACCTATCCTCCGCTTTGGAAGTGGGTTTCCATGTCGTCCCCATATCCAGCAAGTTAACAAAAAAGTCGTTGGTTAAAAACTCTGGGCGCGTGGTCAATACACCCGTTTTAGATTGATCGGCGTTCGTATCTAACACTCGCAACCCACCGATGAGCACTGTCATTTCCGGCGCGGTTAATGTCAGTAACTGTGCCCTATCGACGAGTAACTCCTCCGCCGATAGCGCAAACTGGGTGGGATGATAATTTCTAAAGCCGTCAGCTACAGGCTCAAGTACCGCGAAAGATTCCACATCCGTTTGCGCTTGCGTGGCATCCATACGACCCGGCGTAAATGGAATCGTCACTTCAACCCCTGCATTTCTGGCCGCTTGATCGATACCAACACAACCTGCCAGCACAATTAAGTCAGCAAGGGAGATTTTTTTACCGCTTTTGTTGAACTCAGACTGAATAGTTTCAAGTACTTTCAGCACTTTAGCGAGCTGCTCAGGCTGATTCACTGGCCAGTTTTTTTGCGGTGCGAGGCGAATTCGGGCACCATTCGCACCACCGCGCATATCCGAACCGCGATAGGTCGATGCAGAGGCCCAAGCGGTTGCTACCACTTCTGAAATCGTTAATCCTGAACCAATAATCTTACTTTTAAGATCCATGACATCCTGCTCATCAACCAAGGGATGGTCAACCGCAGGGATGGGATCTTGCCAAAGAAACGCTTCGGCTGGCACTTCAGGACCCAAATAGCGTGTGCATGGCCCCATGTCTCTGTGTGTCAGCTTGTACCAAGCCTTTGCAAATACATCGGCAAATTCATCGGGATGCTCAAAGAATCGACGGGAAATTTTCTCGTAATCAGGGTCGAAGATCAGTGCAAGGTCAGTGGTTAACATGGCCGGCACATGGCGTTTTGAGGCGTCGTGCGCATCGGGGATCACCCCTTTACCCGCACCATTTTTAGGTATCCACTGATGGGCGCCCGCTGGGCTCTTAGTCAGTTCCCATTCATAACCGAATAGATTTTCAAAGAAATTATTACTCCACTGGGTTGGCGTTGAGGTCCAAGTCACTTCAAGGCCACTGGAAATAGCATCGCCACCTTTACCGCTTTTGTAGCTACTCTTCCAGCCTAGCCCTTGCTGCTCAATACTAGCGGCTTCAGGCTCAGGCCCGACTAATGCAGCATCACCAGCCCCATGGGTTTTACCGAAAGTATGGCCACCGGCAATCAGCGCCACAGTTTCTTCATCATTCATCGCCATGCGGGCAAAGGTTTCGCGAATATCAACGGCGGCAGCGAAGGGATCGGGATCGCCATTGGGTCCTTCTGGATTGACGTAAATCAGCCCCATTTGCACTGCGGCGAGGGGATCTTCAAGATCCCGTTCACCAGAATAACGCTTATCGTCTAACCACTTATCTTCGGCTCCCCAGTAAATATCGGCTTCGGGTTCCCAAATATCCACCCGCCCACCGGCAAAACCTAAGGTTTTAAATCCCATAGATTCCAGCGCGACATTGCCCGTGAGGATTATCAAATCGGCCCAGGAGATTTTATTGCCATATTTTTGCTTTATCGGCCAGATAAGCCTGCGGGCTTTATCGAGGCTGACGTTGTCAGGCCAGCTATTTAACGGCGCGAAACGTTGATTACCACTGCCCGCTCCGCCGCGCCCATCACCAGTGCGATAGGTGCCAGCGCTGTGCCAAGCCATACGAATAAATAGTGGTCCATAGTGGCCAAAGTCCGCTGGCCACCAGTCCTGTGAATCAGTCATTAATGCGAGGAGGTCTTGCTTTACCGCGGCTAAATCGAGGGATTTAAAGGCTTCAGCATAATTGAAGTCTTCACCCATAGGATTCGACAAGGAAGAGTGCTGATGCAGAATATCGAGCCGGAGCTGTTTAGGCCACCAATCTCGATTCGTGGTGCCACCAGCAGAATGATGCATAGGACATTTGTTCTCAGACATAACGTGCTCTCCTTCTGTTCGCAAAAAATATTCAAGTAAGTAAAAACTAAATGACTTTTGCTGCATGTTTGTACTGCGTAACGTTCTAACTCACCGACTAATCGTTTCTATAGAGAAACAAAAAAACAGTCTAACGACCTTACCTTACCTTTAGATGAAACGCGATAAATCATCCCATTAAATAATGTTCAGCAAACATTGCCCTTTTAAATTAAAACATTAAAGGATAGCTAAGTTACTGCTGAGTCCAATATAAAGGGAGACATAATTGTCTCCCTTTTCATCTTGCTTAAGCACACATCAATTAAGGCGCATCACTGTGGTGGGCGGCTTTATCCTGATACATGGCCTTATCGGCGGAATCTAATAGATCCTCTAAACTCATCTCAGAATCTGGCGTCCAATGGGCGATACCAATACTGGTCGCTAAGCTATGTTGCTTAGGATGCTGTTGATTATATTGCTCAAGTAACTGTTTAAAACGCTCGATGACCCGATTGACTGTATCGCTATGTACAAAACTTAATAGCACCACAAACTCATCGCCGCCAAGCCTTGCAATTACATCCGACTCCCTAAAAGCGGTCATCAGGATATGGGCAAAATCGTATAACACTTGGTCGCCCTTGAGGTGACCAAAGTTGTCATTCACTTCCTTAAAAAAATCGAGATCGAAGAAGAGTAAGGCCGCCTCAGATTCGGTACGTCGACAACTCGCCAGCGCCTGATGGGCCAGTAACTCAAATCCACGCCGATTCGAAATCGTGGTCAAAGGATCTAAGGTGTTTTGCGCGATAGAGAGTAATTCCGCCTCTACCATTTCACCTAAATCCGTCAAGGTTTCAATATCTTCAGCCGTAAACTCTCGCGGTTCAGTGCCGATTAAACACAAGGTCCCTACTCGATATTGCCTGTGAATGGTTAAGGGATAGCCAGCGTAAAAGCGAATATGCGGCTGCTCAGTCACCAGAGGATTGTCACTAAAGCGCGGATCTTTGATGGCGTCGTTCACGATAAAAATATCGCCTTGATTGATCGCATGGCCACAAAATGAAATTTCCCTTGGTGTTTCAGTCACCTCCAATCCTTGGCGAGACTTAAACCACTGCCGTTCGGCATCCACTAAGGTCACAACACAAACTGGCAAAGAGAAAATTCTGCGCGTCAGCCGAGTAATACGATCGAAACGTTCCTCGGCATCGGTGTCGAGCACATTGAGTGCCCGTAACGTGGCCAAACGTTGCAGCTCGTTTTCAGGGATAGTAGGTAATTGCATTGTGCTCTCTGCTAACTGCTTTCATTAAACTCTAGCCTAAATTGCGTATTCTTGCGGAGTTAAGGCTGATATTCGTTCCAGCCTTCCCCTCTTTAAATGACTGTATAGATGACTGTACTATTCCAGCACAGCGCGGTAGATATTGAGCACTCGCTCGGCATGTTCCTCAACCTCTAACACAGGTAACTGCCCCGCCTTTTGTTGCAGAGTCAGTCGATGATTTTCATCCCTGAGTAAGCAATAGGTTTGAGTTAAATGCTGGGCACTCATCATAGGTAAGAGTTCAAGCTCAGCCAACACCCCAAAAATCCGCACATTGTCAGACCAAATCGTCAACTCAGGATACTCATGGGCATTAGCCAGCACTAAGTACTGGGCGATAAACTCAATATCGGCAATACCGCCGGGACTCTGTTTTAGATCAAACATGCCATCACTAGCTTTGAGCAAGTGATCACGCATCTTCTGACGCATCTCACGTACCGCTTTTTGCAGCTCAGCTTTATCCCGTGGCTTTTCTAATATCGCAGCACGAATTCGGCTAAATTTGACCGCTAAACTATTGTCGCCGAAAACAAAACGCGAGCGCACTAAGGCTTGATGTTCCCACGACCATGCCTCATTAGCTTGGTATTCGCCAAAGCGTTCTATCTCACTAACCATCAAACCCGAGGCGCCAGAAGGACGCAAACGCATATCCACTTCATACAACTCACCCGAAGTGGTACGAGTCGAGAACAAATGCAGAATACGCTGGGCGAGTTTGAGGTAGAAATGGCCAACTTCAATCGGCCGATCCCCATTGGTCAGGCCGTTTTCTGTTTTATTTTCACACAGGAAGACTAAGTCGAGATCGGAGCCGTAACCCAATTCTATCCCACCGAGCTTGCCATAGCCGACAACGGCAAAGCCGGTGTCATTGCCCTCAAGGTGAGCGGGCACTCCGTGACGCACTGAAACCTGTTGCCACGCCTGCATCACCACTTGTTCTATAATGGCTTCGGCTAAAAAGGTTAAGTGATCGCTCACTTGCATCACAGGTAAAACTCCAGTGACATCGGCGGCGGCGATTTTAAGTTGTTGTGAAAGCTTAAATTGTCGCAGCGCTTCCATCTGCTGCTCCATATCGTCCTCTGGCACCCGCAACATGTACTGGCGCAGCTCGCTCGGATAATCATCGATGGAGGTTGTGTCATAAAGCTGCGACGGATCGATAAGCTCATCGAGCAGCATGGGAAACTTAGCCAACTGCGCCGCAATCCAAGGGCTGGCACAGCACAGGCTCACTAACTGTTGCCGCGCGCCTGGGTTTTCACATAAAAGCTCAAGGTAAGTGGTGCGAGTTAAAATCTGCTCCAGCACCTTAGACACGGGTTCAAAGGCCGACGATGGACTCTGCTGATTAATCAACTCTTCCAATAATCTTGGCATTAATTTATCTAAGGTTTCCCGCCCGCGTGGACCGATGGAACGCTTAGTCACTGTTTCGCGCCAGCTGCTGAGCATAGGACTGAGCTTATCATCGTCGATTTGCTGTTCGGCCAATAACGCGACGGCATCATCAACATCTTGCATATGCCACAGCTGCGCTGTCCAGTGTTCGGCCTTTTCTTCGCCTTCTTCACCGCCCACAGTCGCTTTAAAATGACGATGGATTTTGCTCATTGCTGCTTCAATATGGGTACGTAAATCGACCTCATTGGCCATATCGAGCACATGACACAATCGCGCCCAATCCAGCAGATTATCCGGCAAGGTTTGGGTTTGTTTATCGTCTATGGCTTGGAGTAAATTCTCCACTCGGCGCAGCAGTAAATAGCTGTGTTTAAGCTCATCCACAGCCAAATACTCAAACTGCCCTAAGCTGTAGAGCGTATCGATAGCACCGAATAAACTCTGCTGGCGCAGCGCAGGCTCGCGGCCGCCACGAATTAATTGGAAACTCTGCACCACGAACTCGACCTCACGAATACCGCCCGCACCGAGTTTAATATTGTCGGTCAAATGACGGCGACGCACTTCTTGGGCAATGAGCTGCTTCATTTTTCGCAGAGATTCAATCGCTGAGAAGTCGATATAGCGGCGATACACAAAAGGTCTAAGCAGGCTGTGTAATTCATCGGAGAAATGGCTCCAAGGTCCGAGCGCACGCGCCTTGACCATGGCATAGCGTTCCCAATCTCGGCCCTGTTCTTGGTAATAATCTTCAAGGCCACTAAAACTCACCACCAGCGGGCCACTTTCACCATAGGGGCGCAAACGCATATCCACGCGGAACACGAATCCATCGACGGTAACTTGGTCGAGCAAGTTCACAAGTCTTTGTCCCATGCGGATAAAAAATTGTTGATTATCTAAACTGCGACGCCCACCAACGGTTTCACCGTGCTCAGGGAAAGTGAAAATCAAGTCGATATCGGAGGAGAAATTAAGCTCGCGGCCGCCTAATTTGCCCATCCCTAAAATCAACAATGGCTGTGCATTGCCTTCTTTGTCCATCGGCGTGCCGTATTGGGCGCACATATCTTTATAGAGCCAATCGCGGGCGCAAATGACTAACGCTTCGGCAAGCGCCGACAGATCGAGCAGAGATTCTTCTAAACTGGCGTAGTCTAAAAAGTCACGCCAAGCTAAGCGCACCATTTGATAGTTACGAAACCGTCGCAGGCTGGCTTTTGCCATCTCTTCAGTTGTGGCGCTACTCAGCACTTCGTGTAACTCAAGATCGAAGTTTTTACGCTCAATCAGGCTTAACTCGCCGGCAAACAGCCTGTTAATCCACTCGGGATGTCGGCATAACTGGGCCGCCACGTAATCACTGAGCCCTAGAACCGTTTTGAGTTCTTGCTGCTGGGCAGGTGTTAATCGTGCGAGTCCTTCGGACCATACTTCCTCTAACCGCAGCCAGTTATGCTCAGCGGTTTGATTAACGAGAATAGACAATGACTTATTACTGTCTTTTTGCATGGTCATAATAATCCCTAACAAATTTAGCTATCGACATATTATGTCGTAAATGATATAGATTGACGCCACATCATGTTATGTTCGACGAGACTTGCAGCTACCTGATGTAGCACACAAATAAAGGTATCCCCTTTTATCTGTGGCATTTAAGGGTACTATAACCTGCGCGGCAGGCATATTGGGCAAGCAGATTATTATTGCCTGCAAGTATTTGAGTTTTATTTCATTACCATTTGGAGAAAACATGGCAGGAATGCTAACCCGTGTTCTCACATCGATCCTCTTTTTAGCCGTTATGCTGTCGCTGACGGGTTGTGGCGATGAGAGACCGGATAAAATCGCAAAGTATCAACAACTCACGCAGCAACGTCTCGCTACGCTCACGACGATGATCGATGACGGGCAGTTGCGTAACGCTAACCTCTTAAAACAATACACCACACTGTTAAAGCAGCAGAAACCCGATTTAGCCCCATTACTTGATGAATTAGCAAAGGATTCTGGCACCCAAGGCCCCATGTATACCTCGCTGAAACGTCGTTTAGATGAATCGAAAGTGGCGAGTAACTTTGCCGATCTCGATCAACAGCTGGCCGAAGCGGAAAATCTTTATCAAGCCGCTGATCCCAGTCTGTTTAACGATATGTTGTCAGATCCTGTCAACGTGGTCGCCGATATGTCCGACGGCAAACTGGCCCGCGTGAATGCGATTAGCCGTGAGGCCGCTACATTAGCCAATGGCGGTGAAGATTTTGGTCCTGGTAGTCAACTGGTTGGTAATCCATCTTATGGTAGCTGGCAAACCGATTCGAGCGGCACGTCGTTTTGGGCTTGGTATGGCATGTATTCGATGTTTTCGAATGTGTTCAATCGCCCAATTTCCTACGATCGTTGGTCGGGTAACCGAGGTTACAGCTATTACAATGACGTAGGCCGTTATCGCTATACCTCACCCAAACAAGCGGATGCGCAAAATAAGACCTTCGAACAAACAAAAAAACGTTTCGACTCCCAAGGCAAGCGCTTCGACAGCCCTTATGCCAAACCGCGTACCGGTGGCACGGCGTTATCCCGTGAAAGTACCAGCGCCCCTAAGGCTAGCAACACCACAAGCGCAAGCAAGAGTTCGAATAGTAAGTTCCGCTCTAACTATGCAAAAGACAGCAGTTTCCGTAATTCCAGTAATCGCACGACCCGCAGTGTGCGCCGGGGCAAGTAACTAAGGATTTCCAATGACACTATTTCAGGATTTCGGTATCACACCAGAGCTAGCCATCATTCTGGCTATCGATCTCACCATAGCCGTAATTTTGCTAACGCTGATGCGTTATTTGCAAGGTTGGAGCGTTAAAGTTAACAGCAGTAAAGAACTGGCGGAGCGTGATAACTTTGCCTTCGGTATCAGTACCGCGGGCGCCGTTGCCGCATTGGGTATAGTGCTAACGGGCGCTATCACTGGTGCTGCCGCACACTCTTATCTGAATGAAGCCATTGGCATGAGCGCCTACGGTTTATTCGGCTTAGTGCTGATTAAACTGGGTCGTTTCCTCCACGATAAGATTGCGTTAAACGAGTTCGATAAGAACGAGCAAATCATCAAAGGCAATGTGTCTGTCGCAATTGTCGATGCCAGTGCAGCCATCGCCACTGCGATTATCATCCGCGCCGTGTTGTTATGGGCAGAAGACTTAACCCTAGATACCTTTATCGCTATCTTCAGCGCCTTTGCGATTTCGCAGTTGATGTTAGTGCTACTGACGCGCTGGCGTGAAAACCGTTTTGCGAGCCGCAATCAAGACTCGTCAATGCAGCAAGCCTTAGTACAAGGTCATACGGCATTAGCGCTGCGTCATGCGGGTTATATGATAGCAATGGCGCTGAGCTTTAACGCTGCCAGCCACTTTATTATATTCAATCCAACGGCTTATGTGACTAACGTGATCGGTTGGTTAGTGTTCTCAGTCATCATGCTGATCGCGCTTTCCTTACTGCTGTTCGTGGTGAAAAAACTGGTATTAGCCCGTATCGATTTAGCCGATGAAGTGGAAAGACAACACAATATCGGCATCGCCGCCGTTGAAATGGCGATCAGTATCGCTATCGCACTTATCCTCACGGCACTGATGGCCTAATCGAATGCAAGAAACCAGCTTAACCCCCTCGGCGGCTAAACCTAGCCGCCTAGGTTGGTTCGACGATGTCCTCTTATTGGGCATCATGGCCGTATTAGCAGGCTGCGGCCTGATCTACGAATATCTTTTATCCCACTATGCCGGGCGCATTTTAGGCGCATTAGAAGCCGCCATCTACACCATGATTGGCTTGATGATAGTCTCCATGGGGCTAGGTGCCTTCGCCGCACGTAAGATCCGTGATGCCTTTACCGGTTTTGTGATCTTAGAACTCACAGTCGCACTCTGTGGCTCACTCGCCATTTTAATCACAGCGGCAGTGATTGGTTTCGGCCAACAACTGCCCTTGATGATTGCCAACACCTTAGGTTTACCGCCAGATCAACTGCCCGAAGGCGGTATGATAGGCTCACTGCAAAAACTCAGCGAATACCTACCCTATGTGTGGGGCGTATTACTGGGCCTGATGATAGGTATGGAGATCCCGCTGATTGCTAGGGTGCGCCAATCACTCTCTGACGAGCATTTGCTTCACAATGCGGGAACAATTTACGGCGCCGATTACATAGGTGCAGGCATAGGTGCCGCCATTTGGGTTGGCTTTATGCTTGCAATTGATATCCAACTCGCCGCCGCCTTAACCGCCAGTTTCAACCTGTTGGCGGGTTTTGTGTTTATCTGGCGCTTCTGGCCTAAAATCCGCAGCCCTAAACTGCTTTTAGCTGGGCATGTTATCGTGACAGGCATTTTACTCGTGTTAGCCATCCACGGCCCACGCTGGGAGCAAGAATTTAATAATTTGCTCTATAAAGACAAAGTGGTTTACGCCAAAGCGACACGTTTCCAACAGCTGACCTTCACCGAGCGACTGCGCGGTAACGGTCTGCCGCCCGTTTATGCGTTATACATCAATGGTCGCTTACAGTTTTCGAGCATAGACGAACACATCTACCATGCGTTTCTCGTACATCCCACACTCGCCGCCAGTGCTCGCCATAACAAGGTGTTGATCATTGGCGGTGGTGATGGACTCGGTCTTAAGCAAGTGCTGCGCTGGGAGCCTGAGCAAGTGACGCTGCTCGATCTCGATGTAGGCCTAGTGCAATTATTTAAGTCGCCCGATACGGATATGCCCGAGCGTTTGAGCCGCGCTATGTTGACGCTCAACGGCAATGCGCTGAACGATCCCCGTGTTACTGTGATCAACGACGATGCCTTTAATGGCGTCGATAAGCTGATTGCCACAGGCGTGAAATACGATGCGATTATTGTGGACTTGCCCGATCCGAGCCATCCCGATCTTAATAAGCTGTATTCGGATTATTTCTACCGTAAATTAAAGGAACTTATGAGCAGTGATGGCGCTCTGACAGTACAGTCAACATCGCCTTATCATGCCCCTAAGGCCTTTATTTCGGTAGCAAAAACCTTGGCATTGGCGGGATTTGACGTCAAACAGTACCATCATAATGTGCCCAGTTTTGGCGAATGGGGCTGGAGTATCGCCACCGCAGGTGGGCTCGATGCACAACACAGACTAGCTAAGTTAACTGAGCTACCCATCAAAGATGACTGGCTCACTTTAGGTTTAGTGGATGGCGCCTTTGAGTTTCCAGCCAATTTTTATCAAGATGCCGCCAAAATAAAACCCAATGAATTGGGTTCGTTGCAGCTGTATCACTACCATTTGCAAGATTGGTCCGAGAATCAGGGACTGAATCTTTTTTAATAGGACAAGATAGTGCTTGACATATTATGTCTCGGTGCTATCTTTGAACACAGACATAATATGTCAATAAGGACAAATATGAATATCCATACCCTTGCCAATCACCTCAACAGTCTTGGCAATAATAGCCAAACCGGCTTTCAATTCGATTGTTATCCTATTGATGGCGAAGTCGAAGTACTGCAAGTGAATGTGGTTGGTCGTGAAGAAATACCGGTATTCGTATCGGTGACGGATAACCAGATTCTTTGCATCAGTTACCTGTGGGGCGAGAACGAAGTAAACCAAGAACGTCGCAGCGAAATGTTTGAAACCATGCTAGAACTCAACATTCCGATGCCCTTGTCAGCCTTTGCGAAAATTGATGACAAATACGTAGTTTACGGCGCGCTTTCACTGCAATCTAGCATGCTCGAAATCGAGCAAGAATTAGCAGTTTTATCCGATAACTGTTTAGAAGTTATCGATGAAATGGTCGACTATCTAAAATAAGGAGCCACAAAATGGGCATTCTGAATAAAATTTTAACAGCGTTTCGCGGTGGTGCCACCGAAGTTGGCCAAAGCATCGTTGACGCAAACTCAACGCGTATTTTCGAACAGGAAATTCGCGACGCCGAGAAACATTTAACCAATGCTAAACGTGAACTGACCGATGTCATGGCGAAAGAAATGCAAGCCAGCCGTGAAATCGACCGCCTGAAGCGCTCGATTGCCGAGCACGAAGGGTATGCGACTCAAGCATTGGACAAAGGTAATGAAGCCTTAGCAATTGAAGTAGCTGAAAAAATTGCCCAGCTCGATCAAGAGCTTGCTGAGCAGCAAACTGCCAACGATAGCTTTAGCGCCCATGCAGCACGTTTGAAAGACTTAGTGAAGAAAACCGAGCGTCAACTGTCTGATTATCAACGTCAGCTGAGCATGGTTAAAACCACTGAAAGCGTGCAAAAAGCCACGGCAACCATTACTGACTCGTTCGCGTCTAGCAACTCTAAGCTGCTGAACGCTAAAGATTCACTTGAGCGCATCAAGGCACGTCAGCAACAGTTTGACGACCGCCTTAAAGCGGCAGAAACCTTAGCCGATGAAAACAGTGACAAGTCACTGCAATCTAAGCTAGCCGAAGCCGGTATTGGTGAGCAAAAGTCGAATGCAAATGCAGTGCTAGACCGAATCAAAGCACGTAAAAGCTAAGCAATGATTGACCGAATGCCGAGTCTCAGTGGGATCATCACCCCCTACTGACCTCGGCATTTTTTGTTTCATCCGCATAAAATAATTGACCACTATTGCCCGTTACGATCCGCAGCCAATCGATTTGAAGCCGCACGCGAGCATAGTCAGCAGGAGTCACTATGGGATTTTTCAATAGTATTTTTGGTAAGAAAGCAGCGCCACAGCGCGAGCTCAATCACCCATCCCAGCTCAATGTGGGCGACATGATCTCAATTGATGACAGCTTTGCCCTGCCGCCACAACTTCGTGGTCAACAATTGAGGGTAGAAGCCGTACATACTTATGAGTCTGAACGTAATCAGCAAGCCGAATGGTTACTTAAAGGCCATGGCAGCGACACACTCTTTTTAAGTATCGAAGAAGACGACGAAACCTATCTCGCCTTTTCGATTAAGATTTCCCGCGCCCAAGTGGAACAGTTATTCGATCTTGAGCAGTTCAGCGCCCTGTTCGATGAACCGGGTCATGCCGAGTTAACTACGAAAGAATTACCGGCCGACTTAGCGGAACAACTGCAACAATGGCTTGGAAAGCAATATCACCAAGTGACGTTTGCCGCTTTTGGCTATTTCCATCGTCAGGACTACCGAGGCCAAAGGCCACCACAAGACGCCAATGGCGCCACGGGTGAGCCCTTCGAGTACTATTTACTGCTCGATGACGATGAAAGCCGCGCCGTCGAAGTGGAAGTCTACGAAGGTGGCGATACAGATGTTGTCTTGACCTTATATCGCCCACTGACGGATATTCGGGAATACTGGCCAGCGAAATAAGCCCAAAATAAGATAAAGTGCGCGCTCGCACTTTATCGATAATCCCAATACAATCTCACAGATAAGCGCTAGAAACGGTTGATAGCAATAGGTAATACGCCATGAGTAAGACCAAACACCCTCTCCCCGAGCAATGGTTAAAGAACCAACAAGCCGCGAAAGCAACGCAAGTCGCCTTCGATCTCGATGAAAAATTTCAATACTCAATTCGTAAAGCCGCGTTAGATGCAGGAGTGAGCCCTTCGGATCAAATTCGCACGATTTTGGGCCTAAGCGTGTCGAAACGACCAACGCGTCCACGTCTTACTGTGTCACTCAATGCCGATGACTATGTACAACTGGCAGAAAAATATGGTTTAAGCGCCGATTCGCAGCTAGAAATTAAACGCCGAGTCCTCGACGATTTAGTTCACTTTGTAGATAAGAAATAACTCCCACAAACATTGCACAGGCTATTGAATATATAGCCTGTGCAATTAATTGACGAAATTCGATTTTATTGGCTTAGACAATTTACTCACAGCCTAAAGTCTTTTACTTTAGTTGAGACATTCGCCGCACTTAACAGGGATCATGTTTGGCATGACAGATAAAACCCCATGGTCACTTCGCACCCTTGGCAGCCCTTCTCCATTCGAAATGGCGATGATGTTGCTATCCTTGCTGTCGGTGATCATAGTGCTCGTCATGACCTTCGGCCGCCTCGATAGCGAAACCTACCGCTTACTCTTTTTCGTCGATACCAGCATTTGTATGATTTTCATGATCAACTTCTTTATTGGGTTGTTCAGAGCTCGCGATAAACGCTTTTTCATTAAACACCATTGGATTGATTTTATTGCCAGCATTCCGGCAATTGAAGCCCTGCGGATGGCACGCTTGTTCCAAATCCTGCGGGTAATCCGCCTGATCCGCATGAGTCGTTCGCTACTGCTTCCACTGATCAAACAACGTAAACAAGCGACCTTAGCCAGTTTGCTGGTCGCCATGGTGACGATTCTAACCTTAGCCTCAGTGATCATTTTGATCGTCGAGAGCGGCACCGAAGGCGCTAATATCCAAACCGCAGAACAAGCGATTTGGTGGGCGTTAGTCACTATCTCGACCGTCGGTTACGGCGATTATTATCCGGTGACGACAGCTGGCCATATCATAGGCGGTATTGTGATTGTCAGCGGAGTGAGCTTTTTTGGGGTCATCTCAGGTTATATGGCGTCGGTATTTGTCGCACCCGATGAAACTGAGCGACAGGAGCGCCAAGAGGCCCATAAAGCCGAAATAAAGTCAGAACTCGAATTAGCCTTAGCGAGAATGGAAGAAAACCAGCAAAAGATGGAACAGAACCAAGCGCAAATGCTCGCAAAAATTGCAGAGCTGAAGCAAGTTATCGAAAACAGAAACAACTGATTTAGCTAATAAAAGAAAGGGCTCAATCCAATATAGATTGAGCCCTTAGCATTATAGGGCCGAGTTAGGAACAGTGCTGCGCCAGTCAACGGCTTAGCATCAGTTCAACGTTATAAACATAATCCTACCAATAGGCCTGTTGTTGCATCGCATTACGACGTGTCGACTCCATGGCAAATAACAAACTTTGCTGTTTATCTTCCAGCCATTCAGTTAAATCAATATCCAACGCTCGGCTCGCATCCTGCACCGCGCGGTAGCAGGCTAAGGTTTTAATCCCGAGCACCAGATCTTGCCAAGGTGCACGAAATGCATCCCGTGATTTCGCCTCATACAAACTGCCATAGGCATGACCGACTAAGATACTCTCATCAAGCACTGCAGCTACTTGCAGGTAATTTGCACTGGTCATGACACTATTGAGTGGCATTACATCAAGGATTGCCACCCAAGAGGCTTGCTGAGCGCGGTCGGCATGCTGGCGTAAGCTAGGCTGATGGCTGATGTCCACTTCACCTGCACTGATCTTAAGCAATAGTTCAACTATCGCCAGCTGTAATTGACCATATTCAGTTTGTTGCCACAGGGAGAGTAAACGTCCCTTCAGATTCATCTCTGTCAGTTGCACCATAAGCCGCGCGTTAACTTGAGCATGTTGACCAAGCTTTGCGAACAAGCCCCTTTGGCTTCCAAGCAAGGCAGTCAGCGCTTGTGCTTGCTCGATAAAATCGAGCTGTTTTTCAATCGACATGAATTGACTAGAGAGTTTCACATTCAATAACTTGAACTGACTTAAGGTCATACGCAGCAAACGAATACAGGCACGCATTCGCCACCACAGTGCCACACAGGCTTCGGGTTCGCTTTCCTCTGCAATCATGCTTTCTAATAATTGCCAACGCTCAAGCGCGGTTTCAAGCAGGATTTGGCAGTTTGCACTTAAATCCTGTGAAGAAGAATCATGTGACTCTGTCAGTGGCAAAAATTCTAACGCGGTTAAATCTAGCGGCTTAGCTTTACCCGCTAATCGATAGCCGCGCTGTGCTTTACTGGCTTTACCTAACCGCACAGGCACCACGCTCGCCACTTGCATCGCCAGCTTAAGTAGTGCCTCGGTATCGCCACTAAGGAGTTCAAACTCGAGCTCACACAGCGCTTCTTGCTGACCATTGGCGGTGATTTCACCTATGTCTAACGCCACTTCGACCAAGCTATTATCAATTTGGACATGCCAAGCACGGCGATAAAAATCGGTGTGAAATATACAGGTCAACTGGGCTTGTGTGGCGGCTAAATCTGCATCGGCGGGCCAAATACTGGCTGGGAATAGACTTAAATCTGGGCTATCGGCTTGGATAGTCACATTATATTCGGGCCGCGAATGAATCCCGCCCACGACTTGCCCAGCGGTTTTTATGGTTTGCTCTCTATGTGCATCGTAACCGCGCACCCGCAAACCCATGTCCCACTGACGCAGTTGTAAGTCAGGTGTGTCGAAGTAACCATTCGCCAAACGACGTTTACCTTGGGGGACGGCATTATCGAGACTATCTAACTTATTTATCAGGGAATCTTGATATATCGGCAGGAAAAACAGTTTTAATTCAATCTCAGCATTCATTGCGTTACCGCTCATTTTGTCATCAAACTTTCATTGATGCGTCATCTTTAGTTCATAATGTCACAAATGTGTCATAAAAATCCCGTAGGATTTGGTTTTGCAGTTGGTATATAACCCGTTAGAATAAAGCTGTCGTTTTTTCTGAAAAAACACAGTTTCAATACGCGGACGCATAGGTTAACATGCGCCCGCTTTTTCCAATAATGGAACAATCTAAATAGGTAAACGGCAATGCCAGTAAACTCTATTTTGGGCGTGTTTGCAAAATCGCCAATTAAGCCTCTTCAAGAGCACATGGACAAAGTACACGATTGCGCATCGTTACTCGTCCCCTTTTTCGAAGCCACTATCACAGGTAACTGGGACAGTGCAGTTCAATTACGTAAGCAAATTAGTTTAGCCGAGAAGCAAGCAGATTCACTGAAGCGTGAAATCCGCCTGACTCTGCCAAGCGGTTTGTTTATGCCAGTAGAACGTACAGATTTATTGGAACTTTTAACTCAACAAGACAAGATTGCCAACAAAGCAAAAGATATTTCTGGTCGTGTTATCGGCCGTCAGCTGTTAATCCCTCAGGTCATGCAAGTCCCTTTTATTGCTTATCTACAACGCTGTATCGATGCGGTAGCACTAGCAAAACAAGTCATTAATGAACTCGAAGATCTGTTAGAAACAGGTTTCCGTGGTCGTGAAGTCGACTTAGTGGCAAAAATGATCAACGAACTCGATATCATCGAAGAAGATACTGACGATCTACAAATTCAGTTACGCCGTCAGTTATTCGCCATGGAATCTGAATTGAATCCTGTCGATGTGATGTTCCTCTACAAAACGATTGAATGGGTCGGTGGTCTTGCAGATCTTGCCGAACGCGTCGGTTCACGTCTTGAGCTTATGCTGGCTCGCGTTTAACAAATAAGGTTATCAAGGTATCAATATGGTTGATGCAGGTATTGAGGTGGCTAACGTCTTAGTCACCAATGGCCCGTGGCTTATTGCCGTTGCGGCTGCATTTGGTTTTCTCATGGCATGGGGTATTGGCGCCAATGACGTTGCCAATGCGATGGGAACCTCTGTAGGTTCAAACGCAATTACGATCAAACAAGCGATTATTATCGCGATGATCTTTGAGTTTGCGGGCGCTTATTTAGCCGGTGGCGAAGTCACCAGCACGATCCGTAATGGGATCATTGATTCAAGCTACTTTACAAACACCCCAGAATTGCTGGTTTACGGCATGATAGGTTCGCTTTTAGCGGCAGGTATTTGGCTAGTAGTTGCGTCAGCTTTAGGTTGGCCAGTATCAACTACTCACTCTATCGTCGGTGCCATCATAGGTTTCGCGGCAGTCGGTGTCGGTACTGAATCGGTCGAATGGGGTAAAGTAGGCGGTATCGTAGGTTCTTGGGTGATTACCCCTGCAATCTCAGGCTTTATGGCTTTTATCATATTCCAAAGCGTACAAAAGCTTATTTTCAACACTGACGACCCATTGAGCAATGCTAAGCGTTATGTGCCTTTCTATATGGCATTCGCTGGCTTTATCATGTCGTTAGTGACCATTCTTAAGGGCTTATCCCATGTGGGTATTCACTTAAGTGGCGCAGAAGCTTACCTGTTAGCGGGCGCTATCGCAGTTGTGGTGGGTTTATTTGGTAAAGTGGCCATTTCACGTTTACAAATGAGCGATAAAAACGACCGTCAAACCCAGTTCAAAAACGTTGAAAAAGTGTTTGCGATCTTAATGGTACTGACGGCCTGTTGTATGGCTTTCGCCCATGGCTCAAACGACGTTGCCAACGCGATTGGTCCTTTAGCGGCGGTGGTTTCTGTCGTTAACAGCGGCGGTGAAATTGCATCAAAATCACCATTAGTCTGGTGGATTCTACCTTTAGGTGCCGTAGGTATCGTGATGGGTCTGGCAATTTTTGGTCAGCGCGTGATGCAAACCATAGGTAAAAACATCACTCACCTGACGCCAAGTCGTGGTTTTGCTGCTGAATTAGCAGCGGCTTCGACAGTGGTTATCGCATCGGGCACAGGCTTACCTATCTCTACCACTCAAACCTTAGTCGGTGCGGTATTAGGTGTGGGCATGGCCCGTGGTATCGCAGCGATTAACATTGGTGTGGTGCGTAATATCGTCGTATCTTGGGTTGTGACCCTACCTGCAGGCGCAGGCCTATCAATCATCTTCTTCTTTATGATTAAAGGTATCTTTAATTAAGAGGTTTCGCTAAATAAGTTACTGAAGTTAAGTAATATTAGCGCCTAGGACTAGAAGGTCTTAGGAAAGATAGAGTGAAATGGGAATGGTCATAGCATGGATGCAGTAAAGTTGAGGGAAGTCTATGACTTCCCTCTTGCATTACAGGCCTCAAATCCCTAGCATGTGCAGACTATTTCGTTGATGAGAATACAAAAGTGTTTAGACTCCTGACTCTGGTAGGAATGATGTTACTGTCTTCCAACCTGCTGGCCGAAGGCCAATCCCGTTACATCTCGGATAACGTGTTCCTTTATCTTTTAGGTGGCCCAGGTACTGAGTTCCGAATTCTTGGATCAATTGAAGCCGGTCAACCTGTGACACTGCTCAACGAAACCCAAGGCGATTACTCTAAGATCATCGACCATAAAGGCCGCGAAGGTTGGGTGCAAACTAACCTAATCAGCTCGACTCAAAGTTTCCGTGAACAAGTGCCAGCGTTAACCACTGAGCTTGCACAAGCTAAAGCTAAACTTGCGGAAGTATTAAGTTCGACTGATAACCACGCCGACGAAGTGACCGAACTGAAGGCTAAACTAAGCGAGTTAGAAACGAACCTCGCCAAAACCACTCAAGAACGTGATGAACTTAAAGTCGCGGTTGATCGCTCAGCCCAAGATGAGCGTTTTGAACTATGGCGCCAAGGCGGGTTAATTGCAGGTATGGGGTTAATCCTAGGCATTATTTTAGTGTATTTACCCAGACCACAACGTCGCAGTAAAAAACGTTGGACGTAAGTCTGACACACAAAAAGTCTTAATTTATCTTCCAAAAGCCAGTGTTTTCAAACACTGGCTTTTTTGTCAATCAAGCGTTACATCGACTTATACCAATCACATTAAATATCTAATCAGTTCAGAGCCTCACAGGTATCTCAATCCAAGGCGCATTGACGCAGAAATGGTTATTCCCTTTTAAGTCAATGCAACACGGGAGTGGGATGCCTGTGAGGCTCCCAAAGGGCGGGTTTCAATGCGCTTTATACTGCGTTTAAGGCTTTCGACAGAGCACCACTATGCCTTCAAGCCTTCGCCTTGTCTAAAGCGCGTTGAACTCCCGCTGAATGAACAGATATTTAATACGATTGGTATTATTAACAAGCCAATCAAACAAGCTTCACAATCTTTCACGCTATAGTGTTGTCCGTCACATTTTGGTTGTATAATCGGCGCGCGCAAACCTTCATATTGTATACAAAATATCAAATGCGTTTAGCGCCTCCCAATTTGTTTCAACAATAGCGCCCCAATAACGGCCAAGATGGAAGCGATAACTATGTTCAAAGCGAGTGAAGTGCTGGCAGGCCGCTACGATTCTGCCAATCTCGACGAACTGTTCAAAGCGATCAGCGACAACTACATTGTCGATGAAGAACAATACTTGTCAGAGTTGATCCAACTAGTTCCCTCCAGTGATGAAGCCATAGAGCGCGTCACTCGTCGTGCCCACGAACTGGTTAACAAGGTTCGTCAATTCGATAAAAAAGGGTTGATGGTCGGCATTGATGCCTTTCTGCAACAGTACAGCTTAGAAACACAGGAAGGCATTATCCTGATGTGTTTAGCCGAAGCGCTGCTGCGTATTCCCGATGCGGCCACTGCCGATGCACTGATTGAAGATAAGCTTTCAGGCGCTAAGTGGGATGAGCACATGAGTAAGAGTGACTCTGTACTCGTTAACGCATCGACCTGGGGCTTAATGCTCACAGGTAAGATTGTTAAACTCGATAAAAAAATCGATGGCACCCCAAGCAACTTACTGAGCCGCTTAGTTAATCGCCTCGGCGAGCCCGTGATCCGCCAAGCCATGATGGCCGCGATGAAGATCATGGGTAAGCAGTTCGTACTGGGCCGCAACATGAAAGAAGCCCTGAAGAACAGCGAAGACAAGCGTAAGTTAGGCTATACACATTCCTACGACATGCTGGGTGAAGCGGCGTTAACGCGCAAAGATGCCGAAAAATACTATACCGATTACGCCAATGCGATAACCGAGCTCGGTGCTCAAAGCTATAACGAAAATGAATCACCGCGCCCAACGATCTCAATCAAGCTATCGGCATTGCACCCACGTTACGAAGTGGCCAATGAAGACCGCGTTTTAACTGAACTGTACGACACAGTTATCCGCCTGATAAAACTGGCTCGCGGCTTAAATATCGGTATTTCTATTGATGCTGAAGAAGTCGATCGCCTCGAGTTGTCACTTAAACTGTTCCAAAAACTGTTTAATTCAGATGCAGCAAAAGGCTGGGGATTACTCGGCATAGTCGTGCAGGCTTACTCTAAGCGTGCCCTGCCCGTACTGGTTTGGTTAACGCGTCTTGCCAAAGAGCAAGGCGATGAAATCCCCTTACGTCTGGTAAAAGGCGCCTATTGGGATAGCGAACTGAAATGGGCGCAACAAGCGGGCGAAGCCGCTTACCCACTTTACACTCGCAAAGCTGGTACTGACGTGTCTTACCTCGCCTGCGCCCGCTACTTGCTATCGGATGCAACTCGCGGCGCTATCTACCCACAATTTGCTAGCCACAATGCGCAAACTGTGGCGGCGATTTCAGATATGGCGGGCGATCGTCACCATGAATTCCAACGCTTACATGGCATGGGACAAGAACTGTACGACACTATTCTGTCGGAAGCTGGCGCCAAATCGGTACGTATTTATGCGCCTATCGGTGCCCATAAGGATCTGCTGCCCTACTTAGTGCGTCGTCTGCTGGAAAACGGCGCTAACACGTCGTTCGTCCATAAGCTTGTCGATCCTAAAACCCCCATCGAGTCATTAGTGGTGCATCCGCTAAAAACGCTGACGGGCTATAAAACCCTGGCTAACAACAAAATCGTATTACCTGCCGATATTTTCGGTAGCGAACGCAAAAATTCCAAGGGACTCAATATGAACATCATTTCCGAATCTGAGCCGTTTTTCGCAGCTTTAGAACAATTTAAAAATACCCAATGGCAAGCGGGTCCTCTGGTTAACGGTAAAACTTTAACTGGCGAACATAAAACGGTTGTTAGCCCATTCGATACCACCCAAACCGTCGGCCAAGTGGCCTTTGCCGATGACGCAGCCATAGAACAAGCACTGGCATCCGCCGAAACGGCATTTGCCTCTTGGGCACGTACGCCAGTTGAAGTTCGCGCCTCTGCGCTGCAAAAGCTGGCTGATTTATTAGAAGAAAACCGCGAAGAATTGATTGCCCTGTGTACCCGTGAAGCGGGCAAGAGCATTCAAGACGGTATCGACGAAGTCCGTGAAGCCGTTGATTTCTGTCGTTACTACGCAGTACAAGCCAAGAAGATGATGGCGAAGCCTGAACTGCTTCCTGGTCCAACGGGTGAGCTAAACGAACTCTTCCTCCAAGGCCGCGGCGTGTTCGTGTGTATCAGCCCATGGAACTTCCCATTGGCTATCTTCTTAGGTCAAGTGTCGGCGGCATTAGCGGCGGGTAACACAGTTATCGCAAAACCCGCGGAGCAAACCTCGATTATTGGTTACCGTGCAGTGCAACTCGCTCACCAAGCGGGTATTCCTGTCGAGGTGCTGCAATTCCTTCCAGGTACGGGTGCGACTGTCGGTAGCGCAATTACGGCCGATGAACGTATCGGTGGTGTGTGCTTTACCGGTTCAACTGGCACGGCAAAACTGATTAACCGTACACTGGCTAACCGTGATGGCGCGATTATTCCATTAATCGCCGAAACTGGTGGTCAAAATGCCATGGTGGTGGACTCAACCTCACAACCTGAGCAAGTGGTTAACGATGTGGTTTCATCGTCATTCACTAGCGCAGGTCAACGCTGTTCAGCATTGCGCGTACTCTTCCTCCAAGAAGACATCGCCGATCGCGTGATCGAAGTGCTGCAAGGCGCAATGGATGAGTTAGTGATTGGCAACCCAAGTTCAGTGAAAACTGACGTAGGCCCAGTGATTGATGCTACCGCCAAAGCCAACTTAGATGCGCACATCGACCACATCAAGCAAGTCGGTAAGCTTATTAAGCAAATGCCGCTGCCTGCTAGCACTGAAAACGGCCACTTTGTGTCGCCAACTGCCGTGGAAATAGACTCAATCAAAGTGCTCGAAAAAGAACACTTTGGCCCAATCCTGCACATTATCCGCTACAAGGCATCTGAACTTGCCCACGTGATCAACGAGATCAACAGCACAGGCTTTGGTTTAACCCTAGGTATCCACAGCCGTAACGAAGGCCATGCCCTCGAAGTGGCAGATAAAGTCAACGTAGGTAACGTGTACATCAACCGTAACCAAATCGGCGCAGTGGTTGGCGTTCAGCCTTTCGGCGGTCAAGGTCTGTCTGGCACTGGTCCTAAAGCCGGTGGCCCACACTACTTAACCCGTTTTGTGACTGAAAAGACTCGCACTAATAACATCACCGCTATCGGTGGTAATGCGACCCTGCTGTCACTCGGTGATAGCGAAGAATAAGCTCTCTCACCTGTGAGAGTTGAACAAAAGCCAGACTGAGTCTGGCTTTTTTTATTCGGCTTTGTCTCGTCTGAAAATCAAATATGAGGCTGTGAAGTCATAGCCTCATCTTAATAACTAAATAAGCCATTTTTTGAAATAACAACATAGCTCTACAATTACACATACTAAAAGCCAGACCGAGTCTGGCTTTTATATTACATATCCGTCATTAAGACAGGTTGACCAAAACCTTTGAGTTCAGCATGGGAGGACTCAAAATACTGCTGCCAAAACTGTTTTAACGGCAACATTACTTGGCCGCCTCTAAATCCTTTTGATGTTGCAGGTACCCAACCCGCACCTAATACATAAATATCTGCCTGCTTAAAGTCACTCAGCATATTTGCGTTTTGGATTTTCAGCATTTCTTGCTCAGGCTCGATGACTTTTAAGGTATTTTTACTGTAAAAACTAGTCACGTCTGAATTCTCAACCATATCAGACACCAGTAACAATACCCGACGTCCTTCGGTATCAGCAGCCACTTGCGGCGCAATAACCTGCGATAAATTGCTGAGGATTTCAGTTTTAGGCAAATCCACATCATTAGGTTTAAAGGCATGTTTTATATGGGCATCAATCTTACTTCTAACGAACTGGGCCTGTTTATTCATGCAGCTATCAAAGGTCATTAGGTTTTTCTTCGATACATCATCTCTGTCAGCAATATCAGTATCCAATCTACCGCTAAACAAGACATCGGTATAAAAATCTTTCACATAAGCACTAAAGCTGATGATAGTGATCTTATCCCCAGGTTGAAGAAAGAGATGCACCTTCTCATGAACTAGCTTCTTAATATTAATATCTGGTGAGAAAGTTCCATCAATCGCCACAAACAAGTGTCGACTAGATACATTCGTCGCTGTCAGTGGGTCAATTTTGGCAAATTCGTAGCAACTTTTAATGTCATTTCTCTCGGCAGCTACGGTACGCAGACACATAGACATAGCCAGTATGCCAAACATTCCTGTAAGCACTAACTTAGCGAGCTTTGTCATTTCAGGCATTAACTTAACTCTCCAAGCATCTCTTTGCGTAAACGATCGCGCATCTGCTCTTCAGTTTCGACAGGCTTTTTCTGCTGAGCGATTTCAGCAAGCAATTCTTGTCGAATACGCTGTTCAGCTTGTTCTGGCGTTTCGGTTTCAGCGGCCTTTTTAGCGTTCGCTTCTGCCACAAGCTCTGCTTTCAATCTTGCTTCCATCGCTTCTACTGCTTCAGGAGCCTCTACTACCTCAACAGCATTCGTCGTTGCGACTACAGGTGTACTCTTCATCGCCTGATGACTAGCTAACGTTTGATGCTCGCGTAAACGTACAGATTGATCATATCTGCTTTCTGCATTACCTAAATCTTCCATATACGTCAGGAATGAACGATCACCACATGCCTCCAATACCTCTAAAACCTTAGGATCTTGGCAATTAGTTTCGGCTTTTTGATTCATTCTTTGCTGCAAGTTAGTTAAGCGTTTCTGGGCCACGCGCGCGACTTGTTGCTTTAAACGAGAATAGTGTGTCTTAAACTCGCGCTCACTTTTAAAGTTACTAATTTCTTTACGGGCATCTTTAGAATGTTTGCCAGCAAACCCCGTTTTAAAACCGATTAAAATACCGAAAATTTGCAATAAAATGAATAGGAAGGCAAGAAATATAAATGTCCCCCAACCGCCTTTCTGCTCACGCTCCCATATGTCAGTATTGGTTTTAGCATCGGCACTTTTAGACTCTTCCACTAAGAATGCAGGCGGAGCTTCGGCATAAGGGTCTTGCTCTTGATAAAGCCCACTATTTTGCTGGATATTAACTTCGTCAATATGCATCTTTTCAAGTACTTGACCACGTACATAGGTTGCCAATACAGCAATCACTAAAATCGCAATAGCAGTAATTGTTGTAATGAAATAGCGAGGCTTAACTTCAGCATTAGTAGAAATCCGATTAATGACTTGCTTATATTGCGGTTCATCATCATCTTCAAAGGTTTTATCTAAATTAATACGAGTATTAGGCGCTAACTCTGGTGTAGTCTTATCGCGGTTTTTAGCATTTTTCCACCATACTTTTGCCTTTTTAATAAGCGAGTTCGCATGCAGCTCGTGCCCAGTAAAGTGAGTCAAACCAACCAGTAAAACCGAAATGATAAAGGCAATACCCACGGCACCTTGTTGCTGGAGTTTTTCCGATGCACCAGGGATGGTAAAGCCAGAAAGTACATAACTGAATCCCATAGCCTCTACAAAAACTAAAGCTGCAATCAATATCCAACCAAAAATATGTAAGTTGTTACGGCCGTTTTCAGTCACTTTGCCTAAATAATCTTGGCTTTTACTGAAAAGCTCTTCATCCTTATTCACTTTCTCATAATGAGCAGCAAAATCTGTACAAAGTGCGACTTCTGTATTTAACCAGTCCTTGTCGTAGATCTTAACTTGAGTTTCATAATCTTTCGCTAAGCGACTTTCCTTGCCGATTAATGGAAAGGCATACCATGTATTAAGCCACCAAAAACTGACTTTATCCCACCAAACCGTAATCACGACCACAAGAACCATCAACGAAAGTAACAGCGACACTAGCGCGCGATACTCATTAAACAACATAGACACAAAATCCATTTCCCACTCCTAGGCGTATTGCTTATAACAATTTAGGTTCAAAATCGGCTTCATAAACCGTTTTATTCTTTTCGTAATACAACTTGCCAGCAATCGCGGTCGCGGAACGATCAATTGGCATCACAACATCCATACAGCGCACTGGAGAGTCTTTTTCTGTTGTAAAAACACGATATAACAAGCCTTTATCACCATAATAAGTTTCTACATGGCTAGTGAGCTGATAGTTAGGCGCATCTTTACTTGAACCTTTGTAGTTCTTCCAAATATTCACTTTAGGCGCAGAGACAGCCGTACCAGTGTCTTTAATCACAGCCACAGGGGTTAAGCCAATATAGTGACCATTCACTTTATTTACCCAAACGGTACCGTTCATGCCCGGTAAGTAATCAGCAGTGTTGTAGTCATTACGGTTGTAACTCTCACCCGTAGCTAAACTCTTGACATCACCAGTAACCCGAGGTCCTTCAACTGCGCAGTTTAAGCTCGAAACTTCAGATGCATAGGCCTTGCTGAACAATGCAAAACCGCTCTCTTTCTTAACACCCACTAACTGGGTGAAATTCGTCGATGGATCGAGCATTTTTTTACCGCCAAAATCGACTAAGGCTTTTTGCAGCTTCACTGGCTCAAGCAATTTGACGATTTCCGACTGAGTCATTTGTATTTGAGCGGGTTCGGAGGTAGAGATACTCGGTTTGCTTGACTGAGTTGTAGGCTGCTTTACCACTTGAGTGGGTTTGACTGTGGCAACTTTATCCTGTGAGCGGCGAGACAAATAACTTAAGTTAGTCTTCTGCTTATAAGAATAGGCCAGTAATTGGTCGGGTTTGCCATCGATCTCAACAATTTCTACTCGACGATTTTTTGCCTTGCCAGCGTCATCGCTGTTAGCTGCAACGGGTTGTGATTCACCCGCACCTTGGAAGAATAATCGCTCTGTAGGAATGCCTGCTTGATTAAATAGGGTAGCCACATAACGTGCTCTTGCTTCGCTGAGCTCTTGATTTAACGCCTCTCCACCACTGGCATCGGTATGCCCAGTAATCAGGATGTTCTGTTTTGAGTCTTTATAAATAGCGGCGAGTTTTTGAAACTTTTGCTTAGCTTTTGGCGTCGCCTCTGAAGATCCTGAAGTAAACATCACTTCACTATTGCTCGAAACCGTTGCAGCCATTCCTACAACTTGGTAATTAGCGTATTTATCTGAATCTTCCTTCGACATCGTTTGTTCGGTTGAGCTGATCAGTAAACTACTTTGCTGCTCATCGGATGCTTTCGAAGCACTGATTGAAGTAAATTGAATATCAAGATTTTCTGTTTTCGCTAACTGTTCTAATGCTTCACGCTTTTGTTGAAAATCATAACCAACGGTACAACCAATCGCGGCACCAGCGGCACCGCCATACACCATTCCTTCTTTTCCACCTAAGTAGTTACCAATAAGCACACCCAAACCCGTGCCAATTGCACAGCCAATAACGGTTTCTTTATTGTCTTCGACAGATTGAGTAATAGCGCAACTACTAAGAGATAATACACCAGCAACGGCAAGCGATATGGATTTCAAATTTGACTTCATAGTCATCCCTAACCTTTTAAAAAATTCAAAATTGAATTTTAGATGCAATAAATTAAGTAAGAATTAGAAGGAATTAACCCTAAAAAGTCAATCTAAAGTTGATACTGGTGTAAACGAAATATTAATTAAGACTGAAATTTATGAGCAACTTTATATCGAAGATATTTAAATTACTCAATTTAACACAATTTAACGCCATATATGGACGCTCCCAATGAGCCAAGACAATACTCTGCTCACCGAAGGCTTTTTGGCCTTAGTTTTCTGTTTAACTGCTTTACTCCTACCATTGTTATTGATGTGACTCATTACCGCTAAAAGCGGTTGTACTGCCATATATACGGACTTAACAGTCTGGCTGCGCCCCTAATGAAATCCGTACCACTGCGCCTGTTAATGTGAAACCCCCATGCGGATTAAGTTACCCTATCCTTGGCATGTTCGGCTTACACTGGTTGGACAGAGCCATTTATTCATCGTTTACAACAACCTTGGTGAGTATTCAATGTGCCCCAACACACTCTTATCACTCACTTACCTTACAAGAATTTTCCTCAAAACTGAGTATCACTCAGCGAGAAGCTTCAAACCAATGTGAGCGGCTTCAAATTGTTAATAGGATGGATTTCAAAGTGATACCAGGGGATTGCGCCTAAGAGATAAAAACCTTCATAATCGCACTCAATCAACCGATTTTTTTACTTTCTCAAAGTCACTTTCTCAAGGCAACTATGACATTTTCGCTGTTAGATATTTCTGCATTGGTGTGGTTTATCATTTCTTGGGCTGGCTATACCGCCTTTGCCCGTCGTAAGGCGAAAGATACCGACTGTATTGCCCGTGGTCTGCATAAGCATAGAATTTACTGGATGCTTGAGGTGATGACCCGCGGCGTGCGCGTGGGTGATGCGGCGCTGCTGGCCAACCTTGAGCGCAATATTGCCTTTTTTGCCTCGACAACCCTGTTTGTGCTCGCGGGTGTGCTGACCTTATTTGCACAAGTTGAGCGACTAGAAAGTGTGATTGCCACCATTCCCTTCGCCACGCCACCGAATCATGCGTTGGTGCAAGTCAAACTCGCACTGTTAGTCGGCATTTTTGTGATGGCCTTCTTCCAGTTTACTTGGTCGATGCGCCAATACGGTTTTGTGAACGTGATGATAGGCGCGGGTCCTTTAGACAGCGATGGCTCGAACGACAATCTCAAAGCCTACGCAAGACAGATGGCGACGGTACAAGATCAAGCGGCGCACTCCTATAACTATGGCTTACGCGCCTATTACTTTTCGATGGCAGTATTGTGCTGGTTTGTACACCCGATACTCTTTATCTCGGCGAGCTTATTTGTGGTCGCAACCTTATATCGCCGCGAGTTTAAGTCCCGCGCAGTTCTGGCGATCACAGCGGCAAAAGGGCATCTGCAAATAGAGAGTCAAGTGCGGGAAACGGCACGCAACCATAAAATAGAATCATAACCTTAACGGTTTAGGTCGCAGGTATCATCTTGGTTGAAATTATTGTTCTATACTCTTTGGGTTATGTTTCTATTGAAATACTGGGAGAGTGCTATGAGCGATAACTTATTAACCTTAGATGAAGTGTGCAAAATGTTAGATAAAACACCTGCGACCATCAAACGTTTCGCTCGGGAGAATTTACTCTCGAGTGTTCAAGATGGTGACGAATTGAAATTTCCTGAAGCGGAAGTGAAACGCTATCTCGCCTTTTCACAACGCTTAGGCTAAAACGCATTTGGCAATTAACGGCAAATAAAGCGGGGTAACCGCAGCTTAAATCGTTTGATTTTGAGTTTAAGTTTGTGAAAGTAGCTTGAATGCGAATGCGATGCTTAAGTTTAAATACAAAGCTTAAGTTTAAGTCGTCGATAGCGAGTTAAAACAAACCTTGAATGCGATATGGACAGTGACGCTCAAAGGGATTTGAACTAAGCCATAGCGGTTTGTTGCGAGGGATTGATTAGCCGGGTTTAGCATCCGGCCATTAAACTTACGCCACTAAACTTTAAGCTATTAAACGTTAGGCCATGAACCTTAAGCTATGAATCCCACAAGATTGAACCATCACAGATCATTTAAAGCCTGCTGCAACTGCCGATAGGATAACCACTCCCGCTGCGTTTCACTTAAACCCAAATCGGCGGCGAGTTGTTGTAATTGCGCTTCATACTTAGGCAACAAGGTTTCATCGTTAGTCATAATCGCAAGCTCAGCAAAATCTCCTAAGCCTTCGAGATGATCGATTGTTAGATGAAATTCACCGAGAAAATAGATACTGCGGCGCTTTTTAATTTCCAGTACGCACTCATAACCTAAGGTATGCAGCATACTTTTTGCCTTGGTCACTTCTGTTATATTAACGGCTTCACAGCGGTCTTTTTCCGGCCCTTTCACTATCCACAGCATAATCCCCGATGGCTGCATCTCACGGATACACAAGCTCTTGTGTTCGCCTTTAAGTGATTGTGATGGCAGATCAAAGTAACAGTCATGCTCAAGGTTATCTTCGAGCATGACCTCAGGATTTCTCATTTGTAAGGCAGCGAAAAAAGCGTGGCGATCCAATAAGCGATATTTAAGCTCGGCCTCAAATTGACCATTAAAATGGGCATTGATTTGTGGGGCTAACGCTTCGGGCATCGCAGGGTTCATCGATTTATATCCGCTTTTAATGGGTAAAATATATTGCTATTTATCATATTGAACGTCAAAGACTTGAACGTTAAAGGCTTGAATACAGGAGGCTTAAGCGAGTCTTTGGTACAAGGCCTGATACTCTGCACTGTCTTCAATTAAGCTCTGGTGAGTGCCAGACGCAATAATCTTACCCTGACCGAGTAGATGAATGTGATCCATCTTCGCCATAGCAGTTAAACGATGGCTAATCATCAGCAAGGTTTTATCCTTAGCAAATTCAAACAGTAAACTTAAAATCTCCCGCTCGGTACGTTTATCAAGCCCTTCAGTCGGTTCATCGAGCAATAGCAGCGGCGCATCACGCAGCAGCGCTCTTGCAACACCAATGCGGCGCTGCTCGCCGCCCGAAAGCTGACGTCCACCTTCACCAATCCACATATCCAGCGGTTTATCACCCGTGAGTAAAGCGCCAAGTCCAACCCGCTGTAACACATCAATCAAGCGCGCGTCGTGGGCCGTGCGTTTCTCACCTTCGATAACAGGTAGCGCTAATACTAAATTTTCCCGCAAAGTGCCCGCAAACAGATAGATGCGTTGGCTAATCACAGTTATCGCATCCCTAAGACCGCGCTCGCTGTAATCTGAAAGAGGAAGACCATCGAGCTTGATGTGCCCTTGCTGCGCTTGCCATTCGCGGGTAATCAGCGCCAGTAAACTCGACTTACCGCAACCCGTTGGCCCAAGTAACGCGACTTTTTGCCCCGCTTTTATCTCAAGGGACAAACCTTGCAGCACGTGTTGATCGTCTCGATAACCAAAGTGGATATCTTCAATCTGCAATGCGCCAGATTTTGCCCTCAGGCCAGTATCGGCAACAAATTGAATATCGGCCTCTTGTTCAGTGATTTCATTAATCCGTGTCGCCGCCAATACGCAGCCAGACAAATGCTGAAACGCGCCCGCAATCGGCATCATCATCTCAACGCAGGCCATAGTGGCAAACACCATAAGCGCAAACATGGGGCCCGGCGGCACCGCATCACCCACACCTTGAGCGGCTAAATAAAGCATCATGATCAAGGCTGAACCAGTGGAGAGGATCAACATGGCTTGGCTGAGCGCAGTGATATTGACCATCGCACTTTGGCTGCGAAACAGCTCTGTCTGCGCATCATTCAGTTTTTGTCTGAATCTGTCGTTGGCGCCAAATAGGCTGAGTTCGGCTTGGCCTTGCAACATATCCAATAATTGCACCCGATAATGGCGCTTGGTTTCAAGCATAGTCCGGCTTGGCGCGTGTCCAAGGCGATAAAATAGCAGTGGCATCACCAGCCAAACGGCGACTAAAAATAGGCAAAGACTGAGGGCAAGTTTGGCATCGAACCAAGCGAGAAATAGATACAAGAACCCAGTCATCAGCAGTGATGCCGCCATAGGCGTAAGCAGTCGCAGATATAGATGATCTAGGGTATCGATATCGGCCACTAAGCGATTAAGCATGTCACCACGGCGTAGCCCCTGCAGATTTTTAGCACTGAGCGGCAAGAGTTTACGCCACGCCCAAACACGAAGCTCAGTCAGCAACTTAAAGGTCGCCTCATGGGTCGCTAAACGCTCGCCATAACGACTGGCAGTACGGGCAATGGATAAGAAACGCACGCCGCCCGCAGGAGTAAAAAAGTTAAAGGACTGGGCCGTAACTATCGTCAAACCCGCGACCGCGGTAGCAGAAAGAAACCAGCCCGACAGTGACAGTAAACCTATGCCAGCCATTAAGGTAATAATGGTCAGCAGCAAGCCCACGGACATCATCAGCCATTGGCGTGAGAATAATCGAATAAAGGGGATTAGCACTTTCATTGGGCATCTCCTTTAGTGGGCTCAGCGGCACTGTCGAGTAGAGCGTCACTATCAAGCGGCGTATCACTGCCGCTGACCGATAACGATACAAGTTCAATATCCGCCACGGACTCAATATTCTCATGCAGCAAGGTTTGGAATAAGCCGTTTGTGTTAGACAAAGTGGTAAAATCGCCCCGCTGTACTATCAAGCCTTTATCGAGCACAAGAATAGTATCCATTTGATCTAACTGATCTAATCTGTGGGTCACCATAATGCACATCTTACCCGCCATGGCGCGATTTAACGCAGAACTCACCGCCTGCTCACTCTGGCTATCTAAACTGGCTGTGGGTTCATCGAGGACAAACAAACTCGCCTGCTGCCCAAGCGCCCTTGCTAAGGCAATACGTTGAGCCTGACCAACAGATAAACCGGAAGATTGCTCACCGACTGGCGCATCTAAACCCAGTGGCTGCGCCTTAACGAAGTCGCTGATATTGGCCTCTGTCAGTAAATGCCACAGTCTATCATCGGGCAGAGTGGGGTCGGCTAAAGCTACGTTATCCTGCACAGTGCCGTGGAATAACTGCGGTTCTTGGCCCAGCCAAGCTAAATGCTGGCGCCAATGGGCTAAGTCTAATGCGGATAACTCATGGCCATTGATCAGCAAATGTCCCTTATAGGGTAAAAATCCCAATAAGGCATTGAGTAAACTGGTTTTCCCCGCGCCGCTTGGGCCAACTAAGGCTAAGCGTTCACCCTCATTTAACTCAAAACTCAACGGGCCAAGTAAACGTGTGCCATCGACACTGAACACTTCAAGATTGTCGGTACTCAGGGTTTCTATGCTATTGATACGCACTTGGCCGACAAACTCAGGTTCGGGATGTTCGAGCAAAGTAATCAAGGCTTCCGCGGCGCCGACGGCCTGCGCCTTAGCGTGGTAATGGGTGCCCATGTCCCGCAGCGGTTGATAAAACTCAGGAGCTAAAATCAGAATAAATAGCCCAGTAAACAGGCTAAAAGGAATACCGACTATTTGAGGATCTGTACTCGAGCTGATATTGGCATGGGCGCCATAGTAGCCAAAATCTAAGTGACCTAAGTAACTGAAACCAAAATAAACCGCCAACACAGCAATCGAAACCGCCGCAAAAAACTCTAATACCGCCGAGCTTAAAAAAGCCATCCGCAGTACCGACATAGTGCGACTACGGAACTCCTCCGAAGCAGTAGAGATTACCTTTAGCTCAGCATCACCACGGAGGAAGAGTTTCAAGGTGCTTAAGCCTTTTAATCTATCCATAAAGTGGCCGCTTAATCTTGTAAGCGCACTGAAATTCTTGCGATTGGCATCGGCAGCGCCCATGCCAACTAAGATCATAAACATAGGGATTAACGGCGCAGTGAGTAACAGGATTAAGCCTGCCGCCCAGTTAATCGGGAATACCGCTGCTAAAATGAGGATGGGAATAAAAGCAGCAAGGCTGATTTGCGGAAGGTATCTGGCATAAAAGTCTTGTAAATCTTCGACTTGCTCTAACACTATGCTAGCCCAACTGCCTGCGGGTTTACCTTTAATAAACGCCGGACCGAGCTTAGTCAACTTGTCCATTACTGCCGCGCGGATATGACCACGTAGACGCTTACCCGCCTCAAAACTGGCGCGTTCACGTCCATAAGCCAGCAAGGCACGCAGTAACATCAAGGCAATTAACGCAATAAAATGAGGTGTATAGGTATCAATACTCACGCTGGAACTGACCATCTGGACATTGTCAGTGAGCGGCATGACTTGCTGCCCCATGATCACGCCATCGAGAATCGTCGCGATAATATAAGCCTGCGCCACCATAGCGACGGCGCTTATCATCCCAAGCCATAACGACAATTTAAGGAACAAGCCACAGGCTTTTTTCTGGGCTTTAAGCCAAACAAGCAGGGATTTTTCTAACGACTTATCCATGGTGCTCCAACAAGAAAACAATTAAGCGACTCGTAGCGAGGATCGGCTATCGATAACGACTCAGTTTACGGGGCTTGCAACGGCTAAAAAGTTCCGATAGGGGCGCAGTATCGCAGGCATCTAAAACAGATGAAACCCTATCACAGACTTTTGCTAGCGGACTCACAAAAACGAGCTAAAGATAAACAAATCCCTGAGTTAACGGAACTTTCCCTAGCACTAGCCTGTTTGGGAAAACTTAAAGTATTTAACCCTGCTCAGTAAATCGCAGCAGTCAGTATTCAAAAAGCCACAAGCAAACCTTAAGTTAGCTTGTAGTTTGCATTCAGAACTTAACCCTCACTGCACTGCGCCGTATTTCACTAACACATGCCAAAGTAACTTAAGTTCGTGGGCGACTTGGGCACGGTTACCGCGGTCGCGCCAATGCTGGGGTGAATGATATAAATCCCGCGCGGCCACACCTATGGCATGGGCATCGACTCTGTCTTCTATGGCGATACGATTAGCCAGCGATGGCATAGTTGGCCCGCGAAAATCGCTCGGGATCTGCGCCGTATGTAGGCTAAAACCATCATGATATTGCAGCTCGATATCATATCTGTCGCAAATTTTACTTAAGCTGGCGCCAATATCAGTGCCTTTAAAACTTGGATCGGCCACCAGCATGGCGATATCTTCATCGAGGGAAACATCACCGTGGATCTGCGCCTCGATATAATGATCGAGATTATTCGATAACGGCCGCTCGAAACGTGACAGCAAGGAAGCATTGAGCTGATGTCCCAAATAATGAATCACATTTAGCGGCTTAAAGTCAGATTTGCCTAAGGCATAGTGACGCTCAAAACTCTCGGTCAGTAGCGCCGCTAAAATATCATCGAAGCATGATAGCGTGCCCTTCTCTTTCGGATGGCGGTACGAGTCGAGATAACAAAAGGTCGAACGTGCCAACACGCTGGCGTGGGTCAGCAAATAGCAGCTACCAAAACGCGGCGCGGGGCCGTCCTGCCACATGCCTAGATCGAGTGCGCCATATTTAGGCCGAGATTTAGTGCCCTTATATACATCACCAAACAGCTGATTTTCCCAGTGATCCCTTGGGCCACCTAACTCAGGGGATAACTGACCGTTGGAAATATGGGTCTCAAACTGACTGCGGTATTGACCATCGCGCAGCAAACCTTCGGCTACTGTCATACCACGGCTGTCGATTCTATCGGGGTGAAAATGCAGCGCAATTCGGCCGCAGTTGAGCAATTGTTTGAGGGCGAGTTGCATCTCATGCATGGGGATGTTCGACATCTGCTGCACATTTTTAATCACAGCGACGGCCTGTTCACTGCGTCCTCGAGCAAGGCGTTCAATATGCTGTATCGCTGTCATAATCCACCTATAAATGAGAGGCGTTTAACCGTTTCCCGCGTTGGCTCATCCTAAAATAAACACGAGACTCATCGCAAGCATGCAGAGAATAGATATTGATGAATTCTACTCCTATCGCCTTGAGTTTATACCACTCAAATTAATCTAGCGTGATCTAGCGCTAACTCACTCTAATTTTGGATAAAAAGAGTCGACGAGTTAACTTTATACCGGCCTGTTTAGCTGATTGAATCAGCCTGATAACCATACTGTACATTTGGGGAATCCATTAGACTCAACCGCACACTAAAATCATAGTAAAAGTGCGCCCCCAAAGCCTCTCGCAAAATAAAACGATACTTTGCAGGATGCCGTTTCACCCTCAATAAGCTCAAACTCGGCTAAGGAAACTTGCGCCTAGCCTAAAAGATAAGCGAGACTGAGTTAAAGCCGCTGACAAGCGATTTATGTGCCAATATGAATGAAACCCAACCCAAAAACCTTTATTAGATGGCACTTAAAGCCCTGATCCTGTAAGCTGCACGCCCGCCAGCAGACCTGGCTATTGACCATAAATGCAGCACAGTGTTGCCACAAGAGACCAATCTATGAGTTTTACCTCCCTGGGCTTATCGGCCCCGATACTTAAAGCCGTTGCCGAACAAGGCTACGACACACCTTCGCCAATCCAAGCTCAAGCAATTCCCGCTGTGCTTCAAGGCAAAGATGTGATGGCGGCCGCCCAAACAGGAACAGGTAAAACAGCAGGTTTCACCCTACCTATGCTCGAACTCCTGAGTAAAGGTAACCGTGCCCAAGCAGGCCAAGTGCGCGCATTAGTGTTAACTCCGACACGCGAATTGGCAGCTCAGGTTGCAGAAAGTGTTGAAACCTATGGTAAGAATTTACCACTGCGCTCAGCGGTGATATTTGGTGGCGTGCCTATCAATCCACAAATTGCTAAATTGCGCCACGGTGTCGACGTATTAGTCGCCACGCCTGGTCGATTGATGGATCTATATAATCAAAAAGCGGTGAAATTCAGCCAGCTTGAGATCTTAGTGTTAGATGAAGCCGACCGCATGCTCGACATGGGCTTTATCCGCGATATCCGTAAAATTTTGGCAATTTTACCTAAGCAACGTCAAAATCTGATGTTTTCGGCCACCTTCTCCGATGAAATTCGTGAGCTGGCCAAAGGCCTAGTCAATGATCCAGTCGAAATTTCGGTCACGCCACGTAACGCGGCAGCGACCACAGTAAAACAATGGGTTTGCCCAGTTGATAAAAGCCAAAAATCGGCACTCTTGATCCAACTCATCAAGCAAAACGATTGGCAACAAGTGTTGGTATTCTCGCGCACTAAACATGGCGCTAACCGTCTGGCGAAAAGCCTTGAAGATGCGGGCATTAAAGCCGCCGCTATCCACGGTAACAAGAGCCAAACAGCGCGTACTAAAGCCTTGGCCGACTTTAAAAATGGTCAAGCTCGCGTACTGGTTGCAACCGATATCGCTGCCCGTGGTTTGGACATTGACCAATTACCACAAGTGGTTAACTTCGACTTACCGAACGTGCCTGAAGATTATGTGCATCGTATCGGCCGCACTGGCCGTGCTGGCGCATCGGGTCAAGCCGTGTCACTGGTGAGCAACGAAGAAATCAAACTGCTGAACGATATCGAGCGTTTGATCAATCGCGTATTAGACCGAGAAATGGTTGAAGGCTTTAACCATGTATTGCCTGAGTCACGTTTAGGTGGCGGCGGAAAAAGCAGCGGTAAATCAGTACCAAGCCGTAGAAATACCCGCAGCTCAAACCAACCTAGCTCACGCGATGGTGCCCCAAGAAGCGCCGAGCATAAAGACGGTCAACGCAGCGGTGACGTCGCGCGCGGCCACAAGCCAAACGACAAGAATCCAAGACACAGTGGTGAAGCCAGTAGCGCCCCCCGCAGTGATGCCAAACCTCGTCCCCCACGTTCAAACGATGGCCGTGCCAATAGCGCAGGCGCTAGTCGTCCAAGTGAAAGCCGTTCAGGTTCTGGCGAAAATCGTGGCCAAGCGGGTGAGAACCCTTACGCCAATGGCCCAAAGAAAAACACCCGTCGCCCAAATAACGGCGCGAGTCGTCCAAGAAATTCACAGGATTAATGCACCCACTGAGCGAACTCGCTTGGCGATTTAGCCGCATTAAGCCCTAAAAAGAAACGCCCAACTCCGTATGGAATTGGACGTTTTTGTTTGTCTTTGTTTATATAGTCAACAAGCTGCACAATACGTTTAGCTCATTATCCACACATTGACCAATAACTCGCTTGAACAATCGCCGCTTTAAACAACAGCCTAAACAATAGCTTAAAACAGCAACCTAAGTTAATTTGCCTTAATATCTGGCAACTGCTGCAGGACTTCATCCGTAAAATAGGGTTCATCTTCAACCCAAAAAATGTAGTCTAGCCCTAGGTAGTTTTGTGCAAAATCCAGCAGATCAGGCACAGTATTCTTTTTACCTGTCTTGGGATTAATCTGCCGCAAATTACCGTCTTGCACCGCCATGCCTTTCACCAATGCCGCTGGATATTCTTTAATAAAGGCGTAACTCTGTCCCATATGGCCTTTACGATATGGCATTAAATCTGGGCCACCTACGCCCATATTGAGCGCTTTGGCTTGCGCAAATAAGCCTCGCATATAGCCTTTGTCATTCCATGGCAGCCATTCGTCTGGTAAAAAGTTCAAATACACCATAGCGGTTGAATGCTGAAATGACTCAGCTAATACCTGCATGTTTTCGCCAATCGCATCGATATAGTCTTTAGGATTAAAATCACTGGGGAAGGTGGTTGTTCCGTCGGCGTTTTCAATCCCCACTTCAATTGAGCTTTCACTAAAGTTAATACCAGTGATTTTCCCATCAAACTCTTGGCCAAGCTGGCGCACCAATTGCTGATAACGCGCACGTACTGCAGGCTCCCACATTTTGGCAGACCAGCCGTATTCGTCATCCGTCACAGGTTTATTGGGATCACGCTCTGGCGCGCTCAGCATGCTTTGCTTCAACACACCGCCTTGATAAATCGGATCATCGAGTAAATACTGAGGCACGTTAAACCTCGGCGTAAAGGATTTATCTTGCAGCTGGATCCACAATTTTTTGCCTATCGAATCGAGATACGCAATATCGGCCTTAATCGCGCTGAAATCATATTCGCCCTGCTTAGGCTCTAAACTGCGCCAAGTATAAACAATCTGCGCACCGCCAAAACGGGGATCGCGCAGCGCCTTGTCGGCACGAATGTTTTCTCCGTTTTCCTCACGATGATTAATGTAAATGTAGTGCTGTAACGGTTGCGACGCTGGCTGTGACTCTAATTGCCGCTCTGGTTGTGACTCTAGCTGCAACTCTGGCTGAATTGATGCAGCGCTCGCTGCGCTCAAAAAGAGGCTTAGTAAAATAGTCCATCGAAACATAAATACTCCAAACCGATGCAGGCCTTATCACCTGACAAAGTCGTTAATCTGCTCATTTATTTTTTACTTAGAATCACTTCTACCACAGGCAAGCTGAGGGGCATATCAATTCAGCAGACAAATACAAAGTGTTACTTAACTCCCTGCCAGAATTAACATTTACAAAACAAACAGACTCAGTCACTGCATTAATCACCCAATAAAAAAGGGAATAAACTTGAGTTTATTCCCTTTAAAAATAGAGCGAATTAAATCGAGGTACGATTCAACTCAAGCTAGGCCAAACTTACTTCATTGGCCAAGCGCGGTAAGATTTACCTTTAATACGGCCGCCAGTTAACTTGTTCAGCGCCTTCTTGGCAACCTTACGATTAACAGCCACATAGGCGCGGTAATCGGTCACTTGGATTTTACCCACCTGTGAGCCTTCGATACCGTTTTCGCCCGTCAGCGCGCCTAGGATATCCCCTGGACGCAGTTTTTCTTTCTTACCACCATCGATTTGTAAAGTGATCATGGTTGGCGCAGCAGGCGTGTTGCCAAGCAAGCTTTCAGATGGCAGTGATTCGCTGGTAATTTCGCGATCTAAATACTCTTCTAACAAGGCAATCTTGTAACCGTCTTGGTCGTTATAGAAGGTATAAGCGGCGCCTTTACTGCCCGCACGGCCAGTACGACCGATACGGTGAATGTGCACTTCGGTGTCGTAGGCAACGTGATAGTTAAACACGGCATCCAGTGCATCGATATCTAAACCACGGGCAGCAACGTCGGTCGCCACTAATACGCAGGCACTCTTGTTAGCAAATTGCAGCAGGGTTTCGTCCCTGTCTCTTTGCTCTAAATCGCCGTGCAGGGCCAATACGCTAAAGCCTAAACCTTCAAGCTCATCGGCCACTTTTTGAGTTTCGCGTTTCGTGTTACAAAACACTACTGCGCTTTCAGGCTTATGTTCTAACAACAATAATTGCAGCGCTTGCATACGCGCCTTGTCATCGTCTAAGCGATAAAAATGCTGGACTATGCTTAAGCTGTCGTGATTACCTTCCACTTTAACCATGCTTGGGTCATACATGATTTGCTTAGCAATCGATTGAATTTGCTCAGGGAACGTCGCGCTGAATAGCAGCGTCTGACGCTCACGTGGCGCTTGTTCGATAATCGCATCGAGGGCGGGTTGGAAGCCCATTTCTAACATGCGATCGGCTTCATCGAGCACTAACATGTTGAGATTGCTTAAATCTAAGCGATTGCGATCTAAGTGATCGACGATACGACCCGGCGTACCCACAATAATGTGCGCGCCGTGTTCCAGCGAGCCAACCTGTGGCCCCATAGGCACGCCGCCGCAAAGTGTCAGTACTTTAACGTTATGAATACCACGGGCAAGGGTACGGATTTCCTGCGCCACTTGGTCGGCCAACTCGCGGGTTGGACATAACACTAAGGTTTGAATACGAAAGCGTTTAACGTCTAACTTGTTCAGTAATCCTAAGCCGAAGGCGGCCGTTTTACCCGAGCCAGTTTTACCCTGACCTATCACATCCTGCCCCGCTAAAATGGGTGGCAAACTTTGCGCCTGAATTGGCGTCATCTCGTTGTAGCCCATAGAAGAAAGGTTCTCAAGCAGTTCGGGTTTTAGCTTAAGAGTCGAAAAAGCCATTGATGGATTAGGCTTAGTATCAGAGTTGCTCAAGGTGAATATCCTGTGGTGGGTAACGAAGCGGCTGCTAGGTTACTGAAATTGCGTTACTTATCGATTTAACTGGTCTATCAAGATTCAGGCTAGCTTGAGTTAAGAATAAAGCGCTAGGCTCGCTCAACCCAAAAGCACGGCTATTGTAGCAACAAAGCACGGCTTTTACCTCAAGTCCTTAAGCAATAGACATATCAGGCGTGAACAACTACAAAAAAGCCCTGTAGGAATACAGGGCTTAGGCTTAGGCTTAGGCTTAGACTTAGATTTAGGCTTGTGTTTAGAATTAGCTCAGCGCGGCAGATTTAACAAATTACGCGATGTGGCCGAAACGCCCTTCTTGATAATCGCGAATCGCCTGCTGAATTTCCGCTTGGTGTTCATCACAAAGGG